>Ga0315537_1000153_pt1 | contig 47536 bp, 35 predicted proteins | sample SalMarSW160270MG_FD_203091 | JGI IMG/M metagenome (GOLD analysis project Ga0315537, IMG submission 203091) | Salt marsh sediment microbial communities from the Plum Island Ecosystem LTER, Massachusetts, United States - Salt Marsh Sediment SW1602-70 ... | reverse complement strand
TTACCTCTAGAATGTAATTACAAGTAATTGTAACAGTATAGATAGTCAGCTTTGCATGAAATTCTGGTACAAAAAACCGTAATTTTAATGGATAAAACCATATGTATTAATATACCATGAATATTAATCAAAAAATTGCAGTATCCATATGCGCTTATGTAAAAAAACGAATGCCGATGAGAGCGGCCGGGATGAGCGGAATAACGAAGAGATTCGTCAGTATCCATGCGGCATTGGCCAGATCGCTGTTTAGTGAAAACAATTTTGCAAGAATGACGGCCATGATCGCAGAGGGCATGAAAGACTGGAGTAGTACAACCTCTGCAGGCAGGCTGTTCTCCATTCTCAAATATCCGAAGAGGAAAAGCAGAAGAGTACCGGTCAGCGGGGTGTAGCAAAACTTTACAAGGGCAATAAAAAGTGCGTGCTTAACGTACTTCAGGGATTTTGTGAAGTTGAGCCCTATGCCGATTGCAATCGAGGAACATGCCACCAGTATGTAGGTAACGTAGTGTGACGCGATGGTGTTTACAATTGCCGGTCTCGGAAGCCCTGATAAGTTCAGCAGCATTCCCAGCGCCATTGATGAAATCGGTACTATGCTTACCGGGTCCCGGGTAAGCTCGATGAGAGCGGATTTCAACCCCATCTTTCTTTTACCGGATAAAATACTTGCTATGGGAAAACCGATGAGGTAGTACACCGGAAGAAACAGTGCTATAAACCAGCTTCCCAGGTAGAGGCCCTCATCTCCGAAAAAGAGCAGGCAGAGAAAATTCCCGAGCGTGTACCCGTTGTTGGAAAACATCGAGCATGCAATGATGCTCCCCTTTTCACCGGGAGTCGATTTCAACAGCCTCGCAATAATGAGGGCCGGGATAATCGCAAAAAGCTGCATGCCGGCTAGCAGAAACGGTAATGAGGCGAATCGGGCGTTCTGTATTTCGAGCGACCACAGAGCATTGATAGTGATGATCGGTGAGAGGAATATGACGATATAACGTGACAGCTCTCTGCTGTAGGCGCCCAATCCCCTGTAGCACAGTTTAAGGGCGTATCCGGAAAATAGAAACCCGTAAATGATTACAATAAAGATGATGAATCTCGCTGATAACTGGTACAATGAGAGGCCTTCCCTATCCGGTTATGCTTGCGATGCTTTTTTCATAGGGTGGATTGATGATTCCATTTTCGGTAATAATACCGGTAATGTACTTTGCCGGTGTTACATCGAATGCGGGGTTGTACACGTTGATATCGGCGGGAGCGGTCTGCGTGCCGAAGCCCCGTATCACCTCCTCTTTCCCCCTCTCTTCAATCGGTATTTCGCTTCCTGAGGATGTATTCACATCGATGGTCGATATCGGTGCCGCGACATAGAAGGGAATATCGAATTCCTTTGCCAGCACCGCAACGCCGAGAGTGCCGATCTTGTTTGCCGTATCGCCGTTTGCGGCTATCCTGTCGGCGCCGACGATAACCATATCCACCTTTTTCTTCTGCATAACGCTTGCTGCCATGTTGTCCGTGATGAGGGTTGCCGAAATGCCGGCTTCTAAAAGCTCCCACGCGGTAATGCGCGCACCCTGCAGAAGAGGCCGTGTCTCGTCGACGAATACGTGAATCGAAAGTCCGTCCTCGTGCGCCTTGAATATTGGAGCGAGGGCGGTCCCGTACATCGCTGTTGCGAGTCCGCCTGCGTTACAGTGGGTGAGGAGCGAACACCCCTGGGTTATAAGCGCCCTGCCGTTTTTCCCTATTGCCCGGCAGATGCGGTTGTCCTCATCGATCATCGATACCGCTTCTTTCAGGATGAGGTCCTTCATATCATTGACCACACGATCGGCATTCCGGGACACCAGGTTCTTCATCCGTTCAATCGCCCAGAAGAGATTAACAGCGGTCGGTCTCGAGGAGCCAATGTAGCTGCACACCTCATTGAAACGTTTCATGAAATCCTCTGATACGCCGGTAAAATCACGTATACCCAGATAGATGCCGAACGCAGCCGCAATCCCGATTGCAGGCGCGCCCCGTATCTTCAGCTTTTTAATTGCTTCCCACATCTGTTCATTTGTATCGATGGTAATAAACTTCTTTTCAAGAGGGAGTCTGGTCTGGTCGATGATACGGACTCTTCCATTGTCCCATTCAATGGTCGGCACCGGCATATGTAACTCCGTTTTTGTACTGTACGCATATGATACTATCGGGATGGCGTGAATTCCAGCTATAATTTGAGGAGAAGCCTGATTTCAGGACAATTTTTACTGCTGCGAGCAAGCTCACCTTCCTCGCCGTTGATACGCACGCCCATTTATGTCGTATTTTACCGTTGAATTTGTGAGTGATAAGGTATACTATGGTATAGATACGCTCCAGAGGGTGTAAATACAAGGAAACACACCTGTGTGAAAACGGTTATGGTTGAAATTACAAAAGAAAAAGGCGCGCTCCCCAAATATCTGCAGCTCAGTGAATGGCTTAAAAGCATGATTGACAAGGGCAGATACGCTATCGGCGAGCGGCTGCCGTCTGAGATCGACCTTTCGAATATGTTCAATGTAAACAGGAATACTGTTCGCCAGGCTATACAGCAGCTTGTGAACATCGGTCTTGTCATAAAGAAAAACGGTATCGGCACGTTTGTATCGTCGAGAACAGACAATAAATTGCAGTACTCTCTGCAGAACATACAGAGCCTGACCCAGGAGCTTACCAGGCTTGGGATCAAGCCGGATACCAAGCTTCTCTCAAAAAAGATCGTGCGGATAACCGATGATTTGGCAGAAAAGCTCATGCTCGGCAGTGATAATCGGGCCATACGTATCAAACGGGTTCGATATGGAAATGGCATTCCACTCGTTATCGAGCGAAGTTATCTTTCGTACCGTGAGTACGGCGACATCATGGGTATGGAAATACCGGACTCGCTCTATCAGACGATCATAGAGCATTTCGGCGTTTCTTTAGAGCGTTCAGTCCAGACGCTGCGGGCAATCGATCTTCCCGATGAAGACGCGAAGTTGCTGGGACTTGATTCCTGTTTTCCCGCCATGCTCCAGGAATCGATAATATACGATAAGGACAATATAACCGTGGAGCTTTTGCACTCTATCTACCGAGGCGATAAGTTCGTATTCAGGGTAAACTCGGGCAGGTTCAGCCCGACCAACATCGTGTGACCACAAATCATTCCCCTTTTATTTTAATTGAATAAATATACAAAAAGATTAAATAATTATACATAAAATGGCTAAATATCTTGACAATAGGTCTAAAATCGTATATATATACAAAACATTTATGGTTTTATCCATTTAACAACTTGTTTTTGTACCAGGATTTTTATGCTCAGCTAACTTTTTATTTTACAATTATCTTCTATTACATTCTATAGGTAAAAACCATACGGCAAGTGTAGGTTTATACTTATTAAGATTGAAAGTTCACTTGCCTATAGTTTAAATCGGAGGGGCTATGTGCGGGATAGTGGGTGGTATCGATACAGCAGGCGGTGTGCTCAGCGGGGCCGATTTCATACAGGCAATCAAAATTCAGCATGAGCGGGGCAACGGTCTTGGCGGCGGTTTTGCCGCATACGGGATATATCCGGAGTTTCCAGATTACTATGCGCTCCATGTCGCCTGTGACACTGAGCGGGCTGCGAGGGAAGCGGATGAGTTTATCAGGGCGCATCTTTACGTGAAGATAACAGAGGACATGCCCACAAAGGATGTGACGAGCATTACATGGCATCCGTTGCTGAAGAGATACTTTACCTACCCGGGACCGAGTAATGAAGACCTCAAGCTTTCCAATCTGGGTGTTACCACCGTCCACGAGGAGAGGGAGATGCTAGATGTCTTTATGAAGAAATTCGTGTTCAGCTTCAACCGTTCTATTCGGGGAGCCTTTGTCATGTCGTGCGGACGGAACATGGGGGTATTCAAGGGTGTCGGCTACCCTGAAGATCTCGGTGAATTCTATCTTATAGACAAAATGAAGGCGCCGGTGTGGATCACCCACAGCAGGTTCCCGACGAACACGCAAAGCTGGTGGGGAGGAGCGCACCCATTTTCGCTCCTCGAATGGTCCGTCGTGCACAACGGAGAAATTACGTCATACGGGGTGAATCGCAACTATCTCGAAATGTTCGATTATGAGTGTACCCTGAAAACAGACACCGAGGTAATCAGCTATCTCTTCGACCTCTTCGTCCGGGAGCAGAAGATGTCCCTTGAGGATACCTGCAGCATTCTTTCGCCTCCCCTTTGGGATGAAATCGAAAAGGTCGATGACAGGGAGAAGAAAAAACTAACCTACCTCAGACAGTACTACCCTCAGGCCCTGCTCAACGGGCCGTTTGCCATTCTCGTTACCAATGGGAAAGAGATGATTGCTATGAATGATAACCTGAAGCTTCGCCCGCTCGTCTGTGCCCAGAGCGGAGACCGGTTTTTCTTTTCAAGTGAAGAGTGCAGCTTTGAGGTGCTCTGTCCTGAGAGGGGGAAAACCTGGATGCTGCCAGGAGGAAGGCCTGCAATAGTAAGAATGAAGGGAGATGTCGATGCTGCAGCGTAATGTGGAAAAGCCTGCTGACGACGGGTCAGCGAATAAAAATACGGGGAATGGTCACGGTCTCAATATGTTGCGAAATTGGAGACGGCCGGTCAAGTATATGCCTGTGTTCGATTATACCCGCTGTACGCGCTGCGGACTTTGTGCCACTGCGTGCACGTGGGGAGAGATACGGCTCGTGCCGGAGAAGGTTGTCGAGGGGAAACCGATTACCATACCGGTTGCAAACAGAAGCTCATGCGGCGCATGCCACTATTGTGAGCGCCAGTGTCCGGAAGATGCCATTACTATTGTCGATATTCCTTTCGTTTCCTCACACCGGTACTGGCGGGGAGATCAGAAAAATTTATGGCGGCAGGCCGACCCGAACAACCCGGGACACGTGCTCCTGATATCGACCGGTTCGGATTCGGCGCTTATGAGCTATTTTGATCAGCTGATGTTCGATGCATGTCAGGTAACCAATCCGCCGATTGATCCTCTGCGGGAACCGATGGAAACGAGGGTATTTCTCGGGAGAAAGGATTTCTCCGCTGCGGAAAAGCCGCCTCTGCTGCAAGTGGAGACTCCCATACTGTTCTCCGCAATGAGTTTCGGATCCATTAATCTCCGGGTGCAGATTGCCGAGGCGAAGGCGGCCCGCGAGCTCGGCACCTACTGGAATACGGGTGAAGGCGGGCTTCACAAACAGCTCAATGAATACGCCGGAAACACCATCGTGCAGGTTGCATCGGGGCGATTTGGGGTGAGTCCCCGATTTTTCAGAAACTGTTCGGGAGTCGAGATAAAGATAGGCCAGGGGGCAAAGCCTGGCATCGGGGGACATTTGCCGGGGGAAAAGGTAACGGATGAAATATCAAAAACGAGGATGATTCCCAAAGGAGCCGATGCACTTTCGCCTGCACCGCATCACGACATCTACTCGATTGAAGATCTGAGACAGCTGATATTCGCGATCAAGGAGACAACACGATACAGGAAACCGGTATCGGTCAAGGTTTCAGCGGTGCACAATATTGCGCCTATTGTCGCGGGTATTGCGCGTGCCGGTGCGGATATTATCGCTATTGACGGATTCAGGGGAGGAACTGGAGCGGCCCCTCGCCGAATACGGCAGTCTATGGGTATTCCCATAGAGCTTGCCATTTCTGCGGCGGATAAGAGGCTCAGGGAGGAAAAGATCCGGGACCAGGTGTCCCTGATCGCTGCAGGCGGTATACGCAACTCCGCAGATGTGCTCAAGGCGATCTGTCTCGGAGCAGATGCGGTGTATATCGGAACAGCGGTGCTTGTCGCTCTCGGCTGCGGGTTATGCCAGCGTTGCTATGCGAGCAGATGCAGCTATGGCATCACCACAAACCGGCCTGATCTTGCGCAGAGAATAGATATCGATATTGCACAGGAGGCGCTGGTCAATCTGGTGCAGGCCTGGACGGATGAAATCAAGGAGCTTATGGGAGGAATGGGAATTAATACAATCGGTTCACTGGTCGGTAACAGGGAACGATTGCGAGGAATACACCTCACCGAAGATGAACTGGACGTGTTAGGAGTAAAACAGGCGGGCAAGTAGACGAACTGGGGCTCGCTGGATTACGGGGGAGACGTGGAAAAATCGAAAACTGCGTGTAAAATTATGGTAGGCACGATGCATTATCGGCAGCTGGGGAATATCATCCGAGAGCAGATCGATCAGGGTGTCCGCCGATTCGTGCTTGAAGGCGTAATCGGTCAGCGATACATAGGGGCTGGCCTTGGTCATGATATCGAGATAGACATTATAGGCGTTCCGGGACAGGACCTTGCCGTTTTCAACGGAGGAGCGCGGATACGGGTATTCGGAAATGCGCAGGACGGCGTCGGTAATACGATGAACGACGGGTATATTGCGGTGCATGGGAGCGTGGGCGATATACCAGGGCACATGGTCAGAAATGGGAAGATTTATATCAAAGGTTCTGCCGGATTCAGAGCCGGGATCATGATGAAGGAGTACGGCGCTAAAAGCCCCGTTATGATTGTCGGCGGGAGGATTGGTGATTATGTGGGTGAGTATATGGCAGGCGGGACGATCATCGTGCTCGGGTATGGTCTCGAGGATTACGAATCACCCGTTTCACGTCATGTCGCCTCGGGTATGTTCGGAGGCACAATCTATGTCCGTGGCGCTATTACAGAAGCCCAGCTTGGAAAAGGCGCATTGATGAAAAAGGCCGATCAGCGTGACATCGAGGCTGTGTATCCGTATCTTGAGGAGTTTGCCGCAGAGTTCGATCTTGACCTGCAGAAAATTGTCGATGCACCGTTTTCTGTGATTGTCCGTGCGGCTGAACGGCCGTACGGAAATCTGTATGTCCCTTCGAGTAAAATATCCCGCGATTTTATTCCTGTTCATCGAAATATTACACCGCCGTGTGCGAATGCATGTCCGATCGGCATACCCAACCCTGTAATAATCAGAAAGTTGAAGGAGGGGAAAACCGAGGAAGCCTTCGATCTCATCGATGATTACACGCCGTTCAGATACTCATGCTGCGGAATGATCTGCCCCGGGTTATGCAGGGCCGCCTGCACAAGAAACAATCTCGATGATGCGGTGAAAATCGATGAAATTGCCCGGCAGTTTCATCCAACCGGCCAGGCAAAGATCATTGAGGGCCAGAAAACGGAGAAGGTCTGTGTTGTCGGTGCGGGTCCTGCCGGTCTCACTGCCGCATGGCATCTGGCACGGAGGGGCTATACAGTTGACGTATATGAAAAGGAAGAGGACATCGGTGGTAAGCTCGTCCATAACATTCCTGAAGAGCGGCTTCCGCGGGGAGAGGTGGAAAAAGACCTTCAACGCATTCGGTCTCTGGGGATACGTTTTGTTACCGGAAAGGGTGTTGATGGTGAGCTTTTTCACAACCTGAGGGATGAGTACGATGCGGTTATACTTGCAGTCGGTGCGGAAAAGCCGAGGATCCTTGGATTTGAAGGAGAAGACAAGGCACTATCATCATTTCAATTTCTCAGGTCGGTCAAGATGAATGAGGAAATGCGGCTTGATGAACGGGCGGTTGTCATTATCGGTGCCGGGAATGTAACTATGGATGTCGCAGGAGAGTGTTTTCGTCTCGGTGCGAAGTCGGTTACTGCAATCGATATACAGAAGCCCGCGGCTTTCGGCAGGGAGCTCGAGCATGCGCTCGGTCTCGGTCTGCAGGTTATATATCCGAGGTCGGTCGACCATTTCAGTGAGGGGAAGGCTTTTCTGAATAACGGACAGACCCTTGATGCCGACATTCTCATCGAATCGATAGGTGAGGTACCGGAGTTCGATTTTGTGGGAGAAAGCATCGTTCTGGACAAAGAATCCTTTGCGACGAATATTCCGGGTGTGTATGTCATCGGAGATGCCGCGGCGCCGGGCCTTGTAACGCATTCGATCGGTATGGGCAAGAATGCTGCGCTGGCGATTCATTCCTTGTTTCGCGGTATTCCTCAGCCTTCAGAATTCGATACAGTGGTCGACAAGAGAAGGATAAATCTCGTCTATTTCGAAGAAAAGGATTCACTGTTCAGTGATCTGGATGCCTGTTTTTCCTGCGGGACCTGCATTCAATGCGATATCTGTGTTGAAAACTGCCCGAGACAGGCTATTGAACGCATTGGTGAAAATTTTAATATAAATTACGAAGTATGCTCAGGCTGTGGGGTATGCGCCTCGGTATGCCCGAGAGGCGCAATAATCATGGAGGCAAAGTTGCCTGGAAAGGGGGAAGCAGCTGAATAGACAGGAGATACGACACAGGAAGATTCTCGCTCTCATTCATAATGAAAGCATACACAGTCAATGTGAGCTGAAAGCGCGTCTCGAAGGGGCGGGTATCGAAGTAACGCAGGCGACGCTGTCCAGGGATTTGAAAATACTCGGAGTTATTCGTGGCTTTGATCCGAAAAGAGGATACGTATATACGCGTTCTATTCGGACGAGCGATAGAATCCAGCCGACGGTTGAACAGGCCATTGACGGTATTGAAGGGGTTATGTTCTCCGGAAATCTTGTGGTTATAAAGACAAAGCTCGGCTATGCAACAGGGATCGCCTTTGAAATCGATCACCTCGGGCTTCCCGAAGTGCTTGGCACAGTGGGCGGTGACGATACACTGCTCGTGGTGTTGAAGGAGGATTGCGACCGGGAATCATTTCTAAGGCATTTAAAACCCGACTATGCCTCAATCGTCCAGAATGTATAGGGATGGTTTGATGTGATTTTTCAACTATTCTTTTGATTAATCGTTACCTGGCAGCATAAACGCCACTTTTATATGGCCTTTGTGCGATAACCAGAAATTGCTTCATGCACTCTGCGGACCTCCTCTACCGGAGTTGAAGCCCCGCTGATAATTCCCACTTTCCGAACATCTACGAACCAGTGTTCTTCCAGCTCAGGGGCGCTTTCGATATGAACCGAACGAACCCTTTTTTGCGTAATATTGTACAGCGTTTTCGTATTACTGCTGTTCTTCCCCCCTACGATGACCATGAGGTCAACAATGCCGGAAAGACGTTTTGCCTCCTGTTGACGTTTAATCGTTTCCTCGCAGAGAGTGTTGAATACCCGCGTTTCTTTATTTTGGAGAATTATCTCGTCGACAATGAGCAGGAATTTCTCCGGGTTGAACGTGGTTTGCACCACCACCGCTGTCCTGCTGTTCGGCACTTTTCGGACAGAATCAGGATCTTTCACCACCATTGCATTCCCCCGGGTAAGTGAAACAATAGCCTGCACCTCAGGATGATCAGGATTGCCGGCTATATAGATGAAATACCCCTTGTCTGTAAGATCAACTACCAGGTGATGGATTTTTTTCACCTTGGGGCAGGTGAGATCCAGGATAGGAAAGTTTCTTTCCCCGGCCTGTTTGATGACATCTTTTGGAAGTCCGTGTGTTCTGACCACGAAACGGCTCTGGTCCGGTATGTCCGACATACTGTCAGCAGTTATCATGCCCAAATCTCTAAGGTGCTCGACGACGCTGTGGTTGTGTATAATCTCACCGAGACAAAAGACCTGTTCCCTCTTTTGAAGATCTTCCTGAACCTGCTGAATCGCTCTTTTAACTCCCGAGCAGAATCCGGCTGTATCCGCAACAATTATTCCCATGTTTGCGTATCCCAGTGTGAAGATGCAAAAAACAAAAATATTTTATAGCCCGAATTACCGGGAATTAATAGGTTCGTGAAATACTGGATTCAAGAATGTCCATAAGGATACGCTTTTTAGCTTCGCCGACCGGTAATTTCGAAATCTCTTTTTCAGCGTTCTTTTGAAGTTCATTTATCGTATGTTGAATTTTTTCTCTGATTCCATATCTTTCGACAAGCTGCCGGAGTTTTGAGAGGTCGGCTGCAGTTATCTGGATCCTGCCGATTATTCGCTCGAGGAAACGCCGTTCATCATCGGAAATCGACCCTATCGGCTGTATTTCCGCGGAATGAGAAGATGCAGCATCGAGCATTTTTTGCAAATGGAGGTGGAAAAGGGTCTTTTTACCCTCGCGTATGTCGGACCCTGCTGATTTGCCGATACTGTCGCTGTCTCCGAAAAATTCTATTTCATCGTCTTTTATCTGGAAAATGATTCCAACCTGCTCGCCAAGCCTGATGAGACGGCCGGTCACGTCTTCGGTCTGTCCTGCGAGAAGTGCTCCGGTTGCAAGGGGGAGCGAAAAGGTGTAGCGTGCCGTTTTGTAGCGATACATCTCAAGTATATCTCTCTGGGTGACGCGGTTGGGAAAAAGGCTGTGAGAAACGTCCTGCATCTGCGCGAGTCCGACCGTGGTAAGCTCCTTCGACCAGAATGCCAATATTTTCGCTCTGAGAAGGGGGTCGACATTCAGTTCGGAGAGCAGATCGAAGGTGAGAAAAAACCCGATATCGCCCGCGCAGATTGCGAGGCTTTTACCGAAGTGGTCCGGATCCGGTGCCTGTCTTTTCATCCATTCGTCTCTGTACTGGACATGAAAGGTCTTTTTACCCCGTCTCAGGTCGTCCCTGTCCATAATATCGTCGTGAATAAGAAGAGATGAGTGGATGATTTCAATTGCAGCGGCGGTCTTGGCTGCTATGTCTGGAATATCATCCCGAAAAAGTGAATAGCCGAGAATGATGAGGCCTCCTCGTATCATCTTTCCCTGGATGCAGAATGAGTAAAACCTGTCCATGAGATCAGCGCCCCATGTTCCCGTGTAAGAGATGCTGCCTTTTTTTCCGGCAAAAAAGTTTTTCAGTTCGGTTTCTATGAGGACCCGTTGTTCATGAAAAAAGGAATGCATTGTACTGTCCGTGAAAAAAGATAAGCAAGTGTACTTTCAATCCGAAAAGGTTCAAACCGATAGGGCTTGCTGATAAGTGTTTTTCTTATGCAACTACACGGCCAGCCCATTCTGACGGCCGAAGGCCGGAAGAACACTTGTCTAACGGATGAACCAGCCTTCTCCGGCATGAAATGCCGGTATTTTAATGGATAAAACCATGTCTTTCAAAAGAATATACTAGTAATCTGCTGAATAAAACCATATTTCTTGACAGGGCAGTTTGTTGCACGGTAAGGGAAAATAACAGTATTTCAGCCGAAGATTTACGTATAGCACATATTGCTGTTCATGTCTTCCCATACCTTTTGCAGATATGGTATGAGTGTAGTGTAATCCCACAAGGATTTTACTGATCTATAGTGCCGCTGTCAAACAGCATTATTATATTCAGTTGCGAATATTCTTCAATATAGTATCATTTTAAGGGATGGCCGTAATATTCCCAGGAGGGTGCAGTATGGCTGGCAGCAGCTTCGGCAGGTTGTTTCGTATTACCACATTCGGGGAAAGTCACGGGAGTGGCATTGGCGTGGTTATTGACGGAACGCCGTCCGGAATCACCATTGATGCGAAAGATATACAGAAAGAACTCGACCGCCGCCGGCCTGGCCAAAGTCCGATAACAACCAGGCGGGCAGAAACGGACCGGGTGGAACTGCTGTCAGGCATATTCGAAGGGAAGACGACCGGAACGCCGATTGCCCTTTTCATTCGAAACAGGGAATACAAATCCTCTGATTACATAAAGCTCAAAGATGTATACAGACCGGGACATGCGGATTTTACCTATGAAGCAAAATACGGTATCCGCGACTGGCGCGGAAGCGGGAGAGCCTCAGGCAGGGAAACCGCTGCACGCGTAGCCGCGGGCGCGGTTGCAAAGCTCGTTTTGAAGACCCGCCAAATAACGGTGACCGGATATACGATTGAAATAGGCGGTATAACTGCGGAGAAGAGGGATCTGGCGGTGGTAGAGAAGAATGCGGTCCGTGCGCCGGACATTGAAGCTGCACAGCAAATGATACGGCGGATAGAAGAGTCGGTCGGGGAAAAAGACTCGCTCGGCGGGATTGTGGAAACAGCGATACGTGGTGTGCCTGCAGGACTCGGTGATCCTGTTTTTGAAAAATTGGAGGCCCTCCTCGCTGCTGCGGTGATGTCGATCGGCGCGGTGAGGGGATTTGAAATAGGTGCCGGCTTTAGTTCGGCACGTATGAAAGGCTCGCAGTACAATGACCGATATTTTGTTGAAAACGATCGGGTTCGGGTTTTGAGCAACAATGCAGGGGGAGTCCTCGGAGGCATATCGACCGGGGCGCAAATCGAATTCCGCGCGGCTGTCCGCCCTCCTGCATCGATTGCGAAAAGCCAGAAAACAGTTGATACAGCGGGAAAAACACGAACGATCGAGGTGGAGGGGAGGCACGACCCGTGTATTGTGCCTAGAATTGTTCCTGTCATTGAGGCAATGGCCGCCATTGCACTTCTAGACTGCCTTCTCGTGCAGTCTGCATATAAAAGCTTTGAAACGAAGAGATAGCCCTGGGTCTTGTATGTAAAGGAAATTTCATCCGGCAGGTTTTTTTGAACCGATTTTTTCAATACCGTCCGTGCACGAGCATCATTCGACATCTTTTTGTAAGCGGCAGGATTACTAAAACTGTTCCAGAAAACGAAGTTCAGCGCTGTGAAAAAGCCTGATATCACCTATTCCGTATTTCATCATAACGAGACGGTCGAGTCCCATACCGAACGCAAACCCTGAATACTCCTCCGGATCAATGTCGCCCGCTCTGAGCACATTCGGATGCACCATTCCACAGCCGAGCAGCTCGTTCCATCCGGAATTCTTGCATGCCGGGCAGCCCGTGCCGCCGCACAGGAGACAGTTGATGTCTAATTCGAATCCGGGTTCGACAAAGGGAAAGTATCCGGGACGTAGCCGCACCTTGACCTCTCGATGAAATACAGCTCTGAGCATAGTCTTCATAACGGCTATGAGATTCGCAACTGAAATGCCCCTGTCGACCATAAGTCCTTCGACCTGGTAGAAGGTATGTTCGTGCGAAGCATCAGTTTCTTCATATCTGAAGACTCTACCTGGAGCGATGACACGGATCGGCGGTTTGAATTTTTCCATGGTTCGTATCTGAACGCACGAGGTGTGGGTGCGAAGGAGGTTGCCGTCCTCCGTCCATATAGTGTCCTGAATGTCACGCGCCGGATGATCGGGCGGAATATTGAGAGCCTCGAAGTTATAGTAATCTGTTTCGACTTCAGGTCCCGTGGCAATGGTAAACCCTATCGAAGTAAAGATGTCTTCTATCTCGATTCGCATCTGTGTAATGGGGTGAAGATGCCCCCTCTCACGTACGTCCCCCGGCTGGGTGATATCGATTCTCTCACTTTGCCCGATATGTGTAAATATCTGGTCGGCAAGGGTTTCGTTCTTCTCTACGAGCAGTTGCTCTATCTTTCTTTTCACTTCATTTGATGCCTTGCCTACCTTGGGCCGCAGATCGGGTTCGAGCTTTCCCAGGTTTTTAAGGATGGAAGTCAGTTCACTTTTTCTTCCCAGATATTTTATTCTAAGATTGTCTGCATCATTGAGGGATGAGGCACTTTTTATTTCCTGGGCCGCTTCTTTTACTATCTGATCGAGACGTGACAGGACTTCCATATATCTGTGCCCCTGCACTAGTACTACAGCGATACGTACCGATTATATGATATAAAATGCAGCTTATTTACACAAAAGTTGTATTTACCGCTGCCAAACGTATCTTAATCGCTCTTGAAATTAAAAGTATCGCTGTAGCATTAATTGGTAATCAGTTTAAACTACACATTTCATCTCAGCAGGTCAATCTTATTTGAGGCCTCTATTCATACATTGGCAGGGGAATACGGAAGAGTTCGGCTATGGCGGCTGTTGCTATTTTCTACCGGTATGACGTTGTTTTTGTTGATGGGTTTTCCTCATGATGAGCTGAGTTTTCAGTTTGACACGTTTTACAACACCATCGTTTCTCCTGATATTGTTTACGAGAATTTCGGCGCCGAGCTCGCCCATCTGCGCTGCCGGGGACTTGACTGTTGTAAGGGGAGGGAAGAGATAGGCAGAATGGCTCATATCTCCAAACCCGATTATAGAAAGTTCCTCCGGTATTGCGATACCGACCTCGCGCGCGGCTTTTAAAACACCGCTGGCGATTCTATCGTCCGTTGTCAAAACTGCGGTGAATAAGGCTGAGTTTAGATACTCGATCAGTTTCCGATACCCGAAAAGCTCTCTATCGTACAATACAGTGGTGCTGCTTGATATGAGCAGATCCTCACTGTATTGAAGGCCGTTTTCATCGAGGGCGAACAGGAACCCTCTTTTAATTTCCTGTGTAAAGTAGAGATTCGGGTTGTCCTCGATAAACAGTATCTCCTGATGGCCGAGAGAAAGGAGCTGCTTCGTTGCGCTGTAACCGCCCTGAAAACAATCGATCTCAACGAGGTTGACGTCTTCCCTCTCGGTTTCACCGCCAAGCAGTACGAAATTTTTCTTCATATCTATGAGCTCTTTGAGCGATCTGTTATCACGTTCCGGTTCCACGAGGAGAAGGCCGTCAAACCTGCCTTCTCTGAATCGGGCACTGCACTCGCTCAACCCGATATTCGCGAGTACCTCCGTGGTGAACATCTGTCCATGAAAAACAGTCATTGCCGCTTCAAGAATCTGAGGAAGGTTTAATAAATGAAATGATTTGATTGCTATACCGATGTTTCCGGTGCGTCCTGTTTTTAAGCTCTTTGCCGTGAGGTTTGCGGTGTACCCGAGTTCCCTTGCAGCCCGGTAGACATTTTCTTCTGTTGTGTCGGTGTAGCTGCCCTTTTTATTGAGTACCCTGGATACTGTGGCAATCGACACGCCTGCTTTTTCCGCGACGTCCCGTATCGTAATCATTGAAAATTTCCTGTTGAATTGTAAAAGGAGTATATCGATAGTGCAGGGAATTGTCAAGGTAAACGTTTACATCTAAAACGTAAAAACCTTCACCTGTTGAGCAATGTTTGCGGTCGATAAGGCTGAATGGTACTGAATATTGCGGCGAAGGCGCAATGAACAGGACTTATTAATAAAATTGAATTGTTTTTAAAAAAAACATATTATGATTGACAAATCTGTCCAGTTATGTTTATATAAAAGGGACAAAAAAAGAGATGTAGAGGTGTTTGATTCAGGTAAACGTTTACATCAATAATCGTGGAGGAAGTTATGGCACAGGTTGAAATGAAAAATCTGAAAAAGGTGTTTGAAGGAGATGTAATTGCAGTACAGGATTTCAGTCTCGATATCAATGACAAGGAGTTTGTGGTGCTTGTCGGCCCCTCGGGGTGCGGCAAATCAACGACACTGCGCTGTGTAGCAGGCCTGGAAGAGATCACAGACGGAGAGATTTATATCGGTGGTAAGCTCGTCAATGATATACCGCCGAAAGACAGGGATATTGCAATGGTTTTTCAGAACTATGCGCTGTACCCCCATATGAATGTGTACAAAAACCTGTCATTCGGTCTTGAATTGAGAAAGATGAAGAAAGAAGAGATCAACCGGCGGGTGCATGAAGCCGCCCAGATACTGGATATCGAACATCTGCTCGACAGAAAACCGAAGGCTCTCTCGGGCGGACAGAGACAGAGAGTCGCGGTCGGAAGGGCCATTGTGAGAAAACCGGCGGTTTTCCTGTTTGATGAGCCTCTTTCAAACCTCGACGCAAAGCTTCGCGTTCAGATGCGCGCGGAGATTGCGAAGCTGCATCATGCCCTCCAGGCGACCATTATCTATGTCACCCATGACCAGGTAGAGGCAATGACCATGGGTAGCAGAATCGTTGTGCTCAAGGACGGTCTTATCCAGCAGGTATCCGACCCGCTTACACTCTACAATAATCCCGTCAACAAGTTCGTCGCCGGATTCATCGGAAGCCCGTCGATGAACTTCATGGACTCCGACCTGCTGAAAGAGGGATCAAACTATTTTGTGAAAACGGATGGCATTAAGGTGATCATGCCGAAGGACAAGTATCAAACAATAGCATCCTATGAGGGGAAAAAGGTTACATTCGGTTTTCGCCCTGAAGACATGATCGACGAGAATATCTCCAAAGACAAGGAGGGCAAGGTAGTCAGGGCGAAAGTCGAAGTTATCGAGCCTCTTGGTTCTGAAATTTTCCTGTACCTGAGCGCTGGAGGTGACAGCTTTGTCGTGCGTGTCCCGTCTCAGTACAGAACAGAATTAGGAGCTGAAGTTGGATTTGCCGTTGATCTGAAAAAATGCCATTTGTTTGATGCTGAAACAGAAAAGGCTATTTTTTAACGGATTTTTAGCAAATTGAAAAATAGGCAAGTGAACTTCCAAACTTTAACAATTAAAACCGGCACTTGCCTAATGGTTTTTACCTCTAGAATGTAATTACAAGTAATTGTAACAGTATAGATAGTCAGCTTTGCATGAAATTCTGGTACAAAAAACCGTAATTTTAATGGATAAAACCTTAATGGATAAAACCATAACTGCATGCAAGAAGCAGAAAATTTCGTGTTGAATAATCATCGAATAAAAGCGGTGTAAACCGCTCCGCGGCCGATCCTTTACAGGACTAGGTATTGAACAGTAACTTAATCGAAATTACTTAAAAGTGGCTTACGTTCCCTCGGACCGAATATCATAAAGTAACTTCGCGAGAAGTTACTTAGAAGAGGCTTATGTCCCCTTGGACCGAATATCATAAAGTAACTTCGCGAGAAGTTACTTAGAAGAGGCACATCCGGCCGACGGATGTGCCTCTTTTTTGTGTCGGGTACCACATCTGGTTGCGACCAGAGGCAGCGCTCTTTAGTTTTTTATGCGAGTTTTCCAACCTCTCTTTTGAATTGATGAATATCGAGCGGCTCATACAGCACGCTGAAATTCCGTGTTCCGGTAAGTTGTTTTTTAATTTCTGTCAAATCTTCGCCCTCTTCGGCGATAATCAGGAGAGGGAGATTCTTCGTTTCTTCATTTTCGGAAAATGAATCGATCAATGATTTCAAGGATAGTTTTGACAGCCGAGTGCTGGATATGATGAATGTCGGTCGATTATTACCGATGGAGATACCAATACTGATGAGGCCATCGGCCGTGATAACATCAAAATCCAGCATTTCGAGCAGACCACTCAAGAATTTAATCCTGTCTGCATTCTCCTCGATGATGAGAACGAACTCGTTGGAATTTAGATTCGGCATGTTAAATTCCTGTCTGAACCGCTCGAGTTCTGATCGTTCTATTTTGTAAAACCCGCCGGGCGTCGTTTTCGCCCGGATCTTAGCGCTCTGGCACCATTTTCGTACCGACTGTTGTGAAACACCTAGAAGACGAGCCGCTTCCTCGGTGCTGATAATTTTTCCCTCGCCCTTAAGCATGTTATCTCCTTTCTTCCATGGTATGCGATTGAGTTGTACACTATTGCAGTGTATCAAAAAAAAAAGGATAATTCAACCATTAAGATCATTTTAAATAAATTATTTAGATATCAAACAATATCTTATCCAATCGCAATTGATACTTGTAAAGAATAAATTACCGCATTTTTAATATATTAAGATGAAATATTGAATTTACCGAAAGAAGGGCAATTATACCTATTTATTGAAACGCGAAAGATGTCCTGCTGTCGGTCACCGGGTGTTTCGCCGGTCGATGAGAATAAATAGTCCTGCAATAACGAGAAATCCTGCGGAAATGGAAAGATACGGGCGTGCTCCCGCGATGAGTAACACATACCCGCAAAAGACCGTGACTACCGCTGCAATGAATGAATAGATGATCTGTGTATTGAAATGGCCGTTGACCGAAGATTTCACGATTGCTGTGGAAAGAATGAAGTTGAGTGATAGGGGAGAATTGGTGTCCCCGAAGGAAGCGCCTGATAGTACCGATCCAATTGTCGCAAAGGTCAGATTTCCGACAATGTGTGGGTCCGGAAGATTTAAGCCAAGTAGCTTCAAAGCTAAGGGAATCATTGTCAGTATGGTAAGCATTGATGACCCGTTCAAAAAGCTGAAAACCGATGAGAGCAGAAATACAATCAGAGGGACCAGAACCGCAGGTAATGAACCTCTTAGAATTAATGCGGTGATCGATGACTGAAAGCCGATTTTTTTTGCCATTGTCTGGACCGACATGGCAAGCATCAGATAGAGTGCTGTTACAAGTGGGGTGGCAGAAAGAATGATCCTGTTTGGTTTTAATTGACTGTATGTTATTGATTTTGTCAAAAGCAGAAAAACAATGACGAATATCATGCCTGAAAACAGGGCATTCATGAATACAAGCTGAAAGTTCCGAACATTCTCGATGGCATTCGCCGTAGGCAGTCTGTTTTTGAACAAAAGGCTGAGCAGAATACCGCCTAAAACAATCAAAAGGGCTGCAGGCACACCGTAGAGTGCCAGCCTGTCAGAGGGTTTTACTCGCTTTTCAGTTTCAATTCCAAAATGGATGAACGGCGCTGAGTCTTTATACCGGCCTTCCTTCATGAGGAAGATATCTTTCTTTAAGGCAATGGACGTTATCACGGTGAATACCGCAAATATCGAGGAGAATTGGTAGGGTATGCTTTTATAAAAGGCCATGACAGGTGAATACTCGATGCCGAGTCCTTCAAAAGCGGTTCCTATCACGATTATGATGAGCGGAGTGAGTGTTGTAAACGGTATGAGAGTTGAAACAGCCGATGTTGAGGTATTGAGAATATACGCATGTTTCAGTGATGACAGTTTTTTTCGCTCCGCAAAAGGCCGTGAAAATACACCGATGAGCAGTACGGCAAGGTATCGGTCGATACATACGACGAGTCCCGATACAAGCACAACTGCTTCAAGGATTCCTTTTGTAAGCTTATTATTTGAGAGTTTTTTTGTAAATGCATGTATAAATCCGCTCCTGTTTAGCAGGGAAAAGAAAAGCAAAGCCTCTCCGATTATTAGTAACACCAAAATGTTGGTGTTGTCAGTAAATGCTGTGCCTGCTATGCTGCCGGCGGTGTGAAAGAAACCGAGAAGCGGATTGAATCGCGAAAGAATAATGGAGCCTATTATCAGACTGCCGATGATGGGAAAGATAACATCTCTCTGCCACATGAGAAAAAAAATCGCAAGTATAAAAGGAAGCAATCCAAGCAGACCGAAACTTTCCAACGACCGGCTCCTCTCTCATGTGTTAAATAGTTTTAATTTTCTCAAAATTTCGATTGCGCTTTTAATTCTCGAAAGCACGCGTTCTTTACCCAGTACTCTCATTGTTTCAAAAAGTCCCGGTGATACTTTTGTTCCTGTTATTGCAACCCGAAGTGTCATAAAAACCTGGCCGACCTTCAGGGTAAGCTTATTTACCAGGTCCCTCATTGCGGTTTCGATCTGGGTATCGTGAAACGGATCGACAGCATCGAGCTTCTCGGTCGCTAAATGCAGAATACGAACTGCGTCTTTTGAAGACAATTTCTTCGGAATCAATGCATTCGCATCTTTTATCTCGAATCTGTCGTCAAAAAAGAACCAGACGCGATCGGTTATCTCAGATAGAAGCTTGAGCCGTTCGCGAACGAGTGGGAGAATCCGGAGAAGGTATTCCTTCTGAATACCGTTTTCAGAGGTAATAATGCCGTCCTTCTCGAGGTACGGGTAAACAAGCTCGTAGAGTTCTTGCGGAGATTTTTTCCGGATATAAACTCCATTGAACCAGTCGAGTTTTTCATATGAGAAAACAGCAGCCGATTTGTTTACCCTGGTAATGTCAAATTCGCGCATGAGATCGGACATGCTGAACAGTTCGGTTTTATCGTCAAGAGACCACCCCAACAAAGCGATAAAGTTTAGCACGGCTTCACCGAGGTACCCCCTTTCTACGAACTCTTTCACCATGGTTGCGCCGTGCCTTTTGGAAAGCTTACCCCCACCGGGAGCGAGGATAATCGGCACATGTGCGAATTCGGGAGGCTCCCAGCCGAATGCCCGGTAAAGAATCATGTGACGCGGGGTGCTTGATATCCACTCCTCGCCTCGTATGACATGAGATATTTCCATACGGTGATCGTCAACCACATTCGCGAGATGGTAGGTCGGAAAACCGTCCGACTTGAGGAGTACCAGGTCATCGAGCAGTCCGTTGTTCGTGACGATTCTACCTCTGATGAGATCGTCGAATACGGTTTCACCCTCAAGCGGAGCCTTCAGACGAATCACAGATGTGTCTTGTGCTTTTTCATGCTGCTCTTTCTGATCTTCAGTAAGGTTCCTGCAGCGCCTGTCGTAACCCGTATCGAGGCCCAACTTTTCACGTTCTTTTCTGAGCACCGCAAGACGTTCGGGTGTGCAGTAGCATCTGTACGCATTACCCGAGTGTATCAGCTTTTCAGCATATGTTCGATACAGTTCAGTGCGTTCTGACTGCATATACGGGCCGAAAGGCCCACCGATGTCGGGGCCCTCTTCCCACTGTATACCGAGCCATTTCAAAGAGTGCACAATATCTTCGAGCGCCTCACCGACAAACCTGGACCGGTCCGTGTCTTCAATCCGTAGAATGAATGTACCGCTGTGTTGTCTTGCGAAGAGGTAGGAAAACAGCGCTGTTCTCAAACCACCGATATGGAGAAACCCTGTGGGACTTGGCGCAAAACGTGTTCTTACAGTCTCCATGACGGCGGCTCCGACGCATTTTTTACACTGTGGGTAGAATATACTAACACGATGATTAAGCTTCAAATAAAAACAGTGCATGAGCCGATCGGAATAAAAATGTTGCAAAAAGAAATGAGCTGCCATACATTATTGAAAGGAATTCCGGGAGAGGTGGATGGAAAAGTTTGTTGTCCAGGGCGGATATAAACTGCATGGAACCGTGACTCCCAGCGGCAACAAAAATGCTGCGCTCCCAATTCTGGCTGCTACCCTTTTAACCGATGAAGAGATAATTCTTGAAAACATCCCAAAGATCAGGGATGTGGAAATCATGGTGAATCTCCTCGAGTCGCTTGGCTCGGATGTCAGATGGCTCGATGAGGATATACTTTCTATAAAAACCCGTATCCCTGATAAGAAAACAATTGCTTTAAACAGGGAGTATGCATGCGAGATCCGTGCTTCAATACTGCTGGCGGGACCACTCGTTGCCCGGTCAAAGAATGTCGTTTTCCCGCCTCCCGGAGGCGATGTAATAGGAAGAAGGCGCCTCGATACACATTTTTTAGGCCTCCAGGCACTCGGGGCTGCGGTACGAAGCGAGAAACGGGGTTTTTCAATTGAAAGCGGGAAGCTGACGGGGGCCTGTGTCTTTCTCGACGAGCCGAGCGTCACCGCTACTGAAAATGCAATTATGGCAAGTGTGCTGTCCGAGGGCACGACAGAAATACGAAATGCCGCCTCGGAACCGCATGTGCAGGACCTCATCGGTTTCCTGAATGCGCTTGGAGCACGAATATCCGGAGCGGGCAGCAACGTGCTTTCCATTGAAGGAAGCAGCTCACTTTCCGGGGGAAGATGGCGTATCATCAGTGATCACATCGAAGTGGGAAGTTTTATCAGCCTTGCCGCTGTTACGGGGGGTGAAATAACTGTTAAAAATGCTGAAGTAGGTCACCTGGCCATGATCCTCTATTATTTTGAAAAACTGGGTGTGACGGTTAATATGCGGGGTAATGATATCGTTGTACCGGGCGGTCAGAAACTGGTGATTAAAAACGACCATTTCGGAGAGATAACGACCATTTACGATGCGCCGTGGCCGGGGTTTCCGACGGACCTCACCAGCATCGCTGTTGTGACGGCCACGCAGTCAGAAGGCACGGTCCTTATTTTCGAAAAGATGTTTGACGGCAGGCTTTTCTTCGTTGACAGACTTTCCGCTATGGGCGCGCGAATTGTTCTTTGTGACCCGCACCGGGTCGTCGTTGCCGGTGTCTCAAAGCTTTATGGAACGGAGCTTGTCAGTCCGGACATCCGGGCCGGGATGGCGTTGCTAATTGCGAGTCTCTGCGCTGAAGGTGAGAGTGTCATACATAATATTGGGCAGATAGACAGGGGGTATTTCCGCCTCGAAGAAAGGCTCAGTTCCCTGGGAGCCCGTATTCAAAGAGTGGAAGAATAAAGACTGTAATAGATGAAAACAAAGACGAAAACCCTGCTGAATATTGCATCTATTTTCCTTATTTCGCTTTCGATAACCCTTTTCATCATTTACCTATTTTATACAACAGATCTGAAAGATCAGAAACTCGCCGAAAACCGGGAAACACTGCAGTTTATTCTTTCTTTGATTGATGGGAGGGTTCAGGCGCTTCGAATAGATACGGATATTCAAACAAAGCAAGGTGGATATCCGGATAGTGTGTACAACGACATAGTTGGCTCCATTGCCGATTACTTTGCAGTTGATGATTCACAGTCGATCATGATATTCAAGACCGAGAACGGAGAGATCGTATATCCTCCTTCCGGCCGTGGACTCAAAGCGCCTGAAGAAGTGTTGTCTCCTACCGCTTCACTGATTGAGGGAAAGCTAGTGCTGCCCGAAAAATTCGGATACTTTGTGAACTACGGCGAGCTCGGCCTCACTTTTTTCTTGTTTTCCAAAAACAGGGATGTTTTTCAGTACAGGAACCTGCTCCTGTTTGCGGTTACCGGCTGTACTGCTGTGCTGGCATTGATTGTTTTAATAATAAACGGGAGAATGTTCAGGATGTGGCATATATTTATGGATACAGCCGTGCGCCGGTTTCACGATGTTGTCCAGGGAAAGGAAAAGGCGCCGTCGGCGCTGCAGGGTGAATTCGGCACTGATGAAAAGGCTTTCATTGAAAGCTACAATGCTATGACCACGCGGGTTGGAGAGTGGATAAAAAAGCGCGAGGAAAAGCTGAATGCACTCATGAAACAGAGAGATAATTTAAAAAAGATTGTGTTCCTGTATAAAAAGCATATTCCGGATAAAACCCTTTTAAAACTCAATGAAAAAAATGTAACAGAGACCGTGAGCAGAAGGCAGAATATGACGTCTCTGATGATAGAACTGCAGAATTTTTTAACAGGTATTGACGATCTCTATCCGCAGGTAATCACCGATGAGCTCAATGATTTCCATATATTTTTAAAGGCATCGGCTACGAAAAGAAACGGGTTGATCAACTTTTCAAACGGGTATCGAATAAATCTTGTTTTCGGTATTCCCCGGGAAGATACGCTCTCCTACGTTAACGCGGTACAGTGTGCAAAAGATACAATGAGATGGATAACAGAGCGAAACAGATCTGATAGGAATAAAAGCGGTGTAAAATGGACCGTGAGAATGGGAGTTTCGTCTGGCACAGGCGTCACCGGGGTTGTTGGCAATGAGTATCTCGTTCTCGGAGATTCAGTTGAATCCAGTACGCAGATGCTTGAAAAAGCTCGGGACTTCGGTGTCTATCTTGTTACCGATTCGATGCATGATCTCCAAAAAGCGGAATCCCTCTACTTCAGAAAGCTCGATACAGCGCAGTCGGCTACGGAAATCGGACGGGATATATATGAAATATTCCTGCGTGAACATACGATGCTGGAGCAGGCCATCAAACTGTATACCCACGGCCTTGAGATGTACTATGAACAGAAATATGAAATGGCTGTGTATGATTTTAAAAAGGTGATTAAAATATTCGAAGAGGACAGCCCGTCATCGCTGTTTCTGGAAAAATGTGAAGATCATCTGAGATAATCTTTTATTAGTATGCGAATATGTAAATACTGATTAAATTTCATACAGTAATGGGTGTGATGGACTGTTCACCCTTTTGGTTAAAGGTTCGGGTTTCGAAATTATTAACAGAGTTTTGGAGTAATTGACGGAGTGTGACAGGATGGAAGAGCTTACCATTGAAGAAATGATTAGATATACAGTGAGGATACAGCAGGATTCATTTTTATTCTACAGGAAGGCGGCAAAGCTTCTTGAAGGGAATGAGCTCAAATTATTTGCAGACAGCCTTGCCGACAACAAGGCATATCATCTTCACGAGCTGAAAAACCTGTTAAACGAATGCATTGTTAACGGTGACGATCTGGGTGAAATGGTGGATGTAGATACTACAGTATTCGATGAAATTCTTGAAAAGGGAACTATTCCGGTACACGCAACACCGGTTGATGTTATGTGTCTCTCATTTACCAGGGAGAAGAAAACGAAAAAAACCTATGAGATGATATTGAAGCTGCCCGCTCTGCATGACAAGGTTTCACGCGTTATTACAGCTCTCACGGAAATGCAGGACAGGAATATGCGTGATATAAGTACGAAGATATAGTGGGATTTGATCTATTTCAGTGCATGGGAAAACTGTTCAAACACTTCGTACTTTGTGCTCAACTCGATAAACTGCTGACGCCTCTCCGGTTTTTTTATCACCGTTGTAAGCTGCGCGAGAATGCGAAGGTACTTCTCCTGTTTTTTTTCAGGACCCGCGATGAGAAAAATAAGATACACCGGTTTGCAGTCAAGTGAATCCCAGTTTACGCCTCTCTTATGAATTCCTACTGTAATAAAGAATTCCTCGATCCGGGGGAGTTTCACATGCGGAATGGCGACGCCGTAACCGATCCCCGTACTCATAATAGATTCGCGTTTCAAAAGCGCCTGTTTGAAGCGCTTGACATCCTCAACCTTGCCGTCATCCCGTGATATCTTGATCAGCTCGTCGATTACATCCTCCTTGGTTGAAGCTGTGGTGAACAGGACCCGGTTGATACTGAGATAATCGAGGAGGTTGATATTCATCGCTTTTCTCCGAAACGGCTGGCGAACGCATACGTAACACCCGCAGGCCGGCTGAACACCCCGGATAAATGTACATCTTTCATGAAAAAAGAGCTATCGAAAAATCAAACAACAGGGACGGCTTCATGTAGAATGCTTGCGGTTTTCCTTATAATAAAAAATCTATCGAAAAATCATACGCTCGAATCTCTCAAGCGCGAGCGTTTGGCATTTTTCAAGAAGCGCGTCTTCATCAACCGTTTTGAGTTTTCCGTCATCAACCACGATAGTACCGTCGCTGATGACGGTTTCAACATCGGCAGTTTCCGCGCAGGTCGCCAGGTTTTCAAGAACGTTTGAACTATTGTTATGGTAAAGCGGAAGCATATGGGCGTTGAAAAAGTTGACGATGGTAATACATGCCCGTTTACCCGGTTCTATCGACCCCAGGTCACTGTCGAGATTGAATACTTTTGCTCCGCCTCTTGTTGCCGCGTACAGGCAATCGTTCGGGCTGATGGCAGAGGGGTCGGATGAGACTCTCTGCAGGAGAAGAAGCGTCTTCATCTCTGAAAACATACTTGCTGAGTCATTCCAGAGTGCGCCGTCCGTGCCGAGCCCGACCGGCACTCCGGCTTTCAGAAGTGACACCACCGGTGCAGTTCCGTCGGAGATTTTCATCTCGGCAGTCGGGCAGTTGACGATTCGCGATCCCCGGTCCCTCAGCAGTTCCTGCTCGTTCTCGGTAATGTACACGCCGTGCGAACCGATGACCCGTTCATTCAGAAAATGGATGCTGTCAAGGTATTCAACCGATGTTTTTTTGTACCGCTTCCTGACTATATCCTCCCGCCATTTTGTTTCAGCAAGATGCATCTGGACCATGGTATCTAGCTCCTCCGCGCGATCAAGAAGCATATGCAGTATATCTTCCTGAAAGTCCTCTTCAGCAGGTGCTTCAACAATCGGAAGTATACCTTTTTGTCTTAGGTTCTCTGCGGTTTCGAAGTACCTTTTTTCATCAACCCGTTCGCCGGATAGAAAATCGGTCCGGTAGTCCATCACAACTGCGCCTGCAACACCGATTTCCTCGAATGGAGAGGTTAAATCGTCTCCTTCCCACCAGAAGGGAACATCGCAGATAAACGCAGTGCCGCCCTTTACCGCCTCCGCGTATTGAAGCAGGCGGCCGTAGTACCTCGCCTCTCCATCGAGCTCATCCCTGAACCACCTTTTCCTGCTCACACAGGAATCGTGATCCTGTTCATAGAGGGTCAGCCCGTCGCCGAGGCCCCTGGCAAGGGTTATATCACAGTGAATATGTCCGTTGATGAACCCGGGAAGCGCAATTCTGTTCTTCCCGTCAATGACGGTATCACCCGGGCGTATTTCAACAGGCTTCTTTGAGACGGACTGTATCCTATCTTTATCGATGACTATTGAATAGCGGCCGATCTCACGTCTGTCGTTCATTGTTACAGTTAAAATGTCTCTGATAACCAATCTCATTGCAGTTCCATGCCTGAAATATTTGAACTTCCTTTGAGGTGTTCCATAATCCAGGAAAACAGTATACTATAAAAAAAAGAAAAAATGGTGGTAAAAAAGGATGAAACTGCGTGAAGTAGTGGATGCTGCAGCTGTCGTTACCTACGATGGGATGCTCAACCCCGATATATCGATGGTAAGCGATGATTCGAGGACCGTGAAAAAGGACGGAATGTTTATTGCGATCGATGGGTACAGGGACAGCGGTCTTCGTTATATCGACGATGCGGTTTCACGTGGCGCAGCTGCCGTTGTGGTCGAGAATGGGCTCAGAGTCAAGGTGCCTTATTCGGTGGCCCTGTGCACGACACGGTCGGCCCGGCAGAGTGCGCTTTACGTGTCGCGCGCTTTTTTCGGGCACCCCTCGGGCTCGTTCCGGCTCGTAGGGGTTACAGGAACGAATGGGAAAACCACGGTAACCTATCTGCTTGAGGCGATTCTCAGAGATGCGGGATTCAACCCTGGCGTTATTGGTACGATATCCTACAGGTACAACGATACCGCGGTAAAAGCCGACAATACGACCCCTGATCCGATTGCAATACAGCGGTTATTTGCCGGGATGCGGGATGGAGGCATAACTCATGCGGTAATGGAGGTGTCGTCACACGCTCTTGCCATGGACAGGGTTCTGCCCGGAGATTTTGATTATGCGGTGTTTACCAACCTCAGCCAGGACCACCTGGATTTTCATTCAAGCATGGACGATTATTTCAGGGCTAAATCAAAGCTTTTCACCGGTCTGCATAAGGGCGCGGGTACAGTAATAAATGCCGATGATCCCTATGGGAGAAAGCTTCTGAATATCACGGGAATAAAACAAACGACGTACGGGTTGAACCGGGGTGCGGACTTTACCGCACACGATTACAAACTGTCTATTAGCGGGACTCGGTTTTTCATCAACAAAACGCCGTATGAGACCCGCCTTGTCGGTGTGCACAATATATACAATATTCTGTCGGCAGTAGCACTCGCGCGGGCGATGGGCATCGAAGAAAAAACAGTGCAAAATACGATTAGAGACGTTGTAACGGTACCCGGCAGATTCGAACGGGTTCCAGGCGGCTTGGGATTTCACATCTTTGTGGATTACGCACACACGCCGGATGCCCTCTTGCACCTCCTCAATGCAGCAGTTGCCCTGAAAGAGGGCCGCATCATCACCGTATTCGGGTGCGGTGGTGACAGGGATAGAACAAAACGGCCGAAGATGGGAAAAATCGTTGAGGAGCGCTCCGACATGGCTATCGTAACCTCCGACAACCCGAGAACCGAAGACCCGCTTGCAATTATAGAAGACATTAAAAAGGGTCTGAGCGGCGACAATCATATCATTATACCAGACCGCCGGGAGGCTATTTACTGCGCAATCGAGCTTGCACAAAAGGACGATATCGTGTTGATTGCAGGCAAGGGCCATGAGGACTACCAGGTGCTTGGCACAAAAAAAGTCCACTTCGATGACCGCGAGATCGCACGCAAGGCCATACAGCGATTCAGAATCAAGGGGATATAGGTATACTACCCGTATTTCGCACCGGATAATAAATTAAATCCTTATTCTTTCGTTTAAAAATCAAATATCTAAAGAAGGAATTGATTGATGAATATCCGCAAGATTAGTAGACAGGGGCTCGCCCGACTTCAAAAAAATCAAGAGAGATATTCGAAAGGTAAATCCATGCATTACAAGAATTTAAGACCCCCTAACCTTTCAGTACACTTTTTGTTTATATGGACTACTATAGCAAAATTTGAAATGCGATTGATTATGATCGATAATATAGTTAATAAATGTATTTCATCTTAATAATTATACAATTTATCTACAATCTTAGAAGTTAGTGGTATAAAGATGGATAAATATACATGAAAATAAGAGTAAAAGCATTAATGGTAACTTTATTGGTCGCTATACTGCCTTTCTCATTAATTAGCGTATCATTTTATGTTTCCATGAAGAGAATTTTAACGAATCAAGTCATCAATCAGCTAGAATCTATTGCATCAATTCAGGAGAACAGAATCGTATCTATAATTAATAATAATCTGGAGAGATTGAAATTGGTTGCCAGCAGAACGCAGCTGCGGCTGAGCTTAAACGAGTATCTAAACAATCCTGACAGTCAATATCAGGAAAAGATGAATAAAATACTATTAGATGCGTGTTCTACAATATATGATTTCGGAGAAATAAGCGTTATAACGTTGAATGGAGAGATAGTCGCTTCTACCAATACAAAAAAAATTGGCACAGGATTTCCGGATACAGAATTGTTTAAGGAGGCACAAGAAAAAAATATTGTTGATGAATATTTTATTCAAGATGGGCACTCCTTGATGGCATATCTTTGTGGGCCACTTCGTTTAAAAGAGAAGCTTCTGGGCATAATAGCAATAAAGTCAAAAGCAGATAATCTGCTTTCATTAGCAGGAGATTATTCTGGCCTTGGCAATACAGGTGAAACTGATATAGCAAGAAGAGATGAAAACGGTGATGCTCAATTTATTACACATTTAAGATTTGATCAAACTGCTGCTTTAAAGAAGATCGTTCCGCAAGGTTCAGTAAATGCCCCTGTTATTAAAGCGTTGATGAAAGAAGAAAAGGTTTTTACAGATACTGTGGATTACCGGGGGCAACCGGTTATTGCAGCTACGAGATACATTGAAAATGTTGATTGGGGACTTGTGGTTAAAATAGATAAATCAGAAGCGTTTGCATCGATGAACAATTTACATCTCATAATGGTAATCAATTTCTCTTTTTACGTAATTGTTTTAGTAGTTTTGGCATTCTTTATGTCCAGGGCTTTTACAAAACCGATTGTTGATCTAACAAAAATTGCAGAAAGAATAAGCGAAAACGATTTTTCACAAGAGATAGAAGTAAAATCAAAAGATGAAATAGGCGTTCTATGTCGGACTTTTAAGAAAATGACACTGAAGCTAATTGAGAGTATTGAGACATCCAGAGAGGCAGAAAAACAGGCAAAAAATGGGGAACAGAAGATACAGGAATTACAGAAAAGGCTCCAGTTACAGATAGATAGAACGCCTCTAGGGATGATTCTGTGGGATACAGATTTTAAGGTACAGGCATGGAATCCTGCAGCTGAGAAGATTTTTGGATTCACTGAAGAAGAAGCTTTGGGAAGACATGCCTATGATTTTATTGTAGAGAATAGCGTTACATCACATGTTGATACTGTATGGCAACGTTTGCTTGAAGGTGATATGACAGCTCATAGTACCAATGAAAATACAACGAAAGATGGACGTAAAATACTATGTGAGTGGACTAACACGCCTTTAAGAGAAAAAGATGGGATGGTGATTGGTGTACTTTCAATGGTCCGAGACATTACTGAAAAAGCTCAGCTTGAGAAACAATTCCAACAGGCACAGAAGCTAGAAGCTGTGGGGAGGTTAACAGGCGGAGTAGCGCATGATTTCAATAATGCACTTACCGGTATTATTGGGTTCGCAGACTATATATTAATGTCAAAAAAGGTAGATGAATCTGTAGCTGAATATATCAAAGAAATCAGAGAGGCAGGAGAAAGGGCTGCTGATTTGACTCATCAACTTTTAGCCTTTAGCAGAAAACAAATCCTTAATCCAGAAGTTATAAACTTAAATGACTTGATTAAAACTTTAGAGAAAATGATCACGCGGGTTATTGGAGAAGACATTATGTTTGTTATTAATCTCATGCCGGATATAGATCTGATTAAAGCTGATCCTGCTCAAATAGAACAGGTTATAATGAATCTTGTGGTTAATGCAAGAGATGCTATGAAAAAAGGCGGAAAGCTTACTATAGAAACATCGAACGTCTTTCTCGAAGAAGAATATGCTAAAAACCATATAGCAGTACAACCGGGTCCTTATATAATGCTTGCAGTAAGTGACAATGGTGTAGGAATGGATAAAGAAACACAAGAACACATTTTTGAGCCATTTTTTACAACTAAAGGAGAAATGGGTACAGGACTTGGCTTGTCAACTGTATATGGAATTGTAAAACAGAGCGGAGGCAACATCTGGGTATACAGTGAGCCGGAGAAAGGAACGACATTTAAGATATATTTACCCGGGGTTGAAGAAAGGGCTGTTACTAAGAAAATAGCTAAAAAGCTCATTGAAAATCTTAAAGGTACTGAAACAGTACTGGTAGCAGAGGATGAGTTATTTGTCAGAAATATGATCGAGTTTGTGCTAAGAGATAATGATTACACGGTTTTTGAAGCAAGTAATGCTCCAGAAGCGCTCAAGATTTTTGAGCAGTACAAGGACCAAATCAATCTTTTGGTAACCGATGCTATCATGCCGGGGATGGACGGTAGAGAGCTGGCAGAGAAAATAACTGCTATGAATCCGAACATTAAGGTGTTATACACTTCAGGATTTACGGATAATATAATTGTTCATCACGGAATTTTAGAAGAGGGGATAAATTTTCTTCAAAAACCATTCACACCCTCTCTCCTATTGCGCACAATAAGAGAAGTATTGGATGAAGATTAGCATCCGAAAATCAGTTTCTACCGATGGTTAAAGATCACCATCCATCTTCTACTATTGCAGTGGAAACTCCGCTGGTTTTTTATAAAAGTGCGAATACCGTATTGCTTAAAAAAAGGAGATTACCGTAGTGCTGGCAGCAGTTTTTCGTCGATTCCCTCGGGGTACATCACATTTTTCCACACTTCTGTAAAAGTTTGAACCCAGTTTGCCTCAAGCTCCAGGGGCAGAAAATCAGATCCTGGCTGCAGGCTGTTTTGCGGTTTTTCGTACGGCGGGGTGAAAAAAAAGTTTTTTCCCACAAATTGTCTGAACTGTTCGCTTGCGAGAAAATCGATGAAGTACTGCGCCCCCCGTAGGTTTTGAGCATGTGCAGATATGAAGGCGATATTTGTACCCATCACCGTTGTGACGGGAAATTGATCGGAATCGAGTGCAGTGTAATCGATATGAAGGGGGTAGCCTGCTTCCAGTAAAGGAATTGCATATCCGTCGATTGTAAAAGCGCCGGCATACCTTCCGTTTTCCAGTGCAGCCGTTAATTCCGTTTTTGAGCGCATATACAGGGGGATGTATCCGTTTATATGCAAGAGCACCGTCTTGCCGTATTTTTTATAGAGGGTGTACAGTGCCGACGCGGTGTAAAAATCCTTCAGCGGATCAATCGCACTGATCATACCCGTTAGATCAACGGGCGGCTTTGTACCAGTTGGACCTGCACCTTCTCCGTTTTCATCAATCAGGACGGTATTGAATACAAGACAGCTCTTCCATCGGGACCAGGAAACTACTCCCGTTCTTGTCTCCTTCCATACATCCGAAGTGTAGGGGTGTACCATTTCAGGCACAGGATTGAAGAAGCTGCCGATAAACACGTCAAAGCTGTTCTCAGTCCCTTCATATGATGAAACGAAGGTGCACGAGAGTCCCGTTTGATTATCGATAAACTTTAAAATTTGAAGGATGGTGTCTTCATCGAGGTCCGATAGAACCGTAAGTTTCTTCGGTACTGAGGAAGGAATTTTATGTTCTGCCGGCTTCGCTTTGTCGGGTTTAGGTTTTTTGGAAGAGCCTTCGGTTTTTAGGGGAGCTGCCGCCAGCATCGAGAAGATCGTGATAAGCAGGAAGTAACGTCCGATTTTTTTCATGGTTTCATTACATTATTTTAATGCCCTTCTTCTTGAAAATAGAGAGAAAGATAACGTGCACGATAACGACAATCCCTACCACGATCGTAGACATGGCGCAGGCGCTTTCGACGTACCCGTCGTCGATCAGATGGATGATGGTAATCGATGCAAGCTGTGTCTTCGGTGAAACAAGAAAGATAACAGCGCTGATGGTAACCATGCTCCGCTCGAAGAAGAAGAGTACGTTGTTCCAGAAGCTGATCCTGCTCAGGGGAAAAATCACCTGAAAAAATGATTTCGGCAGGTCTGCGCCGAGGGATGTGGCGGCTTCATCCACCGATTTATCGATATTTTTCATATTCGTCATTGTCGAGAGCATGCCGAGGGTGAAATTTGCGACAATGATATTGAGTATAATTATCGATGCCTTGTAGTAAAGCCAGTTGACCTTGACGAACGCAAGAATGTACCCGAGACCGAGAACGAGACCGGGAATCGCAGCCGGCAAAACAGTGATGAGGTACAGAAGCTGATTGCCGTGGGGTTTTCTCTTTTCGACGATATATCCGGTGATCAACGTCAGCCACCCTCCGAATAAGGCGACGATAATCGAGATCCAGAAACTCGTCCATACCACGGAAATCGACCTGCCGCGGTGCGCAAAGTTGTAGTGACGGGTGCTGAAGCTGGTGAGCCATTTCAGTATCTGTTTCGATTCTCCGGATCGGCCGCCCCACACATCAACAATCGATGTCCACAGTATGGTGAGAAAAATAATGACAATCGCGCCTGATATGATGAAAGAGATCGTGGAGAAGAGCGCCTTCTTCGAAATGCTGGACGGTCTGAGAAACGGCCGTGCGGCTCCGCTTATGAGTGAATAGTTTCGCTTGGTAAAATAGTTGTTGAGAACAAAGGCAAGCACTGCCGGCACCAGCAGTATTACGCTGATCGTGGCGCCCAGGTCGAACCTCTGCATTCCCTCGACCTGGGTGTAAATCTCGGTTGCAAGTACGTTGTAGTTACCGCCTATTACAATCGGGTTTCCGAAGTCGGTGATGGTGAGGTTGAATGCAAGGGCTGCTGCAGAAAAGATACCGTAGCGTGCCGACGGAATGGTTATCCTTGAAAAGACGGTCAAGGGACCTGCGCCCAGGGATTCGGCTGCCTCGTTCATGCGCGTATCCACTGCGGAGAGTGTCGTTATAAGGATTAGAAGGGCGTAGGGAAAGCAGTAAAAGATCTCGGAGATGATGATGCCGGGCGCGCCGTAGATGTCCCATTTTCCGCTGAACCAGTTTGTGATAAGGCCGTTTCTCCCGAAAAGTGATATCAGGGCAAGCGCCTGCACAACCGACGGCGCCATGAGCGGAAGCGAGGAGACTGACTTATGAAACGATTTTCCCCGTATGGTGGTTCTGGTAATCGCATAGGCAACGAGAAACGCCATAATCGTAGTGATGATAGTTGTGATACTGGCGACATAAAAGCTGTTCCAGAGGGATCTTCGTATGCGTGCCTTTCCGAAGTACTCGACGTAGTTGGAAAGGGTAAACCCGCTCTCTGTGGTGATGCTCGTCTTCAAGATCTGCACGAGGGGATACAGCAGAAAAAATAAAAAATATACAAAGATAACGGAAATAATGATGTAGGCCACCACCTGATCTGGAAGTACGGTGCGCACGGGTTTTATTGTGAGCTCTTCCTGTCTGTTCATCATGCCCCCTCGCCCCTGAATGCGAGAAAATCACCTGGCGGGAAATAGAAGGAAACGGTATCTCTCATGCTGATACGCCGCTCTTCGAACTCTGTTTCTGTTATATCGACGATTATGCGCTGACCGGCCAGTTGGACGAGCGAGCGGACGATGACACCGAGAAATGTGACGACCTCGATGGTGCCTTTTTTGATGTTGGCCCTGTCGAAATCGGCCGGCACATTTTTCCCGTCTGAAAGGAGGACGATTTTTTCAGGCCGTATCGAAAGTGTAACAGCCCCGGATGCTGCACCGGCGGCTTTGAGCGCGTCGGAGGTGACATTGAATGAGATTCCGGTTTTATCATTCACAACAGTGTGCTTTTTGAGCTCGCCTTCAAAAAAGTTGGAGGTACCGACAAAATCCGCGACAAATCTAGATTTTGGGTTCTTATATATTTCAATCGGTTTGTCGACCTGCTCGATGAATCCCCTATTCATCACGATGACCCGGTCGGAAATCGAGAGCGCTTCTTCCTGGTCGTGGGTGACGTATATCATGGTGATGCCGAGCTCCGTCTGTACCCTCTTTATCTCAGCCCGCAGGTTGACCCTGATCTTTGCATCGAGTGCGGAAAGCGGTTCATCGAGGAGAAGAATCTCCGGATAGGTCGCTAGACTGCGGATGAGTGCTACCCTCTGTTGCTGGCCTCCGGAAAGCTCCGGCGGGTATTTTTTCTTCTGGTCGGAAAGCCCCACCAGCTCTAGCAGCTCGTCGACCCGCGAGTCGATTTTGGATTTTGGAACTTTTCTCATTTTCAGACCGAATCCAACATTTTCACGGACGGTCATGTGGGGAAAGAGAGCATAGGACTGAAACACGATACCGAAGTTTCTCTTCTGTGGAATGACATCGTTGATGACCTCGCCTTTGTATCGAATGATTCCCTTTGTTGGTGTTTCAAATCCCGCTATCATGCGAAGGGTGGTTGTTTTACCGCACCCTGAGGGGCCGAGAAAGCACACAAACTCTCCCTCATTCACCTGAAGGTTCATATCGCGAACAGCGACAATCTTGTCGAACTTCTTCGTAATATTTTCAAGCACAATATCTTTTCCCATTCAGGCCTCCCCGGTTAAAAAGACGTTATCCTCATGATTTTCGTCAGGATAATGCCGCTCACCGCCGGTAGTACTTTGCTCTTGATTGAAAACCAGCTTCTAAGTAACTTCTCGCGAAGTTACTTTATGATATTCGGTCCGAGAGGACGTAAGCCACTTTTAAGTAACTTCGAATAAGTTAGTTTCGATACTTAGCCGCGAAGCGACATTCCCTGGGGGGATTCACGTCGCTTCTGATTTAAGAGCTTTTCCCAATCCGCATAAAAAAATGCAGGACGTTTTGTCCGTTTTTCCGGAAACAAAACGTCCTGTGTATAGGATGTATGCCTCTTATCTCAGGAACTTGTCCTGCCAGGTAATGAGGATATCGCCTCTGTTTGCAGACTGCCAGTCGAAGTCCATCGGAATGAGCTTGATGTCTTCGAGTTTCGGCAGATCCGGCCGTGTGGGCGGAATACCGGGTTTGGTCACACCGACTTTCCATTTGGCGTAGAGTTTCATGGCTTCGTCGGAAAGCGCCCAATCCAGGAATTTCTTCGCATTGTTCGGATGCTTAGCCCCTTTCATGAGAGCGTTTGCCTCGAGCTCGTATGCGCTGCCTTCGGCGGGAAGCACCATCTCAACCGGCTTGCCCTCTTTTTTAAGGTTCGCAATGACAAACGCGAAAGATGCGCCGATTACATACTCACCGGCAGCAGCGTACTTTGCAGGACGTGAGCCGCTCTTGATGTACTGACCCATGTTCTTGTCGAGCTTTTCAAGAAATTCCCACCCCTTGTTTTCTTCGATTGTTTTGTTTTTGTAGTCGGGATCCATTGTTTCAAGAATACCGGCTACCTGCAGAAATCCAGTTCCGGAGCTTGCGGGGTTTGGCATAATGAGATGGCCGGCATATACCGGGTTGGTGAGATCTGCCCATGAGGTCGGCATGGGGAGCCCGTATTCATTGAGCTTTTCAGTATTCACACAGAATGCGGCAAGGTACAGGTCGATTGCGTACCAGTAGTCGTTGGGATCCTTGAATTGAGCAGGAATCTTATCGCCCTCTTTTGGAACATACGACTCGAAGAAACCCCTCTGTGTGAAATCCATCAGGTAGGTAACGGCCCAGCCGTATACCAGATCTGCCTGCGGATTTTCTTTCTCTGCAAGAAGCTTCGCGCCGAGAACTCCCGTGGAGAAACGGGTCCAGTTTATCTTCAAACCGGTTGTTGCTTCCGCAGCCTTGATGTAATCTTCGGTTTCATCAGTCTCCAGTGATGTATACAGCGTAATCTCGTTTCCCTCCTCAACTGCTTTGCCTCCGGTTGCCTTTTGACCTCCGGCAAACAGGAGAACCGGAAAAACCAGCATGAAAACAACGAGAAAAACAACCACTCTCTTCATTTGTGAACCTCCTTAAAAGTTATTTTAAGATTCTTTCATAAATACTTGTGATTGCCGATTATAGTTGTTAATATTCTGTCAAAAAAGTGTTAATATTTAGAGTGAATTTATTGTACAATTATTAATCAGGATGGTCAATCTTTTTTAAAGAGCGGCAGTTAAAATCTGTGTATCGGGATTGGATAGAAAGGGCGGTTCGAGTTGAACTGCTCTTTCTGTTTTTTCGAAGACTTTTCGGGAATTTTTCCATTGAGAGGGATTTTTTGTGAGATTTTATATGGATTTCCCCGAATTTCTTCAGACATCGTTGGATTTTTTAAATAGTAAGATCGAATCTCTGGCTATCGGTACCGTGTATGTTTAGAATAATTGCCGGAATCTACCTTGGGTGGGGCCTCGGCTCGAACGATGCAGCAAATATATTCGGGACCGGGGTATCCACCGGTGTCATCAGATACAGGACAGCGGTGATACTGACCGCTGTGTTTGTCCTTATCGGGGCTTACCTGGAGGGGGCGCGGGGTATTAAAACCCTCGGCGGGCTTACTGACATGGATATTACAATGGCGTTTATTGCATCGCTCGCCGCAGCGATTACGATAAACGTGTTGACCGTGCTTGCGCTACCGGTCTCCACCTCTCAGGCGATTGTCGGCTCCATACTTGCAATCGGCCTTACATCCGGAGGAGTTGACCTCAGGATACTCGTAAAGGTTCTTTTGAGCTGGGTGCTGAACCCGATAACCGCGGCGGTTGTATCGTACGGCCTGTACAAAGTGCTTGGCTGGCTTTTAGAGGGACGGGTAAAGAATATCCGCGTGTGGTCCTTGATGATGAGGATTGGTTTTCTAATTGCCGGCATATATGGATCCTATACATTGGGCGCGAACAACGTTGCCAATGCAACCGGGGTTTTCGTCAGAGCGGGAATGCTGACTCCGGTAGCAGCGTCGGTGATCGGCGGGCTATCAATAGGGCTCGGTGTCATAACATACAGCAAGCCGGTAATGAGAACGGTGGGCAGCAGAATAACGAAGATGAGCGACTTTGCCGCGCTCGTTGCAGTACTCGGGCAGGATATCACCGTTCATATATTTACATTTATCGGTGTGCCGGTTTCGACGTCACAGGCTATTGTCGGTGCGGTTATGGGTGTGGGCCTGGTGAAATCGGGTAAATCGGTAAACCTGAAGGTGTTCGGCAAAATTGCGCTTGGATGGTTGAGCACACCGACCGCATCTTTCATCATAGCGCTCGGTATTCTCCAGATAAGAAGACTATTTTTCTGATGGAAGCGGTGATATCGTGTTTGTTAGAAGAGCTTACATTTTTTCATACCATGAGATAACTGCGCGCAAAAAACCTCCGATAACCCTGCATCTTCACACTGCCTACACAGGTAAAAGAGAAACATGAAATAGTCGACATTATTTGACATGAATCGTTTCGTACCGTATTATAAATAGGGAGAGGGAAACCTTACATGTACAATGGTGATAATGAAACCAAAAAAACCCGTAGAAAAAACTGGCTCGACATAATTGTTAAAGCCGTTCTTGCGGGGATATTTGCCATCAGTGTCCTTTTAAATATTGTTCTGATTATCGTTGTTGTGGTTATGGGCCTTATAACTGCTCAGAAGGACAGGGAGTTCGTCCAAAAGGGGTATACTAAGATATATGCAGATGAAAAATTCCCATTCTCCAATCCAGATTCCTCCGATGAGATCGCGGTGATATGGGTAAACGGCGTTATTTCAGAGTATGATTCCACTGACGGCATGTTCGGTTATGTTGAAAATCCTGTAAATGCGGTGCGTAATAGGCTGAACATCATACGTGAGGATAAAAACATACGGGGCGTGCTGCTCGTGATTGAAAGTCCGGGTGGGAGTGTAACGGCAAGCGACATTCTCTACAATGCGATCATGGATTTTCGCGCTCAAAGCGGGATTCCCGTTGTCAGCTTTATCAAACAGATGGCGGCTTCCGGTGGATACTATATCGCCTCAGCCACCGATGAGATCGTCGCGTACCCGACTGCGCTTACCGGCAGTATCGGAGTTATAATGTATAATTTCAATTTTAAAGGGCTTATGGATAAATACGGAATCGAGTATGTTGCGGTCAAGTCGAGCAAACACAAAGACTCGATGTCTCCCTTCAAGGAGGTAGACAGGGAAGAGCTCGCCTGGAATCAAAATATTGTCGACCGTCTTCTTGACCGGTTCATAGATGCAGTGGCGGAGGGCAGGAAAGGCCTGACCCGTGATCAGGTGGTAAAGCTTGCCGATGGCCGGCTTTACCTGGCAGAAGATGCTCGAGCCCTCGGACTTGTCGACCAGGTCGGCCACATGCAGGACGCTGTAAAGATACTATCCGATATAGCGGGCATCACTACTCCCGCAATTGTTGAGTTTACACGAGGGAGAGGACTTCTCGAAAAACTCGGGCAGTTTTCATATAAGATTAAAATGCCGCACATACTGACTGGACTGTTTTTGCAGGATACGATACATAATACTGCAACAGAGTCCCCTGCATTCTACTATATACTGGATGGAGTGCCGTTTTCAAAATAACACCACCGGCAACCTCACAAATATACGTTATGATGCGGGCTGCTAACAAACCTGTTTTCGACCATAGAAAGATGGTAAAAAATCGCACAATATGTGCTATACTGGCTATACAGGTCATCTGTCTTTTTCTAAAGTGGCGTACGTCCCTTGCGGGATGTATCCCTGGCGGGATGTATCAAAAAATAACTTATTTGGAGTTACTTAAAAGGGAGAAATGTGATGAAAAGGATATCACTTCTGCTGGTCCTCCTGCTGATTGTACCGGCAGGCTTCGCTTTCGCAGATCAAATTCCCGGTTCGCAGTACTACTATTTAGGCAGCGGTATCAGCTATTTTCCGCTTGGGTCGAGCGGCGCGGCTGATTTCATGCGCATGGAATCGAATCTGTATAACCCGGCGGCGCTTGCCGACACCAAACGAATTACCTCGAGCCTTTCGCTCGGCGGATTCGGCGGTGATAACTTTCTTCTTAATTTCGGCGCAAGTTTTCCAACCACCATCGGTATCATTACGGGCAATGTGCTCGCCCTTACCTCACCGTCGGGGGTGAGTGCAGGGGATGTAATTGGCGTGAAGGGCACGTTCTCAAAACCGGTAAGTGAACAGTGGCTGTTCGGAGCAGGCATCAATGTGGGTTTTGCAAATGACGGACCGGAGCGGGATTTTCTTGCATCCTTTGATATTGGAACAATATACAGAAAAGAAGTCGGTGGCACGGGCTTCGGATTTTTCGATCATTCGGTCGGGCTGGCCCTGAAGAATATCGGAAAGAATATTTCCTATTCAGGCTACGATGCGTTTCCGCCGCTTGAAGCCGATCTCGGCGTGCAGGCTGAAGTAATACGGCAGGGTATATACGCGGCGCGGCTTTCAACGCATGCGGCCGTTCCGTTTAATCCGTTCAATTTTTTTGCCGGGATTGGCCTTGAAAATATCTTCTTTGATATGGTCAATGTCAAGCTCGGGCTGGGTTTGGGAGTGGAGGATGTCGGCCCCTTCTCAGCCGGGGTTGATCTGAACTTTGATATAAAGGATACCGGTGTCCAGCTCTCCTATTCGCTTCTGCCGACCGATTTCAACGGGAGCAGGCAGATTGTGCATAATGTGGGAATAAACGTCGCCTTCGGCACGTACGATAAGAAGCCGCCTGAGGCATCGGTTGATGCCGAGCGGGAATATTTTTCACCCAATCATGACGGAATCAACGACCGGGCAAAACTCGATACCAATATTAGCGACAATACAATGGTATTCGGCTGGAAGCTGGACATCACCGATGCTCGGGGAAATCCGGTGAAGTCTTTTGAGGCGAAAGATGTGAGAAAGATCAGAAAAATGACATTGCCAAAGTACTTCAAACGGGTATTCTCGAAAAAACAGGAGGTGGAAATACCGAAATTCATAGAATGGGACGGTGAGGATTCCGCGGGGAATGTTGTGCCCAACGGTGAGTACAGCTATGTCCTGACAGCCTGGGACGAGAATAACAACAAAATTATTACTAAAAAGAGGCAGATCATTGTTGATAACGTTACCCCCATTGTTGAAGCGAAGGTGAAAGATCTTCTCTTCAGCCCGAACGATGACGGGGTAAAAGATACCCTGGATATCGCAGTAAAGAGCGCAAATATTGGAAAAGACGATGCAATTATAATACGGATCAGCGATAGAGACGGAAACACGGTACTGGAAGAGAAGAAAACAGGCTCTGTCCCGGAAGTCTTTAAATGGAACGGCAGAGACCAGAGCGGGGCACTCGTCAAGGAGGGAGTGTATAAATTCACGATTACAGCATCGGACTTCGCGGACAACCGGACCGAATCCTCCGTGGACGGTATCGTCGTCAGAACAAAATATGAAGATATATCCGCCTCTCCGGTGCTCAAAGCCTTTTCACCCAACGGTGACGGCTATTCGGATATGGATGATATACGACTGTTTTCAAGCGGCACGGAGGGGCTCATTAACTGGGACCTTCGTATCGTCGATGAAAAGGGGAGTGTTGTGAGGGAGTACAACGGCAATAAGGTTTTTCCGGATGTCATAAGTTTTGACGGAAAAGACAGCAAGGGTGCTGTTCTACCCGACGGGCTCTACTCACTTGAATTCAGGCTTTTCTTCGAAAGCGGGAATCATCCCGAGTCATTCTACAAGTTTATTCGAATCGACAATACGCCGCCTTCCATAACTGTCAGCTCGAACGTTACGGCATTTTCTCCCAACGGTGACGGCGTGAAAGACACCATGAATATCGTACACACCATAAAATCCAGCGAGGGGGATATTTTCGAGGCGAAGATCGTCAATGCCGCCGGCGCAACGTTCAAGACATTCGAATTCGGCACGAATCCGCCGAAGGTAATTGTCTGGGACGGGATAGGGGACAACAACACTCAGCCCGTTGAGGGTACATATACATATATCATTACCGGAAGAGACAAGGTAGGAAACAGCACAGTGGCGAGCTTCGGACCCATCAAGCTTGTGACCGGTTTTGAAGAGGTGTCTGTCGAACCGAACGAGTATATTATATCGCCGAATGGGGACGGTATAAAGGATAGTGTTACATTCAAACTGCATACGAGCAGTATGGAGGGAATCGTTGAGTGGAAGCTCGATATTCGGGACAGGAATAATGCGGTGGTGCGGTCATTCAACAATCAGAATATGGGAAAACTGCTGCCGACTGATCTGTTGTGGAACGGGAAAACGGATGCGGGTGTGCAGGCAGAGGACGGCCTGTACTCCGCAGTGCTGAGTGTACTGTACGATGCGGGCAATAATCCAATCTCGAAACCGAAGGACATTCGAATCGATACGCAGGCTCCCTCGATCGAGGTGTATGTCGAAGATTTGAACATTTCGCCGAATAACGACGGTGCAAAGGAAACGCTTACTATTTATCAGAGAATGCGGGGCGATAAGGATGACACCTACACAGGCGAAATCAGGGGCCTAGGCGGTGAAGTGGTAAAGAGCTTCAACTGGGTCGGAAATCCTCCCAGTGAGATTGTATGGGACGGTCGCGATGACAGCGGGAATCCTCTTGCAGAGGGGGCGTATTCCTACTCTATCAGAGGAAAGGATGCGGCTGGAAACAAGGCCGAAGGGAGTATAACCAATATTGTTCTGACAACAGAGTATGAAAAGGTGAGCCTTCTGGCAAGTGAACGGGGGATATCCCCCAACAACGACGGGACATTCGATAAGGTTGTTTTCACTCCCGTTCTTACTTCCGAGAAGGGTCTCATTTCCTGGAGCATTGATATCATCGACAGTCAAAACCGGCTGATTAGAAAAATTGGTGGGAGCGGCATACCACCTGCTGCACTGACGTGGGACGGAACCGGTGGAGACGGCGGTATTGTGCTTGATGGAGAGTATGGCTATACCATGCGGCTTATATATAAAAGCGGTAATCATCCTGAAAGCAAACCCGGTACAATCACCGTGGATACAAAAGCTCCCGGGTATCTTTTCGTCGTTTCTCCCAAGCTTTTTTCACCCGACGGGGACGGCGAGGCCGATACGCTGTATATCAACGCCGAGATAAGCGACAAAAACGGCGTCCGTGAGTGGGACATTACCCTGTACAGGGTCTGGGACGGCAAACCCGATAGAAGCACACCTCTGAAGAAATATACCGGGCAGGGCAGTTTTAAAGAGACCCTGCACTGGGACGGTTTTTCCGATCCGGTGCGGATGCCTGAAGGATTTACTCCCCCGGATTTATATACGTATCGGAAAGTAGGGAACAAGTGGGAGGTACTGGTAGACTCGGCAAGCAATTACATAGCGGAGCTCAGGGCGTCGGATAGTTATAACAACAGCATTACGGTAACGAGGAGCTTCGAAACGGACATTCTCGTTATAAAAACATCCGAGGGTCTGAAAATAATGATCAATTCCATTCAATTCGAGTTCGATAAATCAGACCTGCTTCCGCAGAGTTTTCCGATATTGAACAGACTGATCGAGATTCTCGACAAGTTCCCGGCGTACAAGATCAGAGTGGTCGGACACACGGATTCGATCGGATCGGATGAGTACAACCAGAAGCTTTCCGAGCGGCGTGCATTTTCGGTGTACAAGTATCTCGTTGCGCACGATATTGATAAGGACAGGCTGACAACTGAAGGCAAGGGAGAAAAGATGCCCATTGACGATAACGGTACTGAGGCAGGGCGGGCGCGAAACAGACGTGTCGAGTTCTACCTGACGAGGTAACACCTGAACACGGGAGAGATCGTTTCTATTGTTGAATGTCACCTGTTCAAGCACCTGATTAATCCAGTTGAGCGTATATAACCTCCGCTCACATGTCGCGGAGAGTACGCCGCGTATCAGCGGCAATACCCAGAAGATTGGCAGGGGCTCCTGTCGATGCTCCATGTTCGCGGAGCATTCCTGTTGACGATGCAGAATACCGGATTTATATTCCCTCCATCCAGATTCAGTAACCATTCAGATGATTCAAGAGACGGAGTTGCTTCTGTTGTGGAAAAAAAACCAACAATAGTTGCCATGGACCTTGAGGGCGTTCTCGTTCCGGAGATATGGATTGCAGTATCTGAAAGAACCGGCATTGAGAAGCTTCGTCTCACCACGCGTGACGTCTCCGATTACGATGAGCTCATGCAGATGCGGCTCAAGATATTGAAGGAGAATCATCTTACCCTGTCCGACATACAGGATGTAATTAATTCGGTGGACCCGCTTGAAGGCGCAAACGATTTTCTCGACTGGGTGCGTGATCGGTCGCAGGCTGTTATCCTCTCGGACACATACTATGAGTTTGCCCTCCCCTTGATGAAAAAGCTCTCATACCCCACGCTGTTCTGCAATAACCTTGAAACGGATGAAAACAATACAATCGTAAACTACCATCTGCGCATAAGGGATGGAAAGAAAATGGCGACAAAAGCGTTCAAGGATCTCGGCTTCAGAGTCATATCGATGGGAGATTCCTACAATGATACGACGATGCTCGGTGAGGCTGATGTGGGGATACTCTTCAGGCCTCCTGAGAATGTCGTACGCAAATTTTCGCAGCACAGGGTGTTTTACGAGTACAATGAGCTTAAAACATACTTAAAAGAATTATTATAGGGCATCTGTTATTTATTCCGGTCACATTGCGTATTGACTGAATTAAGGTAGAAACCATGAAGACGATAAAAGTCGGTATTCTGGGGCTTGGCACTGTCGGGTCCGGTGTGTATGAATTGTTGCGTAAAAACGGTGATCACATCAGCACAAAATCGGGTGTCAGAATAATAATTGAAAAGACCGCTGATACGGATGTGCAGAGAAAGGCTGCATTGGGAATTCCCGACGGAGTTTTTACAACCGCCGCTTCGGATGTCCTGGAAAATCCTGACATTGATGTCGTCGTCGAACTGATAGGTGGCACCACAATTGCGAAAGAACTAACAGTGCAGGCAATACGAAACGGAAAACACATTGTTACAGCCAACAAAGCTCTTCTGGCGACCCACGGAAGAGAAATATTCGAAGAAGTGCTGAAATCGAAGGTAGAGCTCGGATACGAGGCATCAGTCGGCGGCGGTATACCGATCATTAAAACCATACGCGAGGCCCTTATCGGAAACACGATACAGAAGATCGTCGCAATTCTGAACGGAACCACAAACTTCATTCTTACCAGTATGACCCGGGAGGGGCTCGACTTCCGGGCGGCGCTTGAAAAGGCACAGGAGCTTGGTTTTGCAGAGGCGGACCCCACTCTTGATGTTTCAGGGGGTGATGCGCGCCATAAGATCACCATACTCTCCTCGCTTGCATTCAGTTCATATATCGATCACGACAGGGTGTATGTCGAGGGGATCGAGCACATCTCGGAGCGGGACATGGAGTACGCTGATGAGCTCGGGTTTGTTTTAAAGCTTCTCGCTATTGCCGAGAAGACCGAGCAGGGGGTGCTCGTCAGGGTGCATCCGGCCCTTGTTTCCGGGGACGATCCCCTCGCGGCGATAAGCTGGGAAGATAATGCGGTTATGGTGTATTCGGATTTTCTGGGCAAATCGATGTACTACGGAAAGGGAGCAGGCGCCTATCCCACAGCGAGCGCCATCGTCGCCGATATAGCCGATATTGCCCATAAGGTGAAAAGCGATGGTGAGTATGACCGCTATTCATATGTATTCAACAGAAATCTTCCGCAATTACCATTTGAAAGCAGTGTTTCCCGATACTACCTTCGTTTTCATGTGCTCGACCGACCCGGCATCCTGTCGAAGATAGCGGGAATACTGGGAAAGAATCAAATCAGCATTGCCTCTGTTATACAGAAAGAAACCGAAGAAGAGCATGAATATGTTCCACTCGTAATGCTGACCCATTCAGCCCGTGAGTCAAATATGAAAAAAGCGGTTTCCGAAATAAATGTGCTCGACGAGCTTGAAGGTGCAGGAGTCATCTTAAGAGTAATCGATGAAGATCACAGCTGACGAAAAAACCCACTTGAAACACATCCAACACGAATTGACCGGAAGGAGCCCTTGACCTATGCAGAAAGCAGTGCAGTTCGGAGCGGGAAATATCGGCCGAGGATTTATGGGCCAGCTTTTTTATGAAGCAGGATACGAAACGATATTCGTCGATGTTTCGCCCGATATAGTCCTGCTGATCAATGAAAAAAAACAATATCCCCTCAGGCTTTTAGATGCACGGACCAGAAGTGAAATAGACCTCACAATCGATCGCATACGCGCGATTGACGCGGACAAAGTGCCCGATGTAACTGAAGCTGTTGCGAATGCAGATGTAATCGGCACCGCGGTCGGGGTCGGGAACCTCGTGTCGATTGCGCCGCTGGTTATCAGTGGAATTCAGCTTCGGTTTGAGAGAAGTGCTAGGCCGGTGGATATCTATCTCTGCGAAAATACACTCACCGCCTCGAAAATACTCAAGGATGCGGTTATGCGTGATATGGATGAACCATTGAAGAAATGGACTGAAGAAAACATCGGCTTTGTGGGAACCATTGTCGCGCGAATGGTTCCCTCAAAAAGCGACCGATTCGGGGTGGATGACCCTCTCTTCGTTACGGCCGATTCCTTCCATGCGCTTCCCTATGATGGTAACGCAGTAAGAGGAACGCCTCCCGCTATAGAGGGTATAAGAGCGGTGGATAATTTCGAAGCCGAGGTAACACGCAAGCTCTTCACCTATAATCTGGGGCATGCTGCCCTTGCGTATCTCGGGTATCTCAGGGGATTTACCTATGTGCATGAGCTGTTTGAGGACGCCGCTCTTCTGACCTACTTCAACGGTGCCCTCGATGAAATATCGGAAGCACTCATTGTGCGATTCTCAAAAGATCTTGACAGGGAAAGCCAGGATTGGGTGAGGGCTGATATCAATCTTCGTTTCAGTAATCCGATGATACTGGATACGGTGTACCGGGTAGGCCGCGATCCAATCAGAAAACTCGGACCGCACGACAGGCTGGTAGGAAGCGCCCGCCTCTGTTTAGAGCAGGAAATATTTCCTGAGAACATCGCAGTGGTATGTGCTGCTGCATTCTGCTATGATTATCGAAAAGACAGTGAGGCGGTTAGACTGCAAAAAATGATCAAGGAATCGGGGATAGAACGTACAATGATGGAAGTGTCCGGAGTTGATCCGGAAAGTGAGCTTGGCAGCAAGATCGTAAGTTCTTACCTCAAGCTTTTTGAGAAGAAAAAAAAGTGAAGCTAAACCGGCGAGCGATTGTGTGTTCGGTGCAATAGGATCCTACCTTCAAAGCCTTATGCGAATTTTTATTCTTTTAACGCTGTATATCTATATACCCATATAGAGACCTATTAAAACTTACCCTTGACAAAAAAGTAACTATTTTTATAATATAATTGGTAGTAATATGTTTGAATTTTGAAATCATTAAAAAGCGGCGTACCTCCCCCAGGGGAAAGTCCTTGGCGGGATATGTCCCCGGTGGGGCCGATCCTTGACAGGGCTGGGTATCAAAAAGTAAATTGTTCTAAGTTGCTTAGAAGCTTACTACTAAAAGCATTCTTCATTTTTATATAAGACAAATTATGCGAATAACGATTTTTCGATAGTATTTATTAATCAAAACCATAATTAATTTATATTTTTACAATAAAATAAGGAGGTGATGAGAACCGGTTTGATTGGGAATTGCTTGTAATATTTATTAAAAGTGTGTTGCTGAATTGTGAATATCAGGCAATTCTCATGTAAGGAGTACCGTAAAGGGTTTATCAAAATTATGTTATTAAAGGAGATTAAAATGAGAAAGAAACTGGTGTGGTTTGGAGTAGTGATGATCTTTGTATTGGCTACAGCAGTGTTTGTTTTTGCAGGTGCAGGGAAAAAAAAGCCTGCAGAAGAGCAATTTATCACAATTCACTGGGCACAGTGGGCGCCTGCGGATTATCTCGAGAAGCTCTCCGAAGGTTTTACAGCGGAAACCGGAATAAAGGTAGTTGTCGAGCAGACTCCATGGGAAACATTTGTGCAAAAGTACAACACGGAGATGATTGCTCACAGCGATGCCTGGGATATAATAATCGGTGACAGCCAGGATATTGGAAATATGGCTGTTAACGGGCATTATGTTGAGCTGACCGATTGGATTAAGGAGCATGGAGTAGATAAAACCTTTACTCCCGCTTCTCTCACCTATTTTGCGGAATACCCGAAGGGGTCCGGGAAGTACTTTGCAGTTCCGTGTGAAGGTGACGGACTCGCATGGGCGTATCGTAAGGATCTCTTTGAAGACCCGGCGAACAAG
>Ga0315537_1000152_pt1 | contig 47538 bp, 39 predicted proteins | sample SalMarSW160270MG_FD_203091 | JGI IMG/M metagenome (GOLD analysis project Ga0315537, IMG submission 203091) | Salt marsh sediment microbial communities from the Plum Island Ecosystem LTER, Massachusetts, United States - Salt Marsh Sediment SW1602-70 ... | reverse complement strand
GGCACCGTGCCCCAGATATTCTTTCTTCCATGAGCACTCCACGTATCTGCGAACTCGCCCATTGGAGACGATGGAGTAATAGGATAAATTGCGATTACCTCATTCGTGGCATGGGCAACATACGCCGCTGCCGTATTTCCGTCCATTGGCACCATTTTTCTTTCCATTCTCACACCTCTTTCACCTGATTAATAGATATTGCAGCCGTAACCAGTGTCTCGAAACAGCAGAGATTATTAATACTACAGCGAAACTTTACCAATTTACTGCAATCTCATAATAATAAAGGCATAAATAAGCCTACAAACATGATTAAAAGGCACTAAAAATGCCTTTTTAATCAAAAGTTTCGCTGTAGTATTAAACAATGTCCTTTGATGGTTTATGCAGTTTGTTCTATTTTCCTCAAGTGTAATAAAAAATTTATTCAATATCAAGGGATTTACGGGTCGACTTCCCGTAGAGAGTGCTACACTACAGACACGGGGGGGCGAGCACCTTTACAAGTGTAAGCCTGTTGATCCTGTTATCGACATACTCATAGTGTATCTCATCCATCATTTCCTTCATAATATAGATGCCAAGACCCCGCTCCTTCGACTCCGAGAAGTGGTCATTGATATCGACATCTTCCTGCTCTATCGGATTGAATATGCCGCTTTCATGCTCATATATCACATAAAACTTATTGTTTTCAGATCTGCATTCAACACTGAAACTCTTCCCGGCATCACTGCCCAGGGAGTGTTCGATAATATTTGCACACCATTCGTCACAGGATATCTCTATCTTGGTAATGTCCGAATCCTCCGCACCAGCTTCTCTTGCCTTTCGCGATATGAACTCCCTCGCTTTTGCAAGATTTACGAGATCCGACTCCAGTTGTATTTTCTCACCGGTCATAGATTCTCCCCGTTACTATTCACTGATATCACCCTGTTCATTTACCGTAACGACTCCCTTGCACCCGGAACACCTGAACTTTCCCGGTTTCGATGTTTTGAGCTTCTTGCCGCAGTGGGGACACTCAAAAATGAGCGGAAAGGTTCCCTCCTGAACACCCTGCAGTTCCTGCGGCTGTTCGTTCGATTCCCCCTCCTGAAGCATCCTGAGCGCATCATCGAGATCAGCCGCTATCTTGAAAAATTTAGTAAATCCGAGAAGCTGAAAAACCTCCATCACCTTCTTCTGCAGGCCGTACAGCACCATGTCACCCTTCTTCTGCTTCAGCAGTTTGAGAAAAGAGGTAAAGGCGCCGATTCCGGTGCTGCTGATGTAGTTGAGACCGTTGCAGTTGAAAATAATGGTTTGAATGCCCGAATTGATGAGCCCGTTTATGTGGCTCTGAAACTCAGGCGAATTATAGGTATCAAGATACCCGATGAGTATAAGCTGTACAGAATTACCGTCTCCCCCGACCTGCATCGGTGTTATTTTTAGAGAATCCTTGATCGTAATTTCTTCCATAATTACTGCGTCCCCTCGTTTTCGATACCCACCCTCAAGTATATATGTAATTGCACGTGAATTACAACTCTATTTTCTCCTGAAATTACTTCAATTTCATAACAAGAAGGGTTATATCATCGTACTGTTCGGTATCACCCACAAATCCGGAAACATCCTCGATGATGCGATTCGCTATCTCCTTTGCGTGATTTTCAGCAAATCCCGGCATAATATCGGCCATCCGTTTCATCCCGTATTCCCGCCCGCTCGAGTTTCTTGCCTCGTGGATACCGTCTGTAAACAGAACCAGCGCATCACCGCGCTCGAGCTTTATCTGATTTTCCTCACTGTACCTAATATCCGGCATTACACCGATAGGCACTGAATTACAGGTCGGGCTGACGAGAAAACATCCGCTTTTTTGGGCCTTGTATACCATAAGAGGGCCGTATCCGGCATTGGTGTATCTGAAAATCATACCGGCAGTATTCACGACACCAAACAGCAGGGTTGCAAACCGGTCACTTGAAATATCCGACGCGAGTGTGCTGTTCATCAACGTAACCATCCGTGCAGGATTACTGATACCTGATTTTATAAGAGATTTGAAAACGGTCCTGATCATGATCATCATCAGGGATGCCGGTACACCTTTGCCCGCAACATCGCTCATGATAAGTCCGTACTGCCCGCTCCCCATCTCGATGAAATCATAATAGTCACCGCCCACACCAGCCGCAGCTTTGTAATACCCCTCTATGCAGAGCGCATCCGTATCGATCCCCGTCTGCGGGATCAAGTCCTGCTGAATTCTCCTCGCAATGTCGAGCTGCTCATCGATCTTTGCCTTTTCCTCCATTTCCTTCTGGTACACGAGAAGGCGCGCCGTCATACGGTTGAATTCATCCGCAAGCAGTCCGATCTCATCCCTGGCCTTCAGTTTTATCTCATGGTGGAGATCTCCTCCGCCCACAATATTGGCGCCCTTTGCGAGAATCTTGATAGGTTTAATTGTGATGGAGGCCATGACTATTGCACCCGCAATACCGATGAGGATTGTTGCTGCGGTAATGAGTATGGTATTTATCAAATTCTTCCTGCGCGCTGCATCGATTGTTTCGAATATGCTCTGTGTTGAGTATCCGAGCCTCACCGTGCCGATCCTCTTGCCAGCGAAAAACACGGGAGATGCTATGTCATAAATCGTGGCAAGGCTATCCGGTGAAAAATCGGGCGAAACGAGCCTTTCTTTCGCCTGCGATGCAGCCAAAGAAAATGAATCGGTGAGTATTTTTCCCTGCTCATTGATATCGGAATGAGCAATTACCTTGCGGGAGGTGTCGAATATTATACTGTATTTGATATCCCGGTTCTCCATCGTTTTGGAAATAACGGACAGGAGAAGCAGGTGATCGTTATTGAGAATACCCTCACGTGCGACATTGGTCATATTTTCAACAGAGAGCGAAGCTTTATCCATCATCTGATTTGAAAGAGCACGCCGTTCCTGTTCGATATTGACGATGCTCATAACAAGACTTATACCAACGGTTAAAAGCAAAACGAGCACACCGATAAGAATGCTGAACTTGAACCTGAGGCCGAGCCTCTTGCTTCTAATTGATAGACCAGCTTCATTTTTTTTCATTGCTGCTACCTCTCTGAATGGAAAATACCGCCGCAGTATTTCAGCCGTTATATAGAACACGACAAATCCGAGACCGCATAACACGATATACAGCATAATATTCAAGACCGGCTGTACGATAGTTCTGTACTGCGTCACCGCCCACGGCGGTTGAATTACCGGCTCTTTTAACCTCTCTACTTCCTTTGCAAGCGGTTTCAGCCGGAAAGTCACGTGGGCGGTCCTGCTCATGTTTCCGGCCCTGTCAACAGCTGCGATATTGAAATACCAGGTCCCTCCCTCCAGCTGCCCGAAACGCAGTTTCTTTTTATCCGTTCGTATAACCGGATCGTTCAGCTTCACCATGCTTTTAGCGAGTTTATAGGTGTATCCCGCTATATCTGCACCCGTTGCCGACCAGAACAGCACAGGCGAGTTGTCCGAATAATAGCCGTCCTTATCATGTTTAAGAGGCCGAATTTCAGGTGCAGGAGGAGGCGTCAGATCCACAACAAATGGAACAGTCACTGTGTCCGATACGTTGCCTGCACCGTCCTCTGCAACTATATGAAAATAATAATTCCCCTCTTCCTGGGACTGAAGCAGGATGCTGGTTATATACGGAGAGAGATTGATAAATTCCGGCACGTCTTTTTCGTTCCTGTTGAAAAGGTATCCATATCCCTTAATGCCGGAAGGGTCGGCCGGCGGCTTCCACACAATGGGAAGCCCGGCTTGTCCGATATATGAACGTGCCGGAGATTCAATGCGCACAGGAAGCACTGATGAGTCCGGCCCGTTGTACGCGACTCCCTGATCATCCTGCCAGAATGCATAGAGGAAATCATCCGCGGTTACCGGGATTTGTTCAATGACATCTTCTCCGCCGTCGATCGGGCCGTATTCCTTAAAAGCGCCGGCACGCCTCTTTGCATAGTATAATCTGTTTCTTCCGTCTCTACCATCGATGTAGAACATGTACAGGGAACTTTCAGCCGAAAGCAGCTTCACTCCGCGCGCATTTGCGAGAGATTTATTGATTTTCACCGCGTCTGATACGGGTTTCCCGGATTTATCAAACTCTCTGCAGTACACACTCCATATTCCTCCTGCGTCACTCTCCCATATGAGTGTAAAGCCATCTTCCCCGATCAGCACATGTGGTTTTTCATCCTCTGCAAGAGGGTTGTCTGTCAGGTTGATGGGATTCGACCAGGGGCCGTGAAGATCTGCGGCATTCGAAAGATAAATATCGAATACCGGTGACCGTTCGGTTTCAAGCGAGCGTGACTGCCAGAAGAGTCGGTAGCGATGGTCGAACTTCAGTAAAACGGGGAAAAAAGAACCGGCAAAGCCCGATATAGGCTGGAACGGTCCCTCCCATGTAATTCCGTTATCCGTTGAAAGAGAGTAAAAAAAATCAATGCGACTGCCCTCGCCCGCCGTATGGTAGAACAGGCAGAGTGTATCATCAACAGCAAAGAGGCTGGGTCTGAAACTGAAGGTTTTTGGATCGATTACCGTGGCGGATTTACTCCAGCTTTTACCGCCGTCCGTACTCCTTTTCAGGTCGATGCTTCCCTGCAGTGTATTCCATGCCACCAGGAGGGCTTTCTTTTCTGCCAGCACCGAGTACTGCGGGAAAAAGCCCTCCTCTACCCTGACCCGCTCCACTACCGAAAAGGGCCCTCTGAATGTTTTAAAATCACCGGTCGTGTAAAACTGAATAGACGCTTGTTTCTTTTCCCGGACGACAAGAAAGATTAAGAAATTACCTTCAAACCGTTCAATCTCCACATCCGAATAGTGGACAAACCGGCTCTGGCGCACCAGGTAATGCGGTGCATCCCAAAAATATTCCGCGAATGCAGGACCGTCCGCAAACGCCGGATAGTCATAGTCCGCAAAAGACGGACGTGCGGCAGGTATAGTAAGCAGGAATAACAGCATCAATAGTACTGGCACTTTCTTTTTCATGAACTGCTCTTGTTGTTTTCGTACTTCAAACGTTCCTTCGTCCGTTCGATGTTTGTACGCACATTTTCATAGTCCGGATCTATCTTTATTACCTCTTCCCATTCGGAAATCGCTTCCCGGTACATCCCGTCAAGATAAAAATTAATACCGTCCAAATAATGCCGTTTGAGCTTTATTTTCACCTCGCTGCTTTTGATAGCCGATTCCCTGTCCGCTTGTGTTTCAAGCCGCGCGAGATTGTGCAGCTTTGTTTCAATACTGGCGAGAAAAATACGCGCATCCACGAATTCCGGATTCAGTTCCACAGCCTTTCTACATTCATCAAGTGCTTCGGGGAGTTTCTCCTGTCTGTAATAGTCAAGTCCCTTTTTATACGCCTCCTCGGCACGCGCTTTGTCTTCCCGGGTAACAACGACCTCTTTCTCCTTCTGCTCTTTTTCAAGCCTTTTCAGAACATCACCGGCATCCCTGAAAACGGGATTGACCTCCAGTATAAGCTTCAACTTCGAGATGGCTTCTTGCTTTTTATCCCTCTTGATCAGTCCCTGCACATCCCTGTACAGTCCGGCAAGAATTTCATCGGCCAGGTTCGGATCGGTTCTCGCAAGTGTCCGTGTAAGCTGTCTTCTGGCATCTTCGTTGAACGGAAATATGAGCAGTATTTCCTCCCACCGCTTTACCGACTCCTCGTAATCTCCTCTGGCAAAGGCTTCGAGCCCGAGACGCCTGAGATCCCGCACAAGTGGATAGAACGGCGAGTTAACGGAAACGACCTTCTCCTCCTCTTTGCGCAGCGCAATTGTGTCCCTGAGTATGTACTCCGTGATTTGTGTATTCTCGGGATCGATTGACAGCCCATTGTTGAGCGCCCGCAGAGACTCCCTGTATTTCCCAAGATTGTAAAACTTTATTCCCTCACGAAGATACCCCAGCACCCGTTCCATATTCCGTTCATTTTCAGCTTTTCGTGCAGCTTCAACGGCATCGAACGCCTTTGCTATCATCTCCTTCGACTGTTCGATTCTGTAATCCAACGCAACTGTATTTTCAAACTCATCGATTGCACCCTTGAATTCCCCGCCTTTAAAGAGCTGCATACCTGCATTGAAATAACTTTTAGCAAGGCTAAGCAGTTTCTGCCGTTCCCTCTCCTTATAGGATATCTTGGAAATATAGAGCAGGGCATCGGTGTCACCCGGAACATATACGAGAACTTCATTCCACAGTTTTTTTGATTCTTCATAGCTACCCTGTTCAAAAAGGTCCGACGCTTCTTCACGAAGCCTGGCGACCATTTTCCGGGTTCCTTCTTCTTTCTGCCTCTTTGAGAGCGTCGCAAGCCGCTGTGATACAAGCGGATCCCCGGGGCTGAACTTTCGGGCAAAATTATACAGGTTTTCAGCGGCCTCAAAACGGGCTTTATCCATAAGCACGTCACCCGTTTCGATAATTTTCTGAAATCGTCTTTTGTTCTTCTGCTCTTCGGTTGCCCTGATCCCCCTCACAATCAGGTTGTACAGAGCTTCATTCCGATTACTGCTGTGCTCCCGTGCATCTAAAAACGCAGTGTAGGCGCCATCGACATCTCCGGCCTCAAGAAGGTCATATGCCTCCTCAACCTTTTTCGAAAGCTCCTCATACCGCTTCAGCGCTCTTTCGATAAGAGATTTGATTTCATCGTTCCAGGGAGTAATACCCAGAGCCGTAGTCCACTTTTCAATTGCACCCATATAGTAGTTTTCATCGAATAGCTCCTTCCCCTCCGCAATATATCGGTCAAGCGCTGCAAGCTCATCCTTTTCCTTTGCGTACAAAGGGAACAGCACCGATGTAAAAATAAGCACGTACGCAAAGAGCAATACCTTCAGTGCCGATCTTTTCATATAGCTTTCGACTTTCAACGATATTCTTCCTGCATGAGAGCACTTTTCTCATATATCGACCGATTTAGCCTTAAATCAGCCTGCAATCGGCCGCTTTCCTCTGCAACAATCTGTCTCTTTCTAATTTATCGGTAATCAAGGAGTTAAAACCTGTACAACTGTATTATAAAATCTTCACAGGCTAATTACAATTCTTATTGAAACAGGAAATCCTACCTGCCGGTGTCTTTTTATTTCCATCATAAAAGCCAAACTAGTACATTAGGACTCATGATATATCCTGACGGGATACATCCTGGCAGGACATACTATGGGAGGAACAGAGAATCACTCTGCAATTGGAGACAATGAATAATTCACGGACAAAACAGTACAAACTTCTGGCACTCGACCTGGACGGAACACTTTTGAACAGCGATGAAGAGATAAGCGATCGAAACCTCCGTTCTCTTCATCAGGCGAGTGCAAACGGCGTGAAGGTGGTGATTACAACCGGGAGGAGCACTCCGTCTGCGGTGCGGTTTATCGAATGTGTGGATATACCTGATCCCCATATCACCTATAACGGCGCAATCATCCGGAACACACACAGGGTCTTTCGGTCGATTACCCTTGATGAGGAGAGTGTACGGGAAATCGTTTTACTGCTAAAAAAAGCAGGGTATACCCCTGTTTTATACAGTGCGGACGATATGCGTTACCTCGAGCACATCGAAAAACACCGGGACGGATTTTACAGCCTATCAAAGGGGATAGAGAACAGGATCGTAGAGGTTTCGGATTTTATGGAGCAGAGAAGGGGTGAAATTATCAGAATCAGTGTCTTTTGCGATGAAGGGGACATTGCACGACTAAACAGCACACTTGAAGGGCTCGGGAATCGAAGTATACGCACAACAGAGACCTTTTTTCCCGACTTAAACTTCTGGATTTATGAAATTCTTGATAACCGGTGCTCGAAATCAAATGCTCTGGAATACCTCTGTACCGAATTCGGTATTGAACGGAAGGATGTCATTGCAGTCGGAGACAATAGAAATGATCTGGATATGATTGAATGGGCCGGACTCGGCGTTGCGATGAGAAACAGTCTTCCGGATGTGATGACACGCGCCGACTACATTACCGTTAAGGACAACGACGAAGACGGCGTATCTGAAGTGATTCACCGTTTTATTCTTTCATAAATGCCCTGTAGAGCTTTTCGAGAACATCGAGTCTGCTCTGCGCATATTCGATCAGCGCACTATCAGGATAGGATCGTATAAATAATTCGAAACTGTCCAGACAATCACCGAGCATAGACCGTTCGCCCTCTTTACCTGCACTCTCATCGGTAAAAAAAGCGCCGATAAACCTGTCTGAATCGTACACCGCCTTCTCGAACATGTGGCAGGCCCCGGAGCGTCTTTCAAGGTCTGTCGTTTTGCTGCTGTTCATCTCGCTGATGAAGGCACTGAGAAATTTATACGCCTGATAGGCCTTTCTCCGGTAAAAACGTGATCCGGATTTCCGCACAAATTCAGCGCATTTCTTCATGATCCGGTCATAATTTTCCTCGAACTTTCGCAGAATATCCGATAAGCCAGGTCTCGACCGCACTACCGTACTGTACAGTAAATGCTCATAAAAAAACGAAAATAGTATCGATACGTTCTCGAGGATAACCGCGTATCTGTCGCCCTCCTCCTTCTCACGCCTACGCTGGGCTGCCATCTTTTCGAGGTATCTGTAAAAGGCTTCCTGCTCACGGTGTTCTCGGTCTGTTTTTTCACGTCTGAGATTCGTAGCCCTCGCCGTCCGGGTGCTCGAGTGCTTCTGAGCGGGTTTACCGGAGGCCTTTCCGGTAAACTTTTTCACCGGTTCTTCCTGATAGTGCTTTTTTATGGTTTCGTAGGCCTCGTTAATCTTCATCATCATCTTGAGTGCATTATCGGTATTTTTGGGGTTTGAATCGGGGTGGTATCTCTTCGCCATTCTCCGGTATGCATTGCTCACTTCTTTCACCGTTGCATATTCCGTAATACCAAGAACCCTGTACGCATTTCCAAGCTCATTCATGGTTTTTACCATACTGAAAAAAAATTATGAACTGTATCTTCCGCTAATACTAAAATTCTGCCTGATGTCGCTGCGAGGAACGTAGAGACAAAGCAGTCCATCTAAAATAAAAAATAAGTATTATGTCTCCATAATTACCTTTGCCCCATAAATAAGCATTATGTCCCCTTAATTCTCGGCATAGGCATAGAGGTCTCCAAACGCGTAAAATAGCTCGCCGCTGAGCCTCGGTACGGAAGAGGTGCCGGACTCCGATTTCCTCAGAAAATCATTGATGACCTGGCCGTCTCTTCCCTTATGCGCGTGCGGGTGGCTGAGGTTCATGCGCATCTCACCGACTCCTTTTGAACTGTAATGAATAATCACAACCGTCCCGTCTTTCAACAGGTCGGTAACCATACCCATGTGTGATATATGGTTTTCACTCCCCCTGAAAGTCCCCTTGAAGAAAACAACATCCGCCTTCCGAGGTTCTTCATATGTGTAGGTATACCCCCTTGATCGAAGGGTCCTGTACAAGAGTTGAGTAGTCCGCCAGTTTCCCCTCCGGTCCTCGGGCTGGACATTATACCCGAGGCTCCTGTACACGCCTAATACAAACCCCGAGCAATCATTTCGATAGTTCCCGTTTGCTTTGGTTAGATCACGGCACCCGATTAAACCCCCTGCATAGGCCACGATCTCTTCTCTACGCTCCCGCTCTACCGAAACGGATTCCCCGATTCTCACCGGCGGAGCAGCGCATGAGCTCAGCAGCACGAGTAAACCGAGACCCGGCAGCAACACACGGATAAGAATCATTTTCCAAAGGGTTTTGATTTTATGCTGTGGTTTTATCATGTTGATTCTCACCTGCTTCGGTATAGGTGCCGACTGGCAAGGTGCCGACTGGCAAGGTGCCGGGTTGTCCGGCCGGTTGCCGGTAGAAACTGTAATCGCTGTACGTACAGTATACTTCAAACGTCGGGTGTTTTGGAATATGGTTTTATCCATTAGAATTCTGGCATTTTGTACCAGAATTTCGAATACAAATGACTATATTATACTACATTGCCGTAATATTACACACTTTAGGTAAAAACCATTAGGTAAGTGATAATTTTCAACTTCTAAGATTGACAAGTTTACTTACCTATTTTTTAACGGGCAGGATAATAATTCATCAGACGCCCCGCCTGAAGAGGCCCGGATCAGTCGATGACACTCACATCATACCCGATTCCGCGCAGGGCGTCCGCTGCTTTTTGCGCATCGGAATTGCCGGTAAAGCCGAGTCTCAGCACCCCACCCTCTCCCTCACGTATGTTTACAATCTCGATGTCCTTTATATTCACATCGTGAAAATACACAGTGGAGGTTATTTTGGCAAGCTCACCGGGACGGTCTTTCACCGATATCCGCACATCCACGAGCGGTTTGAGAAAACCCTTACTGTATCTTGGAATAATCTGCCGCTCTTCACGAGCTCTGTTAAACAGCTTTTCGAGATGACTGTCATCATCAATATGCTGCAGCGTCCCTTTCAGGATATCGCAGTAGGCCGAAAGTGCCTGTCGGATCTCGTCCCTGTTCGTTGTGATGATATCACGCCATATCCGGTAGCGCGAAGATGCGATCCTCGTCATATCTCTGAATCCGCCGGCAGCAAGGTTTCTGAACAGATCGCTTTTTTGATCGGCCAGGTGATTGGCAAGAGAGACGGCGAGAATCTGAGGAAGGTGGCTTACACTGGCTGCGACTTTGTCATGCAGTTCGGGTGAGATCACCATCACCTTCGCACCGAGGCCTGAAACCATCGACGAGAGGTTTTCTACCGCCTCTTTCGGCGTATTCTCAGACGGAGTCAGAACATATACCGCATCATAGAAGAGGAAGGGGTTACTGTTTTCCACCCCCCGCTTTTCACTTCCGGTCATGGGGTGGCCGCCGATGAACCAGACATCATCTTTCAGATGCCGCCCGGCAACACCCGCTATTACGGATTTGGTGCTTCCCACATCGCTCACTATCGAGCCGGCTTTAGCATATTGAAAAACTTCGGCAAGCCGCTTGCTTATATCCCCGAGAGGGGTGCAGATAAAAACGTAATCACTCCCGTAAAGCGCACTCTTCATTTCTGAATAGTCAAAACCCCTGTCGATAACCTTCATTTCAGATGCCTTTGCAAGAGTCGTCGGACGGCTCACTCCAGTTATGTAATAGCCCGCATTTTTCAATGCAGAGCAGAGAGACCCCCCAATCAGGCCGACACCGATAACGGTTACCGCACTCTTCCCTTCAATCATTCATACACTCCCTAAGTCACTTCTCGCGAAGTTACTTCATGATATTCGGTCGACTGGGATGTAGACCACTTCAAAGTGTTCTCCCGACCGCCCGTGCTATTATGCGAAGCTCTTTCATCAATTCTTCGAGCTGATAGGGAAAGATGCTCTGCGCTCCATCGGATTTCGCATGATCCGGATCATGGTGCACTTCAACGATAATCCCGTCTGCACCTGCGGCGACACTCGCCCTCGCCATTGGTATAACCTTGTTTCTGATACCCGTCCCATGCGAAGGATCGGTAAAGACAGGCAGGTGGCTCAGCTTTTTTACAATGGGCACTGCGCTGATATCCAGTGTATTTCGTGTATAATTCTCGAAGGTTCGTATACCGCGCTCACAGAGAATAACCTGATCATTACCTCCGGTCAAAATATACTCACTTGCCATCAGCCATTCTTCGATTGTAGCTGACATTCCCCGTTTCAACATAACCGGTTTCTGAACCTTGCCCAGCTCCCTGAGAAGCATGAAGTTCTGCATATTCCTCGCGCCGACCTGCAGTACATCCGCATACCGCAGCACCAGCGGCACATGCCCCACATCGACTACCTCTGTAATTGCGAGCAGGCCGAATTTATCGGCAGCCTTCCGCAGATACTTCAATCCCGCTTCCCCGAGGCCCTGGAATGAATAGGGGGAAGTACGCGGTTTGAACGCCCCTCCTCTGAGGAGTTTTGCTCCGAGTTTCTTGACCGTTTCGGCGATAATCATAATCTGCTCCTCGGATTCGACCGCGCACGGGCCTGCTGCGACCGTTACTTCATCCCCTCCGATAGACACATCCCCCAGCCGAATAACGGTATTTTCCCTCTTGAAAGAACGCGACGCAAGCTTGTAGGGCTCTGAAATACGGATAACCTCATGAACGCCCTCTAAAACCTCTAACTGTCGTATATCTATGCCTGTCTTGTCACCGACTGCTCCAAGAATGGTATGCGTGACACCGTCCGATCTGTGTATCTCAAAGCCCATTTCCTTCAGGTGTTTAATGACATCCTGAACCATCTCTTCCGATGCCTTCGGTTCCATCACAACGACCATAGACGACTCCTGAAAAAAGATTTACAGCGGTCTAAACAACACATCGACACCGCGCCCAACCGGGTACACCAAAAAAAAACTGCAGATACCTGCAGCCCGGCATACAAGTCGTATCTGCAGGTTATCGTAAAAAGTGATAATAATAATAGCCGAATGTAAAAAACATCGAATTACTCATCGCCACCATGTTGTCAGCCCTGCAATGTTATTTTCTCTTCTCAAGTAATATAAAATAAGTTATCTGTGATACTCGGCCGCGAAGTGGAATATCCCACCAAGGACATACGCCACTTTTGAGTATTGCATAAGATCATGTTAAAGTCAAGCTGATTCGGTGCCGGTGTACCGGTAGGAGATTTCTTTGAGCGCAGAGTTTAGAAATGAAAAAAGTCCCGCAGTACCGGGTATCAATGAACAGGTAGCGCATGAGGCGAGGGTCATTAAAAACATGAAAACGACTGCATCCAGCGTGTATTGAAAATTGTCAAATGAAATAAAAAGGGATTTTCTCATTACCTTCCATATAGTCTCCTCACCGCCCAGTATCATAAGCGGGTAGACCCAGAACAGGATAAAGATGAAAAAAATAAGCATCCAGAAGTTGACGGCGGCAATAAAAACGGATATATCGCTTGTGATTATAAATATATAGAAGTATATATTTGTAACGATTGCTCCTATTACGATAGTGAAAAAAACTGATATAAACAGGGAGCGGAAGAAGTATATCCGGAGAGATGTAAAAAGATACCTGAAACCCCGTATCTCATGAAACACGATGCGCTGGGTATAATCGCATACACCGCCGAGGGAGCCGTAAAAAAGAGTAAACCCGACGACAAAGAGAATGGCAAACAGGGCAATGTGATCTTCGCGGTAGTGCTTTCGTGCATTTACGAAGAGGATTTCGACAACGTTTTTCCCGGAGTCTTCAAAAAAAATATCCATAAGATGCCTTCCGCTTTTATCCGCTAGAGATATAGATCTCATATATGCGGGAACGTCACGATATCCGATAGCTTTTTCTCTGAGCAGCGCCTGTGAACGCTGTTCGTCAGGACTCTGAAAGATGTACCTTCTCACCGAGTTGAATTGCGCTCTGTCAAAGGCATACACACCGTGCGTTCCTCCCGCCTCTGAAATCAGGACGACAGCAAGCTTCTCGTAATCCTGCGATACATCACGGACGGTTATACTGAACGAGTTGATATACCTCAATGCCACGGGTAAAAGAACTGACAGGGAGTAAACCATGACACCGAGAGGGATGAGCAGGATAAGGTTTATTATGATGAATTTTTTCAGATTGCTATGTGAGAGGTAGAGAAATTTTAAAAACGTACCCCTGTCCATTATTCGATTCCTGTATATATTATGCACCCTTCAGGCACACGCGCGAAGCGCGCCAGTGCCCATGGTAGAAACTTTAAATATCGATTCCTCTATATATGCAATGGTAGGCAATTATACTATAATATAGTTAGTTGAGTATAAAAATTCCGATACAAATAAACAGATTTTAATAAATAAAACCATAAAGGTATCAGGAAAGGTGGTAAATTCTTACAATACGGTACGTGAACTTACCAATCAGAAAAAAAGAACCGGGAAAAGGACGCGGATATGTCCGATACTGCACACATTAAAGTCGAAGTTGAGGAAATGGGTACAGTGACCATTACCAGAGGCACAACCCTATTAGAGCTCAGGAATATCGCTGGAATCACAGAACAAGAACTCGTACCCGTGGTCGGGGCGCTGTACAACGGCAGGGTTATGGGATTAGAGTACTGCATTGCGCGAAAGTGCCGCGTACGGTTCATCACGACAGGGACCGATGAAGGGGCTGACATTTACCGGAGGAGCCTCTCCATACTTCTACATGCGGCATTTCTGGATGTGATGGGAGAAACCGCAACAATGAAAATCGAGCACTCCCTGAGCAGAGGGTTTTATTACACCTACAAGAACAGCAAAGAGCTCACAGATGACGCGGTGCAGCGAATCGAACGTCGGATGCAGGAAATGACGGAGAAATGTATACCTTTTACAAAGAAAGAACATGAGGTGGAGCAAGCCCTCAACATATTCGAGAATATACATGCCTATGAGCGGTTGTTTCTTTTAAAATATATGTCCAGGGCGAAAATAACGCTCTACACACTCGGTCGGTGTGTCAATCTCGCGCAGGGGCCTCTCGTGCCTCATACAGGATATCTGAAGCTCTTCAGGCTTATCAGTTATTCTCCGGGGCTTATTCTTGTTTTTCCAACTGTAGACAGACCCGGCGAGCTTCCCCCTTTCCTTGAGCAGAAAAAGCTGTTTCAGATCTATTCTGAGCAGAGGGAGTGGAGCAGGCTTCTCGACGTTGATTCCGCCGGCAAGCTCAACCGCACAATAATCAAGGGAAAAATCGACAACCTCATCTGGCTCTCGGAGGGGCTGCATGAAAAAAAGATTGCCAATATTGCAGATTCAATAACGAAAAAGGCTTCCAGCAGCAGAGTGATATTTCTTGCAGGTCCTTCCTCTTCGGGGAAGACGACGTTTGCAAAACGGCTCATGATACAGCTCCTGGCAAACGGCATTGACGCCGAGATAATATCCCTCGACAACTACTACCTTCCGAGAAACCGAATGCCCAAAAACAAAAAGGGCGAAACCGATTTTGACAGCATCCATGCGCTTGACCTGGATCTGATCAATAAACACATTCAGTCACTGCTTGACGGCAGGTCAATTGAAATTCCGAAATACGATTTTAAAACAGGTATGCGGGAAGACGAAACGACACCACTGCGATTGAACAAAAACCAGGTCGTCATTATAGAAGGCATACACTGCATGAACCGGGCTCTTACCGGTATGATCTGCGAGAGTGACTCTTACAAGATATATATAAGCGCCCTCACACAACTCAATCTCGATGTGATCAACAGGATTCCAACCTCGACGGTGCGGCTTATCCGCAGAATAGTACGTGATAGCATATTCAGAGCATACTCTGCAAGCAAGACTATCTCAAAGTGGCACCTGGTGCGGCAGGGGGAGGAGCAGAATATCTTCCCCCATCAGGAAGAGGCGGATGTAATGTTCAACTCGTCGCTCGTATACGAGATGTCGGTGCTGAAGGGCTATATTGAGCCCCTGCTTCTGGATATCGAGGAGTCGGATCCCTCCTATACAAAGGCGAGACTGCTGCTCCATTTCACCGCAAACTTTCTCCCGATCCTTCCCGAACATGTCCCCCTTACCTCCATTCTCCGTGAGTTTATCGGGGGCAGCGGATTCAAATATTAGAGAGTCCGAAAGGGAGGTGAGCTATTTCCGCATTCCAAATTATCCGGCAATCTGTATCGATTCAACACGCTCCTCGGTCAATTTGAAATGCGCATACTCGAGCTTATCGATTATGTCAATACCGTACGGGCATCGGGGGGTGCATTTGCCGCATTTCGTGCATCTGTCTGCCTTAATTTCGATCGCTTCGTAGGCAGTACGCGCTTTATTCATATTCTCGAACCAGAAACGAAACCTGTCCCGTAACGCAAAATCGGGCGGCGTGCGTACAATTCTGTCCCGAAGCTGCCTGTCATACCATCCCTCATACTTGAATATCAGGGGAATATCTATCCCTTCAGGGCAGGGAAGGCACTTATTACAGAGCCTGCACAGGTAATTGCCGAGCAGCGGGTTATCTTTGAAGATCCGCGCTTTTTCATCCTCTGTCATAGGTGTAAAACTTCTTACCACACGCAGGTCAGTTTTGAGCATATCCATGGTATTGAATCCAACCGGCAGGGTGTCTACAGGAAGCGAGAGTGCATACCGCAGGGCATCCTCCGGGTATTCCCAGAGTAGACCGTCGGCAAACACCTTCATGCCGACAATGCCGATTCCCTTTCCCTTAGCGAGGGGAATGAGCTTTGTCTCAACATCGGGGAAATTGAATCGGTCGTAAAAATTTACTCCAGTCATAACAGCATCAAAGTCAAATCGCTGCAATGCTTTTATGAGGATGTCCGGAACTCCGTGACCTGATATACCTATAAAGCGAATCTTGCCCTCTTCCCTCGCGTCTATAAAGGCCTCCATAGCCCCGTCAGGGCCGAGAATGCATTCGAGCTCTTCATCGCTCTGCACATGGTGAAAAATCATAAGGTCTATCCTGTCGGTGTTGAGACGCCCGAGGCTCTCGTCGATACCGCGCGCTGCACCCTGCCTGTCTCTGAGATGGGATTTTGTTGCAAGAAAGCACTCGTCCCGCCGCGTCTTCAAAACAAGCCCGACCTTTCTCTCCGATTCGCCTCCACCATACTGGGCGGCAGTCTCAATATAGGTTCCCCCTTCGTCGAGGAACGTATTGATTAAAGCGCCTGCATCCGTATCCGATACTTCAAGCAGGTGAAAGCCCCCGAGACCGAGCACTGATACCCTCTCACCGGTGTTCCCGAGTATTCTCTTTTCCATCAAAGAAACTCCTTTTTTCCTAAAACCTGGTTTATGCCGTTGTCGGGCTACGTGTTCTCCGCAACATGTATGTGAGGCTAGCATTATCCGGACGCTTCTGGTCCTGATAATTTTAGTATATACAAATTAATGAACCGCGTAAACAGAGGAAACCGCCTGCCGATTACCTGTGGCCTTCAGGCTACCTGTGACCTTCAGGTTACTGACGGTTCATTTTCCTCCATAAATAGGGATTTTGAAACGGCAGTTCGGGGTGCTGCCTGGCTGCCTGAATTATCTGCCTGGCTACTTCAGGGAATCCATTGTCACCGAATACGGAAACCGTTTCATACCCGAGTCCTGCCTCGACAATCTTCAGCGATAGCGGGTAGCCGTCAACAAAAATATGCACGAGAAGCCTTCCGTATTTATCACGGCCGTCAGCGCGGTACGTTACCCTGCGGGCCTTTCTGAGCTCTGTCCGGGTAAATTGTTTCGCTTCCTGCCCGTACGGCTGGTCTCTGTAGAAACCCACATCAGGATTCGCAATCTCGGGTGTGTCTACGCCCAGGAAGCGCATATGCGTACCCCTGTATATAACCGTATCGCCGTCCTCTACCTGAAGAAAGAGCCGGTATATCCTCTTTTCAGTTTGATCTGTATCGTCTGCGACGCAGGCCGGAAGAACAAAGATGAAAAGGGCCAGTATCAGAAGGCTTCGTCTCATACCTTTTACAAATCGTCCGAAGATTATATATAGTAGAAGCGCTAAAGGAAAGGCGGATCAAAACTTTCCGCCTTATGCTGGTATAATACAACAGCACAGATAAGCTGTAAACGAATATCTTAATTGAATATCAGTGCTGTATGAATGGGGGTGCAAAGTGTTCAATATTTATGTCGTTGAAAAGAGCTACATGGACTACTCTCATGAAAAACGAATCGTCGAAAGCGGCGGAGGCAGGCTCTGCTTTGCGCAATGCACAACGGAAAATGATATAATCGAACAGTGTCCGGATGCTCACGCCCTTCTTCTCAGGCAGACCCCTGTCGGGGAGAAGACGTTCAAAGCCCTGAAAAACCTCAGGGTTGTATCTCGCTACGGTGTCGGTTACGACAACGTTGATGTTGCAGCCGCAACACGCACCGGAGTTCTCGTTACAATCGTTCCCGATTACTGCATTCAGGAAGTCGCGGACCATGCGGCCGCCCTGCTTCTTTCTGCAATCAGAAAAATAGTACTGAAAGACCGGTTCATACGGCAGGGGGAGTGGGATATGGGCTCCAGGTACCCGATCTTCAGAACGCGTGGAAAAATTCTCGGACTCGTCGGATACGGTAAAACCGCACGTGAAGTTCGCAGGAGGCTTTCCGGATTCCCGTTCAGATTCGCTGCCTGCGACCCCTATGTCGACAAAACCATCTTTAAAAACGACGATACCATGAAGCTCAGTTTCCAACAACTCACGATAGTGTCCGACTATATATCAATACACATACCACTCAACACAGAAACCCATCACCTGTTCAATCTCGATACCTTCAGGAAGATGAGAAGAAACGCAATTCTTGTCAACACCTCCCGCGGGCCGATCATCGATGCGCGGGCCCTGTACACCGCCTTGAAAGAGAACTTTATCGGCGGGGCTGCTCTCGACGTATACGAGGAAGAGCCTTTCGATACCTCGAGTCCGCTTGCCGGGCTCGATTCAGTCGTCCTTTCAGATCACGCAGCCTGGTACTCGGTTGAATCACAGGCCGAACTGCAGCGCCGGACAGCTCTCGAGGCGATGAGGACGCTCAACGGCGAAATGCCCGGCCATCCTGTGAATCCGGAAGTGATGTCAAAGCGTATCATCGAGATCGACCGTGAAAAAAGTGGATTTCAGAAAGAAAAAGAGGAAATCCTCTACAAATTGAGCAACTGAGTATCTTTTCGATCCCTGAACACGGTTTTACTTTCCGAAGAGTACACCGTATTTCTGCGCATCGCCGAGTATCAGCGCAATACAGTCATGAATATTGTGAATGACTATGGGAATGGAGGGATGAGATATGTCGAGAGTGCCGTTCCCACAGAGCCCGTAGTTGAGAAGGATATAATCATAGCTCGTATCATCAATACTGTCCAGCGCATCCAGGATAAAGCGGTTCAGCCTGTTCGGAAACTCGTGAAGACCCTGGTATAGAAACGGAATTTCTATACGGTTTATGGATTGTGACGCGCAGTACCGAAGCTCGTGATTCATAACATTGCAGGAAATTATTTTCAATCTGATAGCCTGTATCCTCCCATCTCTCCTTCAAATTATAGGCAAGTGAACTTTCAATCGTAAAAGGTCCAAACCAATCAGGCTCGCTGATAAGTGTTTTTCCATTGCAACTGCACGGAGACGGTAAGAACGGCCTACAGGAAGCCTTTCATCTTCCGGTACACAGCCTCCCGGATATTCTCCGGCCTGTTTTTCATGATTTCCCGTACAAACGCCGTTCCAACAACGGCCGCATATACGTGGGGGGAAAGAGCATCGACCTGCTGTTTCGTCGATACCCCGAACCCGGCCAGAACCTTTGCGCCGCTCAATGCGGCCTTTTGCAGAAAATGAACATTCGATTCACCAATTCGCGTATACTTTCCGGTGATTCCCTTTCGTAGCACTGCATAAACGTACTCGGGTGCAAGTGAAAAAATTCTCTCAAGACGCTCGTTTCGGGTCGCCGGACAGATGATAGGCACCGCCGAGAGACCGGTACGCAAGGCCGATTCAAAGAGGCCTTCATCGTAATCAGGGGGCAGGTCGGGGATTATCAGGCCGGTGGCACCGCTGATACGAACCAATTTCAGGAATTTTTCAACACCGAATGACACGACCGTATTAGCGTATCCCATGATAAAAATCGGCATATTCGTGTGCTTTTTAATTTCGGCTGTCAGCGAGAACCCTCCTGCGGGCGTGAAACCCGCAGCGATCGCCGAATCACTGGCCCTCTGTATGTACATACCATCGGCAGTCGGATCGCTGAAGGGGAACTGAATCTCTAAAAGACTGCATCCTCCGCGCACAAGGGAGCGAGCAACTTCCATCGACGATTCCCTGTCCGGATAATAGGCGACCATGTGGGCCATAACCCTATTTGGCATTCCGTTTCACCTCCCGATCCAGAAAGGAATACCACTTGTCGGCATCGAGGCTGCCGGCAAGTATAAAGAGGTCCTTGTCCCCCCTGCCGGACATGTTCAAAACAACCGTGCGATCGGGAGCAGTCTTTTCAGCAATCCGAAGCGCCTCCGCTCCCGCGTGGGCAGACTCGAGGGCAAACACTAGCCCCTCCTGCCGGGCAAAGAATCTAACCGCATCAAGCGCATCATCGTCGCTGCACCGGGAAAACTCCACCCTCCCCGTTTTTCCCAGGTGTGCAAGCTGGGGGCCGATGCCCGGGTAATCGAGACCGGCTGATATCGAGTGCGTGTTCTGTACCTGGCCGTTTTCGTCGATGAGAAAAAGCGACCTGTACCCATGCACGATTCCCGGTTTGCCTGACCCGTCCATCCGCGCGGCATGCTGGCCTGCAGACCTCCCGCGTCCTCCCGCTTCAACACCGATGAGCCTGGGCGCTTTCTTGTTCAGGAAGGGGTAAAAAAACCCAATCGCATTGGAGCCGCCGCCAACGCACGCAACCAGTGCCTCCACATCAAGCCCTCTTTTCTCAATCTCACGGGCGACTTCACGCCCGATCACGGCCTGGAACTCCCTGACCATATCGGGGTACGGGGACGGGCCGAGCGCCGACCCAAGCAGGTAGTGGGTGTTATCAAAACTTGCCGCCCAGTCCCTGAGCGCCTCGTTGACCGCATCCTTCAATGTGCCTGCCCCGCCATGCACGGGCACAACTTCCGCGCCGAACAGCTCCATCCAGAAAACATTCGGCCTCTGGCGCCGTATATCCGTCTCTCCCATATAAACGCGGCAGTCAAGCCCCAACTTTGCACAGACCGCTGCAACCGCAACACCGTGCTGGCCGGCGCCCGTTTCAGCAATGATCCTCTTTTTTCCGATCCGCTGCGCAAGAAGAGCCTGCCCGAGTGCATTGTTGATCTTGTGGGCTCCGGTATGGGCCAGCCCTTCATACTTTATGTAGATCTGTGCCCCGCCGACTGCCCTGCTCGCATTTTCTGCGTACATGAACGGAGTGGGCCTGCCTGCAAAATCCGCACACAGAACGTCAAACGTCTTCATATACTCATCATCATGCATTGCATCAAGCCAGGCCGCCTCAAGCTCATCGAGTGGAGTTCTCAATATCTCGGCAACGTACCGTCCCCCGAACCGGCCGAAAAAATCATTGTATATACGCCGCATTTTCAATCTCCCTGAAAAAATCGCTAACCTTCCGGTGGTCCTTTTTCCCCGGTTCTGATTCAAGCCCGCTCGAAGCATCAATGAGCTCCGGCCCGAACCTCTGCACGATATCCCGAACATTTTCCGGCCCGATTCCACCCGCAAGCCAGAGCGGGTACCGCTCACCCATACGTTCGACGAGGCCCTCAGAGATTCGTCTGCCGGTTCCGCCGGCCTTCTTTCGGTCGTATGCATCGGCCAGCACCCGCGGGCAACTGTACGTGCCAATCCGTTCTACATCACACTCTCTGCGCACACGAAGCGCCCTGTACCAGGTAAATCCGAGTTTATTGCACGCCTCGGAACTCTCGTCCCCATGAAACTGCAGGGCATCGAGAAGCCCTTCCTCAAGAAGCCCTCTAAGCTCGTCATCCACAGCCCCGTTTTTTGTCACAACAACCCCGGCCTTGAGTGTATCCAGGTCGGATATTTCCTCTAAAAGACTCGGCCTTGCACGACGGGGCGATTCGGCAAAAATAAAACCGAGTATATCGGCTCCGCAAGCCCGTGCCTTCTCTGCATCATCCCTGCTCGTGATGCCGCATACCTTGACGAGCGGCCTCCCGGGCTGTTTCCGTAAAAAAAGCTGCCGCCAGAATTCACCGGTGTGCTGGTAAAACGGGGCGCTTAACGCATAGATGCGATCCGGGTTTTGCATAATAGTCTCACCGACGAGCACCCCGGAAAAACCGGATTCGAGCGCCCTGTGTACATCCTCTGCATTCTGTATGCCCGACTCGTATACCGCAGCTGTTTCCCAGTGTATCTTATTTAGAAGTTTTTCAGGGATTTCGGGATCGAGACTGAAATCCTCGAGATTCCTGCTGTTTATGCCGGTAAAGGCCGGCCTCAGTTTCTCCACCTTTTCAAGATCACCCGCGTCATGAACCTCACAGAGCACCGCAAGGCCACAGGCGCGTGCCTTCATGTACAGGTCATTAAGCCTTTTGGTGTCGTGGACCCTGGCAATGAGCAAAACGGCGTCCGCACCGGCCCTGTAGGATACGTCGATGTCCTTCTCGTCGATAATGAAATCCTTGCGTAGCACGCAGAGCCGGGGAAACGAGCGTTTCACCTGTACGAGGTCGTTCAGTGACCCTGAAAAATAGTTTTTCTCCGTGAGCACAGAAACGGATTTCACCCCGCACCTGACGTACTTTCGCGCCCGTTCAACTGCATCGATACCGGGCGCAATCTCACCCCGGGACGGGGAGCGGCGTTTTATCTCGCAGATAATAAAAGGCTCCCTGCCCAGGGGGACAAGCGGGACCTTGCGTCGGACCGGAACCTGCACACCCATTGTATGGCCGGATCTTTCTATTTCCCGTTTTCTTGTCGTCACGATGGTATCAAGAATGCTCAAAAAATATCCTCCTAGGATGCATAAACCAGGGACATGTGCCGATCCTCATAAGCGGTATCTATAAATTACTGTATCACCTTCGCATGTACGCTGTTCATGTTTCTCTTCGTCTCACTCTCTGATAAAAGCTCCAGGGACTGCCCGGCTTCTCGAATCTGTCTTATCTTATCCCGCACCGCCCCCGAAACCAGCGCCTTTTTTGCAGCGGTGTACCCGTCGGCAATGCTGCCGACAGCCCCGTATACATAGAGGGCCGCCCCCGCATTGAGTGAAACCGCTTCACGGAGAGCGGGCCGGCCGCGATTTTTTACGATCTCGGCAGAAAGCTGCGCATTCAAAGCCGGCTCGCCTCCCGCAAGCTCCTCCCGGTGAAACCCCTCGATCCCCAGCTCTCGAGGATCGAACCGGTACTCCTTCACAGTGCCGTTCTCGTCGATTTCGACAACCTGTGTCGGCGCACAAATCGATATCTCGTCAAACCCGTCAATGCTGTGCACCACCATCACCCGCGTTTTTCCCAGCAGATGCGCTGCCTGAGCCATCGTTTTAACGTACTCATCGGAGAACACACCGATAAGCTGATACTGCGCATCTGCGGGATTCACGAGAGGCCCGAGCAGGTTCATCGCCGTTTTGATGCCGAGCTCTCGCCGCACCCCGGCTGCATGCCTCATTGATTGATGAAAGAGCGGCGCAAAGAGGAACGTAAATCCGGTTTTCTCGAGAAGCTCGGCGGCTTTTTCAGGGCCAAAGTCAACCGGCACGCCGATCAAACGGTAAAAATCTGCGCTCCCGGATCGTGAACTCACCCCTCTGTTGCCATGTTTTGCGACAAATGCACCGCATGCAGATGCAGTGAGTGCAGCAAGGGATGATATATTGAAGCTTCCCGTTTCATCACCGCCGGTGCCGCAGGTATCAAGCAGCGGCCGGTCGGAACGCACACTTATCTTTCTCCTGTTCAATACCGACGCAAACCCGGCAAGCTCTTGAGGGGTGATCTTTTTCACATTGAGTGCGGTCAGCACCGCGGAGACCTGCGCGTCGGTGAGCTCTCCATCGGTCAGCTCCTCCATGAACCGAACAGCCTCCCTTTCAGAAAGGTCTGATCCCGATTGCAGCTTCGACAGGCTGGCCCTCGTATCGAACGGCTCGCGCCTGTAGTGAAGAAAATTTGCGAGTATCTTTTTACCGAACTCTGAAGAAACTGACTCGGGATGAAACTGTATTCCCTCTATTGGATACTCTGTATGCCGAATACCCATTATCTCGCCGTCATTCGAAGTCGCCGTCACCTCAAGCGTATCAGACAGGGTGCGATCATCGATTACCAGTGAATGATAGCGGGTAAAGCGAGCCTGTTTCGGTATATTCCGGAAAAGGCCCCTGCCGTCAAGCGTGATTTCTTCCGCCTTGCCGTGCACAATCCTGGAAGCCCTCGTAATGCGGGCGCCGAACGCATATCCGATTGCCTGGTGGCCGAGACAGACGCCGAGAATCGGTTTTTTATCGGCAAAATGCTTGATGCATTCAACACAGATCCCCGCTTCCTCTGGCCTTCCCGGCCCCGGAGAGATGATAATTCCCTCCGGGTCCATGCGCTCAATTTCCTCGATATCGATCCTGTCGTTTCTCCGAACCTCCACATTCCCGCACCCCACCTCGATGAGGTACTGGTAGAGGTTGTACGTAAACGAGTCGTAGTTGTCGATGATAAGATACATGCTCTACACCTCCACTCCTATTGATTTTCCAAGGGCGCGAAGCTTCGATGACGTCTCCTCATACTCCTGTTCGGGAACCGAATCATACACGATTCCAGCGCCGGCCTGGAGCACGAGCAGGTCGTCCATCTTCAGGGCGCTTCGTATGGTGATGCACGAATCGAGCGTTCCTCCGGGCTCCATATACCCGACAATACCTGCATAGAAGCTCCTCTTCTCAGGTTCGAGGGAGTCGATAATTTCGAACGCACGGATCTTCGGCGCGCCGGACACGGTACCAGCCGGAAATGTCTTGCGAACTGCTTCGATTCCGCATGTTCCCTTATTCAAAACGCCCTCAACCTGTGAGACGATGTGCATGACATGGGAATACCGCTCGATGCTCATAAACTCGGTTACCTCGACGCTTCCCGGAACACAGAACCTCCCGAGATCGTTTCGCGCAAGATCTACGAGCATCAGGTGCTCGGCACGCTCCTTCTCATCGGCAAGAAGCTCCTTTTCAAGCATCCTGTCCTCCTCTCTGTCTTTGCCTCTTCTCCTGGTTCCGGCGATCGGGCGCATGAGCACCCCTGTGTCTTCAACCTTCACATGTACTTCAGGGGAAGAGCCGAAGAGCTGGAAGCGACCGTAATCGAAGTAGAACATGTAGGGAGAAGGGTTGAGCGAACGAAGCCGCCGGTACGCCTCCAGCGCGGGCATCTCCGTACGAAGCATCAACCGGCGCGAAAGAACGCCCTGCAGGAGATTGCCCTTGATGATCTCTTTGCGAACTTTCTGCACCCCTTTCAAGAACAGGTCCCTGCCCTTGTCAGATACGAGCGGAACACTGCCATATTCCTTCTTAGCCGAATTCAAATAGTTGAAGTCGAGATCATGTATCCTGTTTTCCACGTCCTGCACAGCCTTCCTGAGATCTATGCGGTGCTCGCGGTAGTTCAGCCCGAGAATGGAGATGGTATCGCTGTAGTGATCGAATATCAAGAACAGGTGCCCGAAAATGAAGAGAGCATCCGGTATACCAAGCGGATCGTTCTTGTCACGCAGTTTGAAATCATCGAAGTGCCGGGCGTACTCATAGGCGATATACCCGGCACCCCCCGACGGAAAGGGAAAGGGCACGTCATGGCCCCGATGCTGATTCGCGAAGTAGAGCAGCACATCAAGTATATCCTTCGCACCAGTTTTTAACTGCGCGACCCGCCCATCCCGCTCGATGAAAAAACGAGCATCCTTCTGAAACAGGGAGAATGCTTCTTTTATTAAAAGTATAGAGTATCGCCCCCTCCCCATACCAAAGGCGGCTGATTCCAAAAGCACCTGTGCGCCGAGTTTCTCACACAGGGACATCGGGGTAAACCGTTCACCGTGTATGGATTTAACAAAAAAATCAGATTGTTTTACCTGTATCATTTTTTTCTCCTTTTCATCCCCTTTTAGAGGATTAATCAAGCGCCTCTCTAAACCGGGTAAATCGTCCTGGTTCAAGCATCCGCCGGATTGGCCTTCCACAGCACAAAAAAAAGACCGCAACCCTGATCGGGCTTGCGGCCTGTTATAAAAACAGGCCGCAGAGCCTGGCATAATATCGAGCCAGAACCTGCGGCCTGCTACCGGGATAGACTGGTCCTGGCTATAACCAGAACCACCACCAGTAATTGATCATCGCATTGTTCATTTATATCGCCTTTTTATGTATCAGGTATGATTCATAGTATAAAAAAGCACGTAAAAGTCAAGAAAAAAACTCCGAATTTTTGTATTATTCCGGTTTTTATGTTACACTACAGCAGGTTTTTGAACTTATACACATATCATTACTTATTGTGTAAAGTCTGGCCTTGAACGATAACTACTCTGAGTGCAAAAGGCACAACATGTTAGAGAAAACGAGGCCCGTCATATTCTGCGACCCGGAAAACGGGTGGAACGAGATAATAACCGAAGCGTAGATGGAGTGCAGAGGAAAGATCGCGCGACGCTGGGAGATGGACCTGAGAAAGGAGGTCTTCTGGAGCGAGGAGATTGGTGACGACAAGCCGGTCGAGCCGTTTTTCGATGTTCCGTACACGGTATCGCCCGACGACTGGGGTGTTACGGTCGAGTACCATAAAACCGAAAGCCAGGGCTCCTACGTGTGGGATGCCCCTGTGCAGGACTACAACCGCGACCTGAAAAAGCTCCACGACCCTGAGTTCGATATAGACCGGGTAACAACCAACGGCTGTTACGAGCTTGCAAAGGACATATTCGACAGGATTCTCACGGTCCGTCTCAGGGGAACCTGGTGGTGGTCGCTCGGGCTCACCTGGCCTGCAGCAACCCTCAGAGGGCTTCAGAACATATTCTTCGACTTTATCGATCACCCGGACGGAATAAAAGAGCTTTTGTCCATCATTTCAAACGGCTTTCTCCACAAGCTCGACTACCTTGAAAAAAACAATCTGCTGGGCCTCAACAACGACGGCACCTACGTGGGCTCCGGTGGGTACGGCTTTACCGACGAGCTCCCGCAGAAGGATTTCAACGGCCGCGTGCGGTGCGTCGATATGTGGGGGTTTACGGAAAGCCAGGAAACGGTCAACGTTTCACCTGAGATGTACGAAGAATTCATCTTCACCTATGAAAAGCCCATCATGGAGCGGTTCGGCCTTACCTGCTACGGGTGCTGTGAGCCGGTTAATTCGAGGTGGCGTATCGTGAAGAGGCATCACGGTCTCAGACGCGTATCCTGCTCGCCGTGGGTCGATGTGGAAAAGATGGCAGAATACCTGCAGGACAGATACATATACTCCCTGAAGCCGAACCCTGCGGCAATCTCCGAGCCCCAGGCCGATTGGGATGCAATCAGGAAAGACATCAGGGAGAAGCTTTCGATAACGAAGGACTGCAGGGTCGAGATAATAATGAAGGACAACCACACCATCGGCAAGCGGCCGGAGAACGTGGTAGAGTGGTGCCGCATCGCCCGCGGGGAATCCGATCAAATCTTCGACGGGTGACTCCGGGTCATTTCTTATTGCTTTTTTCCTCCTGAATGTAAAACGGGTTACATATGCAGGGAAATCCCGCAATGAAAAAAACCAACATCAAAATGAATGCTCAGTGTGGCTCGATACGAGTGAAACTTTAACAGCGCAAATGCCTTTTATTAATAAGAACCGCCACATTCATCTTCCACAACCTTCACCCAATCCATTTTTTCAAGTCGACGTAACAGGAGTGAAACCCAATTCTCTCTTGTTACAACAGGTCCTTTCCACTGCGTCTGGTGAAGCGCATTGTCGAGAAAAAGAAGATTTGGTACCGGCCGGGCAGGCTGAGATACATACCGGTTCTTCTTCCGGCACGTAGTTTGTTTTCGATCCCGGAAACAATCTTTTTCAATTACTACCTTAAAGGCCTGCTTTCATCACCGGAAAGTTCAGCGGTATTATTTGTTAGAAGCCATTTCCAGGCCGGCAACAGGGATATTTTTATTCCATCCTTTTGAATCCGCTCTTCCTGATCATATGTCAGTATCATTCCCGATTTTAACCCGAAAACTTTACAGGCCTCCACAATACCAGCTATCTCACGTTTTCTGTTATTGCTGGTAATTGCCCGCCTTACTTGAAGTGCGGATTGTAATCTCAACCCGTCTTTGATAACAAAATCGCACTCATTTCTCTGTTTGAAGTAATACAGTGTACTTACTCTCGAAGTGAGGAATGTTGGACAATATGATGTAAGCCTTAATAAAAAATCGAAGCGCAAAATCAGGTGTGCTGTTTCTTCAATGTGGCGGCAAACTCTCTGGCTTTTTTCAGGTCGTCTTCGGTGGGGTGGCCTTTGTTTATTCCATCAGCCGAGAGGGCGGTATCGAACCCAAGGCAGGAAAACTCCCCGGCTACCTCAAACCCCTTCTCTCGCAATAAAGCCCTGAATTTCTTATGGGCCCTCTCGCTGTAGGTCTTTGAGCCGGTGGTTGAAAATAAAAAGGCCTTTTTTCCGCGTTGCTGCGGCAATTGTGAAAGATAATCGTACATCAGTTTATGAAAATCCCCGTAATAGATGCCTGAGCCGAATCCAACCAGATCGTACTCATGAATATCAAAGCCATGCACGTCCTGCGTAAAAACTACCTCCGCATCGAGCACCTCTGCAACGGCTTCTGCTGTTTTTCGTGTATTTCCGTGATGCTCGGAATGACAAATAACGATTACTCTCATACCCGCCCCCTTCAATTTACCGAAATTTCTCCTTATGTGTTTTTATCCATATACAAACGAGAATATACTGCGTTTTTTTTGATTGAATAAGCCTTTAGCGCGATTATTACATGTAAAGCGACGGTATCGAGACTGACCGGATGAAGGTACTTTTCATGACGTATATAATCAGCTATATTACACTGTTTGACCCGGTCAATGTTTTAGTACTACAGCGATACTTTTCATCTCAAGAACAATTAAGATACGTTTAGCATCGGTAAATACGACTTGTTTATGTCAAAGAGCTGCATTTTATACCATATAATCAGTAAGTATCGCTGTAGCACTAGTAAATCCATTTACATGACGGCATACTGCATAGATGGAAAAAATCGAGATCGATTCAATTATACGGTCACATAGAAAGACGTTCTCTCTGGAAGTATCAAACGATGCCAGGCTCACCATCCGCGCTCCCCACCGGGCAACGCTCGAGGAAATCCAGAATCTTGTACATAGAAAACACGCATGGATCGTCAAAACAAGGCAGAGGGTGCTGGAACGCGGGCGCGCTCATCGGCCGAAACGTTTTTTAGAAGGAGAAAAATTCTTCTTTTTAGGAGAAGCATACCCGCTTCATATTCGGACCGGCTCACTATCCCCTTTCATGTTCGAGAAGGGCAGGTTCATTCTCAAAAGGGAGAGAGTGGGAGATGCAAAAGAGCTCTTTGTCGACTGGTACAAACAGCAGGCACGTACAATAATAGAACAGCGAGCGGGAACACTTGCGCGCCCAGGAGGGTTTCGCTTTTCGAAGGTGCATATCACAAACGCTGAAAAGAGGTGGGGGTCGTGCAGTCAGAAGGCGAGCCTGAACTTCAGCTGGAGACTCATTCTCGCACCGACCGATATTATCGACTACGTTATACTACACGAGCTTTCGCATCTGAGACATCAAAACCACTCCCGGAAATTCTGGGATACGGTTGCATCTGTCTGCCCGGAGTACCGCAAACGAAGGAAATGGCTCAAAGAAAACGGCTACAGATTATCTCTTTAAATGCAGCTGATTTGATACATTATTTATTTGCCGATTCGTCCACAGGTCTTATTTTATAAAATAACTTCATTCTAACGGGTACGGATACAATGCAAAGACATGTAGTGGTGACCGGGATTGGGCCTGTTTCTTCGATCGGCATTGGAAGAGAAGCGTTCTGGGAGAGCGCTGTAAACGGAAAAGGCTATTTCAGGAACATCGATTTCGACGATGTCGAGCTCGAACAGTACAAGAGCAGGGTATGCTCTCCGATCGACGGTTTCAATCCCCAGGATATGTTCGAGGGCGCGCGGAAACTGAGACGAACCGGCAAGGCAACCCAGTACACGGTTGTGGGAACATATCTTGCGTTGAAAGACGCCGGATTTTCACTTCGATTTACCGACGGGCAGGAGAAAAACGGCCCATCCATGTACGTAACCGAGGGCATTGACCCTGCCCGGAGCGGGGTCATACTCGGCCAATCAATGAGCAATGCGGATATCCTCATCCCCAATCACAGGAAGTTCATCGAGCACAACGGGCCGAAGCGCGTCAATCCGCTTACCCTTCCGCAGTCAAACTGCAATGTCGGGGCGTCCACCACTGCCGAGTGGTTCTACCTCAAGGGCACGAATCTCACCATTGCGACTGCCTGCTCCTCTGCGACCCACGCCATAGGCACGGCAGCCCTCAACATTATGCAGGGTATTGAAGACGTGATGGTGACCGGTGGGGCTGAAGCGACCCTGGGTTCGTACTTCTTCTCCGGTTTCGACATAATCAATGCACTGAGCAGGAGAAACGATGAACCCATAAAGGCGTCGAGGCCCTTCGACAGGGACCGTGACGGTTTTGTTCTGGGTGAAGGGGCGGGCATCCTGATACTCGAAGAGCTCGGTCATGCGAAAAAGCGCGGTGCGCGGATATACGGGGAGCTTGCCGGATTCGGCTTCAGTGCCGACGCCTATAATATCGTTGCGCCGGATCCATACGGCAGGGCATCCATCGCGGCAATTAAACGGGCACTCGCAATGAGCAAAGTTTCAACCGATGAAGTCGAATATATCAATGCGCACGGCACATCTACCGTTCTCAACGACCCGAACGAATCCTTCATCGTCAAGGAAGCATTCGGCGAGTACGCATATAAAATTCCGATAAGCTCATCCAAATCGATGTTCGGTCATACCATCGGCGCTGCAGGCGGGCTTGAATCTATCATTACCCTCCTCACCATGGAACAGGGGGTCATCACCCCCACAATAAACCATGAAAACCCCGACCTGGACTATGTGGATAAAGCTGCACCGGAGCTTGATAAACGCTGCAACCTCGACTACGTTCCCCGCACCAAGAGGGAGCAGAGCGTTGGTATCGCCATAACGCAGTCGTTCGGATTCGGCGGACAGAACGGTGTGCTCGTTTTCAAAAAAATCGATGATTGAACTTCAGGTGCATACGGGATGTAAACTCACCGGCGTACCACAGGCATTAAAGGTACTTATCAGCATCTTCGACATTATCCGGACGCAAAGCGTCCGGGTAATGTCAAGATCAATAAGATTTCAGTATGGTCTTCGCATTGCTTCCCGCTTCAGTGAGAATGCTTTCCCATACCTCTTTCTTCTCGTTGTCTGTTGCAATATACTTCACCACGCCCCCGGGAACCTTGTCGGTGATCCACCACTCGATGTTCCCTTCCCCGGCTGAGGACATAAAAACCACGTGATCGGCCGTAAAAGTGCCTGCCGGTGTTTTTACCTCTTCACGACCGACCGTTGCACCCTTGATGCTCTCATCGGATACTGCAGCAGGCGGAACGTACACAGACTCTTCGGTCAGAGGCACCTCTCCTTCATTTCCGTCCACATCTCGGGCACGAAGCCGTATCATTTTTTCCTCGGTCGGAGACAGAAGCGCTTCGTATATCCAGGTATCGCCGTCGTTATCCGCCCAGGAAACACGCCACCACTCGTTTCCATCATCGAGTCTCTTCAGAAAGGCCTTTTCCATGATGACCGGTTCATCATCCGTGGGCTGCCACTTGAATTTCGTATACTCGCCCTCTTTGTAGGCTTCCTCACCGAGCCAGTACCCGCCGGCAGTGAATGTGTATGAAAAGATGATCTGGGCCTGTGTTGCCATAAACGGCCCCCACTGCGTTGAACCCGGTGCAGGAGTCTGCTCCTTGGGCGCAAGTTTACTGTACAGAGCAGCGGCGACCCGCTCCTCAACGGCCTGGCCGGCTCCCCTTTTGGCTCCGCCTATAACCGATTCCGTCAGACTCGAACAGGATACGAGAAACCCTGTGAGCACCCCGGCAATAGCAACCAAAACAAGCACACTTTTAAACGACTTCATAGTTACACCTCCAATTAAATTGAAATAAATGAATTCAGTCTAAAACTTCAATAAAATCAAAAACTACATGTTGAAATTCGAAAAGTATGTGCATCCATTCATGAACAATTCCGTCCGTTGTTTCTACATTATATCACTCGAATCGATTATTATCACACCCGCCTTCTCCATTTCGTGCATTTTCTTTTCGACATTGCCCTCGGGCACATCGACCCCCCTCGTTGCATCGAAAATAAAAAAAGTGTCAAACCCCGCGTGTACCGCATCCATTGCAGAATAGTACACACACACATCGGCCGCAAGCCCACACAGATACACCCGGTGTATATCAAGACCCTTCATATAGAAGAAAAGGCCTGTTGATGTTTTTCTGTCATTCTCGAAGAATGCGGAGTATGAGTCGAGTAGGCTGTTCGTCCCTTTTCGGAGTATGAGCCGAAAAGGATCGGAGTCAAGGGCGGGATGAAAATCTGCTCCTTCGGTGCCTTTGACACAGTGATCAGGCCAGAGGATCTGTTCGATACCGTGTACTGCAATGGTATCAAACGGTCTTTTACCCTCATGATTCGACGCGAATGATATGTGATCCTCCGGATGCCAGTCCTGGGTTGCGACAACGTGAGAAAACGCGCCCATGATTCTGTTGATAACGGGCACAACCCTGTCGCCTTCTCGAACAGGGAGCCTCCCCCCGGGACAAAAATCATTCTGGACATCAATAACGAGAAGAGCGGCTTCACTAGTCTTGCCGTTCATTACAGGCTTCCTCCCATCAATCCGGATACCGGACCATTTTTCAATATTTCTGCAATACACTGCACCGTGTACCGGATATCGTCCCGTGAGACCTCCCGGGATGTAACAAACCGTATCTCATCCTCTTTAGACAGCGTCGCGAACACGCCATATTGTTCAAGAGATTGCAAAACCTGCCCTGCGCTTTTAACCTGCGCGAGCACGTAGTTTGTATGCGTTTTATCGATATCGACCGACACCCCTTCAAGCGTATCGATTCCTTCGGCGAGCAGGCGAGCATTTTCATGGTCTTTTTCGAGAAGCGCGATATTTTCATCCGACAGCGCAATCAGGCCGCAGGCGCACAGCCACCCCGTCTGCCGCATACCCCCGCCGAGCATCTTCCTGTGCCGCTTCGCCCGTTCGATGAATGCCGAATCGCCGCATATGACGGAGCCGACCGGCGCGCCGAGCCCCTTTGAAAGAGAAATCATCACTGAATCCGCATGCACGGCCAATTCCTGCACAGCCACACCGAGGTATACACAGGCGTTGAATATGCGTGCCCCGTCCATGTGAACCGGTACGCCACGCTTCCTGGCCAAACCACTGATCGCGGCAAGCGCCTCAATCGGCGGGACGATCCCACCGTAGCGGTGGTGGGGTATTTCAACGCAGATGAGTGAAGTTTTCGGATAATGGATATCGTCCCTTCGTATTGCCCGTTCCACATCCACCGGATCGGGGATGCCGTTTTCCCCATGCACGGTTTTTATCATGAGGCCCCCCACAAATCCGACACCGCCTGTTTCCGATGTTCGAATATGGGCGTTCTCCTCCACAATGATTTCATCACCCCGCCCGGTATGCGAGAGTAAAGAGACGAGATTTCCCATTGTTCCACTTGGAACGAACAGCGCGCCCTCTTTGCCCGTTTTTGCTGCGGCGTATTCTTCGAGCTTGCGCTGGGCAGAGTCTTCTCCATACACCGAATCGCCGAGCTCCGCCCTGAACGCAGCCTCTTTCATCTCTTCTGTGGGAAGCGTGATGGTATCTCTTCTCAGGTCTACTCGCATAAATGTTTCCATTTCTCCACTGAAAGTGATGCATACCGGCATGCAATAGGAAAAAAACCAGCTATTTCACATTATAACAATCTTATAATAACCAGGCAACAATTTGAAACACTGGAAAGCAGATATTCAGCCGATCTGCTGCTCATTGAATGAATTTCGTCGGGCTACATGTGTGATTATGTCACCTGCGGGATTATACAGCGTGGACCTGAATTACGTAAGATGTCCTCTTAATTGCTTTTTAGGGCGGAGGCCGACTGCGATTAAGGCGGTGATGACAGATGCAGTAATACCAAGCGCCACACCAATCCATAAAAGCTGATGGCCGCGCACAACCTGGTAGAAAAGCGTTGCCGCTACCCAGGCTACGGTAACGAGATACACGGCCATAAATACGGTATGGCCGCCGCCGATCTCGCGGGTTGCGGCAGCCAGTGAGGCGAGACATGGAATATAAAGGAGCACGAAGAGCAGGTAGGCGTATGCGCCGACTCCACCGTCAAAACGCTTTCTCATGGAGCTGAAAATACTCATCTTAATATCGAGCGCCTGGGAGGCCGTCTGTTCCGACTGAATTTCCCTGCCGACCCGTATACCGGCCGGATTGACAAGGCTCTTCCCGATGCCTTTGAAGTTCAGGGGAATCGACAATAAAGCTGATTGTAATCCGTTCTCGATATCCGTGCCTTTTTCCGATTCAGCCTGCCCGCCTTCGGCCATATCTATCTGCCCGTACAGTGAGTTTACCGTTCCCACAATTGCCTCTTTTGCGAATACGCCGGTAAAAAGCGCCACGGATGCAGGCCAGTTGTCCTCGTGTATACCGAAGGGAGCAAACACGGGAGTTATTTTCCGCCCGATCTGCGCGAGCACGGATTTTTTGGAGTTCTCGTTTCCGAAGGTTCCGTCAATACCGAGGGAGCTCAAAAAACCCAGCACAATTACCGCACCCACAATAACCCTGCCAGCACGAAAGAGAAACAGCTTCAAACGGTTCCAGGTATGAAACATGATATGCCGTATTCTCGGTGAATGGTAGGGAGGAAGCTCCATGACAAAGGGGGTCGGTTCACCCTTGAACAGTGTATTTTTCAGAAGCAGTCCGGTAAGAACGGCCGCGATAATTCCGACCATATACAGCGAGAATATTATGTTCTGCCCCGCCCGTGGAAAAAATGCGGCTGCAAAGAGCGCATACACGGGAAGTCTCGCTCCGCAGGACATGAACGGAGAGATCAGCACGGTGAGGATTCTGTCTTTTTTGTTTTCCAGTGTCCTTGTCGCCATAATTGCAGGCACCGTACACCCGAACCCCAATAGAAGCGGCACGAACGCCTTACCGGGCAGCCCTATCAAGCGCATAAAACGGTCCATCACAAATGCGGCCCGTGCCATATACCCGGAATCTTCGAGAATAGCAAGCATAAAGAACATGAAGAATATAATGGGGATGAATGTCGATACCGTCTGTATCCCCGTTCCCAGGCCACCCGCAAGCACCGTGATGAGCCAGTCTGGAGAACCGACTGCAGTAAGCAGGGCGCCGAACCCATCGACAAAAATCGTACCGAACAAGAGATCGAAAAAATCGACGAATGCGCCGCCTAAGTTGATAGTAACCCAGAACACGAGGTACATTGACAGGAGAAAAATCGGTATCCCGAACACCCTGCTCAGCACGACCCTGTCTATCTTTTCAGTAAGCGGACGCTTTTCTTGGTGCCTTCGTACTACATCGCGCACAATGCCGTGGGTGAATCCATACCGGTAATCGGCGACCAGTATATCACTTTCCTCTTCAAGCATCTTTTCCAGGTCAGCGCGAAGTGCATGCAGGCGCTCATTCGTAAGCGTGGTTTCGGCAACCACCTTTTCAACCACCCAATCGTCATCCTCGATAAGCTTGACTGCAGTCCATCTGGGGTTTGCACCGAGCTCTGCGGAAATGTCAACGAGCGCAGGGGTAAGTTCTGTAATAGCAGCCTCGATTTCGTTGGAGTATTCCACACCCGTCTCAGGTATGCACTTCTTCTCAGTCAAAACATCGAGGACAGCTTTTACTTTTTCGATATCTTCACGCTTTACTGCGGAAATGGGAACAACGGGGCACCCCATATGCCGTTCGAAATGCTCGACTTCTATCTCGATATTCTTTTTGTTCGCCAGGTCCATCATATTCAAAACGATGACCATCGGAACTTTCATTTCGAGAAGCTGGGTGGTAAGATACAGGTTTCTTTCGAGGTTCGTCGCATCCAGGATATTGATCACAATATCCGCTTCACCACTCAATACATAGCTTCGCGCGACCTTTTCATCCTCAGAATGGGCCGAAAGCGAGTAGATGCCCGGCAAATCGACAATCCTGATGCGCTTGTTCTTATAGGAGTACGCACCCTCCTTTTTCTCGACGGTCACACCCGGCCAGTTTCCTATTCTCTGATTGCTTCCCGTAAGGCCGTTGAATAGAGTTGTTTTCCCGCAGTTCGGATTGCCTGCGATGGCAACTGTATAGGTTTTCGCTTCTGAATCCGTATTTGCACGAACAGTTTTTGACTCCGGGATCATTGGACTTTCCTTACCCTGAGAACGTTGGCTTCATCCTTTCTCAACGACAGGTTGAATCCCCTGACGGAGATTTCTACAGGGTCTCCGAAAGGAGCCACCTTCTTGAGCGTTACCACCGTGCCCCTGGTCAGGCCCATCGAAAGAAGTTTCTCCCGGTAGGCGTGTGAGGATGTATCATATCCGATTATCTCGGCTTTTTCACCCGGTGAAAGGTCCTTGAGCTTCTCAGACACCCGCCTCCCTCCTCACAGTAATAAAACCCTTATAATTCCACGATGATTTTATGGAGCATGCCCTGTCCCACAATGACTTTCGTATCATCAACAACGAGCACCCTGGGGCCCCCGCCGCCTCCGTGCGCAACCTGGATATACTTACCCGGTATTATTCCGAGGTCGGTGAGTTTCTTCCGCACCCCGGCACCCCCTTCAATAGAGACAACACGCGCTTTTTCTCCCTCAGAAAGCATTACAACGGGAAATGTTTTATGAATTCCTTCTGTCATGGCTGCCTGTACAGTTAGTCTCTCTTCCGGTCACTTCCCTTAAACAGGTAATTAGTAATTTATTATATTGTTAGTCAAACCTAACATTTATTTGTCGTTTTGTCAAGAACTTATGCGCAGCGCGGCCCCCTATATAAATCCTTAACAGGAAACCCTGCCGGAGCTTCACCTGAAAACAGCTATAAGAAGTGGTATATTTGTATTAAATAGAATTGCAACTTAATCGATAATAATATATGTACACACAGGTGTGGGGCACCCTGAAACAAAAGGATACCCTGTAAAAAACAGAACTCTAATGGATAGACCCACAGATGAGAAAGACACTTTCAATTATTTTATTTATTTTTTGCATTGCTCTCCCGATATTTGCTCCGCTCATAGTCCTGGCCGAAGATGATGTGGCGACCGCTCTGTATAAAGAGGGGCTTAAAAAGTATATCCTGACCGATTATGAAGGCGCTCTCAAAGATTTCGACAGTGCGTACCAGCTGAAACCAGGAGACGTAAAGATCAAGAAGATGTATATCACCACACTGATCAAGCAGGGAAACTCCTATTACGAACAAAACAACCTGAACAAAGCGCTGGAGTACTACCTCCGGGCGCAAAAGCTGGGAGGAGAGGACGAAACTCTGAAAAACAACCTGAAAGAGGTACAGGAGAAAATCGCACAGGAAAAATCGGCTCGAGATCAGGTTGCGATGCAGCCGGAACAGAAACCGTCGGCTGAAGAACGCCGGGCCGAGACCGCTCAAACCGGAGCATCCGGCGGCGGAAAAACAGAGTCCGAGACAAAAACTGTTATACTCCCCTTTGACATCGACACCTTCGTCCAGCAGCAGGTAGAGCTGAACAAGAAAGCGTTGAACGAGATACTCGAAGCGCAGCGGAAAGAGAGGGAGAAACTTGTAAAAAATATCGAGGAGGGGCAAAAACTGCTCGGGGAAAACATCAAGGCGCAGGAAGAAGAGAGAAAAAACCTGTACAGTTCATTGGAAAATAATCAGAAGCTGTTCAATCAGAATATTGCCGCGCAGAAAGAGGAGCGGCAGAGCCTGCTGGATCATATCGCCTCTCTCACCCATTCACAGAATGAAGAGAGAAAAATATACACCCGTTCGCTCATGATCATTGTGGGAGGAGCGATTGTCATTACATTTCTCATTTTTATCGGTATTATTCTGGTGCTCAGACGGCGCATCGTTCCGATTCAGAGTGTGTACCATGAAACCGGCCCGGGGCTCGACTATAAACCCTCAACGCTTCTTGAATACGGGGAAAAGATTGATGATACGAAGTATATCACCGACGACCGCTATTCGGACATTGTCAGGGCAAAGCGCCTGAAGGAACTGTATGGCGAGCTGCTGAAGGGAAATTTGAGCTGGGATGTTCTCGAGGGATATATTTCGGAGCTCAACCTGGAGTTGAAATCAGAAATAATAAATACGGTCAAGAAAAAACTTGAAAGCGGCGAGAAGGCAGACGTGAGCAGTGCGATCGAGGTGCTTCTTCCCTTTATTACGGAGGGAGAATCGGAGATAAGCTCAAAAAGCAGATCCATGATCAAACAGTTGACAGTTGAGCCCGGGGAACTTGAAGAAGAGGAAAAAGAAGAGGGGCCGCTCAGCCTCGGTGCTTTAAAATCAATGGCGGAGATGGCAGATGCAAAAACAGGCCGCATCAACCACTCTACCAGGGTTTCTGAGATTGCGTATAAAATAGCAAAGAAGCTCAATAACCCTGAGCTCGATCCTGTCACCGTGCGCAAGGTCGGCCTTATACACGATATCGGATACCTGGAAACAGCTGATGAAATGATGAAAAAACAGGGCAAACTGACCGAAGACGAGTTTGAAATTATTAAAACGCACCCGGAAAACGGCCTGCATTTAACGGAGCATTTACCGCTTACCCCTGATTTTATCAACGGGATCAAGTATCATCACGAGCGAATTGACGGCAGTGGATACCCTGAGGGCCTCAAGGGAGATAAAATACCACTCATAGCAAGGGTTCTTGCTGTTGCAGATTTCTTTGAATCGGTCACATCGGTGCGCCCCCATCGTCCGACACTTACCACCGGGTCCGCTCTCAGGATGATAAAGGACCTCTCGGGGAAGATATTCGACGATAGTATCGTTTCTATTCTTTTAGAGATGTATAAAAGCGAGGCGGAAGGGGAAGTATAAGCGAAATGAAAGATCTTGTACCCTACGGGAAACAGAAAAAACATGCACAGGTTGTAACGGTTTCAGGGGGAAAAGGCGGGGTCGGAAAGACATTCTTCTCCGTCAATTTTGCCGCTGAATTAAAAAAAATGGGATATACAGTATTGATTTTCGATGCTGATGTAAATCTCGCAAATGTGAACATACTGCTCAGTATCGACAACAACAGTAGTTTTCAGGATTTTCTAAGTGGTGATATCCCGATAAAAGACATTATTCAGAAGGGTGTGGGCGGTGTCGATGTCCTCTACGTGGGTGATGAGCTCAAATACATATTCACGGTCGACAGCGAGCAGTTTAAAAAAATCATTTCCGGGCTGCATGAGCTTGAAACAATGTATGACTTTATCATCATTGACACCCAGGCAGGTATAAACGATCTCAATCTCAATCTGCAGGTCTACTCTGACAGAATAGTAATGATCACGAACCCGGAAATTACCGCGCTTGTCGATTTGTACAAGGTAATGAAGGTTACGGCGGGTGAAAAACCAGGCCTTCATTTCGATATTATCGTAAACCGGAGCCGAATTCCCGAACACGCTGCGAAAATTTACGAGAGAATTTTCAGCACGGTTTCTCAGTTTAAAATCAGAGCGGGGCTCAGCTTTCTCGGGTATATTATGGATGACCCACAGCGGGTTTTTGAATCTATTCAGAAGCGAATTCCCATTGTCATACTCCACCACTCGAGTAGCGTACGGGAATGTTTCAGGCTCGCGGCAAATACATTTTTAAGTTCTGCAAAACGGAAGAGGAGGGTGCCGTTTTTTTACGGCCTGCTTGAAAGATGATTTTGTTTTAAATGGATGTACGTGGCTGAGAGATGCAGGTAATTTATGTACGGGACAGTCTCTATACGATAAACCGTCAGGATATGAAGGGTGAGAAACAGGAATAGCAAAATAGGTTTCATAATCTTTATTACGGTCATTGCAGCGCTTTTTTTACTGCCTGCCGGCCTGTTCTCACAAACCGTCGACTCAGCGCGTGATCTCTTGAAAGCTGGGGACTATACAGGGGCTGAAGAGGAGCTGAAATCGCTGCTTGAATCGGAGCCTGACAACATCGATGCCCTTGCACTTCTTGACGAAGTGCAGAGAACGGTCAAGCAGGAAAAGGCCCGGGTGTTTGTCGAGAAAGCATTGATAGAGATCAACAACAGAAACTTCGAACAGGCATATGCCTACTTAGAACAGGCAATTATGCTCGACCCTGAAAATGCCCGCGCGCGCGAGCTATACCTTTCAATACACGAAGTCGGCGAAATCGAAAAGAAGAGCATTGAAGAGCAGATCGCCCTGCAAAAAAATGAAGCCGCCCGCAAAGCTGAAGAGGCCAAAAAAGCTCCTGAAAAGAAGACGGGTGTTGAAGGGGCTGCAGGGGTTTCCGGACCGGAAGTAACGACCGGCAAACCGAAACCCCCCGAACAAAAGCCCGAATACAATAGGGCCTTGATCAAGATAGCAACCGCGTATTCATTTACCAACAGCAACAACCTCGACTTCATCGACAGCAAGATTTCGCATTTCGGAGGGAGGTTTGACGGCAGGTACTACTTCGATTTTATGGAGAGAAGATTCGGGGTTTCTCTGGACTATATCGGCTACTACATTAAAACGAGCGGAGATGAGAGTATCAATTTTTCTGTGCACAGAACCAACGTATCCGCGCGCTACCGCATGTTTTTCTTTGAAACCGACGGGCTCAAGCTGACGGCCGGCGCGCGCCTGAACTATCATATCTTTCTTTTTCAGAACAGGGAATCTGAGGGAGCGTACAATTTTACGAGGATTTACGGCCCCTCTATCGGTATATTCTTCTCCGACCCGGTGCTGTACCGCTTTATTAAAAAAGATTTTTTCAAGAATGTCGGGTTCGAGGGTGAAATGAACTACCTCTTCCTGCTCGGTAAAGGCAGCCCGCCGTGGTCTCCGGAGCTGTATATCGGTTCTTTCTACACCCTCAACAGGTATCAGTTCGGCCTCGGGTTCCGCTCCTACAGTTTGCGGACCAGCGATATTAAGGAAACCTACCGTGATATCGAGCTCAGCGCCGGGTATATGTTCTGAATGGATCTGTTCCGAAAAAGAGCTATCTTCAGAAAGAAGCGTTCCTCCCAGACATATCATTATAGAATTTTTTATGTGTAAATGGCGGGCAGCGTTTACTCCTCGCTGCCGAAGGTGATGAAACCGTCTGTCATGGCGAGATACTGCGCCTTGATCCAGTCTGCTGGCCGCAGGCTGTCGGAAATCCTGACCTCATCGAGAATTCCGTCAAAATTCTTTGCAGGCAAGACGCCGGTCGCATCTGAATCAGGAGTATCGCCTATTCCCAGTTCTCCAGAATGTGCGCTAATTACAGTATACCCGAGGCCCGTCATACTGTTCTGCAGGTTGCCATCCACGTACAGCAGCAGGGTGCCGCTGTTTGCCCCGTCGTAGGAGCCTACAACATGATGAAATAAGGCAGTATCGGTGAAGTTGTAACTTACTTCCTTTTGGCTGCTGGTGTTACGCGTGACAAGACGAATCACGTTGCCCTCTATGCCGACATAAAACCCGTTCGTGCTTCCGCCTTCGTCGTATATTGTCTGCCTCGAAGAGGTGTCGTTGGACTGCACCCAGGCCTCAAAGGTTTTTGTCGAAAAGGTCGCATGGAAAAACTCATCCGCCGGGCTGTACGGCTCTATCCACTCCGTTCCTCCATCGAAACTGATTCCATAACCGATCTGGCCGCTCACCCGATTAGTAGTGTCCATACTCATTGAGGTCCCCGTACCCGTATCACTCGGAAAAGTTACAGACGGCAGGGCGTCGGAGCTGTTTGATATATCGTCTGCAATCCCCGTGGGCTGGTCTGAAAGATGCCACACGAGCATGTAATCATCATCCCACACACTTCCCGGGTCCTGGATGTCCACTGCTGCGTCGTTCCCGTAGTACATCCAGATAAAATCAGAATCAGACGCACCGTCGACAACAGGCACATTCACCCACACGACAGATTCAACGCCCGGATCCCATTTCTCTATTTCATGATTAAGCAGGACCCGGTCGCTGTCAAGGAATCGTATATCCGCGCCTCCCGATGCTGTTGCACTGTAGTCGATGCGGGTATTGTCGAGCAGGACAGGCACGGGGAAATTCACGAGGCTTTCCGTTTGACCGCTGTTCTTGAAAGTAAGTTTCCTCCGGTATGTCCAGTTCGTATCCCACCACCCGAGATAGGCAACCGTATTCTCTGCAAGTGCATTGCTCTCTGTACCGGTTACATTTTGTATGGTCAAAACGATACTGCCGTCACCCGGTGTGCCGCTCAGGAAAATTCTGTATGTATTGGTGCCTGCCGCCTGCACAGAGGTAACGGCAAGCGTCCCGAGGCCGCTGCCGCTCAGGATGTAGTTTCCTGCTGTTTCTGCACCAGTCACAGCATCGGAATATACGATCTCAATCTGCGAAAGCGTATCAACCTTGCTGCCGTCGGCCGGGTTAACAGTAAATGTAATTGGATTTGGTTGCGTTTCTTCCTGAGTTGTTTGAGTGAGAAACAGGGTTTCCTCTTCAAACCCGCAGGTGGAGAGGCCGAGGATCGAGCCGATGAACAGCACAACAATTATTGTCTTTAGCTTCATATGCATAAGTATACCGCACTTTTTTTGGAATTCAGGTCATTTATATTATCGATACACGCCGCCTTACTGTTTACTTTTTTATTATTCGGACGTTTTGCATCCGAATAATGCCTGCTACCGGCAGCATTATATACACTTGCAATTTCATTTAGGAGGATATATGCTAATCGGAAAACGGAGAGAAAAACTTGTGTCGAGAGAGACAGCCGGCAACTTTCCGCTAAAATAGTAAATAAAAAAGAGGCATGCCATGAATATTGAAGAAAAAAGCATCTATATCACCGGCGGTTCAAAGGGAATCGGCCGTGCGATTGCTGAACGGCTTGCCCGTGACAGGACGAACATCGCCCTATGTGGACGGGACGAAAAGGCACTTTCAGAGGCTGCGGCAGCCGCGAAAACTGCAGGCGCAAGGGATGTGTATGCGGGACGATTCGACCTTGGTGATACAAAGGCTGTTTTGGAGTTCTACGCAAAAGCAAAAAAGAGAATCGGCCCACCGGATATTCTTATAAACAACGCGGGATACAACTCACGAAAAGCCTACCTGTGGGAGGCGGAAATAGATGAATTCGACAGCATGATAGCAGTGAACTTGAGGGCACCCTTTATTCTCATGCGGGAGGCATTCGGTGACATGAAAACGCGGGGGGGCGGCCATATCGTAAACATTCTGTCTACAGCATGCCATTCGGACATCGAGCAGTTGAGTGTATACACCGCGGCTAAAAAAGGGCTCCAGGGAATGACCGACGTGTTCAGGAAGGAGGCCAGGCCCAATAACATCAGGGTAACATCAATATATCCGGGTGGAACGGACACCAGTTTCCGCGCCCAGGCACGCCCCGACTATCTGCGGCCGGAAAGTGTGGCTGAGGCCGTTTACGCGGCACTGACTTTGCCCGATGATCTCATTGTTCACCATATGACATTCAGGCCTATGGTTGAAACAAACTTCTGAGGTCAAACAATCGTTTATACCAGACAGCAACGACGATATACCCAAAAAAGCTTTAATTTCAGAGGAGGTTTAATCATGAGCGTGTACAAGGTAATCGAGCTGGTCGGCAGCAGCGAAAAATCATGGGAGGATGCTGCAAAAAGCGTTATCGAAACTGCGGGAAAGAGTCTTCGTGACCTCAGGGTCGCGGAGGTCTCCGATCTCGATATGAAAATCGAAGACGGAAAGATAACCGCCTATCGGGCGAGGGTGAAGCTTTCGTTCAAATACCAGACATAGGCACACCGACTATTCGGATAAATACTGCGAAACATCCGTTCGGGTCTGTTCGTGTAACTGATGAAACGAAGGATGGGCCCGGAAGGACAATATACACCTTTTTCAGGATCATTACTGCAGAGAGTAAAAACCCGTATTGCAGCCGAAATCTGGGCACCCGAACTATCGAAACCGGAAAAAGACATTCTCGAAAGATGGAAACTACGCAAGGTTGAAAAGGCTGAAAACCCCGTCACCTGCGACCAGGTGGTCATTCAGCTCAACGCGCTGTATACCACGCCTGAATTAATACCGTCGAATGTAAGCAAAGAGATAGCTGCCGAGCTGAAGAAACACTCTGGAAACTACTGTCCGAAAACAGCCGACTACGATCATCCGGTCCAGATTTTCAGTTCTGAAAAGGAGCATGAGCTCATTTTTTGCCTCAAGGAACTGGACAGGGATATCGCATTCGAAAAATCCATCGGATGTTTTACTCCCGATGCCCGGCTTCCTGTTGTCGTGTCTATCTCCGTCACCCATGAGAACCTGGACAGTACAGCGCAGCTCTGGGTAAGAAGGTGTATTCAAAAAAGCAGGTTTCATCACCTGAAGGTCCTGCTTCTTTCCGAGGGCACGGTGAATCTGATAAAAAGGGACCTTCTTAAAAGGCCTTTCGAGGTTTTTTCGGTACAGGGAAAATATGCCAGCCACTTCAATGCATTGAAATACGTGCAGCTGTTGCTCGAAAAAGCATACGGAAGTGGTTTCGGCATTGATAATGAGGGGCTGAGAAGGTTCGTGCCGTTTACTCTGTCCTGCGTCGGGAGGGCCGAGGATCAGGAATTCTACTTCTACGGGCTTTCTAAGGGACTTCGCGGGATTTTTCACCCGGACCTCCGTATCGCACACTACAAGACACTGTTCAGCAGCGCAGAATCCAAAACAGCAGTGCAGCGGTTTGTCGGTGACATGTACCGGCTCGTGCTTTTTTCACATCTCGCCGAACTGCTGGGCGTCAAGGAAGATATCGATCCGATGCCCGGTATTTTCGCAGGAGGGCTTGCGTTCTGCCAGGCATTCTTCAATATGGTCTACAGGACATACGTGTATAGCCTTCAGGGCCAGCAGGAGAATGCCAACCACCTGATTATTCACGGCATGAATGAAATTGAAGGACTATACCGTTCGATTCAAAAGGGCGAGATACAAAAGAAGCTTGCCGAAGAAGAGCAGCAGTGGAAAGAATTTGCTGCTCTGTCTGGAAAAATCACCCTGAATGCAGCGCGCCGTTTCTTCGACGGCCTTTTCATTGAGCAATAGATACAGCAGGCTATTCAATTCTACACAACAACAACCGCTATGCTCTCGTTGAGCTCCTGCCGCAATGTGTCCTCTATGTACTTCTGGGTACCGGTGAGGCTGCTTGGACATCCCTGACAGGAGCCAAGATAGCGGACGTACACCTCGGTAACATCGCCGTTTTCCTTCATGTCGACCACTTCGAGATTTCCGCCTTCAACGAGCAGGTTCGGCCGTACCTTGTCGTTAAGCATCTCTTCAACGAGCTTATGCTTTTGAATAAGATTGCTCGATTTGAAGTCTCTGGTTTCCATGAACCTGGTTTTTTGCTCATTTCCCATCTTCGCGCGTACCTCCTTCAGTATATCCACGAGGTAGTGTCGTCTCTTTTCATGGCCCCCGGGCCGTATACACGACTTGCAGAACGCTCCCGCCTTGGTATACTGCGTTATTTCTTCAACCGTTTTCAGGTCGTTGATACGAATAACATCCTTGATTGTTCTGAGTGACACTCGAGCGCACTCGCATACGATCTCTTCGTCCTGCAGCGCCGACATATCGACGTTCTTGAATATCGAAGCCGCTTTTTTAATTACATCGTATGCCATGACGCTGCAGTGCATCTTCTGAGGAGGGATCGCCTCTGTGTCCTTATCATCCCTGAGAGCCATCTCGACATCGAGGTTCGTAATCTTCAGTGCTTCGTCCACCGTTTTCCCGATGCACATTTCGGCCATTACATCGCTCGACGCAATGGCCGTGCCGCACCCGAATGTTTTGTATTTCGCGGAAAGAATCTTCCCGTTCTTTTCATCAACCGCCCAGTACAGTCGTATAGCATCGCCGCATACCTCTGCCCCGTAATCGGCGACGATGAGTTTGGCCCCCATCTTCTGTGCTTCCTCATGGGTTATCTCCCCCATATGTCTGGGGTTGGTCATCCTGTCGTTTACCTTCTGTGAGTACTGCTCCCAGAGAGATCCTCCGATTAAATCTGTCTTTGCCATTATCAATAACCCTCTAAAGAATAATAAAAAACAAAAAACTCATTCCGTGCTGCTCATTGAAATTGACCGCAGCCGCTCAACGGATTTTTTGAAAACGTCGATCGTCTGATCGATCTCCTCCTCGGTTGAAAACCGGGAAAGGCTCAGCCGTATGCCGGTATGCGCCAGCTCATCATCAATATTCATGGCAACGAACGTGGGATTCGGCTCCAGAGATTCGGATGCGCAGGCGCTGCCTGTCGATGCTGCAACTCCGTTTCGGTTCAAATCCCATATGAGTGCCTCTCCCTCGACACCTTTTACACTCACGAGAATGGTGTTGGGAGTCCTTATTTCTCTCTTTCCGATGATATGGGTGTCCTCAATCCCGGCGATCCCATCCTCCAGCCTGTCGCGAAGGCGCCGCACCTCCTGTTGTTCGTAATCGAGGTTCTGAACCGCAAGCTCCATAGCGAATCCCATTCCGATAAGCCCGGAGGTGTTTACCGTACCCGCGCGTTTTCCTCCCATCTGTTCTCCGCCGTGAAAAAAGGGCGGTATCAACACCCCTTTCCGAATAAAGAGCCCCCCGACCCCTTTCGGGCCGTGAAACTTGTGGGCGCTGAAGGTCAGAAAATCAACGGGCACTTCCTGTACATCGACCTTAACCTTGCCGATTGCCTGCACCGCATCAGTATGAAATAAAATGCCGTTTTCTCTGCAAAGCTCCGCGATCTCATTAACCGGAAAGATCAGTCCGGTTTCGTTGTTTGCCCACATGATCGAAACGAGGGCGGTTTTATCCGGATTAATATACTCACGCAGAATATCCACATCGACAATACCGTCGCTGTTGACCGGCAGATAGTGCACAGTAACACCGAGGCTCTCGAGAAACCGGCATGAATTGATTACACAGGGATGCTCGACCTGCGTCGTGACGATTTCCTGTTTCTTGCCCGTGCGTATGAGCTCGTAAAATACCCCCTTTACAACCGTATTGTTTCCCTCGGTTGCACAGCTTGTCACTATGATATCGTCTTCATCACTCGCATGTATACCGCTGTACAGGCGGTTGAACGCGATCCGCATATACGGGTGCACTTCAGTACCGAAACTATGAAGCGAGTTCGGGTTCCCGTACATCTTCGTAAAAAATGGGTCCATCGCATCTTTAACGAGCGGATCTACTATGGTCGTTGCGTTATTGTCGAGATATATCCGGTCCATAATCCTTTTTTTCCTCCCCGGTATAACGATAGCCTGAAAGATACTGTATACAGCCAAAAATTTAATCATTTTCATCCAGTTTGTCAGTATAAAGATGATTTGGTTCTGTGTTTACAATCCACCGCAACCTGCCATGCCCGTGAAGGAC
>Ga0315537_1000145_pt1 | contig 47965 bp, 45 predicted proteins | sample SalMarSW160270MG_FD_203091 | JGI IMG/M metagenome (GOLD analysis project Ga0315537, IMG submission 203091) | Salt marsh sediment microbial communities from the Plum Island Ecosystem LTER, Massachusetts, United States - Salt Marsh Sediment SW1602-70 ... | reverse complement strand
CCTGGCGCTCGATGTCGGTCGTGCCCATGTAGACGTGACACTCCAGGCCGAAGAGGGCACAGACCGTTGCCGCGGCCACGCCGTGCTGGCCCGCGCCGGTCTCAGCCACCACGCGCTTCTTTCCCATACGCAGGGTCAGGAGCGCCTGGCCCAACGTGTTGTTGATCTTGTGGGCGCCGGTGTGCAGCAGGTCTTCGCGCTTGAGATAGATCCGCGCCCTGTTGCCCAGGGCCGCGCTCAACCTCTCGGCACGAAAAAGCGGCGTCGGCCGACCCGCGTACACGCGCAGGTAATAATCCAGATCCTTTTTGAACCTTGGGTCCCGTCGGGCCGCATGATAGACCCTCTCCACCTCGCCGAGTGCCTCCATGAGCGTCTCGGGGACGTACTGGCCGCCGAACGGTCCGAAGTATCCTCTCTTGTCAGGAAGCATGGGTAGGACGCTCGTTGTGCTTATGCCTCGGAATATCTGAATTTGATGCTGGCCTTCGCGAGCCTCGCGAAGATCTCGTGGTCCCTTTTCTTGTAAGGTGACGGCTCGATGATCCGGGAAAAACCCTCCCAGATACCGAACCAGCCCAAGGGCATCAGGATGATGGCGATCAGCTCCAGGACCAGTTGTTCGGCGGCCCGGTAATACGTCAGGAACGTAAGCGTGGCCAGCGAAGTGATGCCGGTCAGGACGAAATAGAGGCCGCGGCGGCGCAGGGCATTGATCTCCTCCAGGACCGACAGCGACCGGAACTTGAAGTATTGTTTCAGGCGCCTGATCACCTTGCGCTCAAAAACCTCGTCCTTGAGCGCGCCCGGCGCCAGGAAGGTGATGGTCACCTGGCCCCTACGGGACTCGCGAAAGCGTTTTTTGATCTCCGTCAGGAAATCTTCGGACAGGACCCGCTTCTCGATGGGGCCGGGGTCGAAGTCGGAGAAGATGTCGTCCCATGTGTCGATAGCGACGGACAGATCCTGGATGTCCTGGATGTGCTCTTCCTCGACTTTCTTCGGGATGGGCGCTTCCATAGCCTCTTTTCTATCACATTTGACGATGTCCCACAAGTCAATTTTGTGATTGTCAAAGGCCGCCGGCGTTTCTATAATGGTCTGAAAAGGGCCCCCCCATGCACAACGTCGCCTCCTTCCTGAAAAACCGGCAACTCCCCCTCTTCGCGTCCCTGTTTCTGCTCTGTGTCCTCGTCTGGGGCTCCTCGTTGACCTTTGACTTCGTCCTCGATGACCACGCGCTGATCGTCGAGAACCCGACGGTCAAGGACGTCGGGTTCCTTCATTATCACGGGACGCACGGTATCTATCCGCCGATGACCCCGCGTCAGGCCAACTACTGGCGCCCCCTCTTCATGGGGACGCTCATGGCCGACTATGCCCTCTGGCACCTGAACCCCGTCGGGTTTCACCTGACCAACCTCCTCCTGCACTTCCTGAACGTCGGACTCGTTTACCTCCTCGTCCTGCGGCTCTTCGGGCGGGAACGCCTCGCCTTTGCCGCCGCGGCCCTCTTCTGCGTCGCGCCCGTCCACGCCTCGGTCGTCAGCTACATCAGCGGCCGCGCAGACCTCCTGGCCGCCCTCTTCGTGCTCTTATCGCTGATGGCGTTCCTGAGCTGGCGGACGACCCGGCGCCTCGGATGGTACCGGATCAGCCTTGCCTGTTTTGTCCTGGGGCTCCTGGCGCGCGAAAACGCCCTGCTCCTCCTGCTCCTCCTGCCTCTCGTGCGCTCGGTGAGGGACCGGAAGGAGGTCTCCCGGAGGCAACGGCGCCTGGAGCTCGCCGGGTTCATCGCCGTGGGGCTCCTTTACGTGTTGGCGCGCCAGCACCTCTTTCTCGAGGAAAGCCTCGGGAGGCTCGGTCAGGCGCATCTGCCCTGGGGGCTGACGCTCCTCAACGTCGTCAACGTGCTGTGCCGCTATGTCCGGCTCATCGTGTGGCCGCACCCCCTCCTGCCGATGCGCACGACACAGTGGGTCCTCCAGCCGACGCCCCTGCTCTTTGCCTGCGGCCTGCTCCTTGTGTTCATCCTCGCGGCCGCGGCGTCCTCATTTATTAAGAAAAAATCCGCCTGGACCCTGGGCATCCTCTGGACCTTCCTGTGCCTGGTCCCCCTCATCCGGCTCATCGACAGTTTTCCGGAGAGGGGCGCGGCGATGGCGGAAAACTGGCTCTACCTGCCCCTCATCGGCCTATGCCTGACCCTGGCCCTCTTCATGGTCCGGTTGAAAAAAGCGTACCCCGTCTTCTTGACGGCGGCGGTCCTCTATGGGGGCGTCTTCGCCTTCCATGAAGCCGCGATCTGGAAGAACGACACCGCCCTCCTTGAAAGAAGACAGATCTATCGCGGCTCGACGCCGGACATCGCCTTTCAGCGAGGCGCTCTGCTTCTGCGGCAGGGGCGTACCAGGGAGGCGCTCGAGGTTTACGCGAGGATGCTCGACGATAAAACCGACGCATGGCGGGCGGCCCATCAGCTCGGCGCCATCTATCGCCTTCGCGGAGAGCCGAAGACCGCCCTGGCGTTCTTCGAGCGCTCGGTCCGGCTCAACCCCCGCAACGCCGCGGGCCTGACGCAGATCGCCTCCCTCCGGCACGCGCTGGGTGAAGAGGCCGGGATGCTCAAAGCGCTCAACAGGAGTCTCGAGGTCTACCCCTTCTACCCCGCCAGCTACATCGTCGCCGGAAACTGGTACCTCGGCAAACAAGAATATCCGCAGGCCCTGAAGGCCTTCACGAAGGCGGCCGCCTTGGACCCGGATAAGGCCGACGGCTACGTCGGCGCGGCCGTGTGTCTGGGCCAGCTGGGCCGCTTGGACGACGCGCGCAGACACGTTGAACGCGCGCTGCGACGCGCCAGGCTCTCGGCGCAAGACCTCAAGAACCTCGGAGCGGTGCTCGCCAATATGGGACGGTTCGAAGAAGCGATAGGGCTGTGGAAACGGGGGTTGAGGCTGGAGCCGGCTGACGGCGAGATGCGGGCCTTCCTCGCATCAGCCCAGGCGGCGATAAAGACGCGAACAAAAATTTAGTGCCGGGAAAGGGAGTTGAACCCTTAAGCCCGTAAGGGCGTAGCGCCCTGAACGCTATGTGTTTGCCAATTTCACCATCCCGGCAGTGGAAAAAAGTATACCTTTAGTTGGAACGCCTGTCAACAACGAACAAGGGAGCCATGATGAGGACGATTGTCCGGATTACCTTGGGGATGTGTGTCGCGGTGTCGTGTGTCCTTGGGTGCAGGATGGGGCGGTGCGAGGAAGAGCGGCCGGCCCTGTGCATACAGGGCACGATGACCACGGACGAAAGACCCATCGCCATCGTCAACGACCGAATCGTCGGCGTGGGTGAGGAGATCGGGGGCGCCAGGGTCGTCAGCATCAGCGATTCAGCCGTTGAGTTCGAGTACGCCGGACAGACGCTCTCGCTGTTGTTGGGTGAAGAGTGTACCGGGGGGTCCGGCGCCGCGGGCCGCGAGAACGGATGGGGTTATCATCCCAAGGCAAGACAGCTGCAGGAAAGCAAGCCTTCTAAAGCGTCAAGGCAAGGAGCGCTGACAGCGACCACGGCTGCGTCCGTCGGCTTCGTCATTCTCTTTATCGTTTTGGCCCTCTACGCCTTCTCGGCGTTCTGCCTCCAGAAAATCGCCCAGAGGACCGGCCACGACGACAACAGCTGGTTCGCGTGGGTGCCGATCCTGAACCTCTTCCTGATGACTCAGATCGCCGGCAAGGAGTGGTGGTGGGTCCTGTTGATGTTCATACCATACGTCAATATCATCATTGTGGCGATCGTTTGGATGGGGGTCACCGAGGCGCGGGGCAAATCTCCCTGGCTCGGACTACTCATGCTGGTGCCGGCCGCCAACCTGTTCCTGCTGGCCTACCTGGCGTTTTCGTCGGACGGCGAAACGCCGGCCAGGCCAAAGGGGCCAGCCGCGCCGACGCCGCCTGCCCCGCCGGATCCTCCGGCGCCCGGGGATCCGACGGCGGCGCCCCCGGTCCCCACGGAGGCCCCATATAATCCTTGAAGCCGGCGAGAAGTCTGATATAATTAATTTCCGATTTGGCAGTCGGCCTTCGCGATTCGGCAGCCGGCCTTCGCGTGACCTGCCCAGATAGCTCAGTCGGTAGAGCGAGGGACTGAAAATCCCTGCGTCGGCGGTTCGATTCCGTCTCTGGGCACTTGATCAGAGCGCCAGCCTTTGTTAAGGCTGGCGCTTTTTTTCGGAGGGTGCCGACGCAAGGGGGTGTGGGGGAAGGATTTCCCCCACGCTTTCGGGGTAACAGCCCCCGGGTATCCCGATGTTTTCGCTCTGCGAAACATCGGGATGGGGGCGCCATAGGGGCAGCGCCCCTTTGGGGAGTCCCCCCGCCAACGGTCTTTGGCGGGGGACGACGCGTCGGCGGTTCGATTCCGTCTCTGGGCACTTGCTCTAAGCGCCAGCCTTCTTCAAGGCTGGCGCTTTTTTCGCAAGGGTGCCGACGCAGGGGGAGCGTGGCGCTTTAAAAAGAGGGCCGGCGCTTTTCTTTCCTAGATCGCGTTGATGTAATCCGAGAATTCGATCTCCTGGCCCAGCTCTTCTTTTGTCGCCTTCACGCGCTCTCCGTAGGGAGGGTGCGTCCGGAAATACGCTAAGGGCCGCGCCGGCTCCTTGCGCTGGCGCTCCTTGAGTTTTTCCAGAAAACGGATCATGCCGTTCGGGTCATAGCCGGCGCGCGCGGCATAACGCGCGCCCAACTGATCGGCCAACAACTCGTCTTCCTGGGCGTATTCCATCATCAGCGAGGCGTAGGCCAGCTGGCTCCCCAGCGCGACGTCAGCGTCCTGCGTCTGCGTCGTCAGAACCCCCAGGATGTTGAAACCCCAAATGGCCTGTAGCCTCTTGATCTGGTGGCGCGCCACGATGTGCCCCACCTCGTGTCCCAGGACCGCCGCAAGCTCATCGTCCGTATCCGCAACGTCCATCAGTTTCTTGAAGACATACACGTAACCGCCCGGCAGGGAGACGGCATTGACGACATCTTCATCCTCCTTGTCCTCGATGACCCGAAAGCGGTAGAGGATCTCCTGCCGGTCGGAGGCAGCGGCGATGCGCTCACCCACGCGCTGCAACCGCTCCTCCCGCTCGGGATCCAGGACGAGCGTATACTCCTTTTCCAGCTGCTGGGCCAATGAATCGCCCATCGCCACCTCGCGGTCCGTCGAGTAAAACATCAAATCCTGCTCGCCGGTAGCCACGTTGAATTCCGTCGTGGCGCACCCCCACAGGCCCAGGACGCACAAGACAGCCAGGAGCGAGACGCCGGCCTTTTTAAAAAGACGGACCATCTTGGCCAGCGGCAGGCCGACCACGTTGAAGTAGCATCCTTCGATGCGTCTGATAAAAAGACCTCCGCGGCCCTGTATATCGAACGCGCCGGCCTTGTCCAGCGGCGAGACCTTCTTGAAGTGGGCGGTGATCTCCCTGCCCGTCAGCGGCTCCATGAAGATCCTGGTCTTGGCGCACGCCGCCCAGGCGCGCCGGCGCTCGGCGTCGACCACGGCGATGCCGGAATACACGACGTGGGGCCTGCGCGAAAGGCGCTTCAACATCCGGCGGGCGTCTTTCATGTCTTTTGGCTTGCCGCAGACGCGGCCGCCCTGCACCACGAAGGTATCACAGGCCAAGACGAGACCCCGGCGCACGCGGCCAGCCACGTCGCGCGCCTTGAGGAGCGCATTGGCCTTAGCCGCCGCCTCAGGCGCCCGGGCCCGGCCCCCACGCTCCTTCACCCGCGGCACGACCACGCGGAACCTGATCCCCAGTCGCCTGAGGAGCTCCCGGCGCGCCTTCGATTGAGATGCGAGGATGATCGGCATCTTCATGATGGATCTAACGGCTCCTCCCGCACAAATTGGGAACAAGTAGTCTGGCTAGTTAGTCCCACTTTGTGGGAATAAGTAGTCTGGCTAGTTAGTCCCGGTCTGGTTCCTTGGCCCCTGTTGCGGCGGCGCCGGCAAGGTAGCCGGTCGAGAAGGCGGCCTGAAGGTTGAAGCCGCCGCTGGTGGCGGCCAGGTCCAGCACCTCGCCGCAAAAGTATACCCCGGGCGCCTTGCGCGATTCAAGGGTGCGCGGGTCGATCTCCTTTAAGCGGACGCCGCCCTGCGTCACCATGGCCTCATCAAGGCCCAGCGTCCCAACGATGGTCAGCGGCAGTGCCTTTAACGTCTCAACGAGCCGGCGCCGCTCCTGGGCGGTCACCTGATGGCACTTCCTGGCTGCCTCAAGGCCCGCCGCAGAGACGAACGCGGCGATCAACTTCTTAGGCAGCACGTCAGACAGGTAATTCTTCAGGACTTTGCTGCCGCAGGCGGCAAAGTTGCGCCGCAGCTTCTCATCGAGCCTCCCGGCATCGAGGCCCGGCTTCAGGTCCACGCGCAGGACGACCGGATCATCTTTGAGGACGGACGAAAAGCCTGCGGAGATATTCAAGATGAGCGGCCCCGAAACACCGAAGTGCGTGAAGAGGAGCTCGCCGATATCCGTCGTGATCTTTTTCGAGCCGACGATATAAGACAGCCGCACCGGAAAGAGCGTCAGGCCCGCGCACTCCCGCACCCACCGCTCTCTCGTGCGTAAAGGGACGAGGGCCGGTTCCGGCGCGCGCACCGTGTGTCCCAACGCCTCGGCAAAACGATATCCGTCGCCCGTTGAACCCGTCTGAGGATATGACACGCCTCCGGTGGCGATGATGACGCGGTGCGCCGACAAGACGGTGCCGTCGTCCAGGGCAATCTCTTTAAATCCATCGGCGGCCGGATGTATCCGCCTTACCCGCGCACCCGTGCGAACCTCGACGCGCGCCTCCTTCAACGCCTCTGTGAGGGCCGCGACCACGGACCCGGCGCTGTCGCTTGCGGGAAAGACCCGGGCCTGCCTTTCCCTCTTCAGCGGCACACCCAGGTCAAGGAAAAAGGCCTTCAATTCAGGGACGAAAAAACGGCTGTAGGCGTTGCGCAGGAAGACGCCGTCCTTGCCGAATGCCTCAAGGTGCGTTGCGACAGGGCTATCGTTGGTGAGGTTGCCGCGGCCCTTGCCGGTCAGGCCGAGCTTGCGGCCCAGGACGGCGTTTTTTTCCAGCAGGACGACGCCGCGCACGCCCTGCGCGGCACGCCACGCCGCCGTCATGCCGGCAGGACCGCCGCCCACCACGACCACATTATAAGGTAACATAGAGGAAGACTACGGAGGAGACAGGTTACGGACGCGCGGCGAATTCAGAAGCCCTGAAGAGTGCCGTGAGCGCGCACCCTTTCACCGCCAGGTTCTTGGCCGCGCCTTCCTCCCGGTCGACGAGAACGATGGCCTTTTCGACCTTTATGTCCATCTTTTCGAGCACGGCGATGGCGTCGACCAGGGAACCGCCGGTCGTCGCCACGTCATCGACCAGGATGACACGACCCCCGGCCTCCAGGGCCGGCCCTTCGACCTGCAGCATGCGGCCGTGGGCCTTGGGGGTCTTGCGGATCAAAAACGTGTTGATGGGCTTTTTCCGCTCAAAGCTCACCGCGGCGAGGGCCCCGACCATCGGATCAGCCCCCAGCGTGGGCCCTCCGACCGCCTGGACCGCCTCCCTGCTGACCAGATCAAAGAGAAGACGACCCACGCAGTAGGCCCCTTCGCTCGACAAGGTCACGGCGCGCGCATCGATGTAATAATCGCTGACCTTGCCGCTGGCCAGGGTGATGGGGCCCGCATGGTAGGCCTCTTCTTTGATGAGAGAAAAGAGGCGTTCGCGGATCACAGACGTGTTTTCCATTGAAATTCATTCTACTTTTGCGCCCCGGCCCTGTCAAACGATTCTTTGCGAGCTTTCGCTTGAAAAGCCCTATACGCGGTGCTACCATATCTTCCATGTTTAAAAAGCTTGTCGCCACGTGCGACCGCTTCCTGGCCCCGCCGAACTGCCACGGCTGCGGGACCGTCCTTTACGAACACATCAACGCCTTCGATGCCCACGTGTGCCGGGAGTGTGCCCAGGGGATCCGGGTCCTGGCACCGAACGCCTGCCCCTTATGCGGCCACCCCGTCACGAGCGCCGATGACTTCGTGCAAGGCCGTTGCGCGGCCTGCCGGCGCAGCGCACCGGGATTCGACCGCCTGAACGCGTGCTTCGCCTACGAGGGCATCGCCCGGCGCCTCATCCAGCAGTTTAAATACCAGGGGCGCGCGTACCTCGGTGAGACGTTGACACGCCTCATGCTCACCGTCATCCATAAGGACGCCGTATCTGTTTTCGACGCCCTCGTGCCCGTTCCCCTCTTCGCCACCCGGCTGCGCGAGCGTGAATTCAACCAGGCCCGGGTGCTGGCCGAGTGCCTCGCGCGGGAGACCGGCGTCCGTGTCCTTCCCCTGCTGGTGCGCACAAAAAACACGCGCTCCCAGGCAAGGCTTTGTGAAAAAGACCGGGCGGCCAACGTGCAGGGGGCCTTTCAGGTCATCCCGGACCAGGACCTCTCGGACCAGCGGCTCCTCCTCATCGACGACATCCTGACGACCGGTGCCACGGCGAGCGTCGCCGCCTGCGCCCTCAAAGAGGCCGGCGCCCGGCACGTGGCGGTCCTCGCGTTTGCCAAGGGCTGAAGACCATGAAGATCCTGCGTAACTACATCCTCAAGGAATTCTTCGGCGCGTTCCTCCTGTCGCTCTTCGTTTTGACCTTCGTCATGGTCCTGGGCAACCTCATCCGCCTCGCGGAGCTCATCCTCACGAAGGGGGTGCCGCTCTTGACCGCCGGGCGGCTCTTTCTCTATCTCATCCCGTTTCTCTTCAGCTTCATCCTGCCCATCGCCACCCTCTCGGGGGTCCTTTTGTCCGTGGGGCGCCTGTCCTCGGACAACGAGCTTATCGCCATCCGCATGAGCGGTATCAGCGTCCTGCGCATCCTGACGCCGCTGTTGATCGTCGGGCTCATCATCAGCCTCTTCTGCATCCTCCTGAACAACCACATCATCCCCAAGAGCCACCACCGCTCCCGCGAGGTCCTCTTGGAGATGGGCACCCAGAACCCGGCGGCGGCGCTCGAGGCCGGGACCTTCATCACGGCCTTCGAAAAGTTCATCATCTTCATCTATCAGATCGACGGCCAGAAGTTCACCAACATCCGCATCTATGAGCCCCAGGGCGAAGACAAGCCGCCACGGACCATCATCGCCCGGCGCGGCGAGTTCATCGTCCTGCCCGACAAGAAGATGCTCAAGCTCAAGCTCGTCGACGGGACGTCCGACGAGATAAACCCGCGGGACCCCGAGAACTTCTACAAGCTGAACTTCAAGACCTACTTCATGAACATCGACTTCAAAAAACAGGCCGGCAAGGTCAACAAGAAATCCAAGGACATGACGCTCCAGGAGCTGCGCGCGCAGCTCGCGGACTTCCGCAAGCGCGGCATCGACGTGACGCCCATCCTGAGCGAGATCTACAAACGCAACACTCTGGCCCTATCCTGTTTTATCTTCGTCATCATCGGCGCGCCCTTTGCCATGATCACGCGCCGGCGCGAAAGGTCGATCAACTTCGGCTTCGCCTTCCTCATCGTGGTCATGTACTACCTGGCCCTGATCGGCTTTGAGGCGCTCTCCATCGAAGGCAAGATGGACCCGGGCCTGGCCCTGAGCATGCCCAACATCATCTTCGGCTCGATCGGCGTCGTGCTTTTGTCCAAGACATGCTTATCTTAGACCGTTACCTCGTCGGCAGATTCCTCAAGAATTTCTTCCTGTGCCTCTTCGTCTTCCTTTTTCTGTACGTCATCGTCGACCTCCTCTCCAACCTGCAGGACATCATCAAGCACCACCCGCCCCTCCTGAAGGTGGTCGAACTCTACCTCTATTCGCTGCCCCTGATCTTCACGCAGACGACGCCCGTCGCGGCGCTCCTGGCGACCCTCTTCACCCTGGGCGGCCTCAATCAGACGAACGAGATCATCGCGATGCGCTCAAACGGCGTCGAGACCAGCCGCATCATACGGCCCTTCTGGGTCATCGGCCTCATCCTGAGCCTGGGGATCTTCTGGATCAGCGAGACCGTCCTGCCCGAGACCCAACGCATGAGCACCATCCTGAAACATGTCTATATCGACAAGGGGGCAACGGCCGAGAGCGAATCTCCGGTGGAGAACGTCGCCGTCTACGGCTTCAACAACCGGCTCTTCTTCATCAATAAGCTCTATCCGAAGTCGAAGACGATCGATGGACTGACCATCCTCGAACACGATGACCGCCAGAACGTCACGTCCAAGATCTACGCGGAGAAAGCGGTCTGGCGCGACAACCGGTGGGTCCTCTACCAGGCCTTTGTCTACCGGCTGGGCGACAACCAGCGGGTGCGCGGCGAGCCCCTGTACTTCACCGACACCTTCCTGAAGATCCAGGAGACCCCCCAGGACTTCCTGCGCCAGAACATCCCCGTGGAGAGCATGAATATCAAGGAGATCTCGCAGTACATCGCGCGCCTGCCTGAAAGGGAGGCGAGCCCCACGATCACGCGCCTGAAGGTGGACCTCTATCAGAAGACGGTCTTCCCGTTCACCACCCTCGTCATCATCCTCCTGGGCATCCCCTCTTCCATCATGATCCGCGGCCGCGCCGTGGCCTTCTCTTCCATCGGCCTGTGCATCGGGATCAGCTTTCTCTTCTACGTCCTCTTCGCGGTGGGTCTGGCCCTTGGCAAGGGCGGCGGCCTGCCGCCCTTCGTGGCCGCCTCCTTCAGCCACATCCTCTTCGGCTCCATCGGCCTCACCCTCATCACCCGCATCCCGTAGTTCGTCTCAGCCCGATAGAACCCTTGCAGGACCACAGAACGAAAGATACCTATCTTACTTGTAGACGCGGGGGACGCGGGGGGAGATCCAGCAGATGACTTCGTAGGGGTTCTGGTCGGACGAATAAGTCCGACCGTTTAGAACGCCCGGCGAGCCGGTGAGCCGGGCCGGGCCCGAGCGCTTCCTTGGTCTGTTATTCAGGCTAAGCGAGGGAAAACTGTTACGGGTTGATGTAGACTCGCGGTACACGGGGAGAAATCCAGCAGATCACTTCGTAGGGGATGGTGTGGCACAGCCGCGCGATCTCTTCGGCGCGGATGATCCGGTCTTTCTGGCGGCCGATGAGGACGGCCTCCTCACCCTGACGCACCCCGGGCAGGCGGCCGACGTCGACCATCGTCTGATCCATGCAGACCACGCCGACGACGGGACAGCGCACGCCGCGGATCAGCACCGAGCCGCGGTTGGACAACAGGCGGTTGTAGCCGTCTCCGTAGCCGACGGGCAGGGTGGCGACCACCGTGTCGCGCGGGGCGATGTAGGTCCGGCCGTAGCTGACCGACCGGCCCTTGGCCACGCGCTTCACGTGGGCGACGCGCGTCTTGAAACTCAACACCGGCTTGATGCCAAGGCGGCCCACCATCTCCTCCTTGGGGTGAAGGCCGTAAACGACCAGGCCCGGCCGCACGAGGTTGAGGTGCGCGGCCTCGAAGCCCAGGACGGCCATCGAGTTGGCCGTGTGCTTGAGGGGGATGCTGACGCCGTGGATGGCGAGCCTGTCGATGAGGGCGCAAAAGACGGCGATCTGGGATCGCGTGAAGGCCTCGTCGGAGTCGGCGCTGGGAAAGTGCGTGTAGAGACCATCGACGCAAAGATCCTTGAGACCGCACAACCGCACGATCAGGGCATCGGCCTCTTCGTGCCAGAAGCCCAGCCGCCCCATCCCCGTATCCACCTTGATGTGGACGTGCGCCTTCTTCCTCATCCGGCGTGCCGCGGCGTTGAGGCGCCGGGCCATGGCGCTGTCCGTGACCGTCGCCGCGATATCGTGCCGCAGCATCGGCTTGATCTCCTGCACAAAGAACGCGCCGAGGTTCAAGATGGGCGCGCGCACCCCGCTGCGGCGCAGGACGATCCCCTCGTCCACGCAGGCCACGCCGAGGTAATCGACCCCGGCGTCAACGAGCGCCCGGGAGACCTCCACCAGGCCATGACCGTAGGCATTGGCCTTCACCGCCACCATCATCTTGGTGCCCGGGGCCAGGCGTCTCTTCAGGACCCTGTAATTGTGGCCCAACGCCCCCAGGTCCACCTCCACCCACGTCGGCCGATAAAAGGAAAACGCACGTTTCTTCTTAACCACGGCGCACCTGACAGTCCCGTTCATAAAAATAGACGGCCTCAAGAGAGAAGGCGTCCTGAAGGTCTTTTTTCAGGAGACCTTCTTTCGTTAACGCGGCCAGGGCCTCGGGCCGGGGATGCCAAAATTTTTCCGGGGCGCACACCGCACCGCACCGCGCCAGGTCCTTACCAAAGATCCGCACGCCATCCCCCGTCACCCACGTGCCCCGTTTCACGCGCCGCAAGAACTCTTTCGCCGGCAGCATCCCGGGCCGGGAGCGCCTCTTGAGGCCCGTGGCCGTCATCCGGTAAAAACCGCAGTAGACGTTGGAGCGCCGGGCGTCCACCGCCACGGCCAACGGCCCCGCCGGGCATCCCTTGACGCCGAAGGCGATCGCATCGATGCTGGAGAAGGCCACGCACTTCTTACCGAGCGCATACGAGAAGCCTTTCACGGTGCTCAATCCTATCCGGATGCCGGTAAAAGACCCCGGCCCCACGCCGACTCCGAAGACGTCGACGTCATCCAAGGATAACCCGGCCTTCTTCAGGACATCTGTGATCCATCCCGCCAGCCGGTCGGCCCGGCCCTTGGCAAAGGCGCGCCGGGACCCCGTCAGGCCGCCGCGCCCCGCACCGACCGCGATCACCGAATACGGCGTTGAGGTCTCAAGGGCCAAAAATCTCACTTGAAGACGTCCTCGTACGTGCGGCCCCGCTCCAGATCCTGGGCCGTGGCAAAAAGCCTGTCGAGAGCGATGATCAGGTAATTGCGGCTGAAAAACTGCGGATAGTTCCTGTCGAAGACCGCCAGGAGGACCGAGAACTTCATGCGATAGACGACATGCCCCTTCTCGATCACGGCATAATGCGGCAGGCGGTTAAGGTTGTACCCGATCGCCTCCCGCAGCCGCAGGGCGATATGAGGAAAGCTCATCAACTCTCCCTTGATCCCCGCAAAGGCGACGCCGATGATGACGTCGCGGCCTTTATAGGTCCCCCGCAACTCGTCCGTCCCGTAAAAGAGGAAAGGGCACGGGCGTTGCCATTGAGGCTCTTCGAGGACGCCGGCGGCGACGCGCAGAAAGCGATGCGCCAAGACGGCAACGCGTCCAAGCCACGCGCCGATGACGAGGACGATGAGACACCCTCCCGCTACCAGCATTTTGACGATGGAGGCGCTCTCGGGACTCATGGTTTCTTACGACCCCTAAGGAACCTTTTTAGAAAACGGGTATCGCGGCCGTCGGCGGCCTCTACCTCGATGCGGCGGTCCTGGTCGCCCAGGATGGTAAAACGGATCTTCAATGAAGAGGCCGGCAGGAGCGGACCCGCCGCCTGCGGCCACTCGATGGCCGTCACGCCGTCAGCCCCCACGAACTCATCCCAGCCGATGCGCTGCACGTCTATCGGCGCGCTCAAGCGGTAAAGATCGAAGTGATGCAGGGGCAGGCGCCCCTCGTACACCCTGAGCATGACAAAGGAAGGGCTGGCTACCTCGCGGGTCCTGCGCACGCCCAGCCCCCTGGCCAACCCCTTGACAAAGGTGGTCTTGCCCACGCCGAAACCGCCCAGAAGGACGAGGCAGTCGTGGGATCTGAGATGACGCGCCAGCCGCTCACCGAAACGCTGCGTTTCCTCAGGGCTGTGCGTCTCAATAGAGATACCCTTTTTCGTAGGCATGGAAACCCCCCAGGCAAGCCCGGGATAGTCTGCGAAGACGGGATAAACGGTGATGCCCCGCATGCGCCAAGGAACTCAAAGCGGCCATTAGAAGTGGCTGAAGCCGCCGCTCCCCAACCGCCGTCGCCGCCCCTTTTTATCCGACAACCACACGCCCCTGAAGCGGCGGGTCAGGCGACCGACGGGATAAAAACGCAGCGGCGTCTTTCCCCGGCGCACCTGTCCCAGGAGACGCTCAGCTTCTGTTTCAGACATGCTGAAGAGCAGTTCGAAGTCCTCTCCATCATATAGGGCGGACGCGCGGCCGCGGCCGTTCCGGTGCACGGGGATGCGTTCTTCATCGAGCACGGCGCCAAGGCCGCTGGCCCGGGCCAACCGGCCCAGGTCCCTGGCCAGGCCGTCGGAGAGGTCCATCATCGCATGGACCTTGAAATGACACACGAGATAGCGCGCCGCCTCAAGCCGCGGCACGAAGGAAAGGTGACGGCCGCTCTGCGAACCGCCTAAAGGGCCGGAGACGAACAAGACATCCTTATCGCGGCCGCCGCTGCGCAAGACGAGGAAGCGGCGTTCCACGACACCGACCATCGCGACGTCCACGACCAGGCGCTCGCTCCGATTCGTGTCCCCGCCGATGACGGCGACATCGAACATCCGGGCCGCCCGGGAAATACCGTTCGCCAGCGCCGCGACCGTGCCCTCTGCCCGCCGCCGGGGCAAGCCCACGCTGAGGAGCGCGTAGCGAGGCACCCCACCCATGGCCGCGATATCGCTGACCGAGACGGCCACGGCCTTATAGCCGATACGCTCGCGGCTCTCCCGCGGCGCAAAGTGGACCGACTCGACGAGCATGTCGACGCTCAGGAGCCAATACGACGTCTTGTCCCGGCGCAGCACCGCGGTGTCGTCGCCGATACCCACGACGACCCCGGCCGCCTTCATCCTGAAACGCCGGGCCAGGCGCTCGACGATCGCGATCTCACGGTCTCTTTTTGGAACGGCCATACATCTTCCTGATGCCCTTATCGAAGGGCGGACGCAACACGCCCTTTTCCGTGATGATGCCCGTCACCAACCGCGCCGGCACCATGTCGAAGGCCGGATTGTAGACGTGTACCCCGCGCGCCGCGATCGGCCGCTTGAAGAACAATTGCGTCACCTCGGCCGGCTCCCGCTCTTCGATCGGGATATCCTCACCCCGGCGCAAAGAGAGGTCAAAGGTCGAGACGGGCGCCACGGCGTAAAACGGGATCTTGTGATGGAACGCGCACACGGCAAGCATGTAGGTCCCGATCTTGTTGGCCAGGTCCCCGTTGGCCGCCACCCGGTCCGCGCCGACAAAGACCGCGCTGATGCGTCCCTGCTGCATGAGCCGCGCGGCCATGCTGTCGCAGATCAAGGTCGTGTCGATCTTGTTATGCAAGAGCTCCCACGTCGTCAGGCGCGCCCCCTGCAGGAGCGGCCGCGTCTCGCATGCGTAGACCTTGATGCGCTTGCCCTGTTCTTTGGCGCGATAAAAGACGCCCAGCGCCGTCCCGTATCCGCTCGTCGCCAGCCCTCCGGCGTTGCACACCGTCAAGAGGCTGTCGCCGGAGCGCACGAGCCGCGCGCCGTGGGCCGCCATGCGAAAGCACATCTCGATATCTTCCCGGAGGATCCGGTCGGCCTCGGCCCGCAGGGCCTTGAGGCGCCGGGCAGCCGGTGCCCCGGCATGGCGGAGGGCGACGTCGTGCATCCGGCGAAGCGCCCACGCGAGGTTCACGGCCGTGGGCCGGCTCGACGCCAGATAGTCGCGCAACCGCCGAGCGCGGCGCTCCCAGGCGGCCGCAGAACGGACCCGCGGCTCCCTGCGCATCCCCAAAAGGAAACCGTAGGCCGCGGCGATGCCGATGAGCGGCGCCCCGCGGGTCTTGAGCTTTTTGATCGCTGTCCACACCTCGCCCACGGTGCGGCACGCGACAGTGACGTGCCGGCCGGGCAGCTCGGTCTGATCCAGGACCTCCAGGTGATCGACCTTCCAACGGACCGGTTCGACGAAAATGCGTGACATGGCTCGGGCTCCCTAAAATCCCATGAGTCGCAGAAAAAAACTCTTTTTTATGGACACGGCGCCGTGCGGGCAGATCTCCTGACAGCACAGACACAGGATGCACCGCCGGCCGTCGATCCTCATGCGGCCGTCCCTTTTTTCAATCGCGTGGCCCGGACAGCTCTTCTGGCACAATCCGCAGACGCGGCAGCGACCGGCGTCGATCGCCGGCTTCATGCAAAGCAGCACCCGGATCACCGCCAGGAGTCCGCGCGGCATCCGGTGCAGAAAGGTCGTGCGCGGCAGGACGAAATCCTTCGCCACGAAAGAGGCGAGCGGCTCCCCGCGCAGCGCGACGTCGGGAATCTCGCCGGCGGCCGCGGCCCGCCGCATCGCTTCGCGGTTGGTCGGGATATCCTCTGGATTCACGCCCATGACCCGCGCCAGGACCATGTCCAGCGCCAGCGCGTCGGGACTCGCCGCCACCAGCCCAAGGGGCCGCAGCGTCCCGCTCGAACCCGGCCCCTCGCCCTCCATCGCCGTGACGGCATCACAGACGTTCAGGTGGGGACGGCAGAGCTCAAAGATATCGACCAGGGCGCGGCAGAGGTCCTCGGGATGAGGGAAATCCGAATGGATCTTCATCTTGTTCATCCCGACCACGAACCCGAAACAATTCTTGACCCCGGCGGTCAAAACGGTGTAACCGTGCGTCTTCATCTTCGGCACGTTGACCACGCGGTCGCACTTCTGGAGCCAGTCGGTCAACGGGTAGCGGCCGTAGAGGCGCGGCGTGTTGAAATAGACCATCTCAACGCCCTCTTCTTCGCAGACCCGCCGCATACCCGAAACCTCATAGACGCGCTCGATGTCTCTCTTTTCGCCCCAGACGCTCGGCCCGTCGCCGCAGACGACGCTCGGGGTCACGGCCTTGACGCAACGCAGGACCGCGCGCACCACCTCCGGATGCGTATCCACACCCTCCTCGGGCGCGGCATCGCTCAACAGGTTGGGCTTGACCAGGACGCGTTCCCCTTCGCGGATAAAAGCGCGCATACCGCCCAGCGCCTCCACGGCCCGCCGCACCGCCGCCTCCACCTCACAGGTCTCATACGACCGGCACCGTATCAACGAAACAGGAATTGGATCGCCCATACACACTTTCCCGAACAACTTGGAAACAGTTTCCGAGCCGTTCGGGAAACTGTTTCCCGAACGGCCTGGAAAATGTTTCCAGGCTATCCGGGAAGCTGTCTTTTGGTCACAGCCGGAAAAAAGTCTTTGCGTTGTGCGTCGTCTTCTCGCAAATGGTGCCCACGTCCTCCCGCTTGACCCGGGCGACGGCCTCGGCCAGCGCCGGCAGATATGCCGGCTCGTTGCGTTGGCCGCGCCGGCCCTCCGGCGCCAGGAACGGCGCATCGGTCTCAAGAAAGAGCCGGTCCAGGGGGACGTGGGACAAGACGGTGCGCAGCGCCTCGGCCTTCTTGTAGGTGACGTTGCACGTGAACGACACGAAAAAACCGGCGTCGAGGCAGCGCGTCAGAAAGGCCGTATCGCCCGAAAAGCAGTGGACCACGACGCCGCCCCGTTCACCGGCCTTATTGCTCTTCAACATGTCAAAGGCGCGCTCGTGGCTCATGCGCGTGTGGATGATCAACGGCAGCTTCGCCTCGTGGGCCAGGGCGATGAACCGCTCAAAGACCTGCTCCTGGTCCCGCTGGGGCGAAAGGTTGCGGTAAAAATCCAGCCCCACCTCGCCGATGGCCACGACCTTCTTGGCCCGGGCCAGCGCCCGCACGGCCTGGAAGGCGGCCTCGTCGCACGCCTGGGCGTCGTGCGGGTGGATGCCGATGCTGGCAAAGACGCCGGGGAACCTCTCGGCGAGCGAAACGGCCTGGCGGCTGGCCTTCAGGCTCGAGGCCACGTTGATGATCGTCTTGACGCCGGCCTCCCCGGCCCGCTCCACGACCAGCTCGCGGTCCGTGTCAAACTCCGGAAAATCCAGATGGCAATGGGTGTCGATAAGCATGGGTATATCTACGGAGGTCCAGATGGGGGCTTCCTCTCCCGTCAGACAATCAGAAGTTTTTCGCCCAAATGTCGGCGAGGAATTGCCTTTTTGCCGTAGCGAGCTTTACGGCTCGACACCCAAGGTTTTTGTGGCCGCTTCCGCGGCCCCGGGCCGCCTCACCGACTCGTCGGCCGCGCTATACGGTCGGCCTTATTCGGCCGACCAGCACCCCGGTTTAATGAAGCGTAACGGCAAAAAGGCAAACCGATGCCGACGGCGAAAAACTTCGTCTGACGGCGAGAGGAAGCACCATCCGGCCAGATAGAAGAACCTTGTCTATGTCTATCTCTGCTCGTCTTCGATGCGTGGGAAAAGGGGCGCCGCCTTCTTGACGGTGGCACCACCCACCTGCTCGAGGATCTTCGCGGCGGTGTCCGGCATGAAGGGTGTCAGCTCCCGGGCCACGGCCCGCAGGGACACCCCCAGGACCGCGCAGAAGACCGCCAGCTCCTTCGAGCGTCCCTCCTTGTTCAGGTTCCAGGGCTTGGTCTCTTCGACGTACTTGTTACAGGCATTGACCAGCGCCCAGATCGCCTCAAGGGCTGCGATAAAATCCAGGTCATCGAAGTGACCGGCGACGTCCGCCGAGAGCGTCCGGAGCCTGGGCAGAATATTCTCACCGGCATACGCATCGGCATCCGATTCACGCAGGGCCGGCACGCTGCCTGCGAAGTACTTCTCGATCATGGTGACGGAGCGATAGACCAGATTGCCCAGGTCGTTGGCGAGGTCCCCGTTGAAACGCTTGATGAGGGACGCGCGCGAAAAGACGCCGTCGAGGCCGAAGGGCACCTCGCGCAGGAGAAAGTAACGCAAGACATCGATGCCGAAGTCATCGATCACGGCCAGGGGGTCGACGACGTTCCCGCGGCTCTTGGACATCTTCTCCTCGCCCACCTGCCACCAGCCGTGCGCGAAGATCATGCGCGGCGGCTCGAGATCCAACGCGTGGAGCATGATGGGCCAGAAGACGGCGTGCTGGCGCAGGATGTCCTTGCCGATCAGGTGCAGGGCCTGGGGCCAAAAGGCATCCATCTTCTTCTTGTCTTCGGGGTAGCCGAGCGCGCTGATATAGTTCACCAGGGCGTCGAACCAGACGTATGTCACGTGGTCCGGGCTGAACGGCAGCGGGATGCCCCAGGCGAGCCGCGCCTTCGGCCGGGAGACGCACAGGTCGCCCAACTCGTTATTGCGCAAAAAGCTCAGGACCTCGTTGCGCCGGGACTCCGGCCGGATGAAATCGGGGTGTGCCTCGATATGCGCGATGAGCCACGGCTGATACGCGGACATGCGAAAGAAGTAATTGGTCTCCTTGATCCGTTCCACCGGCCGGCGGCAGTCCGGGCACACCCGGTCCGGCGCCTGGGCGTCGGTCCAGAAGACCTCACAGGGGACGCAATACAATCCTTCGTAAACCCCTTCATAGATATCTCCCCGTTTATGGAGCCGGTCCAGGACATGCTGGACGCTGTGCACGTGCCGCGGTTCGGTCGTGCGGATGAAATCGTCATAGGAGATATTGAGCTTCGCCCACGCCTCCTTGAATCGCGGGATGATGCCGTCGACGAACTCCTGGGCCGTCTTTCCTTTCTCCTGCGCGGCCTTGAGGACCTTCTGGCCGTGTTCGTCGGTGCCGGTCAGAAAGAGGACCTGGAAACCGTTCTGGCGCTTGTGGCGCGCGAGGCAATCGGCCGCTATCGTCGTGTAGGAGTGGCCGATGTGCGGCAGGCCGTTGACGTAATAAATGGGCGTCGTGACGTAAAAGGCCTTTTTGCTCATGCTTCCTTTTTAAAGACCTTCGGCCGGCCGGCACCCGGCGGATACAGAAGCTGTATCATCTTGCCGTCCTCCAGGACGACCGCCGCCTGGCGCTTGAAGATGTTGATGGAAGACACCTTGCCGCGTCCCTCCGGCGTCTCGATGCGTTCGCCCTCGCGCGGCAGGCCGCGTGCAACCTCTTTGTAGAACTTGTGCTCGTAGGAGAGACAGCACATGAGGCGGCCGCAGAGGCCCGAGATCTTCGGCGGGTTCAGGGAGAGGTTCTGGTCCTTGGCCATCTTGATGGTAACGGGCTCAAAGTCCCTCAAGAACCGGCAGCAGCACAACTCGCGGCCGCACGGCCCGAACCCGCCGAGCATCTTGGCCTCGTCGCGCACGCCGATCTGACGCAACTCGATGCGCGCCTTGAAGACCTTCGCGAGGTCCTTGACGAGCTCGCGGAAGTCCACCCGGCCCTCGGCGGTGAAGTAGAAGAGCATCTTGGACCGGTCGAAGGCGTACTCGGAGCCGACGAGCTTCATCTCGAGCTTGTGCTCCTCGATCTTGCGGCTGCACGTGCGGGAGGCGTCCCCGGCCTTCCTGCGGTTCTCGTCGATCTGCCGCAGGTCTTTATCGGTGGCCAGCCGGATGATCTTCTTGACCGACGGGTCCGCGCCTTCGGCCAGGACGGAGTCCGTCACCACCTGGCCGTAATCGGTGCCGCGGTCCACCTCGACGATGACGGGGACGCCGTTTTTCAACGTCATGTCGTGGGCCCGGTAACACAGGACCGGCCCCATGTCCCGCAGCCTTACCTGTGCGATAATGTCCATAGTTGTGTCCTCATCTGCTCAAAGGCCAGGCGCATGTTCGCGTGGCGCCTGATATCCAGGCTCGTCTGGGCGATCACGCCCAGAGACTGGAGGATGGCGGATGTCTCCATCTGCCGGCAGGCGCGCTCCAGCGCGGCGTGCCCGGCAGGATGCATCAACAGGGCCGGGGATCCGCAAGACCTCAGCGCCAAGAGGTCGCGGTACCAGAGGGCCAGCGCCCGCAACAGCCGCAGCGCCTCCTGTCGGTCAGGGACCTGTGCCAGTGCCTCTTTCATCGAATCGTCGCAAGAGAGGAGCCGCAGCAAGGTGTCGCGCTGGGCCAGGACGCCGTCCTCGTAAAACCGCAGGGCCTCGCCGGCGCTGCCGTCACACAGACGGGACAACGCCGCGGCCGCAGGGCGCTCCACGCCATGCCGCTCGACGAGAAGCGTCATCAGGTCCTCCGGCGCCAGGGCGCCGAAGACGACGCGCTGACAACGCGAGACCACCGTCCCCGGCAGCCTGTGAATGTTTTCGGCGATGAGGATAAGCACCGTCGACGGGGCAGGCTCCTCCAGGGTCTTGAGAAGGGCATTGGCCGCTTCCTCGTTCATCGCGTGAGCGGGATCGAGAATGAGCACCTTGCGCCGGCCCTCGTAAGGCTTAAGGCCCACGAACCGTCCGGCCTCGCGGACCGCCTCGATCTTGATAAACTCCCCGTCGGGCTCGAGTATCTTGAGGTCAGGATGCTGGCCTGCCGCGACCTTGCGACATGAACCGCACGCCCTGCAGGCCGCCTGCCCCCTAGGTCTCCCGCACAGGAGGAGCTGGGCAAAGGCGCGGGCGGTCCTGGCCTTGCCCACGCCCGCGGGGCCGAGGAAGAGATACGCGTGCGCCAGGCGTCCGCTCTCATAAGCGGCCTTCAAAAACCCTAGCGCTTCCTTGTGTCCGATGATCTCATTGAAAGACATGTATCGACGAGGACGCGGATGTGCGCCTGCGTGGCGCGGACGTCATCGCGCACGCGCACGACCTTGATGCGGCGCCGCGATCGCCGCGCCAGGACGATGTAGCCCCTCTTCACGCGGCGGTGGAACGCGTCCGGACGCGCCTCGATCCGGTCGCGCGCCTTTTCATTCTTAAGATGTTGCCCGCTCTGCCGGAAATCGAGCAAGAGTGTCAGGTCGGGGGTAAGGCCGCCGGTGGCGATGCGGCCGATGCGGCGGAGGACATCGACCCCCAGGCCGCAGCCAAAACCCTGATAGGCGATCGTCGAATCCAGGAAGCGGTCGCACACGACGACCACGCCCTTCGCCAGGGCCGGCCGGATGACCTCCTCCACGAGCTGGGCCCGGGCGGCCATGTACAAGAGCATCTCCGCCGGGACGCTCATCCGGTCGTGGCGCCTGTCCAAAAGCACGCGCCTTATCTTTTCGCCGATGACGGTGGAACCGGGCTCCCTGATAAACAGCGTCTTGCGGCCCCTGCGCCGCAGATAGGCGCACAAGAGGCGCGCCTGGGTGCTCTTGCCGCTCTTCTCCGCCCCTTCAAAGGTGATAAAGATGCCGCGCTTCATGCAGCCGTCCCCGTGTCTTCGATGACGATGCCCTCTTTCGCCAGATAGGCGCGTATCTCATCGGCGCGCTTGTAATCCTTGCGCTGGCGCGCGGCCTGGCGTTCGGCCAAGAGCTCCCGGGCCCGCTCTTCGGTGATGGTCGCCTTCGAGACGTCCGCCACCTTGATGCGCTGCCCGCCCGCCGCCTGCCGTGTCCGATGCGTCGGCTGCAGCCTCAATCCGATGGCCGCCGAAAGCGTCACGAGGGTCCGGGCCGCCTCCACGGCCGCGCCCTTATCCCGGGCACTCAAAAATTTGTTGCCGAGGTTCACGAGGTCAAAAAGGACGGCCACGCCCTGCGCCGTATTGAAATCGTCGTCGACGGCTCCCTCGAATTGACGGACACGCTCGGCGATCTCGGCGTCCGGCTCCCCGTCGACGTCGATGACCCCCGAAGGCCCCTGTTCCTCACGGACAAGCTGGACCGTATCGATAAACGTCTGCATCTTCTCAAAGGCCCTGCCCGCCTTGGTGAGGCCCTCATACGTGAAATCCATGGGAGAGCCGTAGTGGGCCTGAAGAAAAAAGAGCTTCAGGACGTTGGGCGTGCATTTTTCAAGCGCGTCCTGGATGGTGATGAAGTTGCCCAGAGACTTCGACATCTTGCGGCCGTCTATCGTCAAGAGGCCGTGGTGGATCCATATCTTCGCAAAGGGCCTGCCCGTGAGCGCCTCGGCCTGGGCGATCTCGTTCTCGTGGTGCGGAAAGATCAGGTCCCGGCCGCCGGCGTGGATATCGAGCGTCTCGGTCTTGAGATAGCGCATGCTCATCGTCGAGCACTCGATGTGCCATCCCGGCCGGCCCGGCCCCCACGGACCCTTCCAGGACGGTTCCCCCGCCTTCGACTTTTTCCACAAGGCAAAATCAAGGGGGTCGCGTTTTTTCTCGTCCTTCTCGATGCGCACGGCGGTCAACATCTCATCTGTGCTCTGCCCGGAGAGGCGGCCGTAGGAAGGAAACGAACGCACCGAGAAATACACGTCCCCGTCAACGGCATAAGCGGCCCCTTTGGCCTCCAGCCGCTTGATATGGTCGATCATGTACACGATGTTCTCGGTCGCCAGGGGTTCGAAATCTCCCTTGTCGATCTCCAGCGCCGCCAGGTCACGGTAATAGGCATCGATGTAGCGCGTGCGGATGTCGTCGAATCCGGCCTCCTCTTCGTTGGCCCGCTTGATGATCTTGTCGTCGATGTCCGTGATGTTACGCACGAGCTTCACCTTGTAGCCCCGGTATTCCAGATATTTTTTGAGGGCGTCAAAGATAAAGAGGCTGCGCGCGTGGCCGACGTGACAGTCGTCGTAGACGGTCACGCCGCACGTGTACATCTTGACCTCGGCGGGCACCCACGGCACAAAGTCCTCCTTGGCCCGCGTCAGCGAGTTGTAAAAAGTAAGGCCCATTTTATTTTTTCTTTTCCAGCGTCCTGATGCGCTCTTCCATCTCCTCGAGCGCCTGTTTGATGGGATCGAGCACGTGGATATGGTCCAGGGCGATGTCGATCTTGCGGCCCTCCTGCCTCGTGATGCGGCCCGGCACGCCGACGACCGTGGCGTTGGCCGGCACGTCCTTCAGGACCACGGCGTTGGCCCCGATGTAAGAGTTGGCGCCGATGGTGATGTTACCGAGGATCTTGGCGCCGGTGCCGATGACCGCGTTGTCTTCGATGTTCGGGTGGCGCTTGCCCCGCTCCTTGCCCGTCCCGCCGAGCGTCACGCCCTGAAAGAGCGTGACGTTCTTGCCGATCACCGCCGTCTCGCCGATGACGACACCCATCCCGTGATCGATGAAGAGCCCCTCGCCGATCTCGGCGCCCGGGTGGATCTCTATGCCTGTCAGGAAACGGGCCGTCTGCGAGATGAGCCGCGGCAGGAGGGGCACGCGCGCCTTCAGAAGCGCGTGGGCGAAACGGTGATAGACCACCGCGTGCAGGCCCGAATACGAAAGGACCACTTCTAAGGGGTTGCGGGCCGCAGGGTCGCGGTCAAAGATCGCGTCGATCTCCCGCCGGAACGCGATCAAGAGAAAGACGATCCACGCCAGGACCAGAATGGTCACGACCAATAATATCTGCAACAGACAAAGCACGGCCTACCTCCCTTTATATACCGCGGCCACGGCATAGGACGCCGCGGCCCTGTTCTCACCGATCGCCCCCACGCCCTCCTGGGTCGTCGCCTTGACGCTCACGCGGCCGACAGCGACACCCAGCGCCTGCGCCATGCGGCGGCGCATGCGGTCGCGATACGGACCGATGCGCGGTGCCTCAAGCAAAAGCATGACATCGACATTGCTCACCCGCCAGCCGTCTTTTTTTAACATCCCGGCCACGCGTCTGAGCAAGACCAGGCTTGAAATCCCACTAAATCTCTTGTCCGTGTCCGGGAAGTGCCGGCCGATGTCCCCCGCCCCGACGGCGCCCAGGAGCGCGTCCGCGACCGCATGCAGGACAACGTCCGCGTCGGAATGGCCGGCGAGCCCCTTCTTGTGCGGGACCGTGACCCCGCCCAGCACCAGCTTGCGCCCCGCCGCAAAGCGGTGGATATCATACCCTATCCCCACGCGTATATCCGTCTTCATGGCTAGCTCGTGCTCAGCGGCCCGCGCGGCCGTTTTCGCGGTTATGCTCGGCCGGATGGGGTTCCCTCCCCCGTCAGACGAAGTTTTTCGCCGTCTGCTTCGGTTTGCCTTTTCGCCGTTACGCTCCATTGACCCGGGTCGCTACGGCAAAAAGGCAATTCCTCGCAGACCTTTGCCAAAAAACTTCTTCTTGTCTGCCAGGGGAGGGAACCCCAACCGGCCCAATAAACAGATACCGTCTGTGTATTCCGTAAGCGGACGGCGCGACCGCAACCAGAAATGATGCGCCCTCTTACGTGTCCAGGGCGCGGAAGGCCGCGATGGCCTCGGCAAAGACCATGTCCTCCTGGGTCGTGATCTTGATGTTGAAGTAGGAACCCATCACGACCTTGACGCGCTTGCCCATCATCTCGACGAGCGCGGCGTCGTCGGGCGCGGCCGTCTTGTCCGCGCGCAGGTACGCCTTCTGGATGAGCTCGCGCTCAAAGACCTGGGGCGTCTGGATCTCCCAGAGCTCGTCGCGGCGCAGGGTGGCGTCCACCTCCTGACGCCTGTCGACCCGCTTGACCGTCGCCTTGACAGGCACGCCCAGGACCGCGGCGCCGCTCGAACGAGCCTCTTCGATCACGCGCGTGATGCTCGCCTCATCGATGAAGGGCCGCACGCCGTCATGGATCACCACGAGCCCGGTGCGGCTCGGCACGACCTCCAGGCCGTTGCGCACCGAGTCCTTGCGCGTGGCCCCGCCCGCGATGACCCGGACCACCTTCGACAGCTTATGCTTCTTCACGAGGACCCGTGCCTCCTCCAGGCGGTCCTTGTGAAAGATGAAAACGATCTCGTCGATCAAGGGATGCTGCTGGAGGGTCTCGAGGGTATAGATGACGATGGGCTTGGCCTTCACCTCGAGGAGGGGCTTGGCGGGCGCCCCCTTCATGCGCACCCCTACCCCCGCCGCCGGCACCAGGGCCGTGATCCCGCTCATCGCCCCGTGTTCTCCGGTTTCTCCGGTCTGGCGAAGACCATGCGGCCGGCCTGCGTCTGCAGGACGGAGGTAACCATCACCTTCAGCGGCTGGCCGATGTAGCGACGGGCGTCTTCGACGACCACCATCGTCCCGTCCTCCAGATACGCCACGGCCTGGTTATGCTCCTTGCCCTCCTTCATGGGCTTGACCTCGATCGACTCGCCCGGCAGGACGACGGCGCGAAGCGAGTTGGAGAGCTCGTTGATGTTGAGGACCTTGATGTTCTGCAACTCCGCGATACGGTTGAGATTGAAGTCGACGGTGACGATGCGCGCCTCGAGCACCTTGGCGAGCTTCACCAGCTTGCCGTCGACGTCGCTGATATCCGGGAAGTCCTCCTCGTGGATCATGAGGTTGAAGCGGCCGTCGCTGCGCATCATGTGCAGGATCTCGAGGCCCCTGCGGCCGCGCTGCCGCTTGATGGCATCGGCGGAGTCCGCGATCACCTGGAGCTCTTTCAGGACAAAACGCGGCACCACGATGCGCGCCTCCAGGAACGACGACTTGACGATATCCGCGATGCGGCCGTCGATGATCGCGCTCGTGTCCAAGAGCACCGTGTCGGCCACCTGCTCCGAACGACGGAACTTGACGTACGGGATGATCAAATTGAACTCGTCGCGGCCGCGCAAGGCGACCGCCATCCCGATGTAGGAGAACGAGAGGGTCAGGAGATACGCCGTGACCTCCGACATGGACTGGTCGAGAGGAAAGAGCGTGAAGAGGGCCTGCGTCAAGAGCCGCGCGATGACCAGTCCCAGGACGAGGCCGAAGACGGCGCTCGACAGACCCCGCACGGAGACGCCGCGCATCCCCACCTCCAGCATCATGATCAACAGGCCTATGCCGAAACCCGCGAGCGTCGTCACCAGGACATTGATGTTGTTGGCATCGCCGACCTGGAAACCGACCAGCGTGCAGCAGACCAAAAAGAGCACGCGGACAAATAATAAGGTCATATTCATGCGCCTCCTCCTCTCTCCTTATGATAGAAAATGATGATCGAGACACCTCACGAACGCGACGACCGCGTTCTACGATAAATCGTTCCACAGGGCGGCAAAGGCGGCCGGGACATCCGCCACGGCCGTGAACGTCCCCTCATCCGTCCGGTCCTTCGAACGCGCCGCCTTATTGGACCGGGGCAGCAGGAAGCGTTTGAACCCCAGCTTCTTGGCCTCATTCACGCGCAGGTCCCAGTGGGCGACGCTGCGCACCTCCGCCGCGAGGCCCACTTCTCCAAAGACGACGGTGTCCGTCGGCACGGGCCTGTCGTAAAGGCTCGACCCGATGGCGACCGAGACCGCAAGGTCCACCGCCGGATCATCGGTCTTCATGCCGCCCACGACGTTGACAAAGATGTCCTTATCGAAAAGTTTGAGGCGCAGCTTCTTTTCCAGGACCGCCGCCAGAAGGCTCAACCGGTTATAATCGATCCCCTGGGCCTTGCGCCGCGTCATCCCGAAGTTCGCCTTCGTCACCAGGGCCTGGATCTCGACGAGGATCGGCCGGCTGCCCTCCAGCACCGGCACGACGGTCGTGCCCGCCACGCCCTGCGGCCGCTCGCTCAAAAAAATCTCCGAAGGGTTGGCGACCTCCAGGAGCCCCTGGGCCGCCATCTCAAAGACGCCGACCTCGTTCGTGGAGCCGAAGCGGTTCTTGAACGCCCGCAGGATCCGGTAGTGGGAAAAGCGCTCGCCCTCAAAGTAGAGGACCGTATCGACGATGTGCTCCAGGACGCGTGGGCCGGCGAGGGTCCCCTCTTTGGTGACGTGGCCGATCAAGAAGACGCTGATCCCCGTCTGCTTGGCCAGCTGCGTCAGGAGGGCGGCGCACTCCCGCACCTGGCTCACGCTGCCGGCGCTCGCGCTCAAGGCCGCGTGGTAGACGACCTGTATCGAATCGATGACGACACAATCCGGCACGAACTTTTTGATCGCGCCGAGGATCTGCTCGATGTCCAGGGCGTTGACGATATAAAAGTGCTCGTTCGCGGCGGCCCCCAGGCGCACGGCCCGCAGCTTGGTCTGCTGGACCGACTCCTCCCCGCTCACGTACAATATCTTTTTGCCCTGCCGGGTCAGTTGATGGCACAGCTGAAGCGCGATGGTCGACTTGCCGATGCCAGGATCCCCGCCAATCAGCGTGACCGACCCCGGCACGATCCCCCCGCCGAGGACCCGGTCGAGTTCCCCGAGGCCCACCTTCAGGCGTGTGCGCTCCTCGGCGACCACGTCCCGCAGGAGCACCGGAACGGCCGACGGCGTACCCGACGGCGTGCGGCGCCCCGCGGCCGCGACCTCCTCTTCAACGAACGTATTCCAACTGGAACAATCAGGACACTTGCCTAACCACCTCGGCGAGCTGAAACCGCAGCCTTGACAGACAAAGGCCGACTTCGTTCGGACGGTGGGTTTGGGCATCTGACACCTTATTGAACTCCCTTGGGACGGTACAACAGCTTCCACGGATGCAGCTTCAGGTCCGCGAACATCTCTTCGATATCCGTATAGAGGGAATCCTCCGTGAAGAGCTTGCCGACGGTCCCCCGCCCTTCCTGGATATCGCCCAGGACCACGTCCAGAGAATCCAGGACCTCCTTGATACTCGCCAGCGTATCTTTGGCCTGGAGCGCGATCTCTTTCGTCAGGTCCGTGACCTCCTGGACCGAGGTAGGGTCTTCTCCCCGGAGCCGACCCCCTTCGGGCAACGGCCTGTCGTAGGCCTCCCCCGGGATGATCTCCAGATACTTTTCTCCCAACAGGCCCAGCGTGTTGACCCAGGCGCGCGAATCGGAGGGGATCTTCGTGTCGCCTTCGACCCAGGCCGATATCGTGATCAGGGGCTTGTTGTCGTCGTCGTGGGAAAGATGGATCTCCTTGACCTCCCCCTTGTCCACGCCCGCGATGCGCACCGGCGCGCCCACCTTGATGCCGTTGGCAAAGGAGAAGACGGCGTTGATGCGGTAGCCCACCTTCATCAGCTTGAAATCACCGATCAGTAAAACGAACCAGGTCAGCACGACCAGCCCGAGAAAGACGAACAGTCCCACCTTGAACTCGACGCTCCGCGATCTTTCTGCCATAGACGCGCTCCTTCTAATCGATGCTGTTTTTTACGATAGAACTCTGGCCTTCCGTGATCGGGCCGTGCGCGGCCCCGGTGATAAACTGGTGGACGTACGGGTTGTGCGCATAGCGCATCTCGTCGGGCGTCCCCTCGGCGATGATCTTGCCCTGATAGAGCATCGCGATGCGGTCCGCCACCTTGTAGGCGCTGCGCATGTCGTGGGTCACGACTATAGAGGTCACCTTGAGCTTATCATGCAGCTCGTCGATCAAGAGGTTGATGGCGTCCGCCGTGATCGGATCGACCCCCGTCGTCGGCTCGTCGTAAAGGATGATCTTGGGACGGGTGCAGATGGCCCGTGCCAGGGCCACGCGTTTCCTCATGCCGCCGCTCAGGTCCGCCGGCATGACCTCCTCGACGTTATAGAGCCCGACCAGCGCCAGCGACTCCTTCACGCGCTGTTCGATATCGACCGTCTTCATGCTCATCTGCTCGCGCAGGACAAAGCCTACGTTCTCCCCGACGGTCAAGGAATCAAAGAGCGCCCCGCCCTGAAAGACCATGCCGATCTGCCTGTGGAGCTCGCTCAAATCCTTGCCTTTCAGGGCGAGCACGTCGCGCCCCTGGACGCGCACCTGGCCGCCGTCCGGCTCCATGAGCCGCACGATGTGCTTCAAGGTCACGCTCTTGCCCACGCCCGAGCGGCCGATGATGACCTTGGTCTCCCCCTCCTCGACCGTCAACGACATGTGGTCCAGGACCTGCTTGCCGCCGAGGTTCTTGGAGACATCCATAAGCTCGATCATCGGCATGGCGCTTACTCCAGGAAGAAATAAAACAAGGCCGTGAAAAAGCAGTCCGCCGCGATGATGAGGATAAAGGTGTTGACGACCGAGCGCGTCGTGGCCTTGCCGACCCCCTCGGCCCCGCCCTTGACGGTCAGGCCTTCAAAACAGGCGACGATGGCGATGATCATCCCGAAGAAGACCGTCTTGATGAGCCCGGTGTAGAGGTCCTTGTAGACCAGCGTCTGAAAGGTCATGTTCATGTACAGGCTCGAACGGATGCTCAGCCGGTACACGCCGATCAGGTACCCCCCGAAGATGCCGATGGCGTTGGCAAAGACCGTCAGGACCGGCAGCATCACGGTCAGGCTCAGGAAGCGCGGCACGACGAGGTACTTGACGGGGTGGGAGCCCAGGGTCTGGAGCGCATCCACCTGCTCGGTCACGGCCATCGTCCCCAGCTCCGCCGTGATGCCGGCGCCGCTGCGGCCCGCGACGATCAAGGCCGTGATCACCGGCCCCAGCTCGCGCGTCAGCGATACCGCCACGATGCTCGCGATGTAGATCTCGCTCGACATCTTCTGCATGATGTAGGCGGTCTGGAGCGCCAGGATCACGCCGATGAAAAACGAGACGAGCGAAACGATGGGAAAACTATCGATGCCGATCTTGCTGGCCTGCTCGAAGACCCGGCGTGCCCCATAGGGCCGCACCGGGATCAGGAGCAACGTCTGGACGCCCAGACGCGCCAGCCCCGCGAAGAAACTGAAAAAATTCAGGATCTTGTTGCCGATGGAAACGTAAAACCCCTTGCGGATCGTCATGTGATGTGGAACTCCAACTCCTCGCGGTCCTTGCGGCGGCCCACCTTTATCTTCACCTTTTCTTTGGCGCGGCCGGCGATCAGCTCTTCGGCCAGCGGGTCCTCGATGTAGCGCTGGATGGTGCGCTTTAAGGGGCGCGCGCCGAAGGCGGGGTCAAACCCCTTGTCGATCAAAAAGTCCTTGGCCGAGGAATCGAGCGTCAGCGTCACCTGCTGGTCGGCCAGGCGCTCCTGGACCTCGCCCATCTCGATCTCGATGATATGGTACAGGTCCTCACGCTCGAGCGGCCTGAAGACGATCACGTCGTCGATGCGGTTCAAGAACTCCGGCTTGAAGGTGCGCTTGACCTCCTCCAGGAGCCGCTCCTTCATCTGCTGGTAGGACATCTCCGACGACTGGACCTTGAAGCCCAACGACCCCTGCTTGCGCAGGATCTCGGCGCCGACGTTCGAGGTCATGATAACGATGCAGTTGCGGAAATCCACCTTGCGGCCGAAGCTGTCGGTCAGCCGGCCGTCCTCCAGCACCTGAAGGAGGATATTGAAGACGTCCGGGTGCGCCTTTTCGATCTCATCGAGCAGGACCACGGCATACGGCCGGCGCCGGATCTTCTCGGTCAGCTGACCGCCTTCCTCGTAGCCGACGTAGCCCGGCGGCGCGCCGACGAGGCGCGAGACGTTGAACTTCTCCATGTATTCGGACATGTCGAGCTGGAGGAGGGCGTTCTCGTCGCCGAACATGAACTCGGCGAGCGCCCGGCCCAGGAGGGTCTTGCCCACGCCCGTGGGCCCCAGAAAGATGAACGACCCGATGGGACGGCGCGGGTCCTTGATGCCGGCGCGCGAGCGCCGCACGGAGCGCGCGATCGCCTTCAAGGCCTCGTCCTGGCCGACGACGCGCTTGCGCAGTTCCTCTTCGATCTTGAGGAACTTCTCGCTTTCCTTCTGTTCCAGTTTGATGATCGGGATGCCCGTGATCTTGGAGACGATCGTCGCGATATTCTCCTCGGTGAGCTGCGGCCGGCTCTTGGCGCGCTCCTCCTGCCAGGACTTGCGCGCCGCCTCGAGCTTCTGGCGCATCTGGCGTTCCTCATCGCGCAGGGTCGCCGCCTTTTCAAAGTCCTGGTTCTTGATGAAGGCCTCTTTCTCCTTGCGCAACACCTCGACGTCTATTTCCATCTTCTTGATGGGCTCGGGCACCACCAGCGTATCCAGGCGCGCGCGCGAGCCCGCCTCGTCCAACAGGTCGATGGCCTTGTCCGGCAGGAAGCGGCCGCTCATGTAGCGGTCCGAGAGCTTGGCCGCCGCGATGAGCGCCTCATCGAGATACTTCACGCTGTGGTGCTGTTCGTAGCGGTCGCGAAGCCCTTTGAGGATCTCTATCGTCTCCTCCACCGACGGCGGGTCGACCATGATCGTCTGGAAGCGGCGCTCCAGGGCCCCGTCCTTTTCGATGTGCTTGCGGTACTCGTCCGGCGTGGTGGCGCCGATGCACTGGATCTCGCCGCGCGAGAGGGCGGGTTTGAGGATATTGGAAGCGTCTATGGCGCCCTCGGCCGCGCCGGCGCCGACGAGCATGTGCAGCTCGTCGATGAAGATCATCACGTCGCGGGAGCGCTTGATCTCGTCCATCACGGCCTTGATGCGCTCCTCGAACTGGCCGCGGTACTTGGTGCCGGCGATCATCAGCGCCAGATCCAGGACGATGATCCGCTTGTTCAAGAGCACCTCGGGGACGTTGCTCAGGATGATCTGCTGGGCCAGTCCCTCGACGATGGCGGTCTTGCCCACCCCCGCCTCGCCCAGGAGCACAGGATTGTTCTTCGTGCGGCGCGCCAGGATCTGGATCACGCGCTCGATCTCGTTCTTGCGGCCGATGACCGGGTCGAGCTTGCCCTCGCGGGCCAGCGCCGTCAGGTCCCGGCCGAAGGCGTCAAGCGCCGGGGTCTTGGACTTAGGTCCACCCGCCTGCTGCGGGCTGCTGAATCCGGGCGTCGCCGAGCCCAGGAGCTCCATGATCTCGGTGCGCACGCGGTTGAGGTCAAGGCCCAGATTGATGAGGACCTGGGACGCCACGCCCTCGCCCTCGCGGATGAGACCGAGCAACAGGTGCTCGGTGCCGATATAGTTGTGCCCCAGCGAACGGGCCTCCTCGGCGGACAGCTCCAGCGCCTTTTTCGAACGCGGGGTAAAGGGCACGTCGCCCTGCATCTGCGTGGACGGACCCGGCTGAACGAGCTTCTCGACCTCCAGGCGTATGGCCTCCAGGCTCAGACCCATCTTTTGCAAGACCGCCGCGGCCACGCCCTCGCCCTCGCGGATAAGGCCTAAAAGCAGATGTTCCGTGCCTATGTAATCGTGATTGAACCGCCGGGCCTCTTCCTTGGCCAGGACGATGACCTTTCGCGCCCTTTCGGTGAAACGATTAAACATGCCCGTGCCTCCGTGTCGCGTTATGAGAGCTTCGCTAATCTATCCCGTATGATCTCGGCGCGCTTGACGTCGCGCTCATTGGCCGTCAGCTTCTTGTTTTCGATCTTCTGCAGGTGCGCCGGCTGGGTCAGGATGAAGAGCTCGTTGATCAGACCCGACGTGAGCCCCTTGATGAAACCCAGGTCGTGGCCGAGCCGCAGCATGGACAAAAGCTCGACCGTCTCGTTGCTCGAGATGATGTGGGCGTTCTTGAGCGTCCCGTAGGAACGCCAGATGCGGTCGTCGAGCATCTCGCGGTGGTCCTGAAGGAGCGCCTGGCGCGCCTTCTCTTCGTGCTCGATGATCTGGGCGATCACGCCCTTGATGTTATCCAGGATCTCCTCTTCGCGCTGGCCCAGGCACACCTGATTGGAGATCTGGAAAAAGTTGCCCGAGGCCTGCGTTCCTTCGCCGTAGAGCCCGCGCGTCGTGAAGCTGAGCTTCGCGATGGCCTCGAGCACCCGGTTGATCTGTCGGGTCATGACGAGCGCCGGCAGATGGAGCATGACCGAGCCGCGCATGCCCGTGCCCGTATTGGTCGGGCAGGCCGTCAGGAACCCCCACTCCGGCTTGAAGGCGTAGGGGAGGTTTTGCGCAAAAGAGTCATCGATCGCGTTGATCGTCGCCCACGTCCGTTCCAGGTCAAAACCCGACTCCATCACCTGGATGCGCAGGTGGTCCTCTTCGTTCACCATGACGGCAACGGTCTCGTCGGGATTGACGAGGAGCGCCTTCTGGGCCGAGCGCACCGCGTGCTCGTTGGACATAAGGTGGCGCTCGACCAAAAACTGCTTGTCGATCGAGTCCATATCGTCCAGGCGCACGTAGAGACTGTCCTTGAGAAGCGGTGTCTTCTCAAAGACGGCCTTGGTGAGCGTCAAAATATGCTCGGCCTCGGGCTTCTTGGCCCAGTGCGGGAAGGGGACATCGGCGATGTTGCGGGCCAGACGGATGCGCGAGGAGATGACGATGTCGGCGTTCGGACCCACCCCCTTGAGCCATCCGCCCATACGATTGATCAGGTCGTCGATAATCATGTGCCCTTCGGGTTGGTCTTCTTGCTTTTTTCCAGCTCTTTGATCAGGTCGCGCAGCTGCGCGGCCTCTTCAAACTCTTCTTTGCGGATCGCCTCCTGCAGGCGGACCTTGAGCTCCTCGAGGTCCACGGTCTTGGTCCGCGGCCGCTTGCCCGGCCCCGGCCCCGGCGGGGCCTGGGATGCCTGCGGTGCCGTCGTCGGGATCGCCTTGCCGACGTGGTGGGTCGCGCCGTGGATGCGCTTCAAGAGGACCCCCAGCTGCTTGGAAAAAGAGGTATAACATTCGCTGCAGCCCAGGCGGCCTATCTTGCGGAAGTCTTCATACGTCAGGCCGCAGGCGCTGCACTGCAGGACGCCCTGCGCCTTGTCCGCCCCTGCGCCCAGCTGCTTGCCGTACTCGACGAGGCCTCCCAAAAGGTCCGAGAGCCCGAACTGCTGCTCCATCTGGATGCTTTTCTTGCGCGCGCAGTCGTCGCACAGGTGCAACTCGCTCATCTGATCGTCCACGATCTCGGTCAGATGAACGGTCGCCGGGTTTTTCTGGCACAGGTTACACAACATACCGGACTCCGTCCTTTTTCGTCAGCTTGCGGAACTCCTGCGTGAGCTTCAGGGTCTTGGCCCCCACCGAGCCCGTGCCGAGGACGCGGTTATCCATCATCACGACGGGGACGATCTCGGCCGCGGTGCCGGTCAAAAACATCTCCTCGGCCGTGTAGAGGTCGAAGCGCGTGAGCATCTCTTCACGGGCCTTGAATCCTGCCTTCGGTGCCAGGCCGAGGACGGCCGCGCGCGTGATCCCGTTCAGGATCCCCACCGATATCGGCGGGGTCACGAGGGCCTTGTCCTTGACGATGAAGATATTGTCGCCGGTGCCCTCGGTCACGAAGCCGTTCTGGTCGAGCATCACCGCCTCCGGCACGCCGGCGTTGGTCGCCTCGATCTTTCCCAGGATATTATTGAGATAATTAAGCGACTTGATCCGCGGATTGATGGCCTCTGCGATGTTACGCCGTGTGGCCACCGTCACGATCTTCAGGCCCTTCGCGTACACCTCTTTCGGATACAGGTGGATCTTGTCGGCGATGATGAAGACCGTCGGCTTGGGGCAGTTGCGGGGATCCAGACCCAGGTCTCCCACGCCGCGCGTCACCACCACGCGGAGGTAGCCGTCTGTGATCTCGTTCGCCTTGAGCGTCGTCACCATGGCCTGCTGCAGGGCCTGCTTGGTGAGGGGGATTTTGAGCGTGATCGCGTGCGCGGACTTATAGAGCCGGTCCACATGTTCCTTGCACTTGAAAATAAGGCCGCCGTACGTGCGGATGCCCTCGAAGACACCGTCCCCGTAGAGAAGGCCGTGGTCAAAGACCGACACCCGCGCGTCTTGCCGCTTCACCAGCTTTCCATTCAGATAAATCAACATAATACCTCCGCCTGCCCTCGTATGATCATGTCTCAAGAAAACGGGTCGCTCCGGGAGCCCGTGAGTGTCCCGTCCAAAATATTCAAGACGCGGCCCGCGCCCTCGGCCAGGACCGGACTGTGGGTGACCAGCACCAGCGTCATGCCCTTCTCCCTGTTGAAACGAAATAAAAGGTCGCGGATCTGTAATCCCGACCCGTGATCGAGGTTCCCCGTCGGCTCGTCGCAAAAGAGGACCTCGGGGTCGTTCATCAGGGCCCGGGCGATGGCCACGCGCTGCTGCTCGCCGCCCGAGAGTTGAGCAGGCCGGTGGCCTCTACGTGCGGTGAGTCCCAGCGCCTCCAGGAGCGAGGCGGCCTTGTCCCTGAGCGCGGCGGCGTCCCGCCGTCGCACCGGCCGCACGAGCGCCGGCATCATGACGTTCTCCAAGGCCGTGAACTCGCCGAGTAGATGATAGAACTGAAAGACGAACCCGAAGCGCGTGTTGCGTATCAGCGAACGGCGCGTATCGCCCAGCCGCGAGAGGCACACGTCGTCGAGGTAGACCGCGCCGTCCGTCGGGTCGTCGAGCGCGCCCAGGATATGCAAGAGCGTTGACTTGCCGGCGCCCGACGGGCCGACGATCGCGACGCTCGCTCCGCGCTCCACCTCCAGGTCCACCCCGCGCAAGACACGCAGCTCCTTGTCGCCGGACAAAAAGGTCTTCGTTATGCCGTGGGCGCGAAGCATATCACTCATACCTCAGGGCGTCCACGGGGTTCAGGCGCGCGGCCTTGTGCGCCGGATACACCGTGCTCAAAAAGGCGATCAAGAGGGCGCTGGCCGCGATGATGCCGACGTCCTGCGCCTGCAGGTCCACCGGCAGCTTATCGATAGAGTAAATATCCTTAGGTAACTTGATGAACTGATACTTCTTCAGAAGGAAACACAGGACCGTCCCACCTATTATACCAGAAACCACGCCCGCCGAACCAATAAGAAATCCGCCCCAGGTGAAGATGGCGCGTATCCGTCCGCCGCGGACGCCGATGGCCTTGAGGATCCCGATGTCGCGGGTCTTCTCCACCACCATCACGACGAGCGTGCTGATGATGTTGAACGACGCGACGAGCACGATGAGCGTCAGGATGATGAACATCGCCAGCTTTTCGAGCGCCAGCGCCGCGAAGAAGTTCTCGTTAATCTCCATCCACGTGCGCACCCGCCAGGACGGCTCCCCCATCGCGAGGATCCTCCTCTTGACGACAGGCGCCTCGTCGGGCTCCGCGAGCCTCAGGCCCACCTGGGTCAACACGGAGCCCAGCCCGAAAAAGGCCTGGGCGTCCGCGAGGTTCAGGAACGCCAGGTTCAGGTCGTACTCGTACATCCCGGTGGAAAAGATCCCGCTGACGCGAAACGGCGTGTTGAGACCGATGATCGGGCTCGATAAGATCACCTCGTCGCCCTCCGCCACGCCCAGCGCCTCGGCCAACTCGCTGCCCACGACGATACCGCCGTCGGGCAGGCTCAACGCCCCGCCCTGCATGTATTGCCGGATGCGGGTGACGCGGCCTTCGGCCTCCGGGTCCACCCCCTTGACGTTCAGGGTCAGGACGCGGTCCCGGTAATACAAGAAGGCCTGGCCGCTCACGTACGGCGTCACGTCCACGACGCCGGGCAGACTCTTCAGCTTTTTAGAAAGAGCGTCAAAATCCGTAAACCCCTCCTCGCCGTGGATCAGGACGTGCGGGTTCGCGCCGACGATCTTGTCCTTCAAGTCGTTGTCAAAGCCCGCCATCACCGCGATGACGACGATGAGCGCCGTCACACCGATGGCCACCCCCAGCCCCGCGATGAGGCTGATGACGGAGATGAACCGCTCCTTTTGCGGCGTCAGAAAGTAACGCCGGGCGATAAAAAATTCAAAGGTCACGTCGCGTCCTGGCCTTCGTCTTTGTGTGTCTCATCCGGCCGCAAAAGGGGAAACAGGATGACGTCGCGGATCGAGGGCTGATCCAAGAAGATCATGGCCATGCGGTCGATGCCGATCCCCAGGCCCCCGGTCGGCGGCATCCCCGTCTCCAGGGCCTCTAGGAAGTCTTCGTCGAGGGTGCGGCCGCACTTGGCGTCGTCTTTTATCTCCTGGAGGAGCCGGGCGCGCTGCTCCTGCGGGTCGTTGAGCTCGGAGTAGGCGTTGGCCACCTCCATCCCGGCGATGTAGAGCTCGAACCGCTCGGAGATCGCAGGAGTCTCCTTCTTGTTCTTGGCCAGCGGACACAGGATGCTGAAATAATCGGTGAAGAAGACCGGCTGCCGGGGCGCCTCGGCGGTCAGGATCTCCTCGACGATGCGCACGATCTGGGAACGCGTCAGCCGCTCTTCGACCGGCCGGCCGCGCTCTTTGAGCTTGGCCGCCATCGCCGCCGCGTCGTCGTCGGGGTCGATGTCAAAACCCTGCTTCACCGCCTCGGCGAACGAACGGCGCGGCCAAGGCGGGGTGAGGTCGATCTCTAGGCCCTGATACGTGAAGTCCAGGCGGCCGAAGACACCTTTGGCGACGTGGACGAAGATGTCCTGGGTGATGCGCATCATGTCCTCGACGTCGGCATACGCCTGGTAGAGCTCGAGCATCGTGAACTCGGGGTTATGGCGCGTCGAGACACCCTCGTTGCGGAAGCTCCGGTTGATCTCAAAGATCTTCTCGAATCCCCCGACGATCAGGCGCTTGAGGTAGAGCTCCGGAGCGATCCGCAGGAAGAGGTCCGTGTCGTACTCGTTGTGGTGGGTCTTGAAGGGTCGGCCCGCCGCGCCGCCCGCGATGGGGTGCATCATGGGCGTCTCGACCTCGAGAAAACCCTTATCCGTCAGGAAGGCCCGGACGGCGGCCACGAGGCGCGAGCGCTGCAGGAAGACCTCCCGCACCTGGGGGTTGGCGATCAGATCGATATAGCGGCGGCGGTACCGGGTCTCGACGTCCTTCAGGCCGTGCCACTTCTCGGGCAGTGGCCTCAGGGACTTTGCCAACAGCACGAAACGGTCCACCCTGACCGTCGGCTCACCCGTCTTGGTCTTGAAGGTCACCCCTTCTACGCCGATGATGTCGCCGATGTCGAGCTTGTTGAAGAGGTCGTAGGCCACCTCATCGAGGGGCTCGCCCTTGCGGGCGCACAGCTGGATCCGGCCCTGCTCATCGCGCAGGTCCGCGAAACAGACCTTTCCATGCCTGCGCCGGGCAAAGAGCCGGCCGGCCAGCATCACGGCGCGGCCCTCTTGAAAGTCCTGCGTCACGGATGAGATCGGACCGGTGCGCTCAAAACGAAAGCCGAACGGCTCCATCCCCGCACGGCGAAACGCGTCAAGCTTATCCGATCTCTGCTGGATGATCTCGTTAAGTTCCATCTTACCTGAATGACAAAAATAATAACTTATGAAGCGCCAGACACTTGGCGACTAAAATCCTTCGCCAGAAGGCCTTTTTAAGATACCTAATTATACTTGAGGCATAGGTAGCTGTCAACGGAAACTGAACCCTTGGACCGTTCATCCTCCTGAAAAGAGTGAGCCTTGCAGGACAGGTGTCGCCGCAAGGCTCAAGCAAGCGAAACTTACTATTTATGAACTACTTACGAACGAGGACGTGCTTCTTAAAGCGCTTTGCCTTAAAGAACTTTACGGTGAAACGGATGGCCTTCGGGGCGTCAAAGGCGCGGCAGGAGAAGATGTTCAGGTAGGCGGCATTCCACATCTCCGAGAAGTGCCCCGTGATAGAGCTGGTCTCGATGAACTGCAGCAACGAATAGCCCGCGGTGTGCGCCTCGTTGTAGCCAAAGTGAGGCAGGAGCGTCTTACCGTATTTCTCCATCCTGAGGAGCTTGCACAACCGGGTGACGAACTGTGCCAGCTTTTTTTTGGAACGGATCACCTTGGGGTCGCACTCGTAGAGGTCCAAAATGACTTCCAGGCCATAGCCGGCCTGCCAAGACCAAGAATCTTTTGCCATCCTCTTGTTATCCTCCTCCTTACGAAGCGGCCGCGTGACCGAATGCGACAGCGCCCACGCCGCCATGCTTTTTTTTGCTTTCCTCGTCGGTATTCTCTGAGGTACGGCCCCTGTGTCACGTGCGCCGTATCCGCCGTATCCTGTTTTGATGAAATTATACCCCCGGCACCCCCCCAACGCAAGACATCTTTATATTTTTTTAGACGCCTCTACTTGACGCGGACGCTCGACGGCAGCGGCGGCGGATCTTCCAGCACCTGCGTCGGCAATCCCATCTTGGCCAGGAGGGCGATGAACGGGTCCGGGTCGAGCTCTTCGACGTTCACCATCGTCTTGGTGTCCCAGGTATCCCCGGCGATCAGGAGGGCGGCGGCGACGGGGGGAACGCCGGCGGTATAACAGATGGCCTGCGACTCGACCTCCTTATAACAGGCGGCATGATCGCAGATATTATAGATAAAGATGGTCTTCTCCTTGCCGTCTTTCTCTCCTTTGATGAGGTCTCCGATGCACGTCTTGCCCGTGTAGCCCGGCGCCAGCGACAGGGGGTCCGGCAGGACGGCCTTCAGGACCCTGAGCGGGACCACCTCGATGCCGTCGGCCGTCCTGACGGGCTTCTCCGACGTCAGGCCGAGGTTGGTCAGGACCGTAAAGACGTTGATGTAGTGGTCGCTGAACCCCATCCAGAAGCGGATGCTGTTGGCGTCGATGTTCCGGGACAACGAGTGCAGCTCGTCGTGGCCGTTAAGGTAGACGGGCTGCCTGCCGACGACCGGGAAGTCGTACTCCATCTTGACGGCATGGACCTTCTCCTGGACCCACGTGCGGTCGATCCACGTCCAGACCTTGCGGAACTCCCGAAAGTTGATCTCCGGGTCGAAGTTGGTGGCAAAATACCTGCCGTGGTTGCCGGCGTTGACGTCCATGATGTCGATCGTATCGATGGTGTCGAAGTGGTGCTTGACCGCCAGCGCGCCGTAGGCGTTGACCACGCCCGGATCGAAGCCCGCGCCCAGGAGGGCGGTCGTTGCGCTCTTCTTGCATTCGTCCCGGCGCGGCCACTCGTAGTTGGCGTACCACGGCGGGTCTTCGCAGACCTTGTCGGGCTCTTCGTGGATCGCGGTGTCGATATAGGCCGCCCCCGTCCGGATACAGGCCGTCAACAGCGACATGTTGACGTAGGCCTGCGCCAGGTTGATGACGATCCGGGAGTCCGTCTCCTTGATGATCTTGACGGTGGCCGCAACGTCCAGGGCGTCGAGCGGGCGGCTCGTGATCTTCTTTTTGGGGTCCTTGATGTTCGCTTTTCTCTTGATGCTTTCGATGACGGCGTCGCACTTCTTCTGCGTGCGCGAGGCGATGCAGATGTCGCCCAGGACGTCGTTGTGTTGCGCGCACTTGTGCGCCGCCACGTGCGCCACGCCCCCCGCCCCAACGATCAAGACATTCTTTTTCATGTGAGCGCCCCCGCGAACAGTCGGTGGTCCGTTTAGGACAGGCTGCCGAGGAAATCTGTGTAGTCAAAACGGCGAACCACGTGCGTGCGGCCGTCGCATCTTTTCACGGCGATGGCGGGCATCGCCAGCCCGTTGAACCAGTTCTTCTTGACCATGGTGTAGCCGCCGGCATCGGCGAAGCGGACCGTGCTGCCGACCTTGAGCGGGCAGGCAAACCGGTACGTCCCGAATATATCGCCGGCGAGGCACGAGCGGCCGGCGATCATGTAGCGGTGCCGGCCGCGGCCGCCGTCTGTGACCTTGGCCGGCTGCCGATAGACCAAGAGGTCCGGCATGTGCGCCTCCGTCGAGGCATCGACGATTGCGATGTCGATCTTGTTATGCACGATATCGAGCACCGACGTCACGAGCTCTGCGGAGTCGGTGACGACGCTCTCTCCCGGCTCGCAGTAGACCTGAACCCCGAAACGGTCGGCGAATTCCCTTAATTTCTTCGCGAACCTCTCGACCGGGTAGCCCTCTTTCGTAAAACACAGCCCGCCGCCTAAGCTCACCCACTCGAGGCGGGACAGGATGCCGGCGTAGGCATCGGCGATAAGATCCAGGTGGTTGGAAAAAACATCGAAGTCGTCGTTCTCGCAGTTGAAGTGGAACATGACGCCGCTCAGGACGGCAAGGGACTTCAGGAGGGCCTTTGTGCCAGTCACGCCCAGACGGGAATATCTGCGGGCGGGATCCGCCAGGTCAAAATGCGAGGTGCTGACCCCGGGATTCAGCCGCAATCCCAGAGGACGGCCGCGCAGGGCCCCGGCGAACCTTCTCAATTGAGTGAGGGAGTTGAAGATGAACTTATCGGCGATGGGACCGACGGCCGCGATGTCTTTGCGGGAATAGGCGACCGTGTAGGCGTGGACCTCCTTGCCGAACTTCTCGCGTCCCAGCCGCGCCTCGTAGGGAGAGCTCGAGGTCGTGCCGTCCAGATACTGCCTCAGCAAGCCGAAGACGCTCCACGTCGCAAAGCACTTCAACGCCAAGACGAACTTCGCCCCCGAAACGCCTCGGATACGCTCAATGGTCTTGAGGTTTCTGAGTAACCTCCGCTCGTCGATCAAATAGTACGGCGTCTCTAATGCCATCGTCATCCGCACTTCAACCGCAACGAAGAGAGTTTATTCCCTTACCATATTAGGGATTATCCACCCCCGATGCAAGAAAAAAACCAGGACGGACACCATTTATTTCTGCTGCTGATATAGAAAGGAATGCTGCCCGTCCCGATCTGTCTCAAACCTTGAAGCTGATCCTATTCGTCCGGGAGCGGAGCCGCAGGGGTAAGCTTCTTCTTGACGAGGGCGCTGACGCTGCCGGCGTCCGCGCGGCCCTCGGTGCGGCTCAAGACCTCTTTCATGACGCGGCCCATGTCCTTCATCGAAGAGGCGCCCGTCGCCGCCAGGACCTCCTCCACGAGGCGCGCCACCGCCTCTTCCGATAAGGCCGGCGGCAGGTAGGTCTCCAGGAGCGTGAGCTCGGCCCTCTCCTTTGCGACCAGATCCGGACGGTTGCCCTTCTCGAACTGGGCGAGCCCGTCGCGCCGCTGCTTGACGAGTTTCTTGATCACGGCGATGACGTCCGCATCGTCCAGCTTGTCCTTTTTCTTGTCGATCGCGGCGTACTGGATCTGTGAACGCAGGAATGTCAAGGCCTGGGTGCGCGCTGCGTCGTGCGCCTTCAGGGACGCCTTGAAATCCGCGGTGATCTTCTCTTCGAGCGACATGGGATCTCCTTAAAAATAGTACGAGAGCCCGACCGTGATGACGTCCGTTTCGATACCGCCGTTGGGCTCCTTGACCGAACAGTTCGAGACGTGGCACCGCCGGTAACCGGCGTTCAGCGCCCAATTCTCGTCCACGAAATAAATGAGACCGGCCCCGCCCGCGCTGATGAAGTTGAACTGCGTGGACTGCTCATAGGTATGCAGGGTATAGTAGTAGGGACCCGTGCCCACCTCGACGTACGGATAAAGCTTCTCGGTCAACGGATAAGCGTAGCGAAAGAACATCGGCAGGGCCAACTCGACGTCGGTCTCGGGCTCGGTGATGACGCCGACATAAGGCTCATAGATGAGCTCGAGCATCCCGGGCGGCTCGAATCCGAACTTCTTCGTGAAGGGTATCAGGTCAAACCCGAAGCGCATGCCCAGGGAGAGGATCTCAAGGTCCAGATCGCCCTTCAAGGACCCGTCGCCATACCCCGCCACGACGCCGATCTCCTGCAACCACTGCCCCACGCCTTCCGTGGGGCGCTCGGCCATCGCCGCCCCCACGGCGCATGAAGAAAGAAACAATGCCGCTGCCAAAAACCTGAAACCCCCCTTCATGTCTCTTCTCCTTTTTGGGCTCGCGAAACCTGTCCCTCTAATTTTTCGACGAGAAGACCGACGACCCGATCCACCAGCGAAGGAGACAGCGACGCCACCTCGATGCGCGTGGCATGTTGCGTGCCCGGCTCGAAGAAGACGCCGACCTGCGTCGTGTCCACGTGGCCCGTGAACCCCATGGCCGCCAGATACGCCTTGTCGCGGTCTTTGAGATAGACCTGGGCGCCGCTGTCGGACAGGATCTCTTCGACCTTTTCAAAAGCGGCGTCCCGGCCCAGCGTCACCTCCAGGACCTCGCCGTCGACCCGCGCCTTCTCCAGGTGCGCGATCGAAGACCCCCAGACGCGCCGTCCGCCCTCTTTCAGATGGACACAGCCCGTCCCGGCCATCCCAAGCGCCAGCGCGAAGAGCAGGCCGCCCGTCCACCACGTGTCATGCCTTGCGCTCAACATGGTGCCCATTATATCACGTTTTGAAAAAAATCCACTTAAATCGGGCGCGCGCGCCTTTCTTGACGCCATGGCGCTCGGCAAAACCCGCCGGCACCTCCAGCACGAAACGGGCCGGGACCGTGCCGCCGAAGCGCGGCGGATGCAGCTGGCCCACGGCCGGCCGGGCCCCCCGGACGAGCTCGACGACCTCCCTCTTTTCGTTCAGCCAGAGAATATCGAGAGGCATATAGGTATCCTTCATCCAGAACGGCCAGAACGCGGATTCGGGAAAGACAAAGAGCATCCCCCGGCCTTCAGGGAGACGCGGCCGGAACATCATCCCTTGCGTGCGTTCTTCTTCGGTGTCGGCGAGCTCGACGGTGACGCAGACATCCTGGAAACACACCTGCGGACGCGCGGTCCTGGCAAAAAAGAACCCCATCAGGAGACCGGCCAGGACCAGGACGCTCAAGGCGACTCCCCAGCCTTTGCGTCCTTGGACGAAGGTAAGCCCGCGACGCTCCCGGGCCATGATGCGCACGAGAGAGTTCAGCAGGTTCTCGGCGTTGTAGAAATTGACCGATTTATCGAAGACGCCGTTGGCGCCGAGCTTATAGGCCTCGACGCGCATGTTTTCGTGCGCGTAGGCGGACAGCATCACGACCGGCAGCCACGGGAAGTCCTTGCGGATGCGCTGCAGGGTCTGGATACCGTCCAGGCCCGGCATCATGTAATCGAGGAAGACGATGCTGGGCGTCCTTTCTTTAAGGATATTCAGGGCCTGCTCGCCCGAAGAGGCGGTCATGACCCGATAGCCCTGCGTCTTGAACCAGAACGACATCGACGCCAGAAAATCCTTGTCGTCATCGACGATCAACAGGAGAAAATCGGACTTGGCTCGTTGGCGTGCGCTCATCATGTCCTTTCTTCATCAAGGCTTCTCGTACGTGCGGGGGACGACGAAGATGAAGCGGCTGCCCTTACCCTGCTCGCTCTCCACCCAGATCGCGCCGCCGTGGAGGTTGACGATCTCCCGGGTGATGGGCAGCCCCAATCCCGTTCCCCCGGCGCCGACGGGGGCCACGAGACTGACCTGCTCGAATTTATTGAAGATCCTCTTGAAGTCCTTGGGGTCGATCCCGATGCCCGTATCCGAGACGCGGACTTCCAGGCACGGCTTATCGCAAATGCCCTCTTTCTTCTCCAGCGGCACGATACGGATCCCGACCTCTCCTTTTGCCGGCGTGAATTTCAGGGCATTGCCGACGAGGTTCACCATCACCTGCATCATGCGGTCCCGGTCCGCGGCGACGGACAACGGCCCCTCCGGCAACTCTGTCTTGAACGCGATCTCCTTGTCCTTGGCCCACGTCACCAGGGATGCCTGGGCCTGACGCGCGAGATCGCAGAAGTCGAATTCGGATGGCCTCAAGACAAACCGGCCCGCCTCCAGACGTGACATGTCCAGAAGGTCATTGATAAGCTTGTTCAGCCTTTCGACGTTGAACTTCGACATCGAGAGAAAACGCTGCTGGTCCTCGGTCAAGGCACCCGTCGCCTGGCTGAGGAGGAGCTCGAGGGACTTCTGCACCGCCACGACGGGTGTACGACTTCATCTCCTCAAGCTCTTTCTGGCGCGTGATGTCGCTCAAGACCGCCACCATGCCGACGGGCTTGCCGTTCTCGTTCTCGACGATGGCGCTGCTCGCCTTGAGGATCCTCTTCGTCACCTCGTCTTTAGAATCCAACATGATCTCCTTGGTGATATGCGTCTCGTCCGTATCGGCCAGGTCTCCCTTGGCCAGGGCCAAGAGATGCTGTTCCTTGATGCTCTGGACCAGCGATCTGCCGACGGCCTCCTGCATCTCGGTGGACAGCAGCTTCTCCGCCGCCGGGTTCATCATGACGACGTTGCCGGTCCTGTCGACGACGACCAGGCCGTCCGCGAGATACCGCATCACCCCTTCGCTGCGTTCCTTTTCCTCCGCCAGACGCTTATTGGTCCGCACGAGGACCTCGGTCGCCCCCTTCACGCGCCGGTCGACCTCCTCATCAAAACGCTCGGCAAAGCGCGTGAGCTTCATCAGCTTCTTCTTGGAGATCGTAACCTCTTCATCCTTGGCCAGCTCCTTCTCCAACTCCCTCACGAACGTCCCGGCGGCCTCTTGAGCGATCCCCAGCTCTTTCAGGTGTTCCTTGAACTTCGGTATGAGCCGCGCCTGGTCATCTTCGTCGGCGAGGATCTTGGCGGCGAGGGCCATCCCCTTCTTGGCCGACCCCCCGTAGGTATCATACGCCTGCCCCAGCATCGCGACCATGATATCGTCCGCGCACTCGGTGACCACCTCTTCGGCCTTGGGGAAATAGTCGAGCCCCTGTTCCTTCTTAAAAGAATCAAAGATCCTCTGGATGAACTTCGCGGGATCGCGCTTATGTTCGATGACGATCGGCAGGACGTATTGGGACAGCCACGTCACGAATTTTGTAATGACCACCTCAAAGTCTCCCGACTCCTTGGCGCTGGCGATGATCGCCTCGGCCACACCCGAGACGCCGTGCTCCAACTCCTTGAAGACGTCCTCCGGCGTCGTCATGATGTTCTTCTCCTTGCCCAGGAGAAACTTCTTGATGTCTTCCAGGACCGATAATCGTCCGCCGCCCGGACCTCCGCCGCCAGGGCCATCGCCCGGCCCGGCGCCCGGACCTCCGCCCGGCCCCCCGCCGCCAGGCCCGCCGCCAGGCCCGCCGCCCGGACCTCCGCCGCCAGGGCCATCGCCCGGCCCGGCGCCCGGACCTCCGCCGCCAGGGCCATCGCCCGGCCCGGCGCCCGGACCTCCGCCCGGACCTCCGCCGCCAGGGCCATCGCCCGGCCCGGCGCCCGGACCTCCGCCCGGACCTCCGTCCGGACCTCCGCCGCCAGGCCCGGCGCCCTTGCCGCCTTCGGCGTCCGCCGCAACGACCTTCTCTCCCTCTTCGACACGCTCGTAGTGGATCTTCTTGATCTGGATGTGCTCGCTGCCCTCCTGGATGAGCGCAGGGATCTCAAGTTCTTTTCCGGCGTCTTTGACCGCGGCCTTGGCCAGGGCCTGGACAAAATTTGCCAGTTCCTCAAACGTCAGTCCCGGGGTGAAGATCACGCCGTCCAACCTGAGGAGCTTGAACCTCTCATACACCTCGGAGACTCCCAGGGCGTCGCTCTCGATCAACTGCTCGTTGACAAAGATCTCGTTCGCCCCGGCGCCGACGACGATCAGGATCTCCGCCTGCTCCTTCAGAAGCTTGTCGTACATCTTGAAGAGGTTCTTCAGGATATCCTGGGACAACGGATGGCCCACCGCGTACAAGGACAGCCGCTTGAAAGTCAGGAAGAACGACTTGATCACCTCTCGGTAAAGGGCTTTTTCATCCATGTCGGCCTCGCTCATGCCGCGACCCGCGGTCGCGCCTCAATCTCCGTGATGGTCCTTGCTGCTCAAGGGTTCCATGTGAACGACGACGTCGCTGACGCCGGGAAAACGGCGGCAGAGGTCCTCTTCGATCGTCACGCTCATATCGTGGGCGCGCACGAACGGTGTCTGGTCGCGCGCGATGACATGCAGGTCGATATGGATGTCGTCGGCGCGGCCGCGCGTGCGGATCCGGTGGCACGTCTTGACGCCCGGCACCTCCATCACGACCCGCCTGATATCGTCGATGTCAAGGACCGCCGTATCGCAGAGCACGGCCGAGGTGCTGCGCAGGATGCGCACGGCGGAAAAACCGATGAAGGCGGCGATCACCACCGCGGCGATGGCATCCAGAAAAGGAAATCCCAACTTGATGCCGATGAAAGCCGCCACCACCGAAAGAGACGTGAAGACATCCGCCCGCGTGTGCAGGGCGTCCGATACGAGGATATCGCTGCCGATCCGCCGGCCCTTGTTATACTCGTAAGACATCACGGCGATATTCACCAGCAGCGTCGCGCCCATCACCGCAAAGCCGAGCCAGTTGATGTCCGGCGCGGCGCGCGTCCGAAGGCGTTCGATGCCGTCGTGGAAGACCTGGAAACATACGATGAACAAAAGAAGGGCGATGAAGACCGCGGCGAAGGTCTCATACTTTTTGTGGCCGTACGGGTGATCGCTGTCCTTGGGGCGCGCCGCCAGGCGGATCCCCAGAAGACCGATGATGTTCGAGCTACCGTCGGCCACCGAGTGGTAGCCGTCGGCCACCATGCTCGCGCTGCCGATACCGTACCCGAAGATAAGCTTCAAGAACGCCACCACTCCATTCAGGACGAGGGTCAAAAGGAGGGTCTTACGGACCTCGTGCGGGTAGCGTTCCGGAGGACAACCGTTGGGACGAGAAGCGTGATCGTGCATCATTCGAATAACAAAAGGAGCGCCATGAC
>Ga0315537_1000144_pt1 | contig 48047 bp, 43 predicted proteins | sample SalMarSW160270MG_FD_203091 | JGI IMG/M metagenome (GOLD analysis project Ga0315537, IMG submission 203091) | Salt marsh sediment microbial communities from the Plum Island Ecosystem LTER, Massachusetts, United States - Salt Marsh Sediment SW1602-70 ... | reverse complement strand
TTGCGGTCCTCAGCAAGGTCGATACTGTCCGGGCTCGTCCCGATGATTTTCACGCCCGCCTTTTCCAGCGACACCGCCAGTTTCAAAGGTGTCTGCCCGCCGAACTGAACAATCACTCCGTCGGGCTTTTCCGTCTCGACGATATTCATCACGTCCTCGAACGTCAACGGCTCGAAGTACAGCCGGTCGCTTGTATCGTAGTCCGTACTGACCGTCTCCGGGTTGCAGTTGACCATTATCGACTCGACCCCGATTTCCCGAAGCGCGAACGCCGCGTGCACACAGCAGTAATCGAACTCAATCCCCTGCCCAATCCGGTTAGGCCCGCCGCCTAAAATAATCACCTTCCTGCGATTCGTCGGCTGCGCTTCGCATTCTTCTTCATACGTCGAATAAAGATAAGGCGTATGCGCCTCGAACTCCGCACCGCACGTATCGACCGTCTTGTAAACAACTTTTATACCCGCCGCCAGCCGTTTCTTCCGCACCGCAAGTTCATCACTGCCGATTTTAGCCGCGATATATTTGTCGCTGAAACCGTATTCCTTGACCTTACGCAGAAAACCCGCGCTCATCCTGCTGAACCTGGTCGACGCGATTTTCTTTTCGACCTTGATAATGTCCTTGATGTTATTAAGGAACCACGGGTCGATTTTCGTCAGCTCGAACAATTCCTCGACCGGTACCTTCCGTCGCAGCGCCTCCGCCACGTACCATATCCGGTCCCAGCGGTTCCTCTTGAGCTTCTCTTTAATCTCACCCGTAGTCAGCCCCGCGTCGATATGTTTCGCGTCGAGCGAATACCGGTCGACTTCCAGCGACCGAATCGCCTTTTGCATCGCCTCCTTGAACGTCCTGCCGATAGCCATCGCCTCGCCGACCGACTTCATCTGCACCGTCAGCTCCGCTTTTGTCTGCCGGAACTTCTCGAACGTAAACCGGGGCCACTTCACCACGCAGTAATCAATCGTCGGCTCGAAGCACGCCGGCGTCTTCTTCGTAATATCATTGGTTATCTCATCCAGCGTATAACCCACCGCCAGCAGCGACGCAATCTTCGCAATCGGAAAACCTGTAGCCTTGCTGGCCAGCGCACTGCTGCGGGAAACACGGGGGTTCATTTCGATTACGTATAATTTGCCGTTATTCGGATTGACCGCAAACTGGATGTTCGACCCGCCCGTCTCCACGCCGATGGCCCGCATAATCTTCAGCGACGCGTCCCGCATTATCTGGTATTCCTTATCGGTCAGCGTCTGGGCCGGCGCCACAGTTATACTGTCGCCCGTATGAATCCCCATCGCATCGAGGTTCTCAATCGGACATACTATGACCACATTATCCCTTACATCGCGCATTACCTCCAGCTCGTATTCCTTCCAGCCTATAACCGACTCCTCAACAAGTACCTGATTCTTCGGGCTGAGGTCCAGACCCCAATTTACATATTTCTCGTACTCAGCCATATTGTACGCGACGTTGCCGCCGGTCCCGCCGAGTGTATAAGACGGACGGATAATGGCCGGGAATCCTACGAGCTCGATAATCTTTTCGGCCTCGTCCCACGAATGGGCGTAGCCGCTCTTCGGCACCTCCAGTCCGCACTGCTCCATAGTTTTTTTGAATTTGTCGCGCTCCTCGGCCTTTTTGATGCACTTAAGATTTGCGCCAATCATTTTGACGCCGTACTTTTTTAAGACGCCGCTCTCAGCCAGGGCCACCGCGGTATTAAGGCCGGTCTGCCCGCCCAGGGTCGGCAAAAGGCTGTCCGGCCGTTCCTTTTTGATTATCATCTCGACTATTTCGGGTGTAATCGGCTCGATGTACGTGCGGTGGGCCAGTTCCGGGTCGGTCATTATCGTAGCCGGGTTGCTGTTGACCAGAATGACCTTGAAGCCTTCTTTTTTGAGCACCTTGCAGGCCTGCGCTCCGGAATAGTCGAACTCACAGGCCTGGCCGATGACAATCGGCCCGGAACCTATTATCAGTATCTTCTTTATATCCTTACGCTTAGGCATAATTTACTAACTTCCATTAACCGCAGAGTCCGCTGAGCTCACAGAGAAAAAAATAGTCAGAAAAAACCTTCTTATTTCCACCGTTACATTATATAGGCTCTGCGTTCTTTGCGTTCTCCGCGGCAAAAATGACTATATTTCGCCAATACCTAAAAAAAACGCCCTCCAGTCGCAGGGCGTCGCGTTCATAACACTTACTTTTAGCACCGAATTTATAGCTCATTAAAAACGAGAGTTTACAGGTTCGTCGGGGGTATGGCAATGGTTTTTTCAAAATTTAATTGCAGAGGAGTTAACCACCAAAACACTAAGGGATTTGATGCGGCATCTACGATGCCTGTGTGTTTTTCGCGGACATGCCACTTTTTTATTGCGAGTTTCAAGATTTTTCTTTTTAATTTTGATAATTACTGCAGAAGTGTATAATTGCATAAGCATATGCATATATACTTATAGCGTGTTTTGTATTGGAAAGAAATTTTGAAAGGTTTATTGCTATGGCTAATGCGGCTGAATTGGCAAGAATATTTAAGGTGTTGTCGGTTGATGCAAGAGTTCGTATCGTGCAGCTTCTCAGGCGAAAGTCTTTATGTGTAACAGAATTGACCGGACCGCTCGGTATAACACAAGCTGCGACATCTCAGCATCTCAGAGTTCTTAAAGATGCCGGAGTAGTGTGGTGTCAGAAACGAGGATATAACGTTTATTACAGCCTCGATAAACGAAATGTTGCAAGAATATGCAAAGCAGTAAACGGATTATTGAATATAGACAGTGATTGAGAATGCTGGTTTTTGCTTTGTATAAGTATATGCATATATACTTATGGAGTGATTTATTGCCTGATGGTTATTGGCGGGATGGTTAGGTGTTGTTTGTGAATGGCAGATGGTGATGGCGAATTGGGGAGACTTTAATCTTCCGCCGCCCGTTGGGCTATGGAGGGCGGGCTGTTAATTAGAATTATGCTTCAATGTTTACGGCGGATGCTGTTGTATATAAGTATATGCATATATACTTATGGAGTGTTTTATCTTTCTGGTTTTTAGGAATTGATTTATACCCGGTTTCGTCCCGATAAAAGGCATCGGGACTACGCCGAGGCAGGCAGGTTGCGTGGATTTTTAACACAGAGATTTTTCATAGCCACAGAGCACATCCGCCGTCGCCGAAGGCTATGGCGGGACAGGCAGGATAAACAAGATAATTCAACAACAACTAATCTAGCGGAGTTGGGTTGGGTCAGTAGTCGCTTGGTTCTTTTTAACAGATAGTGCTTTTAATGCTGCCTGACATGCTTAAATTTCTTATAATAAAAAGTCCCGATTTATCGGGTTTTCTTTTTCCCCGGTATGGTGTTCCTATATTACCGCCTATTTATTTTAAGGGACAACTTCATAATGGTCTTCAGTTACGAGATATGCGCCATTCTGAAAAGGGATAACTGTTGTGTGGACCAAATTCTTTTCGTTATGTAAGTAGAACTCGATAACTACTTGGCCAGTACCTCTCAATGTTTGCGGTGACGGTAGTGCATAACGAACATAATACATTTTTTTCTCACCCATAGACATTACAAAAATAGCTGGTTTTACCATCCCTTCCGCCCTGCCCTCAATTATAAGTAATTCTCTATAACCAACAGTGGTGCCACTAGGGTTATCAACAGTATTATCAAATGATATAGAAATTTGGTTTTTTTCCTGATTTACGTTGACTTGGTAAACTACCTTGCCTGCCGCATGGGCAACAGAACACACAAAAAGACAAAGCACAATTCCTAAAAGCCTGTTTTTTAAGTTCGGACGAAACATTTTTTATCCTCCAATAAAGTGATTCGATAAACTGGTCTTATCTTCTATTTACTTTAACAAACAACAATTAACCGTCGTTTTTATATAGCTTATCCATTACCCATACCTGAAAATCATTAGTTACACTTTAAATCGATTTAATCTATGCGGGTGATTTTCAAAATCCCTCTCGCTCCAGAAGGCACCATTTCAATCAGACTTTATCTCAGCAAAAACTTTGCTGTGTCCCCCGCCTTGCTCTGCATGCGCAGCCCCTTCTTCAATACTTCGAGCGAGTGTCATGCAAAGCTTGATATCGTAGCCAGCCCCATAAGGTACTGGGACCTTGACCGTAGCTTTCCCAGAGCTTCCCGGACTTTTTGGGGGTACACCTTGGTAAAAGGTAGTTATCACACGCCCACCTCGCATTATGTGCAGTTGAACTATGGGGGTTCTGTAATCATTCCACGCCCGGTAGTTAAAAGAGAAAGTTACTTCCCTTTTGCTTTGGTCTACCGTAGCCTTGATATTTGTGAGTTCTGCACAACAATCTCCTTCTGTAGTGATCCGTACGGAGTTGTCTACATTACCCGAAACCGCAGCGTAAGATTGCTGCAACGGACCAAGAAGAGCAACTGTAACAAGTACTATAAACCCACAAGATATTTTCAAATTCGGAATCATAAGATATTCTCCTTTAATTACTTGTATGGCCTACTCCACCCGTAAAATCTGAGTGGGACCAAACATGGCCCAAGCCCAGATCGGCAAAGGTTCTTGATACAAGCTATCAAATTTTCCATTTGACACTTCCATCTGGATTTAGAAGCACGATCCCAGTGTTACCGGAGGCATCCACGCCAATGTCGATTCGTTTTCTGCCATCCATATCAAAAATGAGTAATGCATTTGCCCTGCCGTTGAATTTATCAACACCCATGTCGAATCTTACTATGTTGTTTCGGTCACGGATGATGAGTTGCTCCTGAATAGTCTGCATTCCAGCCAAAATGATAACCAGGCCAAGCAGACAAAAAAATACAATCCCACATTTCAATCTTCGATTCTGTACTTCTAGTTTCTCGATTCGTTGTTTGAAACTTAACTCCCCTTTCGACTTCGATTTCATAATCGTTCTCCTTTCTTTACTTGTAAAAAACCCCTCTTTCCAGAAAGTCTGAGATGAATAAAACACGGTCCGGGCATAAATCAGCAACGGTAACTATTTGCGACTCATGTAGATATTTACTTCATACACATTTGGTTTGCCAGCATCTAACTTTTCCGAACTATTGTCGTTGTAAGCCCATCCGCCAAGACACACAACTTTATAATAGTACCTGATTCGCGTAGAGTTGTTTGGCTCCTTGGGCTTGAATATCGGAGCCTGCCAAGTATATTTACCATAGCTGTTGGCCGTTTGTCCATCACGACTTACTACTCCTGTTTGAATCGTATTACCGTTATCGATTTCTTCCAAGAGTAGTAATTCTATGTTCCAATTAGTGCGGACTGGTGGGACAGCTTGGGCTTGGGAAGGGGAAATACTAACACTGATAGTTACATAGTTACTTTCACTTGCAATTAGCTGGAGGCTAAATGCAAGCAGTATGGTTGTACACAGGCATGCTACTATTCTTTTTTTCATTTTTTGTCTCCGTTACTGTTTCCTTTGATTCTACATGTTTCCGCAATATCTTTTTCGTTTTGACCTCCTTTACATTAACTGCCATTTTGGGTTTGACAAAAATTCTACTAATGTTGTAATTCTCAATGACTACTTCAACTTTTTGGTCGGAAAGTCATTCTAATATGGTATGTGGTTTGCTTTTTAGTAAGACCTGTGGCTTGCAATTGATAGCTGCCACCTTTTCTTAGAACCGCTCCCGCATAATTTACGCGACTTGTTCCTATGACCGATTTTGTCTTAAGGTCTATTATTTCGAGATGGACGGCCGTTTTTGCTCTGTCCCCCTTTTCAGGGTCCCAATTCCACATATCCAACGTTGAATCTTGAATTCCTTTCCATGAGATAGCCTTAGCGGATTTTTCATTCATGTCTAACGTAACCACCCACATGGACTCAAAACCATCTTTTCCTTTATCTTTTCCAAATGATAGTTTGGTTACAGTCACCAAGCATAAAACCGGAAGAATTAACAGCGTGATGATTGTTGCGGTACGCATTTTTTTGAAACTTGCCATTTTTGCTTTTACCTCCCTTTACATTAATTTTTTCGTATTACTTTCCAGCGTAATGGAAAATGCAAAACACAATACTTCATCAACAACAAAAGTCTCACGCCGATTAATATTCTTAGTTTACTTTTAAAACTTTAGACACCTTACTAACCGGACTTGTGCGATTAGTAGTGTATAACTCGTAACAAAACTTTACACTACCCGGACCTGTCAACCTATACGTGTATACCTGACGCAATTTGCTATTGGCTGCCACGGTATCCGTAGCCGATCCCTTTTCAGACTTATTACCATAATTATCAACTGTATAATCCTCAACAACAATCTCTACACGTCTCTTCGAGTTGTTTGCAACAGTAACGTACACAAAAATTACTTCGCCCTGTTTTGCTTCATTCGTTGTCTCGCCGTTAACAACAAAATATAGTTCTGTGAAACCGACCTCCCTGGCAGTGGCTAAAGCAGGTAGCGAGAGTAGGACAAGCGTTAACAACACGGCCCCTAAAAGGCATTTTCGTATTATAGTTTTCATGATTTACTCCTTTCCCTTATAAGAGCCAGATTTCCTATGCAACCAAACCTTTCAATTGATTATCGATTGTTGATTAATGACTATTTCAATCTGCGCAATCCGCACCTCAAAATCCTCGTAAATCCATAGGTGCTAACCAGAGTTGCTCCGCCTTGTTGTTTCCCAAAGCCCCCGCAGCACATGAGCGGGGTATTGTCCCTTGCCAAAGAAAATCCTACAACTAATGGGTATTTAAGGCAAGCAAAATCCTTAGTGGAATTGGGTGATAAATATTCCCCCGTCGCGATAAAAACCCCCAGGCTGGCCTGGGTGCTAAACAAAAAAAGAACACAATCCCGCAATAAATTGCGGGGCTAATTTTTTCACCCGAAAACGTTGGTTTTGGCCTGAAAACCCCGATAAAAGACATCGGGGGAAAGAATTTTTGTTAATTTTACAAAAAACACTTGACAAATATTAAGTGATTACTTAAAATATATAATAGTTCGGCAGCAGCCGAACGGAAACAGTCCCAGGAGGGACAAGGCATTTGTTCGTATCGCGTACTTCGTATTGCGTATCGCGAAGAACGACAAATCAAAACAGCATTTCACAAGTGCGCAAGTCATTGTCGCAGTAGCGACAAGTTCGGCAAGCAAGCAGGCCAAGGCTTCAGTTCCAGAAGGAACAAGGCAATTGTTCGTATCGCGTATTGATTACCACGTATCGCGAAAAGAAAAGTCAAATCTATAACTCAAAATTAAGCATTTGCCATTCCTAAACCCTGGAGGTCATTATGGTCTGTTATCGAATCAAATTTCGTTTGCCCGCTCAATTAGACAAAATCCTCGTCGCCCCGCTGCTATTGGCCCGGCGTGTTTGGTACGGCTATGCGTTTAGCCGGATACCATTAGCCAATTCCCAAAAGTACGCTATTGTCGATGTTGAAGATTACTACGAACTGTCGCAATATACGTGGTGGGCGTTCGAGAAAAACGGCCTATACAAAGCTCTTCGTTTGACGAAAGAATTATCCTGGAAATGCCCGATTTTTATGCATCGTGAAATCATAAACGCGCCCAAAGGCAAGCTGGTCGACCATATAAACCTGAACGGACTTGACAATCGAAAGGTCAATCTACGGTTAGCAACGGTTTTACAGAACAACAGGAATCAGCGAGGTCAGAACAAAACTTCGAAGTACAAGGGAGTTTACTACAACCGACAGATGAAACGCTGGATAGCTAAAATCGGCAGAAATTACAGGAATATACACCTTGGCTGTTTTAAGAACGAGATTGAGGCGGCGCGGTCGTACGACGCAGCAGCGAAGAAATATTACGGTGAATTTGCGTATCTGAACTTTCCGCCTGAGAAAAAAGGGAAAGGGCTTAAATATATACTGGAATCCGCATTGACAAGGCTGCGCAGAAGCTGCGGTGAAGGTTAATAATTACGGCAGTGATTTCCCTTGCTTTTTACCAGAACATCATCAAAAATGCTGCTGGAACAGGCAGGAACTACCATTATTTGAAAATTCATAAGGAGACGCCAAATGGAAAGGATTCGATTTTCCCCACTCGTATTAGCTATTCTATGGATTTGTTCGTTTGCGCTGCTCGCAGAATCCTGCGACCAGCTCGAGTTTAAAGAACTCAAAAAGGCCAAAGAAGACATTGACGGCAAAGCTGTAATGGTCAAGGCCGGATTGGGAGAACTCGACAGCGGAGCGTTCGAACTCGACGATAAGGGCATTACCGCCGACAAATACACGGCAGTCGAGCTATACAGACCGGGAAAAACAAAAGAAAAATTCAATGCCTACCTCCCTAAAGACTCATCCGTTATCCGGATGTACAAAAATTACGGCTCCGGTGAGCAGCTCCAAAAGACATGTGACGAAGACCGGGCCGTCGGCGTTTCGGGAACCGTCTATTATGTCGGCGGAAAAGATTATCCGGTGGCAATGGTAATCGACGATATCGAAGCGACCAGGGAAAGGCCCGAAGGCAACCTGCGATATTCTATTACCGTCACCAATTTTGAAAACAAGGCCGGCTGGCGCGGACAATGGGACATCGGCGACGGCTTCACGGAAATCATGACAAACGCTCTGCAGGAGTCCGGCTGGTTCATCGTCCTCGGTGATACAGAGATGCGTCAGGAGGCGATGGCTGAACAGGACTTCGGCGCCAGCGGCCGCACCGCAGGCGGCAAAAAGACCCCCAAAATAGGACGCATGACTCCTGCGCAACTGCTCGTTAAAGGGGCCATTACACACGTCCAGAACTCCACCACTGGCGGAGAAGGCGGAATAAATATCCGGGGCATCCAGCTGGGCGGTGCAAAAGACCGTGCGGAAATCAATATCACTATTTATCTTGTCGATTCCGAAACCGGACAGGTCAAAGCCTCGACCGACGTCGTAGGAAAATCAGACCGAAAAGCAGGCACGGTAGGATACTTCGGCGGGGGACTGAAGGGAGTAACCGGCGCCCTATCGGGACACAAAGTTGATAACGTCGGCAAAGCCTGTGAAGACGCCGTCAGCCAGGGTGTCGATTTCCTCATCAAGCAGCTTGAGGGTATCCCGTGGGAAGGTAGTATCGCCCTGGTAAAAGACGACAAGATAATTATCAACCGGGGCGAGCGCGAAGGCGTAAAGGTCGGCCAGAAATTCAGCGTCGGCTCCGTCGAAGAGCTTGTTGACGAAGATACAGGCGAAGTCCTCGACGTGGATATGACGCAGGTCGGCCTTATCGAGGTTACCGAGGTAAAGCAAAAAATCGCATATTGCAAGGCCCTCGAAGGCGGTGACCAAATCGCCAAAGGTATGACCATCCAGCCGGAAGATTAAGTTAGACCAAAGACCAAAGATTAACCACTGATTCTAACCGCGGATTTCGCGGATTCGCGCGGATTTCTCAATCTGTAATTTTCAATACTTGTCCGCCGTAGTCTTGACGAAGGCGGATTTTTTACCACGGCATAGTGCTTGCTGCGGCATAGTCCTACGAAGCCGAGAAACGACGCCGGGCATTCCTACATACTTAAAATAGACAGCCGTCGAAGTTCTCCCTCCAATTCTCGTTACGGCACAGGTTCGCCTTTACCTATGAGGTGCCCGGACCGGCCGAACCTCGCATTCAGGAAAAACAAAAGCGCTGTCCACAAAATAACAAAAGATGCCTCAATCCCAATCACAACCCACGAAGACGGAGTCAGCCCGTCAGGACCGCGGATTATTACAATGATAACTCCTGCTGCAAAACTTAATAGAAAAACTACAGGAAGTGTTATAAGTGAAAGTACGCCAAGAATCATCGCCTCTCGACCAACTAAATAACCTTTTTTACCCATAGGCCATTTTCGCTTTATCAGCGTATATATGCCGAGAATAGTCAGACCAATCTCGATACCAAGTATCATTTCTTCTCTCCTGTCATAACATTATATTGCCCGCCACTGCCCTGCGGCACATTACGGGTGAAAGAATCAAGGGAAGCTCGCTCTGAGGCATATTATCTCCCGATTCCCGTCAAAGACAAGGAGGAAAATAGGGTACTCCGTAAGGAGTCCATAGGACAGCGTACAGGGTTCAGGGTACAGAAACAAGGACGATTAATTATATCTCTGGCCCTTGATGTCTAATTAAATCTGTGCCAATCTGTGTAATCTGTGGCCCATTTTTACCCCAAAAACGGCTATTCGCAACTATTTTGTGTTAATTTTCCAAAAAACACTTGACAGAAGTTAAGTGATTAGTTAAAATACCGGAGTATTTGCCAGCAGGCAAACGGAGGCAGTCCCAGCAGGGACAGGACGCATCAACAAGCAGAAGCCATAAGAGCAAACAAGTCCTAAATCCGAATCTCTAAATCCTAAACAAATCTAAATAACCAAAATGCAAATTCCCCAAACGTTTTGGTCATTAAAACCTTTGGGTTTTGAATTTGTTTAGAGTTTCGGATTTCGATATTAGAAATTCTGGAATCCTGCAAATCGTGCCTTGCTATCGTCCTGCAATCTATATTCCCCTCCGGCTCGACAAGATTATCGTCGCCCCCCTGCTATTGCTGCGCCGTATATGGTACGGCTACGCCTTTCGCCGAATACCACTGATTAACTCCAAGAAATATGCCATAGTTGACCCTATAGATTATTACCCGCTCTCGAACCACATCTGGCTGGCATACAAACGAAAAGGTTCATACCAAGTCCTGCGTTTCACTGAAGAGGGTGGTTTCTTCGGTCCCGTATCCATGCATCGCTACGTAATGCAGCTTAAACTAAACTCTCAAAACCAAACACTCCCCTCCGATCTAGTCATCGACCATATCAATAATATCCCTCACGACAATCGCCGCTCAAATCTCCGCCTCGCCACAACCACAGAGAACAGCAGGAACAAACGCTCACGTGGTGGAGTCTCGAAATATAAAGGCGTCGTTTACCGCGCGCATAAAAAACTCTGGGTCGCAAGAATCTCCGTCAACCGCAAAAGAATATACATCAAAAGCTGTAAATCCGAAATCGACGCCGCCAAAGCCTATGACGAGGCTGCGAAGAAATATTACGGCGAATTCGCGTATCTGAATTTCCCCCCGAAGCAGAAGCCCAAAGGCCTAAGAGGCAAAATTAAAAGGCATTGAGCTTTGCGATTTTGACCCGCGATGCCGGATAACAGATGCTCGCTGTAAAATCTTGATTCGACGATCAAGATTCGAGAATCTCCTGGTCTTTCAGCCATCCTCTGGCGTCCTCAAGTGTGGTGAATCTGCCGATAGTTTTACCTTTAATTTCGGCGATAGACGCCGAAAAATCGACATCAACACGAACAAGCATTTCTTTGGGTAATACTTGAGCGATTCGAATGTCTTTAAACCGTTTATCTCCGGCGAAAAACTTACCAAATTCGACCCCTGCTTCAGCAGAGGTAATGTTGGCAGTGTCCAGGGCCCGTAAATCTATCAGCAACCTTTTGAATCCATTGTCGAAACAATTCTGAACTGCTTTTTCACAGATATGCATGTGTTCCTCGAGCGTTTCTCTGCCTGATACGTGTACAATAATTATTTGATTATCGTGATCTATTACAATTTCATAAGACACAGCAAACCTCCTTTTACCTCCAATGAAATAATGTCCAACACGAGGCAGAACACTATCAACAGATACTTTTCAAAACAACGGTATTCACACAAATGATACTCTTGAGAAATAAAACTGTCAAATCTGAAATCAGCCCCTTTTAAGCCACGAATCGATTGCATCTGCCGCTTCCCTGCCGCCTGCAAAATCCCTCAAGCCGACAGAATCGGCACACCCCCTATGAATATAGTCGATGGCGTAGTATATAAGTATATACGCATATGCTTATATGCCCTGTGTCCCAAAAATGCGTTCGGAACACAACCTTTCGAAAGGTATATCCTTATATTCCACTTAAACTCAACTATATAGCTATTGTCTCCAATTTGCTGTCAAGTTGTTCGAATCTTAGATATGTTCGGCGGTATGCAGCAGCACAAATATCAGTTCGTAAATACCTCCAGGCCGCTAATTTTCCTGTCTTTAATTCTATTTTTTTATCTTGCAAAACGTACAGGAGCCGTTAAAATACGCGGTATCATACTTGCATGGCTGTCTCGGAGGAGGGTAGCCAAAATGTGCTGTCTTTGGGCACTTCCTCAAATCGGTCGAAGAGAACCATAATCAAGACGAGCCAAACACAAATTCGGAGGAACAGAGAATGGCTGAAAAAACAAATCTAAAGACCTGGCTGGGGATTTCAATTGTATTAGTGACAATATTTGCGGGTAATGTCCGGGCCGACGGGACGTACAGCGGAGGCACAGGCGAACCTAACGACCCGTATCTGATTTCCACACCAGCCGATATGAACGAAATCGGCGCACATCCAGAAGATTGGAACGACTGTTTTCTTCTGACTGCGGACACTAATCTAATCGATTATAACGAGACAAATTTCATTATCATCGGAAATGATATTAATTCATTTACAGGCACTTTTAACGGCAACGGCCATACCATCAGCAATTTCACATTTAATTCGCCAAGTTCGAATTACGTCGGATTATTCGGGTATGTCAATGACCCCAATGCCAAGATAGAAAACCTGATACTTATCGATCCTAATATTCAAGGATATAGAGCTGTTGGTGCACTGGCAGGTTGGTTTAATAAGGGTACCATTACCGGTTGTGCTGTCGAAGGTGGAAATGTTTCCGGATATGATGATTATGCCGGCTGTCTGGCGGGGTATAATCATGGTAACATCTCAAACTGCTATGCCACCGGTGATGTTACAGGAACCGATTCAGTCGGCGGCCTAGTGGGATATAACGTCCCAAGCACCATCTCAAACTGCTACGCTGCAGGTGCGGTTGACGGAGATGGCGATGTCGGTGGCTTGGTGGGAAATAACTTATACCCAAGTACTATCTCAAACTGCTACGCTACTGGCCCGGTTTCCGGAGATAGTTATTCTATCGGCGGCCTGGTGGGAGATAACGGCGGCACCATCTCAAACTGCTATGCTATGGGCTCGGTTACAGGAGATGATTCTGTCGGCGGACTGGTGGGGAAAAACTACTACAGCGGCATCTCTAACTGCTATGCCACAGGTTTGGTAACGGGAATAAGCAATGTCGGCGGCTTTGCCGGATACAATGAAGACACGTTTTCTTTTTCTCTCTGGGATACAGAAACTTCTGGTACTACTGTGGGTGCTGGATATGGCAGTGATGACGGAGTGTATGGACTCGGCACGGAGTTAATGAAAATGCAGGTTATATACGACATCGCGGGGTGGGATTTTGTTAATGAAACTCTCAACGGCTCTAATGACGTCTGGACTATGCACGACGGTGCGGATTATCCGCAGCACGTGTGGGAATTGGTAAATTTTATCGGATGGTACGAAGTCGATTTTGCCGACTTCGCTTACTTAGCCGGGCACTGGCTCGATGAAAATTGCGGCAGTTCGGATGACTGCGATGGAGCAGATTTAGATTTTAGCGATTCGATCGACGAAGCAGACCTCAAAATCTTCATCGACCACTGGCTTGACGGCATTTAGTGATATAATATTCGATAAATTTCTGTCTCTATGACAGTTGCTTTGCGTAGAATTAAAGAAATCCAACCTCATTATTGATAAAAAACGCGACTTGGAAAATTTTTTCCGCAAAATTGGATTACATAACCTGTGTTCGTCGCGCAAAGTTGTTTTGAATTTCAGAAATTAGTGCTTCGAGATTGTTTCGTGTTTAGGGTTTAGAATTTCGGATTTGGCAGTGGCTACTGTTTTTTAAGCCACGAGTCGATTGCATCAGCTGCTTCCCTGCCCTGGGCAATGGCCCGGACGACTAACGAGGCCCCGAGTACCGTATCGCCCGCGGCGAACACCCAGTCCTCGCTGGACTGATAATCGTTCACGACAATATTACCGCGCTGGTCTAATTTGAGTCCGAGATTTTCAACCAGGCCTTTATGCACGACGTGCACGTAGCCCATTGCAAGCAGCACCAGGTCTGTCTTGATAACAAAATCGCTGCCCGGCACTTCCTTCATCTGCCACTTGCCGTTCGTCTGCGTCCACTCGACGCTGCACCCGTGTAGCTCGGTGACTTTTCCGTTTTTACCTTCGAAGCGTTTTGTCATCACGGACCATCTTCGGTCGCATCCTTCTTCGTGACTGCTGCTGGTGCGCATAATACGAGGCCACATCGGCCAGGGCGTATCAATCGGCCGCTGCTCCGGCGGCTTCGGCAGAATCTCCAGCTGGATGATTTGCCTGGGCCCCTGCCGCTGCGCCGTCCCGACGCAATCGCTGCCGGTATCGCCGCCGCCGATTACGACGACCGCTTTGTTCTTTGCGGTAGTTACGGCATCAGGCCCGACCGGCTCGCCGCTGCACAGCTTATTCTGCGCGGCAAGAAAATCCCACGCGAATACGATATTGGCATTTTCCCTGCCGGGCACGTTCAAATCCCGCCCTTGTCCCGCTCCCATGGTAAGGCACACAGCGTCGAACATCTTCCTGAGATATCGAACCGATATATCTTCGCCAACGCACACGCCCGTCTCGAATTCCACTCCTTCGGCCTTGAGCTGTTCCAGCCGCCGGTCGATGATATCCTTTGGCAGCTTGAAATCGGGAATGCCGTATCGCAGCAACCCGCCTGTTTTGTTGTCTTTTTCGAACACCTGCACGTCGTGTCCCGCCCGTGCCAGTTGTTGTGCCGCTGCCAGACCAGCCGGCCCCGAACCGATAACGGCGACGCATCTGCCCGTTTTTTGTTTGGCGGGCAGCGGCACAATCCACCCTTCGGCGAATCCGCGTTCGACTATCTGGTTTTCGATATGACGAATAAGGACCGGCTTATCATTGACCGCCAGGGTGCACGCCGTCTCGCACGGCGCGGGGCATATACGCCCGGTTATCTCCGGAAAATTATTCGTCGAGTGTAGATTCTCACACGCCGCCTTCCATTTCCCCCTGTAAACCAGGTCATTGAATTCCGGTATCCGATTATTCAGCGGACAGCCCACACCGAGGCAAAACGGAATTCCGCAGTCGGCGCAGCGGGCGGCCTGTGTGATGACGGCGTCGGGGGTCAGGGGTATATCGATATCGGCGAAGTCGTGGATGCGTTCTTCGATGGGTCTGTGCTCGACCTCCTGGCGGGTATATTTTAGAAAGCCTTTAGTTTCGCCCATTAGAACACCTTATCGGTTTCGCGCCGGTCGCTCGGCCTGTGCCCGAGATCCCGGCGATTATATTTTCAGGAAATTCTTTGTCTGGTCCATTAGAACACCTCTTCGGTGGCCGGGGTTGTATCGGTATCGCGCTGCTCAGCGGCCCGCATTTTTTCCAAAGCCCTGCGATAATCAATCGGCAAAACTTTTACAAACTTGCCGATTGCGTCGTTCCAGTTATCGAGGATGTATTTCGCGCGGTCGCTGCCCGTCCATTTGTAGTGCTTTTCGACGAGGTCGCGGAGGAGCTGTTTGTCGGCTGGTCGCCATACGCTCTCCAGCTCGACCATGTCAAGGTTGCAGAGAGTATCGAACAACTGCATCTCATCCAAAACGTAGGCAGTACCGCCGCTCATTCCGGCGCCGAAGTTGCAGCCTGTCTGGCCGAGAACGACAACCACACCGCCGGTCATATATTCGCAGCCGTGGTCGCCGAGACCTTCGACAACCGCAACGGCTCCGCTGTTGCGGACACAGAAACGCTCGCCGGCCACACCGTTAATGAAGACCTCGCCGCGAGTCGCACCATAGAGCAGGGTATTGCCGACAACAATATTCTCGTGGGCGACGAACGGTGATTTGGGCGGTCTTATTACGACAATGCGTCCGCCGCTGAGTCCTTTGCCGAGATAATCGTTACTGTCACCGATGAGTTTGAGCGTAACGCCTGGCGCTAAAAATGCGCCGAAGCTCTGGCCGGCTGAGCCGGTAAATTCAACTTCGAGCGTACCGTCGGGCAGGCCTGCAGAACCGAACTTGTTTACGATTCGATTGCTTATGATGGCGCCGACCGTTCGGTTAATGTTGCGAATAGGCATTTTCAGTTTTGTTTTTTTGCCGGACTCGAGCGCGGCGGCGGCTTTTTCCATAATCTTATAATCAAGATGGTCGTCAATTTTGTTCGGCTGACTGGAGCTGAGACGAATAGCACTTTGTTCTTTATATTCGGGCTGATGGAAAATCGCGGAAAAATCCAGGCCTGTGGTTTTGTAATGGTCTATTGCCTTTGTGACACTGAGTCTGTCACTTCGTCCTATCATGTCCTCGAAGTTGCGAAAACCCAACTGGGCCATTATCTGCCGTACTTCTTCTGCGACGAAGAACATGAACCGGATGGTGTATTCGGGTTTTCCGGCGAATCGTTTTCTAAGGAGCGGGTCCTGTGTGGCGATTCCGTAAGTGCATGCGCCCTCGTGACACTTTCGAAGGAGCGTACAGCCTAATGTCACCAGTGCTGCTGTTGCGAAACCGAACCGGTCTGCGCCGAGCATAGCTGCTATGACGACGTCACGTCCGGTCTTTAGCTGGCCGTCGGTCTGAACCCGTATGCGGTCTCGCAGTCCGTTCATTACCAGCACCTGCTGAGTTTCGGCCAGGCCGAGCTCCCATGGTACGCCGGCGTGCTTAATAGATGAAAGTGGGCTTGCACCTGTACCGCCGTCGTGTCCGCTGATTAGCACTTCGTCAGCGTTGCCTTTTGCTACGCCTGCGGCGATAGTACCGACGCCGACCTCTGCTACCAGTTTGACGGAGACCTTAACGCCGGGATTGGAACACTTGAGGTCGTAGATAAGCTGAGCCAAATCCTCAATCGAATAGATATCGTGATGCGGCGGCGGCGAAATGAGGGTTACGCCTGGCGTCGAATATCTCATTCCGGCGATTTCCTCGGTGACTTTATGTCCGGGTAGCTGGCCGCCTTCGCCGGGCTTTGCGCCCTGTGCCATTTTTATCTGCAATTCTTTCGCGTTGGCGAGGTACTCGATGGTGACACCGAAGCGGCCGCTTGCGACCTGTTTAATTGCGCAGCTTTTCGAGTCGCCGTTTGTTTGGGGGACGTATCTTGCAGGGTCTTCTCCGCCTTCGCCGGTATTACTCATCGCGCCAATACGATTCATCGCAATCGCAAGGCATTCATGCGCTTCTTTGCTGATTGAGCCGTGGCTCATTGCTCCGGTGCAAAATCGTTTGACGATATTTTCGGCGGGTTCGACTTCTTCGAGCGGAACGGGTTCCCCGGGCACGAATTTGAAGAGTCCTCGCAGGGTGCAGAGTTTTTTGGCCTGGTTGTTGACGGCGTCTTTGTATTCTTCGTAAGCCTTTGCATCCTCGAATTTGACTGCGTGCTGAAGACGCGCAACGGTAATCGGATTCCAGAGATGGCGTTCGCCGTCGGAGCGCCAGTGATATTCACCGCCGAAGTCCAGGTCAAGCTGGCCGGCCTTTCGCGGCGCGTATGCAGCTTTATGCCGCTGGAGTACTTCCTCTGCAATCTGGGCCAGTCCGATACCTTCGATACGTGAGCTTGTACCTGTGAAGTATTTGTCAATCACATTGCGGTTGAGGCCTATGGCCTCGAACAACTGTGCGGTGTGATAGCTTCTCAGGGTTGAGATACCCATCTTGCTCATCGTTTTCAGGATACCTTTTTTGACGGCGGCGATGTAATTATCGGCGATTCTGTAGGGCTCCATGTCACCGGGCAGCTCGCTATCTCGCTGAAGCTCGTCGAGTGATTCGAAGGCCAGATACGGATTGACGGCGTTAGCGCCGAATCCGGCGAGGAGGCAGAAGTGCATTACCTCTCGCGGCTCACCACTTTCGACGATAAGGCCAGCCTCACTTCTCAGTCGGCGATTCAGGAGTCCCTGATGTACTGCGCTCACGGCCAATAGTGACGGGATTGGCGCTTTTGTCTGCGACTGGTCGCGGTCGCTGATTATGATAAGTGACGCCCCGTCGTTAATGGCCTGGGCGGCGTCCTCGAGCAGTTTGTCCAGTGCCGCAGTGAGTGCACGGCCCGGGTTGTCGTCAGCTGCATCGAAGACGGCTGAGACGGTTGCGACTTTGAAATCTTCTCTCTGCACGGAGCGAAGTCGATTCAAATCCTCGTTGGTGAGAATGGGGTGCGGCAGCTTTAGCTGTTTGCAGTGTTCCGGACTTTCTTCGAGAATGTTTCGCCTTTTTCCGGTGAACATCATAAGGCTCATCACGAGTCCTTCGCGGAGCGGGTCGATGGGAGGATTTGTCACCTGTGCGAATAACTGTTTGAAGTAGGCGAATAGGAGCTTGGGTTTTTCTGAAAGGACGGCCAATGGGGTATCGTTGCCCATCGAGCCGACCGGCTCCTGGCCGTTGAGGACCATGGGCATCAGAATCATTCTGAGCTCTTCGCGGGTATAACCGAATACTCGCTGTCGCAGGGCTATGGTTTCGGGGTCGCTTACGACGCGCTGCGGGGTATCGAACAGTCCTCGCAGCTCGATTCTTTCTTCGAGCCATCTTCTATATGGTTTGCGTCTGGATATTTTGCTCTTTATTTCGTTGTCGGTGATAATGCGTCCTTCGACGGTATCGACGAGGAACATGTGCCCGGGTCGGAGTCGTCCTTTCCGCTGAATTTTTTCGGGCGGGAATTCAATAACGCCGGCTTCGCTGGCGAGGACCATCAGGCCGTCGGTAGTAACCAGGTAGCGGCAGGGTCGCAGTCCGTTTCGGTCGAGAGTTCCGCCAATCAGACGTCCGTCGGTAAATACCATCGCAGCCGGTCCGTCCCACGGCTCCATTATGGCTGAGTGATATTCGTAAAAGGCACGTTTATCCTTACTGATATGATAGGCGGGGCCGAAGGCTTCGGGTATCATCATCATCATTGCGTGCGGCAGAGAGCGGCCGCCCTGGACAAGAAATTCGAGCATGTTATCGAAGCAGGCTGAGTCGCTGCCTCCGGCTGTTAATACGGGCAGCAGGTCTCGCAGGCCGTAACCGAAGACCTTGCTGACCATAGTTCGTTCGCGGATTCTCATGCAGTTGCGATTTCCGCTGAGGGTATTAATCTCTCCGTTGTGCGCGATGCACCTGAAAGGCTGAGCCAGTCTCCAGTTGGGAAGCGTGTTGGTGCTGTATCGCTGGTGGACGATGCACAGGGCCGATTTTACTCTTTCGTCCGACAGGTCGGGATAATACGCGAAGAGCTGCCAGGCCATGAACATGCCTTTATAGCAGATAGTTCTCGAGGAAAGAGATGTTATGTAGAAATCTTCGCCTTCGGCGCCGAATCGTTCGGATGCGATTCTCTCGGCGCGTCGCCTGGCCATATACAGCCGTCGTTCGAAGTCGATACCCTCGCAGCCGTCGGCAGCTACGAATACCTGTTTTATGGAAGGCTCGGCGCTTAGGGCAAGTTTGCCGAGGCAGTCTGGTTTTGAGGGGACATTTCGCCAGCCGATTACGCGCATACCGTAATGAGTTACGGCGGATTCGAGAATTTCATCACACTTGGTGCGCAGTGCTTCGTTTTTTGAGCCGAAGACCACGCCGACGGCGTAACGGCCGGGCTCGGGCAGCGACAGTGCCAGGCGTTTACTTTCGGATTTGAAAAAATCGTGCGGGAGCTGAAAGAGGATTCCGGCCCCGTCACCGGTAATATCGTCAGCGCCTGCTGCGCCTCGGTGATGGAGATTGACGATGGTCTCCCTGCCGTATTCGATAATGGCGTGGTCCTTTTTACCGTTTATATTTACGACTGCACCGATACCGCAGGCATCATGCTCAAATCGCGGGTCATATAAACCCTGTTGTTCCGGATTGCGTACCATATCTTGACACCATTTCCGTACTTTTTCAGACCAGTACCCTATAGTATTGTACTATTAATGTCAATTCGCAGCGCCGGCGACATATCCGGTCCCGGGGATAAATATTGCCGCTGCGCGCGAAAAATTCCCACCTCGGCGCTATACTTCTGCGCCGAGGTGGGCAAAGGCGTCAGCTTTCGCTGAACGACCCCAAAAGCACTGATTCTATTAACTGTCGTAATAGAGATGGAACTCGTGCGGATGCGGGCGCAGGTGCATCGGTTTTATTTCCTCGTCGCGCTTCCACTTAATCCACATCTGTACCAGGTCATCGGTAAAGACACCGCCCTGCGTGAGGAATTCATAGTCTGTTTCGAGGGCGTTGATAGCCTCTTCGAGCGAACCGGGTGTGTGTTTATATTTCGCCAGCTCTTTCTCGTCGAGATGATAAATGTTCACATCCAGCGGTTTGCCCGGGTCAATTTTATTTTTGATGCCGTCGATTGCTGCCATAAGCATAGCGGTCCAGGCAAGATAGCCGTTGGCGGTCGGGTCGGGACAGCGGAACTCAAGCCTCTTTGCCTTGGGACTGGCGGAATACATCGGGATACGAACTCCAGCCGAACGGTTTCGCGCGCTGAGGACAAGATTGACTGGCGCTTCGAAGCCCGGGACCAGTCGACGATAGGAATTGGTCGTTGGCGCGGCAAAAGCCAGCAGTGCGGGGGCGTGCTTGAGAATACCGCCGGCACTATATAAACCGATGTCACTGAGGCCTGCATACTTGTCGCCGGCGAACAGCGGCTTGCCGCCCTTCCACAGTGAAAAGTGGGTGTGCATGCCGCTGCCGTTGTCGTCGAAGACGGGCTTGGGCATAAATGTCACCGTCTTGCCGTTTCTCTTTGCGACGTTTTTGATGATGTACTTGTACCACATGAACTGGTCGCACATCTTGAGCAGGTCATCGAACTGCATATCGATTTCAGCCTGACCGGCTGTTGCGACCTCATGATGATGGGCTTCGATCTTGATGCCGAGCTTCATCATCTCATAAACCATCTCCCCGCGAAGGTCATGATAGGTGTCGGTCGGGCTGACGGGGAAGTAGCCGCCCTTGAAGCTCGGTTTGTAGCCGAGGTTCGGCTCTTCGAAACGCGCGGTATTCCACGCGCCTTCGACTGAGTCGATTCGATACATCCCGGTATGCTGATTTTGTTCATACTGGACTTCGTCGAAGATGAAGAACTCGGGCTCGGGCCCGATGTAGCAGGTATCCGCGATGCCGGTTTCCTTCAGATACGCCGCGCCCTTTCTCGCGATGTGGCGCGGGTCTCTGGTGTAATCCTCTTTTGTCACGGGGTCGACGATATCGGCAATCACACTGACCGTCGGCTCGGCAAAAAACGGGTCCATCGCAGCAGTGGACGGGTCGGGGATAGCGAGCATGTCCGACATGTGAATGTCCTGCCAGCCTCGAATGGATGAGCCGTCAAAACCAAGGCCGTCTTCAAACGTGCCGTCGTCCCAGCACTCGATTGGGTACGAGCAGTGCTGCCACGTACCCAGCAGGTCAACAAATTTCAGGTCGACCATTTTCGCGTTGTTCTTTTTCGCGAAGTCAAAGAAATCTTTTGGGGTCATCATCTTGTCCTTTCAAATCACCTTAATATTACTGCTGAAAACTGATACCTGTCAGAACTTTTAAGAAAAACAACATTCAGCCGATAGCCTCGTTTCCCGTCTCGCCGGTCCTGATTCTGAAGCACTGCGGCAAATCCATTACAAAGATTTTGCCGTCTCCGATATTGCCCGAGTGAGCGCCTTCCATGATAGCGTCAACGGCCGGCTTGACGTATTGCTCGTTGACGGCTATTTCAAGCTTGATTTTCCGCAGAAGATTACCTTGTTCCTTATGGCTTCGATATACTTCCGCGATTCCCTTTTGCCGGCCCCTGCCGGAAACGCTCGAAACGGTCACAAGGTGAATCTCCTTTTCAGTCAGTTTCTTTAATACCTCATCCAGACGGTCGGGCTGAATTATGCCGATAATATATTTCATTTAGCCAACCCTTGATAACTTAATTAATCAGAGTGTAAGCGGCCTCGCGGTGCTGGGTCAGGTCGAGACCGACCATCTCCTCGTGCTCAGAAACTCTCAGCTTTAATACAACATTCACAAACTTGAGCAGCACGACACCTGCGATAAACGAGTAAGCCATTGTTATAAGCACGGCTTTTATTTGAATCCAAAGCAGTGCGGGATTTCCGTACAACAGGCCGTCGGCCCCGGCGGGATTCACCGTCTTGGTTGCCCAGATGCCCGTCGCAATGACGCCCCAGATACCTCCGATTCCATGTACTCCAAAAGCATCCAGCGTATCATCATAACCCAATGAGCCTTTTATGCACGTAATAACAAGCCACGGAAGAAGCCCTGCACCGATACCAATCCAGATTGCACCTGAGGGCGTTACAAATCCCGAGGCCGGGGTGACCGCCGCCAGACCTGCTATTACGCCGGTAATCATACCGAGCGTTGTCGGTTTCTTATACCTGAGCCAGTCAAGCAGCGCCCATGTTATACCGGCTGTGGCGCCGGCTATGTGGGTTGCAGTGAACGCACTGCCCGCTAAAGACGACGCTCTCAAAGCACTGCCGGCGTTGAAACCGAACCATCCGAACCATAACAGGCCCGCACCCAGAACGGCGAACGGCAAATTGTGAGGCGGAGAAACGCTCTCGGGATAACCTTTTCTGCGCCCCAGTATCAAAGCCGCCGCCAAAGAGGTCATTCCCGCATTGATATGGACTACCGCCCCGCCGGCAAAATCCAGCGCACCGGCGTTTTTCAAAAAACCGCCTGCGCCCCAGAACCAGTGCGCTATAGGGTCATATATAAGGGTCGCCCACAGCAATGAAAAAATGCAGAAGGCCGAAAATCTCATCCGCTCGGCGAAAGCTCCAATAATCAGCGCCGGAGTTATAACCGCGAACATCATCTGGAACATCATAAATACCTGGTGCGGTATAGTAGCGGCATAATCTGGGTTGGGGGCCGCCCCAACTCCCTTGAGCCAGAGCCAGTCTAAGCCGCCGATTAGCGAACCTTTGTCCGGCCCGAATGATAGACTATAGCCCAGTATCACCCACTGTAAACTCACGAGGCACAGAATCATGAAGCATTGCATCAGCACCGACAGCATATTCTTACGGCGAACCAATCCTCCGTAGAAAAACGCCAGCCCCGGCGTCATGAGCATAACCAGAGCGGCGGATATCAACACCCACGCCGTGTCGCCGGTGTCGATTGTCGGATTTTGACTTGCCAAAGAACCTGCTTCGTCTGCTGACGCTGTTTCGCAAAATATCGTCCCTGCGGTCAATATGAATACTATCGTTATAGACAGCGTTCTTTTCATTTGTCTGCACTCCCGGACGAGCGTTTATAAACAATTCTCTTCGTGCTCACGTAAAACGGCTGCACTCAGAACCTTCGCAAATGACGTGCCAGCTCGGCCGTCCGCAAGCCTTATTTACATAACTCCTTGCAAATACTTGAATTACGCTCGCCAAAAGCAGACAGTCAGCAGAGAATAAATCTACATTTTTGTATAAACTCCAAAAAATATCTACGTTATTGTAGTTTTTTGTGTTAAAATGGGGGCTCTGGCAGCCGTGGCTCAGAGCCCGCCTGAACCGGAACACCTAATGTGATGCCCGGTCATACGCAAACAAACATTATCCGATGGCCTCACTGCCGCGGAGGCATTCGAACAGGCTCTTACCCTATGGCGGGTTTTCCTTTTTCTCCTGTTCGTATGCGTATGCATTCGGGCAGGTCCAGAACAAATATCTTTCCGTCACCGATTGTTCCCGTCCGCGCACCTTCGATAATCGCGTTAATAGTTTTTTCAACGAAGTCCTCATTAACCGCTATTTCGAGCCTGACCTTCTTGAGCAGGTTCACGTCAAAGGTGACGCCTCGGTAACTTTCGTGATAACCTTTCTGAGCACCGCAGCCGAGCGAGTTAGTCACCGACACCTTAAAAACCTCGGCTTTGTACAGCGCTTGTTTTACATCACTCAACTTATGCGGCTGAATATATGCTATTATCAGTTTCATTTTACTGAATCCTGTACCCTGAATCCTATACCCTGTTTTAGCTTGTACTGAATATCTGGAAACCGCCGTATGCTTCCATCCCGTGCTCGCCGATATCCAGACCTCTTAATTCCTCTTCTCTGCTGACTCGCAGACCTATCGTAACATCAATCAGCTTAAAAACAATACCCATACAAACGACGACAAAGATAATCGTCGCGACCGAGCCGACCATTTGAATGCCGATCTGCATCGGGTTTCCGCCGTAGATAAAGCCCTCATTAGCCAGACCCAGTGACGCCCTGCCGAATATTCCGACCGCGAGCGTCCCCCAAATTCCGCACATACCGTGTACCGGTACCGCCCCGACCGGGTCATCAACTTGTAGCTTATCTAAAAGCTCGACACCGAGCACAACTATTACTCCGGCTGCCGCGCCGATGACTATCGCCGCCCAAGGCTCGACACACGCACACGGCGCGGTTATGGCCACCAGGCCAGCCAGCGCACCGTTCATCGCCATTGACAAATCCGGCTTGCCGAACCGCTTCCATACGGTCAGCATCGCTGCTATACCGCCCAGTGCTGCCGCAAGATTTGTGTTGATTGCGACCCTGCCGATGTCAAACCCGCCGTTATTAACACCGAGCGTAGAGCCCGGATTAAAGCCGAACCACCCGAACCACAATATGAACACACCTAAAGACGCCAGCGGGATACTGTGTGCTGGAATCGCACGCGGCTTACCGTCTATAGAGTATTTACCCTCGCGGGGACGAAGGATTATCGTCCCGACAAGGGCCGCCATTCCGCCGGTAGTATGAACGACCGTCGAGCCGGCAAAATCAAAAAATCCCATACCTGCCAACCAGCCGCCGCCCCAGGCCCAGTGCCCGATGATTGGATAAACCAGCGCGCTTATCAAAAATGAATAAATAAGATAACCGACAAATTTCATACGTTCAGCCATACCACCTGCCACGATTGTCGCTGCCGCTCCGCAAAACGCCGCCTGGAAGAGCCAGAAGGCATAGACCGGAATACCACTGACCGTTTTATCACCCAGACCTGCAAGGGCCCAGCCTTGCGTTCCGCAGAACGCGTTACCGTCGCCGAACATCAGGGCATAGCCGAATAGGAAAAAGGCCAGCGAGGCCATGCAAAAATCAAGGAAGTTTTTGGTCAGGATGTTGCAGGTATTTTTTGCGCGGATAAAACCGGCCTCGACCATACCGAACCCGGCCTGCATAAAGAACACCAGAAACGCCGCAATCAAAACCCAGACCGTATCAAGGCCCTGTTTGAGCGAGGCGATGTCAATATCCCCCTCTGAGGCGTACACTATTCCGCTGCCGGCCGAAAGCACAAACAACACTATCAGTACTCGCGTAAAGGCAAACGTAAATATGTTTGTTCTTTTTTGCACCACTTTCTAAGCTCCCGAAAAAACTAACCGTCATTTCTTACCGCCGTGTTATATTGGCAACACTCGTGCCAAAATCCGACAAAAACCTCGAATTGACATAACTAATTTATATATAAGAGGTTAACGCATCTCCAGCCTACTGCAGCCAAAATTGCTTTTCTACATTTTTGCATTGTCATCAAAGCCAATCTACATTTATGTATTTTTTTCATCCAGCCGTTTAACACATTAAAAGCCTTTTGACATACTAACGCCGGCGAAGAAGTAATCGCTGTCCGTGCTGTAGGCATCGGTACTGCGAATGTCGTCGCTGAGGAGTGTCACGTAATTAAGACTCGGGGTAACCGTCCAGCCGATAAGTTCCACGGGAAAGGCGACCGAAAACGTCAGGTCCTGCATCTTGCTCTGTTCAGTGCCCCAATAATATTTGTTATATGAGCCGCTTGCCCAGCCGAGGCCAGCGCCGATTTCCATTCCGACAGGCGCATCACCCAGCTTTGCAATTTCTTCTATACTATGGCTGAATCCTAAATTTACATACGTGCCCTCGGCCTCATCGAGGTCGTGATAGACAGTAATAGTTGGGCTGAGCGGCAAGTCGAAACCAAGTCCCCAATAGACTTCCGTAGTATCGGGTACAGCGGTCCCGGGGAAATCATAGTAAATCACACCGACCGAATAGCTGAGCCCTTTAATGCCCGGGAAATCATCCGAGAAGTCGAGAGAATAATCGACCTCCGAAAAGTCGCCGCTGTTGCCGTTGATATTGGTCAAATCCATATTGCCCCAGAACCCGGCCGTGAATTTTCCCCAGCTCAGACTTAGCCCCGGCTGAAAAACCGGGTCGTCACTGAGATTTTGTCCCCGCTAGATATACTTACCGTAGAAGTCGGCTGTTATCTCGACACCTATGGCGTCATCCTCAGCCGCTGCCGCAGCGGCAGATAGCAACAATACAACACCTGCGCACAAAACTCTCTTTCCCATAATGCACCACCTTTTCAATGAAAACACAAATTAACACACAGTGCCCTTAGCCATGGCAATCCCCGTGCCAAAAGTTCAGAACACGACGAGGTTTGACTATAAGTGGTTATGAAAAAGGCAGTTAAAGAGGACAAGGGATTTGCTAAAGACAGATAATCGCACTACAAAAATGTGATTCAATATCAAGACGTCTACAATAATGTAGTGACATTCACGAAAGCAGCTTAGGTAAAATGCCGTATTTTTTGATTTTGTAGCCGAGGATGCGTTCTGTCAGGCCGAGCTCGGTCGCGGCTTTTCTTTGGTGGCCTCCAGTTTTTTTGAGAGCATCGACGATGAGCTCTCTTTCCTTATTGGCGATAATTGCGTCGAATGAACTTCCACCGACGGTCTCGGTTTTTCTTATCATCTGAAGCGAAGGCGGCAGATGCTCCGAGCGTATGACCTGCCCGTCGCAAAGCAGGACAGCCCTTTCGATGCAGTTTTCAAGCTCGCGGACGTTGCCCGGCCAGTGGTAGCTGGTCAGCATCTCTATTGCCGGGGTGGATATGCGCGAAATTTTCTTGCCGTTGTCTGCGGCAATTTTTTCGAGGAAGAAATCGGCAAGCAGCATTATATCGTCTTTTCTCTCGCGCAGGGGCGGCAGGAAAATCGGAAAAACGTTAATACGGTAATATAAATCCTCTCTGAAAAGGCCTTGGCTGATTTGTTTTTCGAGGTCCTTATTTGTCGCGACGATAATACGCACGTTGGTTTTTATGCTTTCGGTTCCTCCGACCCTTTCGAATTCTTTGAACTGTATTACCCGCAGCAGTTTGACCTGAAGGTTCATTGAGAAATCGCCGATTTCATCGAGGAAAATTGTTCCGCCGCTAGCCTTTTCGAATCTGCCGATTTTGCGTTCTGTAGCTCCCGTAAAGGCGCCTTTTTCATGGCCGAATAATTCACTTTCAAGAAGTGAATCGGGCAGGGCGGTACAGTTGACTTTAATAAAAGGCTTGGTCGCGCGCGGACTTGTATAGTGAATTGCGTGGGCAACGAGGTCTTTTCCGGTTCCGCTTTCTCCGCGAATGACAACGGTTGCGTTGCTATCGGCGACCTGCTCAATCAGGCGATAGACCTCTTTTATGGCGTTGCTGGTGCCGACCATGTTGTGTACGTTAAATTGCGATTTGAGCTCCTGTCGCAGCCGAAGGTTTTCATCCCGCCAGCGTTTACGGTCCGACTCGAGGAGTTTATTAAGCTTTGCGGCCTGTGCGACCATCGTCGCGATAACGTTTAACAATCGTATGTCCGCTTCGAAGTCTTCTGTTTGCGTTGTTTCCCTGTCAACGCTCAGTGTTCCGATAGTGTTGGCTTCGAGCTTAATCGGGACGCAGAAAAAGGCTGTTTTCTTACCCTCGCTATTCTTGAGCGACCGAGTCCGGTGCAGAAATCGAGGGTCTTTTAAGATATCAGGCACTACAATCTGCTCACCGCTTTGGACCACAGTGCCGGTGATACCTTCTCCGATTCGGTAAGTCCCCCTGCTCATCGATTTTTCACTAAGGCCGTGAGCCACCCTGATATTGATTGTTTCGGCGTCAGGGTCGAGAAGTGTAATAGTGCCCCTGCGAAGCTTCAAGTGCGTGTCAAGCAGCTTGAGCATTGACTTGAGGGTCCGCTCCAGGTCGAGTGACTCGGCAAAGGCGGTGGCTATATCACTGAGGAGCGAGAATTCCTTGTTCGGCCTTGCTTTCATGACTGCTTCCTTAAGGTATCAGGCTGCTTATAGTAACAAAATTGTAGTCGGTCTGCAAGAAATTACAATTGTGTAATTCGAGGTTCTTTTTGGGGGAACTCTCTCGATATCCGGCACTGGTTGTGGTTTATTTTAACCGTCGCCGAATTTCAGAAGATTAAGGCCGCTTTTGGGGTCGAACTTTCGGCCGGCTTCAATTCCCGTAATTTCGATAATCGTAACTTCCAAAATCAAAAATATATTCGCCCCGCCTCGGGGACAGCCTACGATGCTTTCGTTACCCTTGCCGATAGCCGTGTGGATATGCAGCTTCGGCCCCTCATCATCGCGGTAAAGCGTTCCGACGCCGAGTACCTCGCCTGGTCCGTCAAATTCCCTGAAATTTCCGACAATCTTCGGTTTTTCCTGTTTCGGCCCGACAACTACATTGGCCTTTCTAAGCCCTCCGGTTATAAAAACCGCAGCACAATCAATCTTTTCCCTTTCGGCGATGTTCTCGATACATTCGTACAAGTCCTCGCCTTCACACAGTCTCGCCGCGATGATTCTGCCTGCCCCGCCTACAGCGTATTCCATGGCCTGTTCCTTAAAGATTTGTTATCAGCCACGGATTTTAGCCTGTCATTGTGCCCGTGTAAACGAACAAGCTTGTCGCGTTTTGCCATGTTGTCCCTAAAACCGTCCGGTTGACTGGGCGGTCTTTTTTGATTAGTATCCGTAGTAGTCGCCAGCGTAGCTCAATGGTAGAGCTCTGGTTTTGTAAACCAGTGGTTGTCGGTTCGAATCCGACCGCTGGCTTGTTTTCTGCGCGTTTGAAAGGTCATCCGCGAGGCGATTCCAAAAAGCTTGCCAATCGGCCGGCCTGCGGCTATACTTATCAGCTTCAATTTCAGGTAATTCGGGAAAGGGCCCGGGTATGTCAGACAAAAATTCTGACCTCAAAAAGATAGAACAGCTCCTTGAAATAATGAAAGAAAACGACCTTGTCGAGATTGAGGTCAAATCGGGCGACGATAAAATCGTCCTCAAGCGCGCACAGCCTCAATCACCCCCGGTCACCGCGGTACCGATAATAGCGCCGGCCGGACCGACTGGTACAGCCGTCCCGTCTGCGTCAACCGGCGTGGGAGGCACCGCGGCGGCGAAACCCTCCGACCTTATAGAAATTAAGGCGCCGATGGTCGGCACGTTCTACGCAACGCCGAACCCCGACGCCGAGCCTTACGTCGAGGTCGGCTCTAAAGTTACTCAATCAACCGTCGTATGCATCATCGAAGCGATGAAAGTTATGAACGAAATCAAGGCTGAGACCGAAGGAACCGTCGCCGAGGTGTGTATCCAGAGTGGTCAGGCCGTCGAATACGGAACGGTTCTGTACAGAGTCAAGCCTGATTAAGTCCAAAGATATTCAAAGGCGAGAAATGTTTTCAAAGATACTCATAGCTAACCGCGGCGAAATTGCCCTGCGGATTATTCGCGCCTGCCATGAGCTGGGCATCGCCGCCGTCGCCGTATATTCCAAGGCCGACGCCAACAGCTCGTATCTGGAACTCGCCGACGAGTCTATATGCATTGGCCCGGCGGCTTCTGCAAAAAGTTATCTGAATATTCCGGCGATTATCAGCGCCGCTGAGGTTGCCGACGTCGACGCGATACATCCGGGTTACGGTTTTCTGGCAGAGAATATCGAGTTCGCACAAATCTGTCACGACTGCGGAATCAAATTCATCGGTCCGTCCGTGGAAGCTATGCAGCTTCTCGGTGACAAGGTTGAAGCTCGCAAGCTGGCCCAGAAGGCCGACGTTCCGGTGGTGCCGGGTTCCGAAGGGGTTGTTACCGATGAGGCTGAGGCGCTCAAGCTCGCGGGCAAACTCGGCTATCCGGTCATTATAAAAGCGGCGGCCGGCGGAGGCGGCAGAGGCATGCGGGCGGTACACAACGATATCAGCTTTCGACAGGCATTTGCCGCGGCACAGGCTGAGGCCGATGTGGCCTTCGGCAATCCGAGCGTCTATCTCGAAAAACTTGTCGTCGAGCCGCGACACGTGGAGGTGCAGGTACTCGCGGATGAGCACGGCAACGCGCTGCACTTTTACGAGAGGGACTGCTCTATCCAGAGGCGACATCAGAAGATGATAGAGGAATCGCCCTGTCCGGTGCTCGACGAGCGAGACCGAAATGAGCTGTGCGAGTCGGCACTTCGAATCATCAAAGAGGCAAAATATACCAACGCCGCTACGGTCGAGTTTCTGCTGGATAAGAACAAGAACTTTTATTTCATCGAAGCCAATGCCCGGATTCAGGTCGAGCACCCCGTTACCGAGATGGTGACCGGCCATGACCTGATTAAATGGCAGCTCCGTATCGCTTCTGGTGAAGAAATGAAATTGAGTCAGCGCGACATCAAGCACCAGGGTTGCGCCATTGAATGCCGCATCAACGCCGAAGACCCCAAAAACAATTTTTCTCCCTGTCCCGGCACCATTACGCGATATATCCCGCCTGGCGGGCCGGCCGTGCGCATCGACACCCACGTTTACCAGGGCTACACCGTTTCTCCGAATTACGATTCGATGATATGCAAGCTGATAGTCCACCGCCCGACCCGGGGCGAGGCTATCGAAACCACCAGACGTGCCCTGAGCGAATTTATAATCGAACCACTTAAGACGACTATCCCCGCCTGCCTCGATATACTCTCACACAATCTGTTCGTAAAGGGAACGGTAGATACCAGCTTTATCGAGCGTAACTTCTGACCGGCAGCCGGAAATGCTACTGCATTCGAATCTGAACACTGCGTGCGTGTGCGTCCAGTCCCTCCGCCTTGGCCAGGCGAATGATGTCATCCGCACTTTCAGCAAGCTTTTTCTCGTCGTATTCTATGATGCTCGTTGACTTGATAAAATCATTAGCGCTTAACGCACTGAAAAATCTCGCACTTGTGCCGGTCGGCAGAGTGTGGCTCGGCCCTGCCCAGTAATCGCCGACGGCCACCGGCGTGTAATCACCAATAAAAATTGCCCCGGCATTTGTAATCTTATCGGCGACCTGCCTGCTTTCTTTGCCACACTGAATCTGTAAATGCTCAGCAGCAAAAAGATTCGCATAATCCACCACATCGGCCATATTTTTTAAGACCACAATAGCGCTGAATCCGAGCAGGCAATCGACGGTCTCCTTCGACCTGTTCAGATTCGTCACCTGTCGTTTGAGTTCTGCTAGAACTTCCAGGGCCAGCTTTTCGGATTGCGTACATAAAACCGCTGAGCCTGGGTTATGTTCAGCCTGGCTGAGCATATCGGCAGCGACCCAGGCAGGATTCGCCTTGTCATCGGCAATTATCAATACCTCGCTCGGTCCTGCTATGGAATCTATTCCAACAAGTCCAAGAACCTTTTTCTTGGCCATCTGGACCCATTGATTTCCAGGCCCGACAATTTTGTCAACGCTGCGAATTGTTTCCGTTCCCTGGGCCAGCGCCATAACAGCCTGTGCTCCGCCTATCCTGTAAACCTCTTTTATATTCAACTCATAGCAGGTCGCCAGAATCACTGGATGGATGCCGCCTTTGTATCTTGGCGGCGATACAACCACGATTTCTTTTACACCTGCAACCTGTGCCGGGACCGCAGTCATTATCACAGTCGAAGGCAGCGGCGCAGACGCTCCCGGAACACATATACCGACTCGTTTTATCGGCGTGTATTTTATGCCCGTCGATTTGAAAGTCTTATTGTTGCCGACAAAGATTTTTGACTGATATTCTTTAACGTTCTTAATTGCAGATTGAATTGACTTCAAAAGTTTTTTATCTATTGTTTTATGAGCTTCATTTAACTGCTCTTGCGAAATCCTGAATTGTGCAGGAGTTAGTTTAATACCATCGAATTTCTCTGTGAATTCGGCTATTGCCTCGTCTTTACGTTTGCTTACTTCATTAAGTATGTTATCTAATTGGTTATCTTTTTCGTCTTTGTCACCAAAATGAGTAGCCCGAACAACTGCTGCTCGCACTTGCGTAAATCGTTCGGCAAAATCCGGCTGGTCGTATTTAATCAGAATTCCGTCAAGCTCTTTTTGCATTTTGATTTATCTCTGTGAACTCTGCGTTTTCAGTGGTTAAGTTATCCGCCGAAGTTGCCGTGTCCGTAAGCGCGGTTGGCAGTCTGTAAGAGCAGATAATATCTGTCCTGGTATTTTGTCACTATACCCGAGACCTTGAATCGAAGCTCGCCGGGCATTTTTCCCTGTCTTGCCCGCGCCATGGCAAGAGCCCGGCAAGGCAAAAGCTCGAGCGATACACTGGAAGTATTCCTGCCGAGGGCGTCAAACTCAAAAACCCATCCGCCGTCCGGCTTTTGTTTTATATAGCCCGTCCTGTCAGCCAGGATAGAATCCTGCTTCAGCTCTAATCCCTGCTTGAGCATCTGCGGGCGAATGACGCGTCGCGTTCTGAGCTTGTCGATTATTTCCTGCGGAATCATCACCGCATCGTTCGGCTCATTTATCATAACCTCGGTCATCGGCTCGTTCGGCTCCCGGCCAGGAGTCCCCGTGACGGCGGGTTTTTCCGCGGGAGCCGTATCGGTCCGAACCAGCGGCAAAAAGTAATCACAGAACAGGTAATTTTCCCCGCGATAGACCGTTACCATAGCGTTATAAAGCCTGTAGCTCCTGCCGGGATTGTCTTTAATGTCGGCGACCATTTTTTCCAGTCCCGCTGAGGGCAGAATCTCGATTTTTGTTCCGGCGGTAATTATACTTCTGCCGTCACTTATATCCTGCTCCATTTCGAAGAACCACTTATCGCCGCGGGCAACCGCCCTGCCGTCAACGCCCATCAATACAAACCCGTCGCGCAACAACGGTTTTGGCGGTTCCTGCCCTGCAAGAGCACCAGTTGCAATCAGCAAAATCAATAACATAACGCGCTTAATCATATCAAACTCCCACAGGCACCCGGTTTTTACAATAATCGCTCTTTCAGTAACGCAACAGCTTTTTCCGGCCCATCGACCTGTTCGATATATTCACTGCTGCCGTGGTCATCCCGGCTGACCGTCTTTAAAAGCTCTATCCAGAAATCGCCCACGATTATAACCGGTTTGCCCCGCGGTAAAAACCCCTTATTTTTCAGCTCCCATACCTTTGCCAGTTCCAGCAGTGTTCCCGTTCCTCCGGGCAGAACAATATACCCGGCTGCCAGCTCAATCAGTTTATCCAGTCGTTCATCGAGCGAGCCTGTTACAATTTCCCTGCTGATATATTCGTTTGGTTTGGAGCTGAACGTCGAGCATGTTACACCGATTACCTCACCGCCGGCCCGGCTTGCGCCTTTGGCCGCGGCCAGCATCGTCCCGCCGTAACCGCCGTTGGCGATAGTAAAGCCGCTTTCGGCAAGAAGTTTACCGGTTTTGTATGCAAGCTCGAATGCTTCATCACCGGCTTTGGCCCTGCCGGTGCCGAAAATTGTAATGATTTTATTTACCACTGGGCTTGGCCATCCTGCGGATTGCTTTTTTGCGCGTGTAATTAAGGAGTCCCGCTGAAAGCAGAATCTGCCTGTCACGTACAGACAGATTCAGCCTGCCGGTAAATTCAAAGCTGTGACTGCGATTGGCAATTGTCACTTCGTCACCGCCCTTAATTGCTTCGAGCAGATTTTTAATTTCGAGCTCATCGCCGCTGTTTATCCTGTCGTAGTCGGCAGGGTCGGCAAACTCAACAGGCACAATGCAGAAGTTTATAAGATTGGCCTTGTGAATTCGTTCTATAGATTTGGCAATCACCGCCCGGACGCCGAGATACATCGGGCACAGGGCGGCGTGCTCTCTGCTGGAACCCTGGCCGTAGCTTGCGCCGGCGACTAAACAGGCGCCAATACCTGTTTTCTTAAGCTCCAAAGCCCGCTCTGCAAAAGTTGCCGAGTCCGGCTCGTTGAAACAGTTGAAGACCACCTTCGCATATTCCGGCACGTTCGAGCGCAGCTTGAGAAAAACACCGGCCGGCATTATATGGTCGGTGGTAATTTTATCGCCGACCTTAATCAGCACCTGAGCGGTAAGTTTGTCCGGCAACTGCTTCGGCGATTCCGGCACGACAATCGTCGGCCCGCGCAAAACTTCCACCTTTGCCGCTTCATCGGCAGGTAATGGTTTTTCTATCATACTGTCATCGATGACGAAGTGCTCCGGCAGAACGACTTTTGGATAATTTATGCCGAGCAGTTCGGTCAGTTTTCGCGGGTCGGTGATTTGGCCTGTCAGGGCCGCCGCTGCCGCCGATTCGGGGCTGACCAGATAGGCCTGGTCGTTTTTTGTCCCCGTCCGGCCTACAAAATTACGATTGAACGTCCGCAGTGTCACCACATCATCACCCGGTGCAAATCCCTGGCCGATGCAGGGCCCGCAGGCCGATTCGAGAATCCGGGCGCCGGCGCTTATCATGTCCGCAAGAGCGCCGTTGCGAGCCAGCATGTTCAGCACCTCCCTGCTGCCGGGCGTAATCGCAAGCTCTACCATGCGATTTATCCGATTGCCCTTGAGAATCTGCGCGACCGTCATCAAATCGGTATAGCTCGAATTCGTACAGCTTCCGATTACAACCTGACCGACGGGTGTACCGGAAATCTCTGAAATGGTCCTGATATTATCCGGTGACGACGGGCAGGCAGCCAAAGGCTCAAGCTGCGCCAGGTCTATCTCAATCACGCGGTCGTACTTCGCGTTTTCGTCGGCAGCCAAAGGCTTATATACATCTTCTCTTCTCTGGGCCGCCAGGAATTTTAGCGTCTGCTCATCGCTGGGAAAGATACTCGTCGTAACACCGAGTTCGGCTCCCATATTTGTCATTGTCGCCCTCTGCGGCACCGACAGAGATTCGACGCCTTCGCCGAAATATTCGACTACCCAGCCGACGTTGCCCTTTGTGCTAATAATACTGAGCAGTTTGAGGATAACATCCTTGGCAGCTACCCAATCAGGCAATTCGCCGGTCAGCTTCACACCAAGAACCTTCGGACAGATAATATAGAACGGCCCGCCTGCCATCGCCACCGCCACGTCGAGTCCGCCTGCGCCGATAGCTAAACTGGCGATACCGCCTGCCGTTGGCGTGTGACTATCGCTGCCGAGAAGCATTGCGCCCGGCCAGGCAAACCGCTCGAGATGTACCTGGTGACATATCCCATTGCCCGCTCGCGAATGATACACGCCGCACCGGGCAGCTATCGTCTGCAGATATAAATGGTCGTTGTGATTTTCAGGTCCGAACTGCGCGGTGTTATGGTCAACGTAGCTGACCGAAACCTCCGTCTTGACAGACCCGTCGCCCATACTCTCATATAATAGAAACGCGGTCGTACCCGTGGCGTCCTGAGTCAGCGTCTGGTCAATCCGTATGCCTATGGAACTGCCGGCTATAAGCTCGCCGTCAACTACATGCTCAGCCAGTATCTTGTAAACAACCGTCCCGTTCATTTGTTGTTACCCGCAAAACTAAAATGAACAGTTTACCACAAATCCCGCCCCAGCACAAATACCACTCAAAATAACGGTGAATTTAATTTATGGGAATGTTGTAAAAACAAAAATTGCAAATACCCCTGTTTTCTAATCCACATCAAGGGGTTAAAAGAGAGATGTTAACATCTCTATAGTTTTTCAACTATCGTTCTCTTCTACCTTGTATATCTGAGCGAAAATTATTGGCAAGCTTCTTAGGAAAATCATAATCAGTGCAACCATATCGCTCATCGGAAGTATTGTTTTCATCGTTCGTAGCATTGGGAAAGTAACTTTTGAATACTTCTCTAGCAGACGAAAACTTTTTTGGTTTTCTTGTACTCATAAACTTCTTCCTTTGTTAATGCGAGCAATATACCTCGGATTTAATCCGGCATCAAAATAATGTTTGCGATTCATCCACACGAACCCGTCTCCTTTGGTTATCACAGCAACATCAATAGGACCACCTACTGTTTCTTTTTCTCTGCTTATACGGCGCTTGAATTTGGTTAGGTTTACCAAAGATTCAGCCATCGCTCCAAGCTCATCCTTAGGTAAGGATGCAACGTTTTCCATCACCGGATTACTATATTTCTCAACTCGAGTTTTATCCCATTCATTATATAAGTTTGGTATGAGTTTATCAAGCGCAGTTTTTACTTTAACTTGGAGTTTCTTGCCATAAACTGGGTATTTTCCCTCGATCTTTTTTAATATAATATCTACGATTTGGCTAAAAAGCTCTTTTGTTGATTTTTCAACTGTATCTTTGAATTCTGGATCAATCCCCTGCATGAAAGTATAAACCATTTCTTTTTGAGCAAGTGGAACTACAATTGCTTCTCCACTGTCTTCAATTGATGCTACGTTTGATTTTAAACGCAATAAACGACCTGCGGCCATTCCGAAGACAATAGTTTCAATCAAGTTTGGGAAATGTTCTTTTTCCCCAAAACCAGCCACAACAATTCCGGAAAGCTGCCCCCTTTCCCTCAAACGAGAACTTGTTAGCAGATGGATTACCATTTCAATAACAGTATCTGACGTTTTCTTCGACATAGGAAGATTCTTAAAGACTTCGCCACGAACGTCCGAGATGTCCTTTTCGTATTGTTGCCTTATCTCGCTGGTAATGCGTGTGGTTATCCCAGGAAGTTTTTCATGTCGTTTTGTTTTCTCAAGTTCCTCTTTTACTAAAGCAACAAACATTTGTTTAATATCTGATTCACTCAATTTTGTGCTGGGATCTTTGTCATATTCTGTATTAACTCTTTCCTCGAATTGCTTGCGAAGATGAAAAAAGAATCCAAATAAAATACTCTGTACATCATCTCTTTGTTTTTGAAGCGGGAATATCCTCGATGTTTTCAAGAAAGAGATAAAGTTCTTTGAGTAGTCGACAAGCTTTGGAAATGTCTTATTTCCTAATTCGGAACGATAACATTTGATTATGGTTTCCCATGGAACACCCAAAAACGCCGCACTACCATAGACCATTATTCCTACAGGTGAACATTCTGAAAGCTGAAAAAGCTTATCGGCTGATGTATAAATTTTCCCCTGTTCTAAACCAATGGTCACCGCGCTATCAGCAGCCAATGCAACACCATTACTGTTTAGAACCGCAACTTCCGCTGTCATATAGAAAGTATTCCTTTAATTAACCCGGGGCAGTAGTATAATGGATTCTTTAGGAAATTAAAGGGATTTTTTTATACTTATGAAGTCACCCCATAGTTCATAAAAACACATTTTTGCCGCCAAAAAGGTCAAAAAGGAGGGTTTGATGGCAAGTTTCAGATATTTTCTCGGTTTGCGTAAATTGACTTTTCAGCCGTAATAGGTGCAGAAGGTGCGGTCGCTCTCCCAGATACTTACGCTGTGGAGTTTGGCTGAGTCGAATTTATTGTTTAGTCTTTCCCAGGCAAACTCGGCAAGGTTCTCAATCGTCGGATTAATCCCCGCCAGTGACGCCACGTCGGCGTTGAGATTCTTATGGTCCACTAATTTGACGAACTCGCCGTCTATAACCTGCTCGAAGTCGCCTATGCAAATATCGGTATCAGCAGGTGTTTTAATTGTTACCTCAATGACGTAATTATGGCCGTGGCCGGCCGGGTTGGCGCACTTGCCGAACACCTCGAAATTCTTCTGCTCGCTGAACTGCTCGTTCCACAGCTTGTGCATCGCCGCAAAGTCAAACTTCTCGCTGAAGTAATACATCTTCATATCCTCACAATCGAAAGCAATATTCCTGTACGGATTAAGCTGTAAGCCAAGCTCAATCAGTATTGCACCGTCGAATTTGTTTTTCAGTATATCACGAAGTGAAGCCAGCAGCCCGGCCGTTTCAGATATCGTCAGCCTCCTGCCGTCTTCGAATGCTTTTTTGATATTTTCCGCAAAGACGGGCACGGCGTGTTCGCGCACCACCCTGTCGATATCCATTACATTGACGACGAAGCCGGTATCTTTGTCAGCCTGTCCGGCTAATCCTACCGACAGCTCGAAAAATAAGCACAGTCCCTCACCGCATGGCCTGCCGCCGTAAGAATTGGCGCCCGCACTATCTCCTTCGCCGAAGGGATTAACGAAAAATCGCACCTTGCGAACAAGCCTGTGCACAATCCTTCCCCTATTTTCTGCCGTTGTGAATCAGGCCCATCACTTCGTTTCTGCTGCGCGGGTCTTTCCTGAATATTCCTCGCACGGATGACGTCACCATTACCGAGCCGGGCTTTTTTATACCGCGTATGGTCATGCAACTGTGGGAGGCTTCGAGCACCACAGCCACGCCCAGCGGCTTGACGCTCTTCATTATAAAGTCTGCTATCTGCTCGGTGAGCCTTTCCTGTACCTGCAGCCGCCGGGCGAAACAATCGACAATCCGCGCCAGCTTGCTGACGCCCAGCACCACACCGGCCGGCAGATACGCCACGTGCCCAACGCCTATAAACGGCATCAGATGGTGCTCGCACATACTGTAAAACGGTATATCGCGCAGCAAAACTATCTCATCGTAATTTTCATTGAAGACGGTTTTGATGTGCTCGGCCGGGTCGTCTCGCATCCCGGCAAGCAGCTCCTGATACATCGCCGCCACACGCGCAGGTGTGGCCTTGAGGCCTTCGCGTTCGACGTCTTCACCGACCGCAGCGAGTATCTCTCGCACCGCCTTTTCAATTCGCTTTACGTCAACCTTATGTTTATTGTTATCCTGCATCTTTAGTCATTTTCCTGTTCAAATTTTTTGTGTTAATTCGTGTTCATTCGTGGTTAAAAATTTCTCAGATATTCTATGAACAATCTCACTCCGAATCCAATCGAGCCGTCAGTAACATATTTTTTCAGCGGCTCGGAAGGCTCCATCGGTCCTGCTATATCGAGGTGCGCCCATTTCGTCTCGCCCGCAAATTCTCCGAGGAACGACGCCGCGGTACAGGCCCCGCCGTACTTCGAACCGATGTTCTTCAAATCCGCTATTTTGCTCTTTAGCTCTTCGGTGTATTCATCGCCGCTGGGCATATGCCACACCGGTTCACCGCCGCGCTCGGCTGCTTCGCTAAGCGCTTTAATCAATTTCTCGTCGTTGCCCATCAGCCCGGCCTTGTGCATACCCAGCGCCACAATGCACGCGCCGGTCAGCGTTGCTATATCGATAATCGGCTCACAGTTTTGCTGCTTTGCATAATGAATTCCGTCGCACAGGACCATTCTTCCCTCTGCGTCGGTATTTAGTATCTCGACCGTCTTGCCGCTATATGTTGTGATAACGTCACCGGGCCGATAGCTCTGCCCGCCGGGCGCATTTTCAGCGGCGCATATAACCGCAGTTACTTTGACCGGCAGTCTCAATTGTGCAATTGCTTTCATTGTCGCAAGTACCACCGCGCCGCCGGTCTTGTCCATCTTCATCGCGTCCATATGCGCGGCAGGCTTGATGCTTATCCCGCCCGAATCGAAGGTAATGGCTTTACCTATTAGGCCGACCGTACCTGATTTTTTTGCCCCCGCGCTTGAGTGCGCAAGCAGTCGCGGGGGCGTCCACTTCAATACAATCATTCTCGGCTTATGCTCCGAGCCCTGGCCGACGGCAATAATACCGCCCATTTTTTTCTGCCTGAGCTGCTTGTCGTCGAATACCGTGCACGACAGGCCCGGCAGCGTCGCGGTCATTTTTTTTGCTTCGGCCGCAAGCTTTTCCGGGTACATCACATTTGGCGGCCGATTCGCTAATGTCCGCGCAAAATTCTGAGCCTGGCCGATTATCGAACCGGTCTCGGCTCCCTTACTGAGCTTTCGGACCGCAGCGGTGTTACTATCTATCAATTCAACCGAAAGCGATTCGCTTCTTCCGTTCTTCTCGCTCGTCATAAACTCATCATATATATAGCTGCCGAAGTGAACCCCCTCAGCCATAACCTGTCCGCACCGGACCATATCCAATTTGCCGCCGAACGCCAAATGCAGAGCGACTGCCATTTTTTTGGCCTTGATTGCCACGGCTTTTTTCGCTGCCGCCGCCGCTGCGTTACGCAGTGCGTCGAGTTTGGCTTTTTTCTTATCGCCCAGCCCGACTAACAGGACCCGTTTGGCTGCGATTTTGCCGCCGGTATAAACCAATGCGCTGCTGCCGGCCTCGCCCTTGAAATCGCCGAGCTTTATCACCTGTTCGAGTGCGCCGTCTAACTTGTCGTCAAGCTGCTTTGTTGTCTTATCGAGCGTTTTGGCATCTGCAAACTGCCCGACGCAGAGCAAATCCGTTTTGCATTGGTCTAATGCGACTTTGCTGACCGATACTTCGACCTTGATAATCTCTTTCATTTCTTACCGCTCCTGTTCGCCGCGTTGCGACCCTGTCGCAACGGGTCTTTGGCCTTGAATCGAAGGTAACTATCGATAAAATCCTCTATCTCGCCGTCGAGCACCGCCGTGACGTTACCCGTTTGATAATCGGTACGGTGGTCTTTGACCATCTGGTAAGGCTGCAACACATAGCTGCGAATCTGGTTGCCCCAGGCTATTTCGCCCTTGTCGCCGTAGAGCCTGGCTATTTGCGCATCGCGCTTTTGCTGCTCGCGGATATATAATCTCGCTGTTAACACCTTCATTGCGCTTGCCTTGTTCTTGTGCTGACTTCGCTCGTTCTGGCACTGCACGACGGTCCCCGTCGGTATATGCGTTATCCGGACCGCCGAGCTGGTTTTGTTGACGTGCTGGCCGCCGGCTCCGCTGGCCCGGTAGAAATCAATCCTCAAATCGTCGTCTTTTATTTCTATATCAATCTCTTCGTTGAATTCGGGCAGACAGTCAACCGCCGCGAAACTCGTATGCCTTCTTGCGTTGGAATCGAAGGGACTTATTCGCACCAGCCGATGAACACCCCTTTCGCAGGAAAGTTTGCCGTAAGCAAAAGGCCCGCTCACACGAAGCGTGATTGACCTTATCCCTGCCTCTTCGCCGGGCGTAATATCAAACTCTTCATATTTATATTTATTGGCGTCGAAATACCTGCTGTACATTCGCAGGAGCATATTGGCCCAGTCGCAACTTTCCGTTCCGCCGGCGCCGGCGTGAATGCTGAAAAAGCAGCTATTGGAATCGTGCTGGCCGCTGAGCAGGCCGGTAAGCTCAATCTGCTCGCACTTTTTCTCCAACTGCTGCAAATCTTTTTCAATCTGCGCCAGCGTCTCGGTGTCATCTTCTTCGACGGCCAGGTCGAACAGTTCCTGCAAGTCCTTTGCGCTTGCCAGGGCCGCCTTGACCGGCTCGATTGTTGCCTTCAATGCGCTTAGCCTGCCGACGGTCGCCTGCGCTGCTTCCTGGTTATCCCAGAAACCCTGCTGCGACATTTTCTTTTCCAAGGCCTGGAGTTCGGTTTGTTTATTCGGCAAGTCAAAGCCAGTCCCGGATTTGTTCAATCCGGGCCGCTATCTCTGTTATCGCCTGTCTGACTTCTGCTATTTCCATTATCTGACACTGATTAACACTGTTTTCTTTGACGCTGATTTCGCTGATACTACAATCGTTGTTCAATTCTTCGGACCTTATATCATATCAGCGCCGCATCCGCAACCCATCTCTGTTCTACAAAAGGAAATTGGACATTGTGCGTTGGACATTCAATCCAGAACTCTCCCTCACAAAAATCATCTGTCCGTTACTATCTTTATTTGTAAATGATATTTATGTTCTTGACGTACTGGCCGATGTGGCGGTCCACGTAACCTATGAAGGCCTGCAGGAGCTGCCACTCGCTGCCCTCTTTGGAATGCACTTTGGCTTCTATAACACCGCCTTTGGTCAGGTCCCAGCTAATCCAGCCGGAGTACTTGACGTGCACCCACTTGCCCGCCTTTTTGCGTTTGAACGTAGTCCTGCCTCCGCGCAATCTCCTTTCGGTGTCGCTGAGCAGCGTCTTCAGGCTCGGCTTATCATCCGCTAATGGAACTATCTGCACCTGCTTCATATAAACTCCTTGTCCGTGTTAATTTATAATTTCACCCGACGCCCTGTCGGTCGGGCTTTCCCACTCACAGTCAAATCCTGCCCGAATTCGTCCGAGGACTTCATCGGCCTGTAGTCCCTCGCCCTGTTCATAAGCGTTTGCGACATGCTTCGCTAAATCTACTAATAGAATTCCCCATGCCGCAGGGTCATCCCAAATTCCGGTTCTCAGGCACACTTCCTGTCTGCCGCCGGTGACCCATATTCTGGCGATCTCAACAGCTTCTGAGTCTAATTGTGCCGCAGGCGGAATATCCAATTCTTTCTTCTTGCTAAACAAGCCCAATTTAAATCCTCCTTAACTACTTCCATTTATCCGTGTTAATCCGTGTCTAAATTCTTTAGTGTTAATTAGTGTTCATTCGTGGTTTAATTATTCTGAATTCTGTATTCTGTCTCCTGTATTCTGTCCCTTCCTCTTCTTCAGTTCCTCCGCAAGCTCGTTCATTTTCATATCGATTTTCTTTTTATTGGCGCTTATACGGCCGCTGCGGCGCGATAATACAAAAACAAGCGCCAATATCGCCGCAAGGACCGGCAGAGCGATAATGAGCACGGCCATGTACATCTTTAGACTCCTTCGCTTTCCATCTCGCCCTGTTGTTTTAGTTTTCTATTCAGCGACTCTTTTCTAAGGCTATATCGCATAAACGACGTCGTTCCCGACGCCCCCGCGGAGATAACTCCCACAACCATCGCAATTATTCGGGCCGGCTTGAATACCTGGGCATACTGCTGTGCAGCCTCGAACGCCTTGTCATCCATTTCGGCCAATAGTCCTATTATCTTCCAGTAAGGCAGGACAAGTATCATTATCAGATACCCGACCCACACGGCGGTTATTAGTGTGCTTACTGTATTGACCGCGTTAAGTAAATTGGCTCTTGACAGCTCGGCCTGGGTGTAGTCGTACACAGCCCATCTGCCGAGCAGCTTTACGAAAAGCGGATTGACTAACCAGAAGAACACCGCCAAGAGAATCAGCCATAACCACAGATACGGCACCTGCCCAATAACAAGCCCGAACAATGCCAATACGAATATCAGTCCGCTTGCCGTGTAAGGCGTCGACGGATTAACTAATTCCAGCCGGGAATTGCAGCCGATGCAGTAGCGGCTGTTAAAGCCGGGGCGAATCAGCCCGTCTATATACCAATCCATCCGCCTGCCGCATTTCGGACAATCCATAGCAACCCCTCAGAAATTAACGCTGTCGGCAAATCCGCATCACCGGTGTCCCGATGAGCCGAATTCTACAAAAAACCGCCCAAACCCTCAAATACAATCTGTCTCCAGGTCGGCTGCTTTTTCTCTTGCAAAGTGACCTTATATATCGATATAGTGTCCTTAAGTATACGAAATGGGAAATAGAATTAGAACGGGAGGTCGCAAAATGAAACAGTTAAAAACAATCGCTCTGTGCTGCATGGTCGCCCTGCTGGCTGTGTCACTTATCGGCTGCGGCAAAAAGGCCGATGAGAACAAGCCCATAGCCAAGGTTAAGGCTGAAGCTGAAAAAATGAACGTCGAGCAGCTAAAAGCCAGGGCGACGGAATATTACGACGCCATCAAGGCCAAACAAGGTGACATCGAAAAGGTCATGACCAAGCTCAAAGACATTCCGCCGCTCGAAGCGACGGGCAAAGAGGCAAAGGGACTGCAAACGGACCTCAGCACCCTGAATACATCGATTAGCAGTCTCAAGGCTCGCTTCCAGGTTTACTACAACAAGCTCAAAGAAAAAGGCGGCGACACGACCGGCCTGCAGCTATAGTACAAACCCCTATGGGTCGCGGCGGCAGCCGCGACCCTTTTATTACATCGGCCGGCGGCCGTGCGGAACAGGCCGGCTGTGATTTTTTCACCAAAATATCCCCTATCTGCAATAATACGGTCTGTACGGCCGTTTTAATATGCGATTGGCAAGTCAAAAAATGAGATTTAACGGCAATTTTTCGAGAAAGGACGAGCAATGAGTGCTAACAAATCAAGAATCGTATTGTGCGGTGTGGTTGCAGCGGTTCTGCTTTTGGGTTCACTGGCTATGGCAAAGGCAGACCCCAACTCGCCGTGCAAGAAAGGCGAAAGGCCGGCACCGGGTACATGGATGAAGGAAAAACTGGGGTTGACCGACGAGCAGGCTGCACAACTGCAGGAACTGAGGACGAGCCAGCAGGAAAAAATGAAGGTTGCGCAAGAAGCGATACAGGAAAAGAGAAAGGCACTTGGAGAGGCTGTCCAGTCCGGCGCCGATGAGCAGGCTATCCGCGCCGCTGCCGCTGAATTAGGTACGGCATTGGGTGACGCGGCGGTGTTGCGGGCAGCAAATCTTGCGGAAGTAAAGAAAATCCTTACCCCGGAACAGCTCGAGAAAATGCAGCAGTTTAAAGAAGAACACAAGGGTCGGCGAGGTAAAATGGGCGGACCCGGAATGTGGGGCAGGGGTGAAGGCAAAGGCTGGGAGGCTGAAGGAAAACCCGGATGCCCGATGAACGCCCAAGGCCAAAGCGGAAACTTGGGACCGCAAGGTCATTGGGGACCCAGGGGGCTAAGAGGACGAATGGGACCGCCGGACCCTGAAAAGATTTTCGAGATGAAAGATACTAACGGCGACGGTAAGCTGACAATCGAAGAGTTCACCGCGACGAAATGGCCGACGCCCGCGGAGCGTTTCGAAAAGGCCGATACGAACGGTGACGGGTTTGTGACGCTCGAAGAGTTTACAGAATCAATCAGGCAGTTCATGGGCCAAAGAGGCGGGCCCCGATAAACGACTCTGACATCCCATTAGGCCACTACGCAGTCCGGGTAGCGTAATAAGAATAAACACGCTGCCCGGACTTCTTATTAACGCTCCTCCAGGGTGCCGATACAAAAGATTCAGGCACGTTAAGCAAGATTATTTTGGTGTGAGGTGCAGCCAGTATGCGGTGTACCCCGTCCAGGCCCAGATAAATGCTGCGCCCAGCGGTAACAAAGCGCCGAGCAATCTAATCACTTTCACCCTCTTCATACATAACAGCAGCGGCATAAGTACGCCAATCGAGCCGGTGAGTATAAAGCCGATACCACTGAGGACGGGACTATTCGACAGGCCGAGGACGATAAAACGAATGCCGACAAGTATCGCAACGGCGCCGGCAAAAACTGCGTAGATGCCGGTAGGCATTAAATTCCAGCCTCTGGCGACCGAAAGTGCGGCGGCGAGATATAACAGGCCGAACATTACCGATAATTCACCGAACGCGATATTATAAGGATACGGCAACGGCCAGGTGAAGGTCATTACCAAACCGCAGGTAGTCGCTATCAGGCCTGCCACAGCGAAGGCGGGCGACCAGGCGCGGCGGTCGTCTTTGTGGACCGCGAAGGCGACGAAAAAGGCCAACACTACCAGACCCGCAGCCATATTGATGAGCATTAAGGTTACATAGTCGATGAACATTTTTATTCTCTCCCAAAATTTTAACCACAGATTCCGTCTCCGCTGCGCTACGCCGTGACAAGTAACACCCGTCTTCGCTGCGCTACGCCGCGGCAAGCAGATTTATTAAGCCACCGAGGACACCCCCTGCTTACTGCTTGCAGGGGCAAGCGAGGCCACAGAGATTTTAACCACGAATGTCCTAGGGACTCCTTACGGAGGACACGAATAAACACTGGTTATTTTCACCGCGGAGACCGCAGAGGAAACGCCGTTAAATAGTCAATTTTCAATAGTAAATATTCAATCAAAAACACCTTGTCTTTGGCGGAAATTGGTGTAATATTAACCACAGATTGATACGGATTAACACAGATTAAATTAACAACAAATTACACAAATTGACACAAAATTCTTAGACACGGATTAACACTGTAATTTTTGGACAGGATAACAGGATAAACAAGATTTATTTTTGACTATAGCAAAGGCTACGTCGGGCAGGCGTATCTACACAGATTAAAGTAATCGTCCATGCGGAAAATGAAGTCAATGTCAAATTATAGGAATAAAATATGCCTAGCAAAGCAAGAATAGCTTTTGATAAGAATTCAAAAGATATCGAACTTCTTCTTAAAATTCATGAACAAAAAGGAGGTTCATTACGTGGACGGAGATATCAACTTGAGGTTCTCAACAAATCAGCAGTAGTTTTAATAACTTCATTTTGGGAAGCATATTGTGAAGATATTGCCGCAGAAGGTCTGGCTCACCTTGTCAAGTATGCAGAGTCTGCTGATAATCTTCCAAAACGTTTAAAGAAACAAATAGCAGAAGAATTAAAAAAAGATTCCGACGAGTTAGCACTATGGTCAGTGGCAGACGAAGGATGGAAGAAATTATTAAATTCTCGTTTAAACAGATTGCAGGAAGAAAGAAACAGGAAGCTAAATACTCCAAAGTCTCAGAACATTGATCAACTGTTTCAATCTGCAGTCGGAATCATTAAGATATCAGATTCGTGGAAATGGTCTCCAACAATGAATCCTAATAAAGCAAGAACTAAACTTGACAAATATATTGCCCTTCGTGGATCTATAGCACATCGGGGGAATGCTTTGAAAACCGTAACAAAGAGCCAAGTTGTAGATTATTTTAACTTTATAAAGAATTTAGCTTCTACAACAGGAGGTAAGGTAAATCAGCATGTGAAGGAAATAACTGGGATTCGATTGTGGAAAAGAGGAAATTAGAAAAACATCCTCCTTATGGGGAAAGATTTAACGACAGTCGTTGGTCATTAGTGAATAGTCGTTGGTTATATAGATTCCTGCTTTCGCAGGAATGACCCGTCTTCGTCCTGATAAAAGACATCGGGACTACGCAGGGACAAGCAATTATTTTCGTTCCTGCATAGCGAGGAGGAAGGGTTTTTCGAGGGCCTCGGCGACGTAACGAGTGAACCGTGCGGCCTCGGCGCCGTCGATTACCCTATGGTCGTATGACAACGACAGCGGCAGAATCATTCGCGGATAACACATATTATCCTTATAGAACGGCTGTTTGCGGGCGCGGGAGACGCCGAGGATGGCGAGCTGCGGCCAATAAACAATCGGCGTAAAACCGACGCCGCCGATTCCGCCGAGATTGCTGATGGTGAAATTGCCGCCCTGCATATCGTCAGGCGTAACTTTTTTATTGCGGGTCTTCTCAGCCAGCTCTGTTACCTCGACAGATAGCTGCAGTATGTCCTTTTTATCGACGTCGCGAACCACCGGAACGAGCAGGCCGCGGTCGGTATCGACTGCGACGGCGACGTGATAGTATTTCTTCAGAATCATCTCTTGTGTTGCAGGGTCGTAGCTGGCGTTGAAATGCGGGAACTGCTTAAGAGCATCGGCGATTACCCTGAGCAGTATCGAGGTGACGGTGAGTTTGCCGCCTGCCTTTTCGACCTTTGGGCCGTACTCGGCGCGGAATTCCTCGATGTCAGTTATGTCGGCGTTGTCGTGATGAGTAACCTGCGGAACGAGCGGCCAGGAGTAGCCTAACTGCGCGGCGATGGATTTGCGTGTCAGTGTTATGGGTTTGCGTTCAATTTGGCCGAACACAGAAAAATCAGGCAGCGGACGTACTTCCTGCGAAGGTGCGGCGATAGCGGCGGAAGCGCCGGTGATTAGTGAGCGTGCATAGTTTTTTACGTCGTCGGCGGTGATGTGAGAATCGGGACCGGTGGGCGGAACTTCGTGTATATCAATGCCAAGCTCGCGAGCAAGCTGACGCACGGCGGGTGCGGCATTGACCGGGCCTGCGGAGGCCGCAACGGACGGCGCAGGTGCAGCAGGCGCGGGTTTCGTTTGTTTTGCAGGTTCAGGTTGTTTGGCTGAAGGTGGAGGAGTTTTTTCTTTGGGCGGGGCCGGTTCTTTTTCTTCCACAGGTGGTGGAGGCGGCGTTTCGCCGGGTTTTG
>Ga0315537_1000143_pt1 | contig 48354 bp, 50 predicted proteins | sample SalMarSW160270MG_FD_203091 | JGI IMG/M metagenome (GOLD analysis project Ga0315537, IMG submission 203091) | Salt marsh sediment microbial communities from the Plum Island Ecosystem LTER, Massachusetts, United States - Salt Marsh Sediment SW1602-70 ... | reverse complement strand
AACACCATACAGGAGGAAGACAAGGTCTTCGGAGTATCCATGGAAGACGGCGTATCAAAGGTGTTCGGCATAGAAATGCCAAAGAGCTGATTAACATGTTAAAAATTGTTGCCGGGGTCTTTGTAAGAGGAGATGAGATACTTTTATTGAAAAGAAGCGAACACAGAAAGGACTATTCAAACAAATGGAACGTTCTTTCTGAAGAAATCCAGTTGTCAGAAAATCCTGAGACCTGTCTAGAAAGAGCCATTAAGGAGAGGCTGGGGATAATCGATTATCATATCATTAGGAAAGGAAAAGCGTTTGTTGATATAGATGATGAAATTTCAATGAAATGGTTGGTATATCCTTATTTATGTGAAATCCTAGGCGGGGAGATAAAATTAGATGCAGAGCACGTAGATTACAGGTGGACTAAAGTAGAAGATATAGCAAGATATGATTGTGTTCCAGGTATGCACAAGGACTTGGAAACCCTGGGTGTTGCGTTATGATAGACGAAAACAAGATGATAAGGACCATAGTCCTGGGCTCAGACTGGCAGGAGGTGCTTGCAGATCTTGTAGTAGAGGAGGGAATGGATCCCATGTCTGTTGATATAGTAAAATTATCTGATTCGTTCATGATATACCTAAGCAGGATAAAGGAGTTTGATTTCAGGGTCCCTGCTAGGTTTGTTTTGATAGCTGCAATTCTTCTGAGGATGAAGTGCGAGCTGCTGCTGGAAGAGGAGATGAAGAAAGAGAAGATAGAAGGAAGCACGACTCCGGAACTGAACATAGAAGTCCCGCTGCTATCGCCGCCTATCATGAGAAAAACAACAAGGAAAGTGAGCTTAGATGAATTAGTAACTGCGCTGAACAAGGCCTTTACCTTCAAAGAAAAGAAAGAGACGAAGAAGCTGAGGATAAGAAAAGCAGCTGAAGAGCTTATAGAGCCAGCTGAAGACGTCGAGGCAAAAATAAAGGAGGTCTTTGACGAGATCCTCCGTGGAAAAAGAAAGTTTTCTGACATAGTTCCTGTGTGGAGAAGGAAGGAGATTGTTAAGACGTTTCTGCCTTTGCTCTACCTTATGCACAGGAGCAAGATATCCTGCGAGCAGGAAGAATTCTTCAAGGAGATTTACATTAGCCTGAGATAATGGAAGCGAACCATTTCCTGATAATGTAATAAAATATATTGAAAGAGGCAGTAGTAAAATATTAGTACTAACAACTCATCAATTATTTGAAATATTTCGTAAGATAAAAGGTAATGAATTGAATCCAATTGAAATCAGAAACAAAATTATGGGAACTAAAGTGTTCTTTCAATGATTTAATTTATAATTTTAAATAAGAATTCACCCATATCTATAGAGATGAGGTGAGTGAAATGGGAGATCTGTTCTTGGTGTTGGGATGGTCAGGGCCTGTTGGCATTGGCATTTTCCTTGTCTGCCTGGGCGGCATGATATACCTGCTATCCAAGGCTGATGCCGTAAATAAGAGTACCAGGTACCAGAAGAGAAGAAGATAAATTTAATCTCTGCTTTAGGATTTCTGTAAAGCTATTAATTCTAGGAATGTATATATAAAATCAAGTGGGTTCATGAAAAAACTCGCACTACTCGAGGCAGTTCTATTCACCTCTTCCGAGCCGTTAAGCATGGAAGACCTGGAGAAGAACCTTAAATTAAAAAAAGAAGATATAGAATCCCTTTTAGCCCAGCTCAGGGAAAGGTATTCTAGTCCTGGTACAGGGATAAAACTCTCGGAAACAGGGGGCTACAAGCTTATCGTGAAAGAAGAGTTTATGGATAACGTAGGTCATCTGACGCCGCATGCTGACCTGTCGCGCGGTTTGTTACGTGTATTGTCAATAATAGCGTATCACGAACCAGTGAAGCAGTCTGAGATAGTAAAGGTCATCGGCAACAGGACTTATGATTATATTAAAACCCTGGAAATGAGGGGGCTTATAAAAAGCGAGCGAAAAAGTAGAACAAAGCTGCTGAAAACTACACCGCACTTTGAGGAATACTTTGGTGCAAAGCGTGAAGAGATCAAGAAGCTTGCTGGTGTAAAGAATGAAGAGGATAACAGTTCCTGAATTAAAATATGTGGTAGACGAGTTAAAATCAATCAGAGGCAAGAAAATAGAGAATATATATCACAATGACGACGAAATGAGGTTTGTGATTGGCAGCATGGAATTGTTATTTTCTCAGTTTTCTATCCATCTGGCAAAGGCTTCAAAAAAGAGGAATATAACTTCATTCGCATTGATACTGAGAAAGTATCTGAGAAATAAGGTTGTCAGCGAAGTTAATTCAAAGCATCTTTCCGTCGAACTCGTGGCCAATTCAAACAAGCTCATTCTTGAGATATTTCCAAGATTCAACTGCATATTGTGCAATAGTTCAAACGAAATAATAATGCCGATGAAGTTTTACAGTGGTATCAGGCCAGGAGAGGCATACGTAGCAGAAGGCCTTGATTTCAGGAGCAAGGAGAGGTTCAGGAAATTCCTTTCAAAGAAACTGTCTGCTGCACTTCTGGTAAGGGATTATTTTGGAAAGTATGTGAAGATACCAAAAGAGATAAGTGAAAAAACAGGCAGAGAGTTAGGCGAGAGTAGAAGAAACGTGCTCCTAAAGGAGATAAGAGCATTGATGAAAAAAGAAAAGCATCCCCAGGTAATCTATAAGGGCAGAAAACTAATAGATGCCGTGCCCTTTGATTTAGATATATACAGAAGGTACAAGAAAAGATATTTCGATACGTTCAATGAGGCCCTGGCTTTCTTCTTTTCCAGGGTAAAGGAATAGTCACAATAGGCAATTACAATTCGTTATCAACTATTTTCTTTATATCATTGAACACCTCTTCTCTTTTCCTGTTTCCGTCAATAACATGCGTGTTGGGAAATGTGTCCTTTATGGATAAGAACTTCTTTCTTATCTCTATAAGTTTCTTTTCATCCTCAAATAGCTCTACGTGAAATCTTGATTCTTTTATCCGGCGGATGCATTCCTGCGGTTCGGTGTCTATTATAAAATTTAGGTCAGGTTTTATGAATTTAGAGTTTATGTATTTCATGAAATCCAGCTCTATTTCCAGAGAACCGAAAGCAAGTGATGAAAGGATATAACGGTCACATATAACATTAGACTTTTTTAATGCCGGCTCTATTTCAGATGCAAGGTGATGGGCCCTGTCAGCAGCAAACAGAAGCTGCAAAGCCAGGGGCGATGTCCTCCACTCGTCCCGAAGGGAGGATTTTATAAGACCGCCTATGGATCCGTCTGTCTGTTCCTTTGTAAGTATCACAGGCACTGATTTATTTAGAAAGTAATCCCTCAACATGCCTGCTTGGGTTGATAAGCCAGCACCATCCAGGCCGTCAAAAGCAATCAGCAGCATACAAGATACTTATCAATGAAATATTTTAAATATTTGCCAAATAATTTGAATTCATGAACTACCAGAAAATGGCTGATGTGTACGAAAAACTGGAAGGAACTACAAAAAAACTAGAGAAGAGGGATATCCTGAGCGATTTCTACAGGTCTTCAGACGAACTCAACCGGGTTGTTTTACTGTCAATGGGCATTGTTTCAACCAGCCTGGAGCTTGGCATAGCAAGAGAGATGATGAAAAGGGTGATAATGAGGTCAACAGGCTGCTCTGAGAAAGAGCTGACAAAGAAATTCCGTGAGACCGGTGACCTGGGCTCAACAGCTGAATTCTTTGTTAAAAACAAGGGGCAGAGAACATTGACAAAAAAGAATCTCACAGTTGCCAAGGTCTTTGAGAATCTGGTAAAGCTGCCTGAGGTAAAAGGCAGCGGCAGCCAAGAAAAGAAGATAGCCCTGATTGCAGAACTTCTGCACTCAGCAGAACCGAAAGAAGCACGCTACATTGTTAGAACAGTTCTTGGAGAAATGCGTATTGGCGTAGCAGCAGGCATCGTAAGAGACGCGATATCTAAGGCCTTTGAGAAGGAACCAAAAGAAGTGGAGCATGCTTTTGATATTACTGGAAATTATGGAACAGTTGCAGTTATGGCCAAGAGTGGAAACCTGAAAACAGAAATAGTAATAGGTAGGCCAATAAGGGTCATGCTTGCAGACAGGTCGCCAAACCTAGAGGCAGCGCTAAAAGAATTTGAATCTCCTGCACTGGAAACAAAGTACGACGGCTTCAGGATGGCTATCCACAAACAAGGAGGCATGATAAAACTATTTTCAAGGCGCCTGGATGATGTTACAAATCAGTTTCCTGAGATAGCTCGCTGGGCAAGAAATCTGAAATGCAGCGAATGTATAGTTGAAGGCGAGGTTCTTGCACTGAGCAGGCATGGTCCGCTGCCTTTTCAGCAACTTTCACGGCGCATACAAAGAAAATATGACATAGAAAAGATGGTTAAAGAGATTCCTGTTCAGATCAATCTGTTTGATATCATCTATCTTGACGGTAAATCGCTGATGAAGAAGACCCTGAGAGAGAGGTGGAATAAATTAAAGTCAGTACTGGAAGAGGCAGAAAATCTCAGACTAGCAGATCATATAGAAACAAAGGACATAGAAAAAGCCAATGAATTCTATACAAAATCGCTGAAGCTTGGGCAGGAGGGGGTTATTGTAAAGAACCTGGATGCAGTTTACCAGCCAGGCAAGCGGGTTGGATACTGGCTTAAAGTCAAGCCGATAATGGAACCGCTTGACCTTGTTATTATCGGGGCAACCTGGGGCGAGGGCCACAGAGCCAGATGGCTCGGTTCATTGCTGTTGGCAGCACGTTCAGGCAGTCATTTTCTGCCAACAGGCATGATGGGATCAGGGCTAACAGAAGAGCAGCTGGAAGAAGTAACAAAGAAGCTGAAAAAACTAATAACAGAAGAGCATGGAAGGAATGTCAAGGTGAAGCCGAAGATCGTCGTAGAGGTTGCTTACGAGGAGATACAAAAGAGCCCTAAGTACCCGTCTGGTTATGCGCTGCGCTTTCCAAGATTAATCAGATTCCGCGAGAAAGAGAAGAACCCAGAGGATGCCGACACTGTGAAAACAATAGAAAAATTATACAAGCAGCAGCGTGGAAGAGGAAAATGAGCCTGTTGTCTACACTTGCCCTGTTACAGTAAAATCAACAACCCATTTTGAAGGTATGTCAATCTTCTCTTCAACAGAGTTTCCAGCTGAGATGATGTTTATTGTGTGCTCGCCCTCTTCAAGCGGGCCAATTGAAAGAATGCCTGTTGAGCCAGGCTCTATGCTCTCTACGGTGATGTTCTTTTCTGCACCGTCCACAAAGACATGAAGATATGATATTGTTTCCTCCCCGATATTCCGTATATAGAGGTTATCGCCTGTTGTATCAACATAAGCCACACTAAAGCGTGTTGCCATGCTCTCGATTATATGCCCCATGCTTTCCGAGGCTTCCTCGGTTGACGTGCCCATTACCCCGCCCAAGAAGACGAATACAACGCCTATTATGGCGATAGTAATAAGCAACAGCAGTATAGTACTTACGATAGGTGCTATTCCCTTCATACATTCACCGCTCTTATGATTACCGTCTTCCCGCCATCTTTTTCTATTGTCATATGAACCCTGTGAACGCCCGGGTTAACTGAAACAGGCAGTGTTAGAGCAAAGTCCCCGTTTGAATTGGTTGTTGTTGTTCCAGACACGCTAAGAACCTTTATCGTTATGGTACAGGCATTGCATGCGTCTTGTGCTGCATTGTTCCTGTGAACACGGCCTTGAAATACGAGTTGGTTATACAAACCAGGAATTGTGGTTGTAGTTGATGATGTAGTAGTTGTAGTTCCGCCCACAACTGCAAATCTAACTGAGCCGCTAACAGAGCTTGTAAAGGCTACATTTACTCCTGTATCAGGCGGCCCGCCGTCGTACAAGCCAGCTCCTGTTCCTGTTACAGTTACGCCCTGGCATGCTAATGGCACTTGGGGTATTGTCCATGTTCCTGATATCGTGCTGCCTATTGTCGGTGTTGCATCAAATATGCCCTGCATATCCCCGCCATCGTATTGTATGTCACATCCGCTGTCAGCGTCTATCTGGAAGAAATCAACAGCAGAGCAGTCGCCGGATATAGTACCGGACATTGAGATCGTCTCGCCTTCTTCACAGTAAGACGATACACCGCCTCCACAGTTAGGTGTTATGGAAGCTGCTGATATTGTACATGCTGGTATTGTTGTAGTTGTGGTCGTGGTTGTAGTTGATGTTGTTGGAGCGCCTGAGTCATATTCATAAGCACCCAGGTCTGGTGCACTGCCACGATAAGGCCACGGCGAGTTTGCATCGTTGAAGCCAGGCAGGACTACGCCGTTGTCTATGCATGGGGAGTCTGACTGCAGATGGAAGTCGCCATTGACCGGGTCAATAAATTTGACGCATAATGGACAATCTTTGGGAGCTGAGATGCCATGAAGTTCCTGCCCGGTATTCGTCTGGAATTGCTCAAGGGTGGAGCCCCCACTAGAACCCCATTTGACGAAACGTGCCGGGTCGTTGGTGTAAAGGAAGTCATAATCAAAATCACATGAAACTGCAGGATTACTAGTCAATTCAACTACATATCTTGTAGCGTAAACAAGGTTGTTCTTTGAGACTATATTGCCGATATCAGAATTGGTCTGTGTGATTCCGTTGTTTCCGTCCAGTATATAGAAGGTATTGTGGTAGTAATAGAGCCTCCCGTAACCAGTAGTTTGCTTGCCTATCTTGGTGGCCTTAGTATTTGTGTATCCAGCATCAAACCAGACAATATTTCTGAATATGTAGGCTGGGCCTTCCAACACCGGACAGTTGGCTATGCCTATGTCAGAATCCTCTATGTAGTTGCCCCATATCCTCATGTTCTTGTTGCCGCCCTCTAACTGAAGGCCATCGTCACTGCACCTGTATATCTCGTTGTCGTAGATATCCCAGCTTTCGAGATAGTTCTCTGCACCTCCTTCATCCTCTGGCCAGGTGCTGATACCATCCCAAAGAGAGTAATCGCCTGAGCGAAACACGTTGTTCCTCACCACTGTGCCATGTCTGGCTCTTATAGCACCAACACCGCTGCTCAGATTCCCGGATAGACCAGTAAGCTCTATATCGTTATTTTGGATAAGAAAGTTGTACGAGCTGGCGTCATTTGTATTGCCCCGAATGGTTATGCTACCGTAGAGCGATGAATAATCACTGCTTGTGTGGCAATTGTAGAAAGTGCAGTCCTCCACAATTATGTCGTGGGAGACATCAAACAAGCATCCAGGATATAGCGAGTTCTCAAAGTTAAGACCTTTAATCCTAACGTAACTTACGTCGTCAGTGTAGAATAAAATACCTAGGGTGCCGTCGCCAGAGATGGTGACATCCTCATTATTATATGGCATGAATGTGATGTAATTATCTGGCGCTCCTGACTTGGTAAGGCTGACGCTTTCGATATAAGTTCCTCCCCTAATAAGTATGGTATCGCCAGGGCTAACGATATTAGCTGCAGTCTGAATAGTCCTGAACGGCCCGGCTAATGTTCCGGGATTCGAATCACTGCCTGTTGTTGAAACATAATAGTAGTGAGTACCGATGGCTGGATTGTCGTCTCTCGTCTTGGTGGCAGCGGTAACAGGGTTTCCAGAAACGCCGTCAGGGTCGGCAAAGGTAACCCTTACTTCATAATTTGTATTTGCAGTAAGCCAGAAGATGCTGCCGCGGTACTCGTAATCGGCTCTGTCGACATACATCTCAGGGGCAGTTTTCCAGCTGCCGCCTGGCACACGGTACTGCAGGACAGCGCCATTGTTCTGGTTGTTGTCATTGGTGTAAGCAACAGTAACACCGATGCTTTCAAAAGTCGGAATCAAGGAGATGGTACCAACTATTGTTGAATCGGTAGTGGTAGGCATTACAGTAGTGAAGTCGTATGTTGCCGAATCAGCGCAATAATTATCAGAATTACAGGAGCGTACCTTGTAATAGTAGGTAGTGCTGCTGCTGAGTCCCATGAGGCTGACAGAGTGGCTGGTAACTAGGTTGGTGTCAGATTGTGTTGAGCCAAAGGAAGTGGTTAAGCCGTAATCGACAACAGAGGTGCTCTGGTCATCAGTGGTCCAGGTAATGGTGGCGGAGTTGTCAGTGATGCTCATTGCCTGGATGTTTGATATTACCGGAGGTGAGGTATCTACCGTGGCAACACTAAAGCTGATTGGAAAGTCGTCGGTGTTCGGATTTCCTATCAAATCCTGGCATCTGACGTAGTAGGTATAGGATGAACCGTCTGTTAAACCAGTAACAATTGATGAATGAGAAGTTCCGCCTGTTGTTGAGAAGGTGTTTGGCATTGAATCGTAGGCTGTACCAGCAACAGTGGAATAACGGCAAGTAGCATCCTCATTGGTAGTGAGGGAGATAGTTGCTTGGGTGGTGCCGGCCGGAAGAGTTCCAGAAGGAGAGGCATTGCTCCGCTGGGGCGGATCCTCTGCCGAGGTATATATTACCACCAGCTTGGGCTTGTAACCTTCACCATACTCAGAGTAGTAAACATATATTCTTTTGTCTAAATTTGCCGACCAGGTTGGGGCAGTGCCGCCAGCATCGTGCGTGGCTTCCCTAAGGCCGAATTTCGATACGCCTGTCTTTGATATGGCTGCGAGTCCAGCGGAGTTGAGAACAAAGTCGTTATACTTACTGGTGCTCCAACTGGGACAATTGATAGTTGTAGAGAAAGAGGTTGTGCCGAAAGTGTCATAGTCAGCACCCACTAAGCCTGTATTGGAAGCTGGATTAGAACTATAGATGCTCATATCAGGGTAGTCTCCATCGCAACTTCTGGCGCTGCTTCTCAGCGACAGTGTTGCTGCTGAAATAGTGGCGTCATCAGGCAGGGACGAGGTATCAAAGACAAAAATGGCACGACCGATATAATTCCACTTATCGGTTTCGTCGTCAGAGTTCAGCATGACGGGATAACTTTGTCCCGGCGAGTCATAAGCTTGCTGTGATGTTCCCTCAACCAGCGAAGCCCAGTCAGTTCCGGCAATATTATATGCCTGAAGAAAGCCATCCACGCTCGTTGTCTCAGGGTCAGCATCAGGATAGAATGTCATAATTTCGGCATTAGCAAAAGAACTGAACAAAACAAGTGCCAAAGCAATTGTCAGGGCATGTTTCATATGTATAATTATGTCTTACGGTGTATATTAATCTTACTTTACTGTTAGACTTTATTTCAATGTAACGCTCTTTGAAACAGGACATACATCATCTGCAGTAAATACTTTATCTATTAGGACTTTTCCGGGTTTATCCGCCTTGGTTATAATAATTCTAATTTTCTTTAAATATCTCAAATCTGCTTCTATTTGTTTATCAATAAATTCCGAATCCCATTCGGTAGAATTTTTCTTAAAATACAATCCCAGGAAATATTTAGATTTTGTAGTAAACAAACCATGAACAAAATAAGGCATGACTTTCTTTAATTCGACAAAAATACCGTTATTATCTACTCCGTCAGGTCTCGGAATAAACCTGTCTGATATATTTAATCTCTTAAAAATTATTTCTCTATGTAATTTCTCAGGAATATTTCTAAATTCTTTTTAATTCTTTTCCAGTGTAACTTATATCTTTGTAAGGATAACTATTTAACTGTGACACTTTTAGCTAGATTTCGGGGACGGTCAGGATCGCACCCTCTCAGCAAAGCCAGCTGGTAAGCCAGTATCTGTATTGGTATTATCTGGCAGATTGAGTTCAGCTCGCCTGATTCACGCACTTTGATAAAAAAATCAAAAACCTCGTTGTTGTTCGGCCCCACGCCTATAATGTATGCGCCCCTTGTTTTCAGCTCAATTGCATTGCTTATGGTTTCTTTTTCATTCTCCTTTGATGTGAAGACTATGCAGGGCGTGCCTTGTTCTATCAGAGCGATTGTGCCGTGCTTAAGCTCACCGCCTGCATAGGCCTCTGCATGTATGTAAGAAACCTCTTTTATCTTCAGGGCAGCTTCCAGTGCAGTAGGATACTGCAGGCCCCGGCCTATTATATACATGTGTTCAGTGTATCTAAGTCCTTCTGCCAGCTTCCTTACATGCTCTCTCATGTTAAGAGAGGTCAGGTAGTATACGTATCTTATAAGCTCCTTCAGTTTTTCCCTCCCCTCTTCCAGCTTTCCAGCAAGCTCATATGCAAGCAAAGAGAGTATTGCCAACTGGGATGTGTATGCCTTTGTCGAGACCACGGAAATCTCAGGCCCTGCTCTCTGTATTATTGATTTGTCGGATTCCCTCATAAGCGTGGAGCCCATTACATTTGTTATCGAGATGACACGTGCATCAGCTGCCTTTGCAGCCCTTATCGCAGCCAGGGTATCTGCAGTCTCTCCGCTCTGGGAAACAGCAATAACAAGGCTCTTCTTTGTAAGGAAATGGTGAAAATGCGGGAACTCAGAAGCAACACAGAAATTTATATGCCTCTTTGATATTTTAGAGAAAAGATAAAGCCCGTACATGGCTGCATGGGAAGCAGTACCACAGGCAACAATATACACGCCCCTTGCCTTTCTTATCTCATCTGCCAGGTCTTTTATTATTTCCTTGTCCAGCATTGACAGCTTTGAGATTACCTCCACCTGCTCAGATATCTCTTTGATGAAGAAGTGCTCGAACTCGCCCTTTTTTGCCTGCTCAGCATCCCAGTCTATTTTCACTACAGGCCTCTCAACAATTGCATCCTTAAGCAGATTGAATATCTGTAATTCATCATCAACTATAACCATGTCTTTTTCCTCCAGGAATATGACATTTTTTGTGTAATCCAGAAAAGAGGGTATGTCAGATGCTATAAAAAAAATGCCTTTGCCAACACCTACAACAAGCGGCGCCTCTTTTCTTATGCCTATCAGTTTATTCTCGTCCTTGTGTATAGCAACAACAGCATACTGGCCTTCCAGGTGCTTCAACGAACGCTTAACTGCCTCAACAAAATCATAACCGCGCTTCATGTGATATTCTATCATGTTAGGAATCAGCTCAGTATCAGTCTGCGAGTAGAAAGTAAAACCGTTTTCTATAAGGAATTTCTTCTGCTCCTGAAAGTTTTCTATTATGCCATTGTGAACAACTGCTATTTTTCCGTTATTAGATAGTTGCGGGTGTGCATTTGCCTCGGTTACTGAACCGTGTGTTGCCCATCTGGTATGCGCAATTCCAATCCTAGCTTTCCACTCTTCTGCCTTTTCTTCAAGGTTTTTTATCCCTCCAACTGATTTCACTATTCTTATGCCATTATCAATCATAGCCAGGCCAGCAGAATCATAACCGCGGTACTCTAGTTTCTTTAGTGCCTCTATTAAGTCGCCTGATGAGAACTCGTTCTTTGATATCATCCCGATTATTCCGCACATCACAATCCCCTTATCATATCTGCTGTTATCTTATCAAGGCTTTCAACAATAAGGTCTGCCTTAGACAGATCCTGCTTCAGGGTGTATGGATTTCTTACGCCAATGACCCCCATACCAGCCTTTTTTGCTGCCTCAATACCATTGGTTGCATCCTCCAGAACAAGGCATTCCTCAGGCATTCTTCTGAGCCTTTCTGCAGAGAGCAGGAATACAGCTGGGTCTGGTTTGCCTTTTTCCACGTCTTCCCCAGATACAATAATTTTGAATTTATCATTTAGATTTAATTGTTCTAACACAAGCCCTATGTAATCCCTGGTGCCGGAAGACCCTATTGCCATATCCAATTTTTCTTTCTCCAGCATTTCAATTATTCTGAACAAGCCTGGCATCGGCTCTATCTTGTTTCTTATAAGCCCAAGGAATATCTTCTCCCTTTCAGAATACAGCTCTTCAGTGCTTACAGGCAATTTAAAATATTCCCTTGCTGCTTTTACAGAATCTATAACCCTTTTGCCCAGAAAGCCTCTTCGAATATTTTCAGGCATCTCAGCTAAGCTGTGACCATACTTCTTTAATGCCTCTTCAGCAGCCAGTATGTGCACAGGATAACTGTTTATCATAAGGTCGTCCATATCAAATATCACAGCTCTTATCATCTCATTCACCTGCTGCTTGTAACGTCTTCTTTTACCACGGTACAGGGCAGTATTGTCAGGTTCGGCCATATCTTCTTGCCAGGCATAACTGAAACGTTAATGCCGAACTTGACGTTGTCGCCGACAACGCAGCCGAGCTTCCGCCTGCCGCTATCTATCTTCTCAGCCTTTATCTTCATTTTTACATTCTTTTCATCTAATCGCAGGTTTGCGAATATTGTGCCTGCAGCAAGATTGCAATTCCTTCCGATTATAGAATCGCCTACATAATTCAGATGCGGCACATGAGAATTGTCCATTATTATGGAATTTTTTATTTCACATGAATTTCCGACTTTACAGTTCTTTCCAATAGATGAATGCTTTCTTATGTAGCAGTTAGGCCCGATAATGCTACCGTCACCAATAGCAACAGGCTCCTCTATACAGGCGCCTGGTTTTATCTCTGCCTTGCCGATAAGAGAACCTGTTTTTTCCAGAATCTTCTTGTTCAAATCAAGCAGATGCCATGGATAGCCAACAGGCTGCCAGTCTTTTAGCTGAACAGCAGTTATTTCTATGCCCTGTTTTATAAGCAGCCTAATGGAATCAGTTATTTCGTATTCCTCTCTTTCTGATAGCTCTGTTTTCCTTATAGCATCAAATATCCTTTCATCAAAAACATAGATACCGCAGTTTACAGTGTTGCCTTCGGCGTTTCTGGGCTTCTCTATTATATCCGCTATCTTGCCTTCCTTTATTGAGAAGATACCGAATTTTTCAGTATCATTTACATGACAATAACCAGCAGAAAGAGCGTGCCTACTAAGCTTTTCCATATCTTCCCTTGATACATAGTCATCGCCCATGATAACGATGAAACTGCCTTTAACATGTCCTTCGCAGCAGGCAATGGCATTTGCAGTGCCCAGTGGCTTATCTTGATATAATATAGTACAATGAGGGAAGGCATCTAGTATGTCTTTCTGCTCCTTCCGAATAACGAGTATTATTTCATCTGCTATTTCATCCAAACTGTCTATTGTCCATTGCAGCAGCGGCTTGTTTGCAACAGGTATCATTACCTTTGACATTGTTTCTGTCAGAGGCTTCATCCTCTCGCCTGAGCCTGCGCATAAAATAACAGCCTGCATAGGTTCTCTTGTTAAATTAACTTTAAATACATTTATTAAAAATATTGTAACATTATTATAAAAATTCTTATAACGTGATGCTATGTTCGTAGTGGATGAAAAGAAAGGCAGCACTCAAATAATACCTACAAAAGAGGTAGAGCTTTTCTCAGAAACAGAGACAAAAATACTGACAGCACTAGCAAGAAAGCCTGCTTATCCAAAGGGACTGGCAAAGAAGCTAGGCATGCATGAGCAAAATCTATACTACTATATAAGGAATCTGGAGAAAAAGGGCCTGATCAAGGTAATAAAAAAAGAAGAGCATGGTGCAGCACTTGCAAAATACTATGCACTCTCAAAGCCGTCTTTTTTTGTTCGATTCTCTGATTTCAGGCCTGTTGAAAAGATACCGCGAACAAGCAGATGGCTTGAACCCTTTATTGTAGACGGCAGGCTGAATGCAAGGATTGTCGTCGGTTCGCCAGATCCGCACGGACCAGAAGGGGCGCGCTCTCGTGATGTCAACTATGCAATGGATTTTGCCCTGTTCCTGGGAACCTTCCTGAACAGAATAGAGGAATCATCAATATTTCTGGATACTGAAATAACTGCTGCAAGAGACAACCTGATCCTTATAGGCGGTCCTGTAACAAACAGGATAACAAAGAAGATTAATGATAAACTGCCAATAAGGTTTGACAAGAGGAAGAACATCTACTCCTCACTGACAAAAAAGACCTACCACAGCGATAACTGCGGGATCATAGTAAAGATAGCTAATCCCCTTGATAAAGAAAAGGGTATAATGGTTATTGCTGGCAAGCGCTATTCAGGCACGCGCGCAGCAATAATTGCTTTCTTGAAGAATTTTGAAGAGCTATCAAACTCCAATGTCATCCAAGGCATTGACGAAGACAGCGATGGTGTTATTGATACTGTCCGGATTCTTGAGTAAACATCACAGGCAATCCGTCTTTGTCCCTGTAAGGTAGGTGTGAAAGCGGGTCAGCCATTTTATCAGCTCTATGTGTTAGAAGAGATATCGGTACAATTACGCCCTTATCGTACTTGGAAAATTCAGTCAGCTTTTCAGACATTTTTTTGTTATCGTTTCCGCTTTTGTGTTGAATAAGCCATCTAAAACCGTCAGTAGCCTTATATTCATTTTCGAATGGCTCACCAAACAGATATTCGAATAACTCGTCAGAGCTTCTTGTTCGAATACCCAGCTTATTATCATATTCCAGAGTACCTATTCTTCTTCCATCTAGAACTATGCCTGCTGCCTTTTCGTGAATAGGCTCCACTGAAATACCATGATCGCCTAATGCGTAAGACAAATAACTAGAAACATATCCTAGACCCATGTTCTTCGGTATAGCATAAAATTTACTAATCTCCATAAAACTCACCTAAATAACTAGTCTTCCTCTTCCTTGGCTTTTTTCTCAACTTCCTCTTCGATGTTAAGAGCCTCAGCCATCTCCTTGTAGCGGTTTCTTATCGTAACCTCAGTCACGCCCACAACATCAGCAACCTCGCGCTGCGTTTTTCTCTCGCCCTCCAACACGCTTGCGATATAAATTGCAGCTGCTGCGCATCCGCAAGGGCCCTTTCCGCTTATTACGTCCTTTTCCTTTGCGTTTCTAAGTATCCTTATTGCGTGCATCTGCGTCTTGTCGCTTAATTTCAGCATTGAAGAGAATCTAGGTATGTATGTTTCTGCCCTGGCTGGCAGTATTCTTATATCCAGCTTTCTTGAGATATATCTATATGTTCTTCCAAGCTCACGTTTCCCGATGCCTGATGCCTGGGCTATCTCTACCAGTGTCCTTGGCGTGCCGTACTCCCTTGAAAGAGAATAAACAAGAGCAGCTATAATAGATTCGATGCTTCTTCCACGAACAAGGCCTTTTTGCAGGGCCCTTTCATATAGCTTTGCAACCTCTTCGTGCAGTGTTTTTGGCAAGCCCAGGAAAGAAACCAGCCTCTGCAGCTCGCTCATGGCAAAAGACATGTTCCTGTCCTTGCTTGTTAGCAGCCTTTTTTGCCATTTCCTTATCCTGAAGAACTGGCTACGCTTTTTGGCAGGAACCTTGAAAAGCTCTGTAGTGCCCTTACCTATCTCTGTTGTTAATCCTTTATCATGCCTTTTGTGAGTAAGCGGCGCACCTGTTCTTGCTCTTTTGACCTTCTGGTCATGGTCAAATGCACGCCAGTCCTGGCCAATGTCAATCATGTCTCCCTCAACAACAAGGCCGCACTTTGCGCATACCTTTTCAGCCCTGTCAGGATCCTTGTAAAAGTGCTTAGAACCGCATTCAGGACATCTAAATTCAGCCATCAATATCACCAAAATCAATTATTAGGGTATCTTAGTTTCTTGAAAATATCTTGAGCTGCAGTGTCTGTAGAAGAGCCTAGTATATTTAATACCCATCTATAATTAGTTTTATTAGCCATAGCAGCACGGTCTCTAGCATATAGAGGCAAACTCAAATAGTTCCTCCCCATTCTCTTTGCTTGTCCTAGCTCTTTTTTTCTCATACAACCACACCCTTAATTACTTACCCGAAGTAACCGTAAATTCGTCAAAGAACTACTTTATAGCATAAACTATTTAAAGATTTCGATGTTTTTACAGAAAGGTTTAAAAAGGCTCCTGGGTGCTGCTTATAGCTGAATAGGCTAAATATACGCTTTCTGGCTCTAATTAAGCCAATAATCAACTTAATAAACATAAGAGTTTATTATATATTTAAAAGGATTATCATGTTGTCTATATCGCCTTTTGAGAGGATTGCCAGGAAAGTAGGCATCAAGCGTATATCTAAAGACGCGGTAGAAGAGCTTCGTGACTGCATAGACGAGCTCGGCACGGAGATAGCTGAAAAAGCAGTGAAAATCTCAAGGCATGCTGGCAGAAGAACAGTTAAACTAAAGGATGTGCGGTTCGTAACAAAGACGTGATTCTTTTTTGGATTTATTTCCTGAAATACATAGCAATTTAAGAGGAGGTGTACAATTATATGAAGAGCTTGGTTCTATGGAGAAGAGGATAGCAGAGATAAAGAACCTCAAGAAGGGTTCATTTGTTATCGTGGACGATGCTCCGTGCAGAGTTGACTCTTTACAGACGTCAAAGCCTGGCAAGCACGGCGGAGCCAAGGCCCGGCTTACTGCTGTAGGCATTTTTGATAACCAGAAGCGCATTATAGTTAAGCCTGCTGACACAAGGGTTGATGTGCCTGTTATCGAGAAAAGGAATTCCCAGGTAATAGCCCTGATAGGAGACAATGCGCAGCTGATGGATCTTACTGACTATGCAATGAGCGAGGTCCCTGTACCAGAGGAGCTCAAACCGCTGAAGGAGGGCGAGGAAGTAATAATCTGGAAATACGGCAACTACGTCATGATAAAGAGCAGGAAGTAGTTATTTCTGTGTTATGAACTCAGAAAATAGACGTGAGATTTGCTATTCTGTATCCCTTCTCTGGTGTTATTTTTAAGATTTTTGGCTGATAACCAAAAGCACCCACATCTAGTACAGGGTCATTAGATTTTAAAGAAGCTACATATCTGCTCAATGCCTCTGGGAGCTCAGCAAAGAGGTTTCTGACCTGGAATTCATATTCTGGGTTGCCAAATTTACCATCAGAGTAGATTGAAGTTAGTTTTTCTATGTGTTCTTGATCAAAAGCCTCCCAGATTGTTGGATTGAGATTTGTTGATTGTATGCTTTTGCTGTATATTATATTTTTATCAAATTGCAAGGCTACATACAGTAAATATCTTAGTACATGCTTGTGATCGAAATTTCTACCATCTGACGGTAAGATAATATTCTTTGGGTTCAGCTCCTTTATTTTTTGTTTAAAAGCAGACTGGACCTTTTCCTTGTTTTTATGCACTTCTCTATCTGGAATGCCTATAAAGGAATATTCATCGCTTTTTAGGCCTAGAAGATTTTCATAGACATCACGGCTCTTTTCAGATGACCCCTCTGGTACATCTGTAACAAAAAGGACATGAATACTATCTCCTATACTCTTATGCGCATAGGCAACTGCCATTGCATATTCCTCTTCAAAATGGGGAGCCACGATAAGAATCTCTGAATCTTCCTTAAAAGGAAGCCTTGATGCGTAATGTAAGCTGATTTTAGAATCTCCTATCAATAGCTCGCCGTCATCACTAAGCATGCCTGAGTTGAGTCTTTTCCTTTCCAAAACCTCTCCAGTATCTTTCAGATCTTTTGTGTAAAGAAAGAAATCATCTATATCGTATGGTTTACCTAGCCTTTCCTCAACAGCTGGAAGGTTTTCTGCTTGATTTTTCACAGGCGTTTCGACTACTGAAACATCTTCAAAAGCCTTTTCTAGCTCTTTGCTTGGGGATTCCCCTGATGTAAGGAATGTAAGATTCATGCCTCATAGATAGGGGTAAATCTTTTAAAGCTACCTTGTTTTTAAATCCCCTTGAAACAAGAATCTATTCAATGAGGACAATAGTCGGCATTGATCCAGGCGTAACAACAGGCATAGCAATACTTGATATGAATTCTTTTTCTGATTTCTGCCAGGCCTTCAGCACCCGCGGAGCCTCGTTCAGCAGGCTGTGCGACTATATCTCTGAGAACGGAGAACCAGTTATAGTAGCGTGCGATGTTAAGAAGCCGCCGAGCCTTGTCAGGAAAACAGCATCTGCCTTTAACGCAGTGCTGTCAAAGCCCAGGAAGACAATAACTGTGGCTGAAAAGAACAGGATCGTGAAGAAGTACATGTTCAAGAACAAGCATGAGAGAGACGCAATAGCAGCTGCCCTGCTCGCAAAGAGGAAATTCTCTGTACTGTTCAGAAAAGTAGATTCAGTGCTGAAAGTAAGGAATCTTGTCTATCTCTCAGACGACATAAAGGATCTCCTGGTCAAGAAAAAGGCAGGCAATATAAACCATGCAATAAGGGTGTTGGATAAAGCTTAAGATTTCCTGAACCCAATTAATAAAAGATAGGATGAAAAAAACAAAAAAGAGACGGGAGAAGCTGAAGAGGCAGAAAAAGAGCCTCAACAAAAAGGATGCATTTAGAATACTGAAATTCCTGGTCAGGTTCAACCTTTTTGCAATACCGCTGTACCTTATAATAGTTTCTGGCTTCCAGCTGGGCTTTCTGAAGGATGCTACAGCTGATTTTACCTTTCACATGTTAAGGCTTACAGGCATAGATGCATCCATAACCGGCAATCTTATTTCAATACCAGCAGAGAACGGCGTGTTTGCAGCCAGGATAGACTGGGATTGTACAGGATGGAAGTCCATGTTTGCCTTGTTTGCCCTGATATTTGCAACAGACTTCTCAATGAGGAAGAAGCTGCACGGCCTTGTCCTGATACCAGCTGTATATATCGTAAACTTGTTAAGAATATGGTTCATGTTCCTTTTTGTATCGGATTTTGGCCTGGCTTATTATGACATTGTACATGCGACCATCTGGAGCTGGGGGCTTATATTAACTGTACTTGTTCTCTGGGTTGTATGGATGAGGTTTTTTAAATAGCCTGCTAAGAGCATTAACTTAATATATCTCCGGGAATAAGTAGAATTAATATGGAAGGGGACATCGAAGAAAGGATGGATAGGATAGAAAACCGTCTGAAAAGCAATTTCTTTGAAATAGAAAAGCGGTTAGTACACTTAGAGTCATCAGCTCCTGCTGCGCTTGGCGAGAGAGTACATGAGTTAGAGGATTTACTACTCCTGTTGCAGCTAGAGAATATGCGCATAAAAGAGGGCCTGCCTAAGCTGGCTGATACTCCTGATGATAAGAGCAGTGTTGAACCAGAAATTGAAAACAGGTTAGCAGCCATAGAAGAGAAACTGGCTGCAGTATCTACAAATGGACCTGCTGTTGAAAGGCTTAATCGTATAGAAAAGCAGCTGGAAGAAAACGCAATCAACAAAGACGATGTAAAAAGAACATTGAAAGACCTTGAAAATAGCCTGCAAGAGACTTTGTACCGGAATATTGAAAATATAGAAAAGAGTGTGGAAAAAGGTGTTTTACTTAAAACCAGTGATATTGAAAGAAGGTTTAATGATATACAAAGGCGTCTAGAAGCAGAAGATGTTGAAAAAAGAATAAAGGCAGTAGAAAATGGATTATCTCTATTATCTGAGGCGGTAAATGAACAATCTCATGAAAAAGACTCAGATAGCGTGCAGGAAATTACTGCCTATGTAAAAAACAATATCGAAACAAGGCTAGGCAAGCTTGAAACTGCCCCAAAGGCTCCAAGCATGGATAAGCTGGATGAGCTGAAAAGAACTATTTTAGATACCGTGGACAATAAATTATCAGAGGCAGGCAGCAATGCTGCTGATGAAAGGCTCGATAGTATAGAAAAGAGGATAGATGAACTGAATAATAACGTATCCATTGCTGTGGAGGAAAGCGAGAACATATCAAAGACCTTTGAAAGGAGGCTTAGCTCACTGGAAGACAGGCCAAAAGGCAGGGCTGATTTGGAAGGCATCGAAGAAGAGTTCGGTAATATCAAAAGGCAGTTGAGCGTACTTAACAGGCATGTCAAGAAAATGGATTTCCTTTCAAAGGAGTTATCAGAAGTCGACAAAAGACTGAACTCAATGGAGCTCAAGGAAAAACCAGAAAAAGGCACCGTACTGCATGACGTGGTAAGAATATTAGGTGATGATCATGAATAGTAGCAGCAAGAGAATGGATAATATTGAAGATAGCATAAAGGAGATTGCAAAATACGTTAAGAATGAGGTAAAAAGGCTGGAGAACCAGAGCACGGTACCAGATCATGACAGAGAATATCTTGAAAGGGTTGAAAAAGCAAAAGAGGAGATTGATTCTAACCTCAGAATACTGCAGCTTCTGAAACAGGATATAGAAGCCATGAAGAGCGAAACAGGAGCTATAGAAACTAAAATAAGGAAGATAGAAGAGAAGCTGCCTGCTATAAAGACAGATGGTGCAGAAAGCATAGAAGACAGGCTGGATTTCCTTGAGAAAGAGGTCAAGCAGTCGCTTCCGACAAAGAATATGCTTGAAGAGGAAGCTATTCTCAGGATGAGCATAGAAAAAAGATTAAAAGTACTGGAGAAAACCAGCAGGCCTGCAATGCCTGTGGCCGTAGATCTGGATAAGAGAATGGATGAACTGGAAAGACGCCTAGCAGGCATAGAAACATACAAAGCAGAGAAAGCTGTTCATAGCAAGCTTGCCAATGTTCCAGTAAGCGATGGTAGGATTGCCTCGCTGGAAAGAAGAATCAATATGCTTGAAAAATCAAGGCAGCCGTCTTACAAGGCTGAGCCTGTATACTCTTTTGACAAAAACATCGAGCTTAAGATGTCTAGCTATCTTTCAGAGCAGCTGGAAAATTTTGCAAAGGCCATGGACAAGAGGCTTCCGAATACTGCACTTATAGAGGATTACAACAGGAAATTAGCAGAAATAGAGAAAAAAATGAATTATATTGAAAGCAATGTAAGATCAGATGTCAACAAAAGGCTTGCAGGCACTGAGAGCAGGCTAAGACCTCCTGATCTTACCACGTTGGCAGGCAGGGTAGCTCTGTTAGAGAAAAGAATGGTTGAGCTAATCGCACTCATAAGGGGCTTCTCCTCAAGAATGCCTGTTGTTGTGGAATAGTTGTGGTATATGTTATTTTTTTAAATCTTTCTTGATTAAGGAAGAAAATGGAAATCGCCGATTTCAAAAAAGCATTGCAAAATTGTGATATTGCTGTTTATGATTTAGATAAAACCTTAGTTGATGGCAGGGTAGCACAAGGCATCGGGAAAAGGTTTATAATGAAAGAGCTTAAAAGGTGGCATCTGCATCATGTTTATTCCGGGTTATCAAACTACAACGAAGTCCTTAGGATAACCAGCGAAAAGGGAGAAGCAGCTGGTATTGAATATTTTGCTAATGTCCTGTTTGGTACAGGCTGTGCTGATATTGGTTCGATAAAGAGATATTCAAAAGAATATATAGAAAAGCACGAGTTGCCAAGCGCAAGGGAATTTATAACTAGGGTATATGAATTAGGTCCGAAGACCGGAATTATTTCAAGCATATGCTTTAATGATACGGTTGAGGCAGCTGTATTTTATTTCAATATGGACGGTGGGGTAGGAAATGAGGTTGTATACGATAATTCTACCAAACCTCATAGAATCGTAGCTAAATCGCTTAAAATGAATATAAGGAATGGTAAGGACAAACTTGAAATGACCATGGAACACCTAGGACTAAAGGCTTCTGGGATGAAAAGCTTATTCACGGTTGGTAATGATCCATTAGACCATGAACTAATGAAAGCATCTGGACTGTCTGCAGCATCGCCATTGGCAGACGAGGAAACAAAGGAATTGGCTGATATCTGGATACCAGATTATAGAAGCTTTGTGGAAGAATTAGAAGAGATATAAAGATTCGAAGAAAGTCTAAGCAGAAAACAAGAAATATAGTATTTTTATCCATTTCTGTGCAGTCTATTTCTATGAAAATCAAGGACTTTATCTACGAGACTGTCAGTAAAAGAGCAATGCATTTCACTCTCATAGACCCTGACAGGAATAAGCTGAATAATCTAGAAGATAAGGTAAAGTCGCTTGTTGAGTTCGGGACAGACGCTGTCCTGATAGGCGGGTCTACTGATATCGACCAGGAGTTCTTAGATAGTACTGTGCTTAAGATAAAGCAGATATCCAAGCTGCCTGTAATACTATTTCCAGGCGGGCTGAACGGATTATCAGGCAAAGCAGATGCTCTGTTCTTCATGTCTTTGATGAATTCAAAAGACCCCTACTGGATTACAAGGGCACAGGCAGACGGAGCCTTGCTGGTAAAAGAACTTGGAATAGAAACAATACCAATGGCTTATCTGATAATAGAGCCTGGAATGAAGGCAGGTGAAATAGGCAAAGCAGACCTTATAAAAAGGTCTGATACAAAAAGAGCTGTTCAATATTCACTGGCTGCACAGTACCTAGGCATGCAGATTGTTTACCTGGAAGCAGGGTCCGGCGCTGACAAACCTGTGCCTGCTGAGATGATAAGAAAGGTTAAAGATAATGTGGATATCCCGATAATAGTTGGCGGCGGTATAAGAACGCCTGAGCAGGCAAAGGAAATAGTAGAAGCAGGCGCTGACATAATAAACACAGGCACAATAACAGAAGAGAATTTCGATGCTCTAAAAGAAATAATCAGTACGGTAAAGGCTCATAAGAATTAGATTATTCCTGTTTTCTTGAGAATATCTTCTGCCTTTCTTCCTGAAAGCTCTATCTCATTAAGAACAGTGTACCTGTTTCTGATATCCCGAGACATTAGCAGGGCATCTATAATAAGCTGCTTTTCTATGCCTATTTCTTTTGCAGTAGTTGGCAGCCCTGCTCTTTTGATTATATCCCTGGTTCTTTCCCAATCCCTGCCTTGGAGGTAGGTCATTATTATTGTTCCAAGGGCACATTGCTCGCCGTGCATGGCATTGGAGCCTAGTTTATCAAGTGCATGAGAAAAGTTATGCTCAGACCCTGAACACGGGCGTGATGAACCGCAGATATTCATTGCAAAACCCGAGCATATCAGGGACCATAACAGTATTTCAAGGCCATGATAATTCATTGATTTTATATCGTCTATATGATCAATAACAGCTTTTGCTGATAGCAAAGAGAGCTCAGCCATAAGCGTATGATATTCTTCTTTTCCCTTTTTTGAAGCTATTTTCCAGTCTTCTACAGCAGACATATTGGAGATGATATCACCCACACCAGCAGCAATCAATTTGTAAGGTGCTTTTTTTATCGTATCCAGATCAGCAATTATTGCTGCAGGTTCTACTGCATTGGCAGATATTCTTCCGTTATGGTTTATGGATGCTCTTGAAGAGATTACGCCATCATGGCTAAGGGCTGTTGGAAATGCAATCCACGGCTTCCCAGCCAAGAAAGAAGAGTACTTTGCTATGTCAATGCTCCGGCCTCCGCCCAGGCCAATAACAAAATCAAATCCCTCTATCCTTTCAGAAAGTTGCTTTAAATCATCTTTTTCTATTGAACTTGCAGTAATAATCTCTGTTTCAAAAGAAAGTATATCTTTTATCCTAGAGCCCATCATCTTCTTCATATTTTCATCGCATATGATAACAGGCCTTTTTCCAATATCAAGTCCTAGGAGAAATCTTTCTAGCTCCTTTTCAACAGACCTGTCTATCAGAACCATAGATGGAAAATTTACTATCATAATATCAAATATGAACTAAAAAAATAAAAACATCAGGTTGCCGTAAAAAACCGTGACTGCGAGGGTTATCGGGAAAACAGGCACAAAGCGCACCCCTTCTTTTATAACAACAGAATCCTTTCTCTTCTTTACCTGTTCTAACTCTTCTTTTGTCAGGCCCTTCCATATCATGTCATCGAGAACATCCCCCTCTTTCAGCCTTGAGGCAGGGACGGTCTTCCTGAAGACCCTCTTCTCCAGGACAAGCGCGTATCTCCAGAAGAATATCAGCAGTATCATTGCTGTTATTATAATAGAATTAATATAGGGGTAGGCAAGCACGTATAAAAGTCCGAGAAAGACTACTGGCAGAAGAACAAGCTTCCAGTTATTCCTTATATCGTCAACAAAATAGCCAAAAACGCCTCTGTTGATGAGGCCCAGGATTACTGCATAGACTATCATGTAGACAGTTCCTACTATAAGGAAGTTGAATATAAACGGGTACATGAATATCTCATTGCTGTATAACGGTACTAAGAACGCAATAGCTGCAAGCAGCCAGGCATCTGCACCTCCCCAGTGACCCCTTTCATAGAGAACCAGGCCCAGTATGAGTATGCCGCCTCCTATAACCAGTGAATAAGCCAGGGGCAGGAAATCCCCAGTAGTAAGTGCGTAGAAATACCAGAGCCCGATGCCGGACGAGAGCATTATAGCAAGTAGCTCGTCAGGCACCTCTGTTGTAAAAAGGTCCCAGAGAGCTGCTATTATCGAGCCTGACAGTGCTATAATCACTGCTATTAGTTCAAACGTATCATCACCATAAACTTTTAATCAATGAATTAAAATATATTAAACTAGATATCGTGTAGATAGATTTAAATTTTTCAGATTTATAGGTGTTTTGATGCTCCCACAGCATATTGGTATTATTCTGGATGGTAACAGGAGATTCGCAGTCCAGCTTATGAAGAAACCATGGGAAGGACATAGGCTTGGCCTGCTTAAAGCAAGGAATGTAATGAAATGGGCATGCGAAAAAGGCATCAAATACATGACTGCCTATACCCTTTCCCTGGAGAACCTCTTCCAAAGACCAAAGAAGGAACTGCAGCTAATCCTGAAATACATAGGCAAGGAAGCAGAAAGCATAATCAGAGACAGGAACCACCTTGTGCACAAGTTTAATGTACAGGTCAGGTTTATAGGAAGAAGGCACCTGCTTCCAAAGGCATTGCAGACAAAGATGAAATCCGTTGAAAAGCTGACAAAGAAATATAATAAGCACTTTCTTAACATAGCTGTAGCATACGGAGGCCAGCAGGAGCTGGTGGATGCAATGCGCAGCATCGCCAAGAAGGTCCTGAAGGGAATAATAAAGCCGAACGAGCTGGACGAGAGGATGATAAAGGAAAACCTCTATACAAACGGCCAGCCGTACCCTGATCTTATAATAAGAACAGGCGGCGAGGTAAGGCTCTCAAACTTCATGCCGTTCCAGTCAGCTTATTCCGAGCTCATCTTCACAAAAAAGAAATGGCCAGAAATGACAAAAAGGGATTTCGAGTCCGCACTGGATGAGTATGAAAGAAGGCAGAGAAGATTCGGTGGCTGATTTCTTAGTCTTATGGTGCAATGGGTCTGCGCGGATTTGAACCGCGGTCTGGACCTTTTTCTCTGGAAGCGAAAGCTCCTTTTTCGCTTAAGCCTTTTTCTTGAAAAAAGGCTTACCCGAAGGTCCGATGCTACCAAGCTACACCACAGACCCCTACAAAAAATTAATCTGTAAGTTTTTAATTTAATGCCTCTTTGCTCTCCTGATTCTCTTATCCAGGTCAACTGCAATCTCTTCTCTTATGCTCTTTGCGATGCCAGGGCCTAGTATTTTCTCAAGGTTCCTGAACTTTTTCAGATCACTGACAGATCTTATTTTGTTCTTCCATAGCAGCCTTGCCCTTACCCTTCCGATGTTCCTGATCCTTATCAGCGGAAGCAGCTCTTCTTTAACACCATTCCTTATTCTTAGCCTTAGTTTGCTGAAAAGTCCTGCAATCTCTTTCTTGCCTAGCAGAAAAGCAAGCTCCTTTGCAGAGTAGAGCATCCATTCTGCGTTCATTAGTTTCGAGTACAATTCGCCTGGTGCAATACCGTAGCTGTCAAGCAGTCTATCTTCGCCTAGCTCATTCATCCAGTTGCTGAACATCAAAGCGGTTTTAAAGGCCATTAGAAACGTATCATACTCAAGGTCCCATACATCTGGCGGGATTATGCCATTATTGTCAAGCTCGCTCTCTATTTCAGCAAGCTCCTTGCTCTTTACCCTGAGCAGCGGCTTCATCTCAATGCACTGGTTTATCATCAACAGCAGCTCAATGTTATTCTTCATACCCATGTTCTTGATCATGAAGTTTGCAGAAACAGGGTCAATATAAAGCTCTGCTACGCGCTTGCCGATTCTTGTTGCCTTCAGCTCCGTATCCTCGGTAAGATCAAATGCAGGGACAAAATCGCTGGAGATAAAGGAGTTCCCTGCCTCTATGAATTTGTAGCTCTTAAGCTCTTTGAGAACCTTGTCTACCTTGTTCATCACCTCGTCTATGTCTCCGTACTGGTAGGCAAAGAAGGTCCTTGAAAAGAATTCCCTGAGTTCTGACCTTGTTTTTGTTGATTCGTTTGCAATTAACGCAAGAACATGCATCCTGAGCATTGGCTCTGCTGAGAGCTTTGAGTATATTGGCTCAGGCTCCCCTAGTATGTACCTCTCTTTCAGGCTGTCTGCTTCCTCTCCTGTTCTGGCTATTAAGATTGCTTCTCCCTCTTTGTCGTATTTTGGCCGTCCAGCCCTTCCAAACATCTGCTGCACCTCCAGAACAGGTATAAAGCTGGTGCCGTAGCCTGAATAACGCCGAACGTCTCTTACCAATACCCGCCACGAAGGCAGGTTAACTCCAAAGGCGAGTGTAGGCGTTGCTGTTAGTATTTTTATCAGGCCTGAGCGGAAACTATCTTCTATTATCTTCCGCTGCTTTGCAACAAGCCCTGCATGGTGAAAAGCACAGCCTCTTGCCACGATTCTTGCAAGCCGCTTGCACTGCCTAGTCGGGCTGCCCAGAGCTTTTTCTACTTCTACGGCTGCTTTTGATAATTCCTTCTTCTCTTTTTCTGAAAGTTCAATCCTATTTGCGATTTTTTCAGCTGTTGCTTCGGCAGACCGCCGAGTTGCTAGGAAAATAAGTGCCTGCTTCTTTCTCTTGATCGTGTCCCTTGCAAGCAATGTCTCTAAATCCTCATTGCCCTCTATTCCTATGCTTGCTTTGTTATCGAACTCCAGTATATACGGGTAATAAACACCGTGAAAGAGCTTAATTGGTCTGTAGCTGCTCTTCACCTCTTTGGCATTAAGCCATTTTGCTATTTCACTTGAGTTCTGTATCGTAGCTGAGAGCGCGATAATCTGGCTGTTGGTTATCTGTCTCATCCTTGTAAGCACCACCTCGAGGGTTGGTCCTCTTGAGGCATCGTTTAGAAGATGAATCTCATCAGCTATCATGAGGCTTATGTTATCTACCCAGCTTGCGCCGTGCCTTAACAATGAATCTGCTTTCTCGTTGCTTACGATAATAAGGTCATAGTTGCCAAGCCATTCGTCACTGCTGTCTAGATCGCCAACAGAAATAGCTATCTTCATCCCAAGTTCTTTGTATTTTGAGAAATCATTATACTTTTCAGATGCAAGCGCTTTCAGTGGAACTAAATAGAGCGTCTTGCCGCCATTGAGGTAGTTCTTAAGGAATGCAATCTCTGCTATTAACGTCTTGCCTGACGCAGTTGGCGAGGCAATAACTAGATTCTTTCTATCAAGCAGGCCCTTTTTTATTGCAGATACCTGCGGAGGATTTAGCTTGTCAATACCAAGAAGCTTAATAACATTGCCTGGAAGAGCTAATTCTTTTGCAAGCATAGGATTATCATTCAGGGGAAAATTTAAAAGGCATTCATTTATTTGCTATTTGAACAAATCGCCTATAGCGTCACTAACACCCTCTTGGATATCGCCAAGTCCTTTTTCAATATCCCTTCCCAGATCACTTGCAACGTCGTCTAGCATCCTCTGCATGTCTTCTACAACTCCCCCAGGAATCTCAAAATCCTCAAGACTTCCCTGAAGGTCATCTGCAAAATCACTAAGATCCTGGCATAAATTCCTTCCATCAACACCCATATCATACAATGTGCCTGCAAGGTCTTTAACAAAACCATTAGCATCAAAGTTATTGTATTCTTTTCCAAGGTCGACTATAAGCTTACCAATCATCCCGCCTACCCCGCCATACTCCTTGTCGTATTGAGGACTGTAAAGCTCAACAGGAAAATGGTCATGTAGAAACTGCTGTCCAGAGGTTGTAGCAAGATAATTTACAACGCTTCCTGCTACCCATTCGCCAATACTGGCAGATGGTCCTGTTACAGCCCTGATACCAAGGCTTATCAGCACCCTCTCGTAGGCATCTTCATCCAGCTCGCCTGTTTCATAGTATGTCTCCATGACCTTTGCCATATCCCCGCCGTAAAGAAATCCTATTGCATATAAGGTTCTTTCATCCATCTCCCTGTTAGTTACGTTTCTGGCTGCGTTTTGCAGCGCTTCTTTCTTCTCATTTTCACTTAAATTGCTCTGGGATATCAAAAACATTTCTGTAGCAAGCTTGAAACCCTCTTCTTGTTCGTCTCTGAGATCTGTATAATTAGCAGGGTCTATTGAAGGCCTGTTAATATTATAATCAAAATGCTCAGTTTTAGGTGACGGCGTTGTAAGAGGGCACTCATAAAGCAGGTTGAATTTTGAGGCCTCTCTATTTTCTGCACATCCGTAAACAAGAACCATTGGCTCTGTGCTGCCTTTCGGTATATCTATAAGCATCTCTTTTAGCCTTATTTCATCATACCAATACCTAAAATGTGTACGTAGTGGGGGAAATTGCCATTCATGGAGTTTTATCACATTGTCACCATCAACCTTAAAAAAGAAGATCATATCCTCCTCGAGAACTTGATAATTGTAAGAATCGCACCAAGACCCTACTACAATGTAATCATTATTATTATACGAACATTCAAGGACGTGTTCATTTACATAATACTCAGGTATATGCTCGCTGAGATTATACATGGCCTCTGCATACAATGGGCTGACTAGATTATAATGTACGTCCTCAATAACCTGTACCTCAGCTGTAGTCGTTGGTACTGGCTCATTATAACCACAGCTTGCAGGTAAAAAAAGGCTGGCCAGTGCAGTAGCAGAAGCCAGGCCTGTTGCCAGTTTCTTAGGGAGCTGCATATTACTTCCACCTCATGGTTAGTATCATATTCTGGCTATGGCAATAAAATATTTAAGCATTATTTTTAGCTATTTTTTCCTCTCTATGAGGTAATCAGCAAAATAATTCAGTATCTCACGCAACTCTTCAGGCAGGCCTTCTATCGAAGCCTTTGCTTTTTCAACCAGCTCTTGGCTTTTCTTTCGTGCATAATCAACAGAGCCGTGCTTCTCAAAGAGCTCCTTGACCCAGAGTACTTCTTCAGTGCCTGTTTCCTCTGCTGGCTTGTTCAGTATATCCAATAACCTTGCTTTCTCGTCAATGTCGCACTTACTAAGACAGTGAACAACTAAAATGCTTCTCTTCCCCTCTTTTATATCGCAGCCGATTTCGCCGCGGCCCTTGCCTTCAGTTAGATCCAGTAAATCATCAGCTATCTGGAAAGCAGGGCCTGCGTTTCTTCCAAACTCCTCCAATGCCTTTATTGCGTTATCTGCTTCAGCCACGATAGCCCCGCCAACCATAGGCACAGAAAGATAATAAGCTGTTTTTCCTATTACAGTATTCATATAATCGGACTCAGTCGGCTCGTTGTTCTGCCTTAGATTTATGTCCATTGCTTGGCCTTCTGCTGTTTTTACCGAGGCAGTAACCATTGCCTCCATGAGCTTTACGATTTTATCATTATCTAATTCAGAATTCAGTATCGACTCGTAGACCTTCTGCGCCATAAGGTCTCCTGCATTAACTCCGTGTGCAAGGCCGTACTTTACCCACATTGCTGGTTTATCTCTCCTTACTCTGTCGCCGTCCTCTATGTCATCGTGAACCAGCAGCCAGTTATGGAGTATCTCGCAGGCAACAGCAAACGGAAGTGCCTTTTTACTGTTACCGCCAAGAGCCTCGCATGTAAGCAGGGCAAGTACCGGTCTTATCCTCTTCCCGCCTGTTTCAATGTGATAATCAATAGCATCGTAAAGATTCGGTATGTTGCCTGAAAATACCCTTTCCAGCTCTTTGTTTACTATAGCTGATTTCTCTTCCAGGAGTTTTTCTATATCCATGGTATCAATAGAATATTTTCGGAAAAAGCTTTTAAAATAAGGGATGATATATATAGATTATGGCTAAAAAGGCTTCTAAAGATCTGCCTGAAAAGCTTGATGCCAAAAAAAGGATTTCTAGCGGAATACCTGGCCTGGACAAGCTTATCGGAGGCGGGTTCATCTCTGGCGATACCTACCTGTTAACAGGAGGTACAGGTACTGGAAAAACCTTATTCTGCTGCCAGTTCTTATGGGAAGGCCTTCAAAAAGGGGAGAAATGCGTATACTTCACGCTGGAGGAAGCTCCTGAAGATATAGTAATTGATGCTGAGGAATTCGGGTGGGATTTCAAGAAGTACATAAAAGAAAGAAAGCTAATACTGGAGTACCAGGATCCCTTTGAGCTGGTGGATGTTGCCTCCATGATAAAGAGCAAGATAACGCAATTCGGCGCAAAAAGGGTTGTTATAGATTCTACATCTGTATTCGGCATGATATTCAAGGACAAGCACGAGCTCAGGAAGCGGCTCTACGAACTGATAAAAATCCTCAAGGAAACAGATGCAGTTATCCTTATGACAACAGAAATACAGGAGGATATGAAAGCACTGTCAAGGTTCGGCGTTGAGGAATTCGTTGTTGACGGAGTTATAGTGCTTTACTATACAAACATAGGTACAGAAACATTCGGTAATATGGAAGTAAGAAAAATGAGGAGAACCGAACATAAGCATGGTATATTCCCCACAAAAATAACTAAAAACGGCATAGAAGTGGGTAAAGAGAGTGTGGCCCTAATCAAATAAAGGAGATGATCAGGCGAATTTATGGTAATGGGTTTATTAGCAAAATTGTTGTTAACAAAACAGTTGCAGTTCAAGGATGGTCTAATAAGCCTTAAAGACCTTACAATGACTTTGTTACCTTCTGTTTTTATTGGAGAACTCACGGAATATTTTGTAAATCAAAAGAAAATACCTAAGCTTTACATGTTATCTTGGTTTTGGGGCTTTATTCTTGTTAAAAAAGTTAAAGAAGACTTTAAGCTAAAAACCCCAGAAGATGTCTACACACTCGGCATGGATCTCGGAGAAGCCTTGGGTATAGGATTGTATAAAACCCATGATTACTATCCAGGAAGATATACTCACTTTGTAATAACCAACAATCCATATTTGAAATATCTTTCAGCCAAGAAATATAAAGGTCATAAAGTGGATCATTTCATATCTGGATGCATGGCAGGCGGGGGGTGTCTTGTTCATAATTCTGTATGCCAAAACATAGAAACCAAGTGTAAAATGGCAGGCGACGAAGTATGTGATTTCCTAACAGGAACTGAAAAAGAATTGAAGACCAGAAAGTTATGGGATGAGGTATACAAGTTATACAATCTGAAAAAGTTATACCCGTTGCAAAAAGAGGTATTTGAAACTCATAATAAAAATAATGAAACTGAACTGCTTACGAAAATAATGGATACTCTATAATCGATTCAGATATTCTTCTATACCCTTTTTCTCATTCTTTATCATTTCATAGAAATTGTTTCTTATTTTCTCTAGTTGTGGTTCTACTGAAATTAATTCAGCTTTTTTCATATATATATCTGACAATTTTCTTACAGTATCTTTGTAATAGCTGCCTTTATCAAATAATAAGACCATGGCAGTACCGATTTTATTTCTTCTATCATGATCAATGTCAATAATATCCTTCTTAATCAGGTTCAATGACCTGAATACCCTGCCGATCTTAAGTATCTTATCGGTGCTTTCTTTTTTTAAATTACCGTAAAGTGTCAGAAGTGGAACCTCAATAAATATGTCCATATCCAAGCTACGACAGTTATATACCTTTTCCGAGTAAGCTAGTATATTTTCAGGTTTATCTTCCTTCTCGATAAGCTCTTTATAGATGTTTTCAGAAACCGCTATAGATATGATTTTATTAAAATAACTACTTACAGCCTCTTGCAGATTTTCTTCGAATTTATGATGACTGTATATAGAAAATGCTCTAATAAGTTCTATGATATAAAGGGCCTTATCTTTCTCTTTTATTTCTTCGTCTAATAAATCATCTAGTAGATTAATTATAACATCGATGGATAAAGAGAGTTTAAGTATATCTTTTGGGTAGTCTGGGAAGGCCTGCTTTACAAACAGGGTTCTAACGTATTTCTTACCAAGAGACCACTTTTTTACAATATTCTCGCATGACAAGTCCAATACTTTTTTGAATTGTAGAGGTATCTCGGATTTATCTATTTTGATGTCATACTCAAGGTCGTGTTCTAAGATTCGGTAGATATCTTTCAGGGTATCGTCTATAGTTTTTTTATAAGTTTCAATTATCTCGTCCATAGTTCAGACCTTGTTATAAATAAGTATGGCTCAGTTCTTTAAAAATATATTCCACATGATATTCAGACAGGTATAGACTATAACGGCCTATTTAAATACCAAGTCGTGTTAATATATTCCTTATGAAGACTGAAGACGTATCCTCATATGATGTCGTAATAGTTGGTGCAGGCCCTGCAGGCTGTATTACTTCAAGATTTCTAGATAAGGATTTCAAAGTCCTGTTATTGGACTGGTCAAGAATGCCCAGAGACAAGCCATGTGGCGGGCTGCTGGTAGAAGAGGCTTATTCAATTATAAAGAAATTAAATCCGCTAGAAGATATTTTTTCTTTACCCAGAACACTTAACCTGAAAAACGTGGATTGGAACAATGATATTATAATAAAAACTAATAGAAACCTTGTCAATATCTCTAGGAGAGCATTTGATCACTGGCTCCTGAAACTGTCAGAAGGCAAGGTTAAATTTTCATCCGAAACCAAGTTCCTGGATTTTAAACAGAGAGACGGTGCATTGAATATACTGGTCGAAAAGAGTAACAAGAAGGAGATAATAAGATCCAAGTACCTGATAGGCGCGGACGGTGCGTTATCTAGTATAAGAAGGCAAGTTGAGAAAAGGCAGATAAAGCAGTATTTCGCAGTCCAGGAGTTAATCAAATCAGATAAGAATGTGGGGGATAATGCATTGTTTATTTATGACAATAAGATCACGGACTTCTATTCATGGGTAATACCAAAAGACAAGAACATGGTTATCGGCTCAGCCCTAGAAAAGAATGATATAAAAAGCAAATTCAACTTCTTCAAAAATAAGCTCAAGGCCAGGCATGGTGTATATGGCACTGCAACAAAGAAGGAGGTTGCTATAATAAACAGGGTTTTATCCAAAAAGGACATCTCCCTAGGCAAGAACAACGTATTCCTCGTTGGTGAGTCTGCAGGCCTGATCAGTCCGAGTACTGGTGAGGGCATCAGTTTTGCAGTCAGAAGCGGTCTGAACTGTGCCAACGCAATAAATAAGAATTTTGACAATGCTTTTATGAGCTACATGTATCTTTGTCAGCCCCTGGAAAACGAGATTGAAAAAAAGGTCAAGAAAGCAGAAATGCTGTCTGACCCTGAAAAAAGGCTTACTTTCCTCAAGAAATAATATCTAATCCGCTCGAGGAGCTTATTTATGACCTCAAAACAATACTTTAAATTAGGGAGGGAACAAATCATTAAGTAAGGCAATTTATTTATTTGAATTAATCGAGGTGGTAAATATTCCAGCGCCATACAGGCGAGGCTACAAGCATACAGGCAAGAAGGGCAAGGAGTCATCCGTCAGGTGCTCCTTCTGCGGCAGGACTGTGCCAAGATGGAAATCCTTTGTTTCTTACCGAGGCTTCAGGATAAACGACCCTGTACTCAGGAGGCAGATAGACACAAGGAGAACAAGCATGTTCCAGAGAAAGGAATATGTCTGCCCGTCCTGCGCCCGTCATCGCGGCATCGTAAAGATAGGCAGGAGCAGGAAATCAAGAGTTTCTATAAGATGATCTCTATGGAGAAGACTAGAGCAAAGCAAATGATAGAGATAATGCAAAAAGATGTAGACAAGAAAATACCCACGGCAAAGAAAGAGGAAAAAGTGTCTTTTCTGACAAGGCTAAAGAGCCTTAGGCTGAAAGGCATTCTTTACAACAAGCTGAAGAAAGAAGAAATCCCTACAACAAGGGCAGGCAGAATGCTCATGATACGAAAAGAGCAGTCAGACAAATACCCGAAGTTCAGGGTATTGCCTTCAAGCAGCCTGGTTTCCCTTAGTCCGAAAGAGGATGTAAAAGACAAGGAGATGATATACCAGCTGATAAGGCCGTATGCTTATGCAAACATACGCTGGGATCGCAACGAAAATATCCTTGTCTATCATATTGTTGAGCCTGAGTTAAGCAGTGCAGAAAAGGAAATACTCAGAAAAGTAAAGGACGGTCTTATCCAGGTAATAGACGTATCGCTTAAAGACGTAAAGGGTGAGGATACGCTGAACCTTCTGGAGGAGATTGTCCAGAAGCTCCTGGATGACTATGGTTTTGAGGTAACAGAACAGGGCTACTTCAAGATAATGTATTACATCTTCAGGGATTTTGTAGGGCTCAACGAAATCGAACCACTGATGAGAGACCCTTACATAGAGGATATAGGCCTGGACGGGTTAAACGTGCCTGTGTATATCGTGCACAAGAAATACGGTTCATTGAAAACCAACATAATTTATAAGAATCTTGAGGAGCTGAAGGAGTTTGTAACCAAGCTGGCTGAGCGCTGTGACCGCTATATTAGTTATGCTGAACCCCTGTTTGACGGTGCACTGCCTGACGGCACCAGGGTGCATGCCTCCTTTGCAGGTGACGTCACAACAAGAGGCCCTACATTCTCTATAAGAAAATTCAGGGAGAAACCATTCACTTCAGTGGATATGGTTAAGCTCAACACAGCCTCTCCGGAGATGCTTGCATACCTCTGGTTTGCTGTAGAGAACGGCGCAAACATCCTGATAACAGGGGGCGTTGCAACCGGAAAAACCACGCTGTTGAACTGCCTTTCCCTGTTCATACCTACTGAATCCAAGATAGTCAGCATAGAGGATACAAGAGAGCTGAGCCTTCCGCATGAGAACTGGATACCAGGCGTAGCAAGAACGAGCTTCACAACAACCGGCATAGGCGAAGTAACAATGTTTGACCTGCTCAAGGAGAGCTTCAGGCAGAATCCTGATTACCTTATAGTGGGCGAGATTCGTGGAAAAGAGGCATATGTCATGTTCCAGAGCATGGCCTCTGGCCATCCCTCCATGGCAACAATGCACGCAGGCAGCGTGGATGATGTCATGCGAAGGCTGCAAACAGAGCCTATAAGCCTTTCTCCTGGACTGCTGGAAAGCCTTGATATTATTATTATAATGGTCCACGCCAGAGAAAAGGGCAAATCAGCAAGAAGGATAAAAGAGGTACTTGAGATGGAGAGCATTGATTCAGTATCAGGAAGGCCCAGGACCAGCAAATCCTTCACCTGGATACCCTTCGAGGATTCCTTTGAATACAAGGGTTCTTCATGGACCCTTAGCAAGATAGCAACTGAAAAGGGGCTTGATATGAGCACCATTATGAGTGATGTGGCTGCGAGGAAAAACGTAATAACATGGCTGGTTGAAAATAATATAACTGAACTGGAGGATATTGTACATTACATCAACATGTATCGCAGAAACCCGAATAAAATGAAAAGCATTATTAAAAAAGAATTTTAAGTAATGACAGACATAAGAAATTAGGGATATTAGATGGAAAGGATAAAAACGGGTATTCCAGGGCTTGATGAATTAGTAGAGGGCGGGATCCCTGAAAAAGACCTCATACTGCTGAGCGGCGTGTGCGGTGCAGGGAAGACGATACTGAGCCTACAATTTCTCTGCTCCAAAGCAAACAAGGAACCAGGCATCTATGTAAGCTTTGAGGAAGAACTGCCGCAAATAAGAAGCACTGCCAAGGCTTTCGGCTGGGACGTCGAGCAATTAGAAAAAGAGGGCAAGCTTAAATTCGTCAAGTACGATCCGTTCAAGATAGAGGACATATTCGAGGTTATAGAAAACAACATAAGAAAAATGAAGGCAAAGAGAGTGGTAATAGACTCTATCTCGTCACTGGGCATCTACGTAAAAGATACAGCTGACCTCAGGAGGATGATACTCCAGATGAGCAACATGCTGAGGAAGAATGATTGTACATCTATTATTATATCCGAAATCCTGTCAGGCAGGGAATCCCTATCAAGGTTTGATGTTGAGGAGTTTGTTTCCGATGGGGTTATCCTGCTGCATAACCTCCTGATAGCAGGGGAGTACAGGCGTGGTATAAGCATATGGAAGATGAGGGCAACAGACCACTCAAAAAAGATACACCCCTACAGGATTACGAACAAAGGGGTCGTGATTTATTCAACAGACACCTTCACAATGAGATAGGAAGCAATAATTCTGCAGTGGTTAGATGTACAAAGAACTTATAAGATTTTTTGGGAGGTTCGGTTCAAGACATCTAAAAAGCTATTTTCTGCCCCTGCGCGAAGAGATACTCAAATCCAACCTGAATATGCTCTTTGAACTGTATGTCGGGAAGATGATTCTGGCTGCTTTCATAACATTTGCAATAATTTCAATAGGGCTTCCGATTCTTATGCTGTACTTGGGTTTCCCTTTTTTCATAGCAATAATAAGCGGGGTTATTACAGCAGTAACCTTTTCTTTTATAATACTCACGCTGTTTCACTCGTATCCCTTCCAGCTGCAGACAATCAAAAGGAACAGTATAGAAAATAACATGCCGTTTGCAATAAACCATATGGGCGCTATATCCGCCTCAGGCATCCCTCCATTTACAATATTCAAGCTGCTTAGCAATGTCCCTGAATACGGAGAAATCAGAAACGAGGCCCAGAGGATAGTAAGGAACATGGAGACGTTCGGTATGGATATAACAGCAGCAGTAAAGAACGTTGCAGAAAGGACCCCTTCCAGGGATTTTAGGCAGTTCCTGATAGGAGTCGTCTCGACGATACAGACAGGTGGTGACCTCAAAAAGTTCCTGGAGAACGCAGCCAAGGATGCCCTTTTTGATTACAGGCTTAAGAGAGAGAAGTATCTACAAACACTGTCAACATATGCGGATTTCTATACAGCAGTCCTGATAGCTGCACCGCTTTTCTTCGTGTCAATCCTTTCTGTGATGTCTTTGGTCGGCGGTGAGATAATGGGGATGAGCATACCCATGGCAATGAGCATTGGCATATACCTGCTGATACCTGCAATGAACACGATATTCCTTATGTTTATTCATTTTACACAGGTGAAGATTTAATGAAGTTAAAGATACTGAGCCTTATAACAGTCCCAATCGGTCTGTTCATGATAATAATAAACTTCACCCTGTTCCAGGAAACAGGAATGCTGTTTGCACTGCTTAACTTAGCTGCTGTAATAATAGTCCTAGGCATACCAATGACATACAGGTATATACAATACAGCGGAATCAAGAAAATGGAGCGTGAATTCCCGAGATTCCTCAAGGATGTTACAAAGAACCTAAACACAGGCATGACCCTGCCCCAGGCAATAAACACCGCCAGCTCAAATGATTATGATGTCCTGACAAAACACGTCAAGGAGATGGATGCCAAGATATCGTGGGGTATTTCTTTTGAAAAAGTATTGAAGGACTTTTCAGAAAAGACAGGCTCAGGCAGCCTGAAGAGGACTGTCCAGACCATAGTGGAAGCCCACAGGTCAGGCGGCACAGTCAACACAGTACTGGAAGCCATTGCAGACTCGCTGCAGGAGATAGAGAAAATCAAAAAAGAGCGGTCAACCTCCATATACACTCAAATGGTAAATGGTTATCTAATCTATCTGGTTTTCCTGGGCGTTATGATCGGCCTCTCGTCTTTCCTGCTGCCTGCTTTTGAATGGGAGGAGGTCGGCAACGTCAACATGGAGGCTGTTTTCATTGATCTCTTCAGGTGGCTTATAGTTATCCAGGGCGTATTCGCAGGCCTTGCTGTTGGCAAGATGGCTGAAGGCACGTTCGTGGCAGGTGCAAAGCACTCGCTCGTTCTGTCAGTAACAGGCTACATCGCATTTCTGCTGTTTGTGTAGGCAGAGCTAACGGAGAGAATGGTAGAAAACGTCAACTCTATCGTGTGAGGTTCAGAATCCCGCGACTGGGATACGCCGGATTGTTCGAACCCATGAAAATACGATTTTCTAGACAATAACATGCTCTCCGAGATGATAAAGAAGATTGTGATGAGAGAGCTTAGGGGCTAGGAATGCAAGACAACGATGTAATTAAACCAGAAACAAAGATTCTAGTATAGCTATGCTTATTATGTATGCACATTACGGAACCATTACGTAGAGACTGTGTATGTACGCTAGGGCCAATGAGATGCTTTTATATTTTGCCATTTTCAATATAGTTATTAAAGATAATATGTGATTGATATGGGTTATCTATACTTAATGGATTCGTTTAAAGAAATGGAAAAAAAGAATGAAATTGATAAAAACATTATAAAAGATATAAACCAAACTATAAAAAAACTTAAAAAAGTCAAATCAAATATTTATAAAAAGAAAATTAGCCTTTCTAATAGATTTTCAATATTTTTTGGATTGGAAACACAAGAAAAAATACTTCATAAACTAAGACATAGAGTCTCTCTTGCAAAAGAAGCAAATGATAATCCTAAAGTTGCTGAAGACGCACTTATAATCCTACCTGGAATGTTTTTATTAGAAAAGAGAATAGACTTATTAGGAAAAGGTGCATGTAAGCCAGCTTCTTTATTGAATTTTACAACAAATCTTCAAATGGAAGCCCTAAAGTATGATTTGTACCCAGAACAAGAAACGAAGTTAAGAAAATTTGACAATAAAATATTCAAACAAATTTCTACAGGCTTTATAGAAAATGTAGAGTCGATAATGCATGCGAAATAAGGTGTTGGTAGATGCTAATGTTCTAGTAGCAGCTTCCGTAAAAGCTTTCATAACTGAAGTTGGTCTGGAATTTAAACATCATTTCTATGATATTTCGAAACCCCTGTTCGATTTTTTTAGCAATAATCTAGAAAAAAGAATAGGCATATATACTGAAATAATAGAAACAACGTCAACGCGGGTACTTTCTGAAGCTATTATCGGGGATCTTGAAGAACACGAATTAAAAAAAAGATGTAATGTTAAAAGACTTTTTGAATACTATTCATTAATTCTTTCCGAATGTATAATACACCTAAAAGAAAATATGAATTCGCTCACAAGAGAACCAGTTAATGAGAAACGACTCAAAGCTATGTCAAGCGATATCCTTAATTTTTACCACGATATACGATCAAAACTCCTAAAAAAGATCCGTCTAAGAAGATATCAGAAGCCGTAGAAATGACACCAAGACGGTTTAGGAAATTAGCAAAATCTGTCTATAGAGAGCAAGATAAGTCTGATTTTAAGGTATTCAATAAACTACAAAAGAAACTAATTGAATCACCACCTAATCTTAATGATATTAAGATTCTCTCACAAGCGATATATTTCAAAAAAATTTTTGAAAAAGAAATTAAGACCCAGATGTTCTTAGCTTCTACAGATTATCATTTTTCAGAAATACGAGATCTAAAAGACAGCATGGGTTTATGTAATATTATACCAAAAGAAATACACCGTCGTTTTTGTATAATTTCTGATTGGCCTGATAATATATTAAAAAGGATAAAAGCATCATAAGAATGAACTAAGAATGTTATTTATTAATAATTTCCTTTACTCTTCACAATGAAAGTAGAATTATAGCACTTCTGATATATAAATTGTATTCTTTCTAGTGAGAAAAATGATAGCAATCATAAGTCCAGGATGCCAGACTGAAGCCTGGCATTTTGAAGCCTCAACTTCAAAATTTTAAAGGCTAGCATTGGTGTAGGAAACAGTGAGCTGAATATCTCGTTGCCTCGATACTTACACCCCTGTTCCATAACTGGTCGTCTTGCCAGTACCGATTGCCTATTTTCGAGAATAGCTTGGGGCTTAGATGCTTTCAGCCCTTATCTATTATGGCGTAGCTACCCAACTTGCCTTGTCAGACAGCTGGTAAACAAGAGGCCACGAAGGGATGTTCCTTTCGTACTTATCCCTCCTTTCTCTCAGGCAATAACACCTCTAGCAGATATAGACCAAACTGGCTCACGCCGTTCTGAACCCAGCTAACGTCCCCTTTTAACCTGTGAACTCCAGTACCCTTGGCTGCTGCTGCACAGCCAGGAGAGGGGGAGCCGACAGCGACGCCGCAACACGCGGGGTCGATCTGTTCTCCACGTTGCAGATTCATACGATAACAAAAAGCGCATTACTGCGCCAACTCAGTAGCTACCCATGACAGTCATTGAACACACGAACGTGTCCTCATTCTGGGACAGTATCTTCACAGTTATAGTTATCGTTATAGCAAAGTCATACTATCTGCTGATAAAGACAGCTTATAATCTATTTTGGGTTTTTTTCGTAGACTCTCATTGCCGCAACGCGGGTAAGAACTCTCACCCGCTACGACACCATTATCCCCGGGGTAGCTTTTCTCATGTCACATGCAGCCATCTAGGCCAACATGCGTATCGCTAACTCAGGCTTTCGCCTTTGGACAACTTGCTTGTCGTTGCCCAATCAATCCGACTTTTGCGTTTACACTTGACTTCCGATTTCTGACCGGAATAAGTCGAACTTTGAGGACCTTTGATATCTTTTCAAAGGTGTACCGCCCCAGCCAAACTGCCCATCTGATGCTGTCTTCTTGCGAATAAGCAATATAGAAGCGATTGGGTAGTGTTACATTGTTGACTCCACTCTCTCTTTCGAGAGGGCTTCGACGTCTCCTACCTACGCTATACAGTCACAACCATATCACAACAACAAACTGCAGTAAAGCTCCACGGGGTCTACTCTTCCCACTAGAGGTCTCTGGCCTAATCACCAGAAAAATGGTTTCACCGGGTTCCAACTTGGGACAGCAGGGATCTCGTGAATCTATCATGCAGGCCAATAATTAGTTGGCAAGGGATTACGCTACCTTAAGACCCTCTTCACCGACTACCGCAAAACATGCGTCAGTCTAGAGTTAGGGCCGGCCTACAGCGGGGCTTTGATCCATTGAATTGGATTTTAACACACCACTAGTGGCCACGACTCACTGACTATACAAGGGCTTTCGCCTTAGCAGTCAGCTATGTTTTTGTTAAACAGTCGGATCCCTCTTGTAACTGCGACCTGATCATCTCTGATCAGGCACGAGTTCTACCAAAGATACCTCGCTAATTTGCCGAATTCCCTAAATTGGATTCTCCCGAACACCTTCGCCTTTTCAGCGAGGGGCACCTGTGTCAGTTCTGGGTACGAACAACTGATATACTAATCCTTCCATATTTTCGTGCTACCCTTTCTCATAACATTTTTTCTAAGTTTCTTTTTACGCACCTTACGTTTTTTCTTTACAAAGAAAAAGGGCAGTTTCACGGGCCCTGGGACTCATCCGAAGCCGCCATACAGCAGCCCATTCGCGCATTCAACCGGTTCTCGTAATGAATACACTCCCCGGACTTCAACGCTTAACAATAACGACGGTTATTGTCAGACTATCCCAAAGCGTCTACAAAAGGTGCAACATCAGCTGGTTCCTGAATATTAACAGGATTCCCTTTCGCAAAGCTCTTCTTAAGACTTTACTTAGGATCGACTAACCCCCAGTAGATAAGCTTTACTGGGGAACCCTTGCCCCTTAGGTGGCTGGGACTTGACTAGAGAAGAAAGATCATAATCTCCACGTATGTTTCAATATGCACTTTGAAAGTTCATCCTCAGAGCACAGACATTTCTGTTCCGTTATTACAAATGCGCCTGACTTGTCTCCTGATTCATCAACAGTATATAACTCCTGTCTGAATAATCTGCAATACATTGAATCAGAGTATCCTGATGCTTCATCATTTTCTACTTTTATTTCTACGTCTGCTCTCAGGTATACATGACGACACTGTGACTCCAGTTGTTTTTGTACCATCCCTATAAGTTCTTGTTTATAGTCTGTTGGATTGTCCATAGCTTTGTCTCATAGTGGAAATCTTCTTAAACCTTCTTCACTATTTGTCACCCAGCTCTTGTGCTACTCCCAGCAGGATTATCATTCCAACAAGGTCCACCCCTCCTTACGGAGAAGCTTCTGCCCTTGCAGGACGCCTCCCTACCACTTTAACAAGACGAATCTTGCTAAAATCCAAGGTATCGGTAAACTGCTTAACCCCGTCCATTTTCAGCGCTCGAAACCTCGATGGGTCCGCTATTACGCGTTGTTTAAAGGATGTCTGCTTCTAAGACAACCTTCCCACTGTCTGAGATTTCAAACTACCTTCAGAATACTAAGCAATTATTTTGGGACCTTAACCTCAGTCCGGGTTGTTCCCCTCTCGGATACCAGAATTACTCCGGCACCCTCACTCTTGCCCGCGCGATAATGGATTCGGAGTTTGACAAGGTAGCTGGAGGTTTCCCTCCTTGGCTATCTAATCAGTGCTCTACCCCACTATCAACCAAAGACAAGGCTGTACTAAGATACATTTCGGGAGGAACCCGCTATCACCAGATTCGATTGGCTTTTCACCCCTAAACCCAGGTCACCCGAGTGGTTTGTACCAACATCGGTTGCGGGCCTCCATTCCACTTTCGCGAAACTTCACCCTGCCCAGGCTTAGATCATCTGGTTTCAGGTCTCAAAGCTGTGACTAAACGCCCTTTCAGACTCGGTTTCCCTACGGCTTCCACCTTGCCACAGCCATGAACTCCCTGCTCCGTTTTTCAAAACGGACGACAGTTTCTTCTCTCTTGCGAGAGCCTTAGCTGTCAAACTATAGCTGCCTGGGTTCAGGCTCTTTTCATTTCCTTTTACGGATGCTTTTCAGTTTTCCGTCACCGTACTATTGCGCTATCGGACTTGACGAGTTTTTAGAATTGGATCTAGATGAGACCCGCGTTCTGGCTCCAAATTCGAGGAACCATACTCTGGATACTTGGAATCCACTTTCCGGCCTTCCCTTACAGGACTATCACCTTTTATAGTGCCTCTTTCCAGAGGACTTCAGGTCAACCAGTTAAGCAGTGCCCAAGTCCAAACCCCACATTGCTATTCCCTTTCAGGAAAGCTTCGGTTTGTTCTCTGCTGCTTTCAATCGCCTTTACTAACAGCATCTCAATTGATTTCTCTTCCTGCGGTTAATAAGATGTTTCAATTCTCCGCGTTCGCTATCGTCCTTGCGGACGATTAAAAAATAGGATGTCCCATTCGGCGATGTGTGGTTCAATATCTGCATGCAATTTGCCACACCATTTCCCAGCTTACCAGGGCCTTCGTCGCCTGTCAAGCCAAACCATCCACCAAACAGCTTGGGAGCTAGCTATCTTTATCCTGGACCTATGATTGCTTCATTATAAAAGAGAAAGTAGTATCGAACAATCGAGAAGCGTCAAAGATGCTTCGGTTTGTTCTTCTTTCTTATCCGCACTTAACTGGCTAGAAACTAGCCAGCTGCGTTCATCACCTGATGAATATGATTTTTGATAGTGTCCAGAATCAGCCAGAATGTATCGAAAATATCTTCATCCATCCACCTGCTGCAACAACACCTTCTGCCACAAAGTGAAGCCGACTCTGAACAGCTTCGTGTACTTGACAGCTTTACTATGAGCAATTAAATATATAAAGGTTTTTAAGGGTTTCAGGGAAAAACCATTATGGAAATCCCAAAGATAAAGCAAAACAAATACATTGGCATGGTTTCTGCTGGACTGGGGATTATTGTCTTAATCACAGCCCCTGACATGCTCACTCTAACAGGCGGCTTGTTTCTCCTCGTCACCGGGGCAATCCTCTGGCGGATGAATAAGTAAGAATGGACTGGATGGGATTCGAACCCATGGCCTCCTGCTGTTTTGTTCCTTTTTGATTAAACTTTTTCAAAAAGTTTATTGCAAAGCAGGCGATCTTTAACGCAGTTGTACCGCTGATCTACCAGCCCAGTTCTATTTCCTTATTATGACTAGGTTTAAATAAATTGATTTATTTGGGAAAAAGTAGCTTTAAAAAGATACCATTTTGATGGAATAAAGGTGAATTAAAATGGAAGGTACTGTAAAGTTCTTCAATGAAGGAAAGGGCTTTGGCTTTATCACAGCTGAGGACGGAAAGGACTATTATGTTCACTCCAGCGGATTAAAAGAAGGAGTTAGCATAACAGAAGGCGACAAGGTGTCCTTTAAAGTTGTTGAGAGCGACAGAGGCCCAAGAGCTGAAGAAGTTGAAAAGGCTTAAATAGCGTTTTCTTCGTATCGTTGGCTATATTTGATTTTTGTATTCTTTATATTCTAATAACTACTTCGCAAGATTATCGAATCCTACGCTTCACTCAGAAGAAGCTGAAAGAGGTATGAGTATTTGGCAATCTATTGGTTGCACATAAAAAATTTAGGAGGTGATCCAGCCGCACGTTCCCGTACGGCTACCTTGTTTATCGAGTGGCAATTGGATACTCTTTCATCTCTATCAAATCAGTGTCAAGCCTAACACTTCTTCATCTCTGACAGATCAAACCGCCCATTAACCACTTTACGACTTAGCCCTCCTTGCAAAGTCTTGATTCAAATCGCTCTTCGCGAGCTTCACCAAGGCCTCACTCGGATGGCTTGACGGGCGGTGTGTGCAAGGAGCAGGGACGTATTCAGCGAAAGAATTCACGAAAGCAAAAACATCATCGTGCTGCAAAGACGAAATCATAGAATTTGCATTCATGATGACCTTCGCTTACTAGGGATTCCGGCTTCACGAGGGCGAGTTACAGCCCTCGATTCGAACTGAGCATAGGTTTAGGAGATTGGCTTCTCCTTACGGAGTCGCATCCCATTGTCCTATGCATTGTAGGCCGCGTGTAACCCAAGGAAATTTAGGCCATACTGACCTGCCGTAGCCTACTCCTTCCTCCCATTTAGCACGGGCAGTCCCACTAGAGTGCTTGCTTTCCGGAGAAAACAGTAGCAACTAATGGCATAGATCTCGTTCGTTTCTTGACTTAACAAGACACCTCACGGCACGAACTGACGACGGCCATGCAGCACTTCTCAGCTTGTCAGGTAACCCCTTCAGATTGGCCTCTTGCTAGACGATATTCTTAAAATCAATCTCTCTTTTTTCAGCTTATTTCTTATATATTTTGCTAATTTAGAGCACTTTTCACATCCGTTCCAACATATGTAATATCTCGGTTTCTGGTCTTTTCTATAGTTTCTTTTGGCGTAGATTACTTTTGTTGAAACTGTTCTGGTTTTCTTGCATAATTCACTCAGATCTTCTAATATTCCTTTGTTCACGAGCTCAATTTTTATGCAAGGGTAGCTATAAATACCGTATTTTGTGTGAAAAGTCTTAGTGAATGAAGTTCCTTCTGAATCTATCCACCCTCCAATATGGGAAAGTATAACAGATTCATCATTTGACCTCATTATATGTTTTGGTATTCTATCTCGATAGGTCTTGCCTTTACCAGCAGAATAGAATTTATTGAAGAGGGTTACTAAAGATTTAGACCTTACTACAGAATACCATGTATTTCTCTTTTTTGAATGCTCTATAGATATCTTGAAATCAAACAACTTCAAGAAAATCCGTTTAATTACGTCTATATGGAATTCTTTGTTTTTATCGGATATGGAAAGTGTGTATTGTTTTTTATTTTTTATAAAAATTGTTCCATCTCCGCCTATTACCCCTAAGATGTAAGCAAAATCTTCTGAATCAAAGATTTTCTTCATTTTAAATCACTGCTTCTTAACTAAGGCGAGAAAACCTTATCTGACTTTCGCTTTAGCGAAAGGAAGAATATGGTTTCCGAGCCATTGCTTGTGATTTAAAATGTATCTATAGGAGATTTTTCTGTTTTAAATCTTTTCCATCTAGCAAGATGTGACCCTCATTCTGCTGTCTTTCCTGGTAAGATTTCCGGCGTTGAATCCAATTAAACCGCAGCCTCCACCCCTGGTAGTGCTCCCCCGCCAATTCCCTTAAGTTTCAGCCTTGCGACCGTACTCCCCAGGCGGCCCGCTTAACACCTTCGCTACAGCACTACAGTTTCCCAAAGAAACCGCAACACCAGGCGGGCATAGTTTACAGCTAGGACTAACGGGGTATCTAATCCCGGTTGCTCCCCTAGCTTTCGTCCCTCACCGTCGAGCCCGTTCCAGTTGAGCGCCTTCGCCACAGGTGGTCTTTCATGGATTAAAGGATTTTACTCCTACCCATGAAGTACCCTCAACCTCTCCCGGCTCCAAGCCTGATAGTTTCTCCAGCAAGCCTTACGGTTTACCGTAAGATTTCACCAAAGACACATCAAACCGGCTACGGACGCTTTAGGCCCAATAAACGTGACTACCACTTGTGGCGCGGTTATTACCGCGGCGGCTGGCAACCGTCTTACCCACCACTTATTCGCCAAGCTGTTTAGACTTAACAAAAGAACTCGCAAAGCGAGTCCACTCAGGATTCCCTCATCACACTTTCGTGCATTGTGAAGGTTTCGCGCCTGCTGCGCTCCGTAGAGCCTGCACTCATGTCTCAGAGTGCATCTCGGGGCTATCGCTCTCACGACCCCTACGGATTATAGGTTTGTTAGGCATTTATCCTAACAACAGCCTAATCCACCGCAGTCCCATCCTTAGGCATCTTGCGACTTTGGGTGAAGAGGCATTCCAGCCATTATCACCTATGGAGTATTATTCGCAGTTTCCCACGATTATCCTCCACCTGAGGTTAGATTAACTACGTGTTACTGAGCAATTCGCCTTGTCTTACGACAATGACTTGCATGGCTTAGTCGAATCCTGATAGCAGTAGTCTCCGGCGGGATCAACCGGAATTGGTTAGGAAGCATAATTTATATTCCCTGCATCTACCAATAGAGTTCTGCCTACTCATACCTCAATCTGACATGATTATGAGTCATGCCGTCATTGCTGTTATGAAATGTTATGAGATCATAACGTCATTGCTCAAATCAGAGCTCATTCTGACATCTATTTAGCGTACTTTGAATGCCAAACAAACGCCACCCATCAATGCGGATTTGTGGTCCGCATCTCAAGAAATATGAATTCGTTCTATAACTATAAAAAGGTTTCGAGGAGCTGGGCTTTGTTGCATAAGTCAATAATTTCCCTTACTTCTGCAACATCTTAAACCTTTCTATTGAATCACCTCTCATAAATTCAGGCTCTATGCCTAATTCGTGGATTTCCTGAATGACCACACAGACATTATGGCATAAAACCTCACATTTATTAACTTTTCCCTGTTGAATAAGAAGTATATGACTGTAGACATAGAGCCTGTGATTTCAACCTACATGAAACGTGAGGTTGCTGACGACCAGCCTGCTCAGATAGAGCTGCATACACACTGGGAAGAATGGTATGGCACTAGGTTTTACACTACCTCGGTCTGTGATAGCAAAGAGTATGAGCGTCATGGTCGCATGTTTAAAAAACTTATAGCAAGCGTTATGTTTTTAGGCTCACCAGAAGATAAGCTTTTGGACGAGCACAAGACGATGGTAAAAAACTATAGAGATAAGGGCTACCAGATAATCAATGAGGATTACTCTCCTGAAATGCAGTATAAGCTTGAAAAGATTAAGCTTGAAAATGATAATCTTGAGAAGCTCCTGAAAGGCGTTAACATATCTGATGAGATAGTATAGTTCAGTTGCCCGAAAACTAGTTTTATTAACTTTTCCCTGCTGAATAAGAATCAGATGATTATGAACGAAGCGCCTGAGATTTCGACTTACATGGACCCCTGGTTTTTGGACAGTCAGTACGCGCGGATAGAGATATATACCGGGCAGGAAATTATTAATGGCAAGAAAATTTTCAATACCACGGTCTGGGGCAGCAAAGTGCATGACCTTGACACCCTGGTTAAAAAGAAGATAGCAGAATATCCTTTGGTTGACATGCCAGAGCATAGTGTTTTGAAGAGGCATGAGATAACAGTAGAAGAACGTATAAAGGAAGGCTACAAGGCAACTGATTTATATTACTCTACTGGGTTTGAAAATATTAAGCTTGGAGAAATATTGGAAGGGGTTGAGATACCGGATAAGATAGTATAGTTTAACGTATCTCGAACCCCTCGAACTCGTTGGTAGCTGCCTCCCATTCGACATCTATCTTCTCTACATGCGAATTAGGAGAGCCCTTCTTCAGCACTATTAGCATTGCTTTTACTGTTTCCTCGTCGCCTTCGATAACTGCCTCTACTCTACCGTCCGGCAGGTTTCTCACGAAACCAACAAGACCGAGCTTCTCTGCAATCTTCTGAGTGAACGCACGGAAGAATACACCCTGTACCATACCAGTCACAAGTACGCGGCAACGCATCATAAATAACCATCCTCTATCAAAGCAGGTATCATTAGCTTCAGGACATTTCCTATATTCAGCTCTTTGTAGTTGTCCCTGCTAACCCATATAAGCTCTTCTATCTCCCC
>Ga0315537_1000142_pt1 | contig 48707 bp, 29 predicted proteins | sample SalMarSW160270MG_FD_203091 | JGI IMG/M metagenome (GOLD analysis project Ga0315537, IMG submission 203091) | Salt marsh sediment microbial communities from the Plum Island Ecosystem LTER, Massachusetts, United States - Salt Marsh Sediment SW1602-70 ... | reverse complement strand
TGAGGATTGTGCGGATGGTCCGCTGTCATTCGATCCGCCGTGGGGCGGATCGTCATTCGCCTTGCTTCGCAAGCCGGCATTCGTCCCTTCGGGACTGTCATTCTTTGTTGCCAGGCGGAAGATTTTATCCAGAAAAACCTGCAGATAGGTTAGCTCCACTTCATTTGAATCGGGATTGAGCTTGTTTAAAAGTGCATCAGAAAATCCTTCTTCCACTTCGATCCCATGTACTTTGCAGGGTTCTTCGATCACCTCCACCGCATGCTGGCGGGTCATCTTTTCCACCCGCATCCGGTTGGCCAGGAAGTCCTTTATGGTCAGTTCAAATTCGGTGACACCGGCAAGGTATTCCTCCCGGATCGAAAAGATGAACCGGCACTGGACATCTGAATCCACAACCGCTTTTATCACCTGGATAAATTGTTCCCGTTCTCCACGGTCACCGAAAATAAACAGCTCTTCAAACTGGTCGAAGATCAGGTAAATCGGCTTAAAATGATCCAGATAGATGGATTGCAATGATTTAACGATGCGCGTTGGTGTGTCTACTTCTCCAGATGAAGGAGCATCGCTATGTCTCCCCCCGGGGGGAGTGCCACGCTCTGGCGGGGCGAGGGGAGAAATCGCCTGCTTCTGCAGTTCTGAAATCAGACTCTCCAGGATATCCCGTCCCCGCCGTACGGTCACCGGGAGCCAGTCGCTATCCTCAAACTTATTTGCCAGTCCACAATTAATCAGGGAGGTTTTGCCCGTTCCGGAGATCCCGTACACCAGCAGGATATTCCCTTCAAACACCTTCTGGTACATCTCCTCGATCTCCCGGTCACGGCCAAAGAAGATATCGCGGTCTTCGCGGGTATAACTATCGAGGAATTTGAAGGGGCTAATAAACATGCTTCCTGATTGTCTTGAATCAAATTATATTTTTTTCAGAATAGTATCCAGATTCTTCCAGCTTACATAATTTCCCTCACTCAATTTATAATTTTTATCACCTCCATATACAATATATGAATTCTCAGGACTATTTCCGGAAAGTTTATTCCAATAAGCAATCTCTTTTGCATATTCTTTTGATATTGTTTTTCCTGCCTTAATTTCAATTGGTAAATACCGGTCGGCTTCTTCAACAATGCAATCAATTTCATGTCCAACCTTATCTCTCCAGAAATAATTTGTCCGTAACACTCCACTATTCCAGCTATGTTTAACAATCTCATTAACAATAAAATTCTCAAACAACCCACCTTTTAAGTAAAAATTTTGTATTTGTTCCTTTTCCCTGATATTTAGAAGTGAACATGCAAGTCCTGTGTCAAAAAAATACAACTTCGGCATTTTCACCAACCTTTTGTTAAAATTCCTATGATAAGAATATAAAAAATGGATTACATAGCTTGCTTCCAGTACTGAAAGCCATGATTTAGCTGTTATTTGTGAAATACCACAGTCATTAGCCAGGCTCGAAATATTCAGAAGCTGACCTATTCTGCTGGCGCACATCTGTAAGAAGCGAATGAAAGAATTCTGATCAGTAATGTTTCTTATTTGTTTTACATCACGTTCAACATACGTTTGAATATAGTTGGAATAGTAGTCAGTTGCAGGAATCTTTTTATCATACAACCGGGGATAAAACCCGTTGAAAACAAGCTCCTCATACTCTTCGAAGAATAATCCGCTTTGTTTTAGTTCATCCAAACAAAAGGGTAATAATTTCAAAATCCCCACCCTTCCGGCAAGCGACTGAGTAACTTTTTCCAGTAACAAAAAATTCTGTGAACCCGTTAGAATAAACTGTCCTTCTCTATTGTCTTCATCGACAATAACCTGAATATATGAAAACAGGTCCGGCACTCTTTGAACTTCGTCAAGAACAACTCCATTTTTATACTCATTCAGAAAACCTTTTGGGTCACTTTGAATTAACAACCTTGTTTCAGGGGATTCCAGGGAAACATAGGGTAAATTTTCAAATATGTTTTTTACCAGGGTTGTTTTTCCTGATTGCCGCGGACCTGTAAGCGTTACAACAGGAAACAACCTGGATAATGATCTCAGTTTATTCGAAATATTCCGATAAATCATCGTTTTGCGCCGGATGGACAATTTTTATATTCGATTATATAATTTGTCCAAAATAATAAAATTTAATTGATTCTCAAAATCTAAAAACTCCAAATAATCTTCTCTTCCCGACCTGGTTTATCTTATGAATTTTCATTCTCAATTGTATTTTACCAATAAGTACACATTTGACTCTTCACCTGATAAAGATATGGAGTATTAGGATGCAAACAACATCTCTTCGATCTCCCGGTCACGGCCAAAGAAGATCTCGCGGTCGTCTACGGTGTAGCTGTCGAGAAATTTAAAGGGACTATCGGTCATAGTCGAAGTAACTTTGCCTGCGAATTATGCTTCAACCGTTGCTGAAGCGGAAGATATTGCTGACAATAGGTCTTTGAATTCAGTTACCAGCTGGTCGTAATTGCTCAGGGTTCTGAGGTCACATTTTTCAGTCACTTCCGTACCCAGGTAAAAAAGCTGGTCGTTCCTGAATTTGGTATACATAAAAATATCCTTCTTGATACCGAATTTCTCTTTGGTATCGAGAACTTCCGAGTTGGTATCGATGATCAGGGGTGACAGGTTGAGGTATTCTTCGAGGGTTTTAATTGTTTTCATGAGCAGGACAGCATTACTCTCCGAGAATTTTGTTTCATCGATCTCTTTTGCAGCAAAATCGGAATCGGAACTGTTCAGCAGGTCGATCACATGATGGAACCGTGCTTCCATGTTTTTGGGTTTTCTGACTTTTATTTCCCTCACCGATACCAGTTTATATTTCGCAAAGAATGCGATGGATTGAAGGATAAAGGTGAGTTTTTCTTCGTACTCCACGCACCGTTTCTCGATCTCCTCCTGGTTAAGGTTGATCTGGTAGTGGCCGATCTCGTTTCTTTCCGGCACCCAGAAGTCGAGTGCAGCGTAGAATTTTTTATCCAGCTTCTCTCCCATTTCGGGCATGAACCATTCCAGCTTATTGTCCTCGTAGAATTTTCCGATAGCCCGGATCAGCCAGCTAAAATTTCCCAGGCTCAATACGGTAAACCGACTTTCAAAATCTTTGGATATGCTATCCGGTATTTTCAGTTCCTTGAGGATTTTATCGTTCCACAACTGGGAAAGCATCACAAAGCAGAGAAACTGCATGGTTCGTTCGATGGTTTTAAAAATCTGGTCGAGCCGCATGCGGTCCAGTTCACGCATCGATCCCGAAAAGAGTCTCCGGAGTTCAACACCCACAGGCCAGGGGAAGTTTTTAATGATCTGGTCACCCAGGATCCGGAAATCGATCTCCTCCTCTTCCTCATCTTCATCAACAATCAGGTATTTCTGAAGGGCTGTTTTGTGCTTCACCATCTCGTCGAAGACGGTACGGATCAATGTTTCGTTTATCTGAGGCATAGGACGAGGTTTTATAAATAACTGGTTCAGATTTAGTAGCAAAATTTACGAAGAAAAATCAGAAAAACAAAAAGATTGGAAAGTAACGGGTGACAAGTAACGAGTAACGAGAAAAAAAAGTCTTGAGTCTGCAGTCGGCAGTCAAGGGCTGCGGAGTGCGGGATACGGAGTGCGGGATACGGGGTGCGGGATACGGGTTTAAGTAAAAGAACCGGGCCCAATAAACATCCAACGTCCGCCAAAAACGTGCCTTCGGCACAACACTCAACGTACAACGTACAACATTCAACTTATTAACCCTGCTTTCATTAACTTATCAACTTATCACATAGTGATGCCTGCCCGACCGGCAGGCGGGCCTTTGGCATAACTTATTAACTTTTTTCACCGAGCAACCAGCAACGAGTCGAAGATCGTGACTTTGCAAAGCAAACGTCATGATTGGAGACCCTGACCGACTACAAGGAGCATCAGGGGACCGAGTACCAATCTTTAAACTCACCACTCACTTCTCACTCACTCTCTCCTTCTTAACCGAATTCCCTCAAAATAACTGACCAGCATCTTCATCAGGTCGAAATAGAGGATCACATAGAGGATCAGGGAGGTGATCCAGATGAAGATGATATTGAACCAGAAGGTGTCGATCTCTTTATTACCCAGTCGTTTTACAGGAGCATAGAGGTGTGCCCGGCCTGTCCCGGACTCAGGGATCATGTAGATCGGATCCTTTTTTCGGATCAGTCGGTTCCGGGTTATTTCAATCTTATTGATCATATTGCGGTTGAGCAGGAGATCTGACAGAGCCCGGTTATGATTCTGGTTACGCAGTTCCAGCACAGCTTCCCGTGAACCCATTTTTTCCACCAGGGCTTCGTACACCCGGTCTCTTTCCTGGCTTACCTCCTGTAATTTTTCCTCCATCACGGAGCGGACAAATTCAAGGTATTGTTTTGTTTCGTCTGCAACCTGTAATGAGAAGGAGTCCACACTCAGTTTTTCAACCGGAAAAACAAACGGCACTTCGGGTCTTCTGCCAAGCCGGTCCAATTCGTTTCTCAGAATATCCAGTCTCCATCGATTATTTCTCTCCTCATTTTCATTATTGTAATTCCGTTCCAGGTTTTCAACCATGAGATTCAACCGTGGAATGAGGAATGAGATATGGTAGGAAGCCTCACTCATTCTCTGTTCAACGTCAAAGAACTCTTTCTGAAAAGAATTTTTCTTAAACTGTTCAACTGTAAGTGCCTCGTATGCCCACCGCGAAGTCATCAGATCCCCGATAATAGGAACATAAACTGAAGTAGTGATCTTTTTGTGGAGCTTATCAAAGGGAACAATTGCACCACTGAACAGCAATTGGGGAACGAGCACCAGGGGAATCAGGATATAGATGGTCACGACCGAATTGAACGCTGAGGAGATATTTAGCCCGATCATGTTTGCCAGACAGGCTGTTGTAAACAGGATCAACCAGAAGCTGAGTGTCATTTCACGGATCTCAAGAATGAGGTTCCCAACCACGACAAAACTGAGGGTTTGAATGGCAGAAATAATAAAGAGCACCAGGATTTTTGAATTAAGATAGCTGAACCGGCTCAGGTGCAAAAAGCTCTCCCTCTTCAGCAGCCGTGCATCCCGGATAATTTCCTCCGCGCTTACGGTCATCCCGATAAACAGGGCTACAACAACACTCATGAAGAGGTATGCCGGCAGGTTATCATTTTCAGCAAACACATAAGCATCCGGATTATCCAGTGTACCACTGATGTATTTGGTAAAATATCCGATAATCACAGCCAGGATTGGTGCTTCCAGGAAATTAACCAGCAGGTATTGAGTATTGCTTAGTTTTGAAAGAATATTCCGAAAGGTGAAGATCCGGAATTGTTTTGCTTTTCCCGGTCTGCTAAACCGGCTTTCCGGTAATTTTTCTGTTTTCGGTTTAATCCTTTTCTCCTTTTCCAGGTTCTCTTTATAGAGCTGATACCATTCCTTTGGAGCAACCCTTCGGCTGCCGGTAAATTTCCCATACTGGTTTACGAACTTTGTTTCGATGATCTGAAGTACCTGTTCCGGATTCACATTACCACAGGTAATGCACTGGCTTTCCTCCGCATTAACATGGTTGCTTATCTTCTTGAAATAGATAACGGCTTCGAGCGGATTTCCCTGGTATATGGGGTATCCTCCCTTATCCAGGATCAGCAGATTATCAAACAGTTTATAGATAAAGGAGGAGGGTTGATGTATATTGACCATGACCAGTTTTCCTTTCAGGGTTTGTTCCTTCAGCAGCAACATGACCATTTCCGAATCCATAGAGGAGAGTCCGGAAGTCGGTTCGTCCACAAAGAGAACGGAGGGTTCTCTCATCAACTCCAATCCAATGTTCAACCGTTTTCTCTGACCGCCGCTGATGGTTTTGTTCAGGGGATCACCCACCTTCAGGTGCTTTATCTCATTCAGCTCAAGATCCCTGAGCACCCGGGCAACCGTTTTCAGAATCCTTGTTTCCGAATAGTCTGAAAAGCAAAGTTTTGCATTGAAATATAAATTCTGGAATACGGACAGTTCCTCGATCAACAGGTCATCCTGAGGGACATACCCGATAACACCTTCCAGCTTCTTCTCTTCCTCATTCAGATCCACACCGTTTATCAGGACCTTTCCGCTTTTCGGTTTAAGGTTCCCGTTCAGCAGGTTCAGCAGGGTCGATTTACCTGTACCGCTTCCCCCCATAATACCAACCAGTTGTCCCGATTTCGCGACAAAGCTCAATGGTTGAATACCGTTCTCACTATTCCTGAACTTGTACTCGATGTGATCGGCCAAAAAAAGCAGTTCCGCCTGGGTGGATTCCTTGAGAAATTTACCTGCCACATCGCTGAAGTAGACCGGTATAATTTGTTCGCTTCGGATCACCGAACCGCTATCCATGATATAGGAACGACCGGGAAGGATATTCTGGGCGTTATGGAAGAGGGTTTTTTCCCCGATGTACTTGAAAACAAACGTATCCGTGCTGTTTATGTGAAGAAAAACCAGTTTGCCTTCAAGGTTTTTTCTAATAATGTGTCTTATTTCCGCATAAGCTTCCGGATCGGCATTGTCAATGACAAGCAGGTTCTCCCGTTCAATCTGATCAATTCTATCACGCAGTACAAGGGAAAGAAGGTTTTTGTATTCATTATCCGATATATTAAACGTATCGGAAACGGTTTTAATAAAATCATATTCCTTTTCGGAAATCACATGGTCTTCATTCACAAATTCAATTAACCGGAGAAACACAAGGATCTTTTCCTCCTGCTGCAGACCTTCATTGATATCCTGGCATATCATCAATGCTTTCACCGAGTCGGATGATCTTTTTTTCCGGCTTTCCGTACTCTCTTTTTTGGTAAATGTACGGTGGTGCTGGAAAAGGTAATCCTCAAACAGTGCCAGGTATTGAGGCAACTGGTCACGGTTCAGGTGTTGTTTCAGGTAGGATTCGATGATTGTTCTTGCTGTCGGAGAAATTCCCTCTTTATCAACATTGGCAATGATAGCAAACAGTTGAAGCAGCGCTTTCAGGATTGTTTCTTTCATTAAATCTGGTAAAGGAAGTTATGTAACATAAAATGAATTGAAGTAAACTGTTAAATTTACAAAGAAAGAAATTTATTCATATGGAAAAAAAAGCATTTCAGGATTATTATCCGGAACACCTCAGTTATTGTTACGGATGTGGCCGGTTAAATGAAAAAGGATATCAGATAAAAAGTTACTGGGACGGGGATGAGACGGTTTGTCATTTCCGTCCAAAACCCTATCACATGGCTGTTCCGGGATATGTGTATGGCGGATTGATTGCATCGGTTATCGACTGCCATAGCACGGGCACTGCAGCAGCTGCCAAATACAGGGAAGAAAACAGGGGGTTGGAGACAAAACCGGCTTTCCGTTTTCTCACCGCCTCTCTGAAAGTTGACTACCTTAAACCAACTCCCATAGATACGGAACTTGAACTTCGTGGCCGCATAAAAGGTGTAGACGGGCGTAAGGTATGGGTGGAAGTGGATCTCATGTCAAATGGTATTGTCTGTGCCAAAGGAGAAGTGCTTTGCATACAGGTTCCTGAAGATATGAAGTTTGGGAAACCGGGAGTGTAGTGAAGCAAAGGGCAGAGGGCAGAGAGGGAAACTGAGAGTATGAGAGAGTGTGAGCGGTGAGTTAGTAAAACAGGTTCTCGGTCCTGGGTAAGAAAGGACGAAGAGACTGAGTGACGGACTAAGAGTGGGTTGTGAGTTGTGAAAAAAGAAGTACGCAGTAGGCATTCTAAAAACATGCCGCCCCTGCCTGCCGAGGCAGGCCGAGCACAACTGCTAGACGGACTATGCTGCTTATTGGTTGGGAACCATTGGATTGGCGTTCGATATGTCCAAGTCTACCCTATTATTCTTTCAGTCCCTACGGGACGATTTGTTATACTTTACATCACATACAGCCACTGAAGTGGCTGCCTATTTCTTGTTAGTCCCTACGGGACATAGATTTTGAGAATTCAAGCTTAGGGATCGACTTTAATGTTTGACAACCGAAACTCATTGCAAATCCTTGGAGACGAACTTCGTTACCGACTGACGAAACGGGTATGGCCGGGATGGCATCGTTACCGACTACCGATAGACGATACCGGTTTCGTAACCCTGCCTGCGGCAGGCAGGCGAAAAACGCTCACCGAATCATTTATAGTTCAGCACTTCGATTTCACCCCGCATTACCATCAGTCCATTTTGAGCCAGGGCTTGCAGCTCCTCGTCGCCCGGATAGATGTGGACCGGAGCAATTTTTACTATCTTCTCAACCAGGTTGTTTATCAGGTATTTATTGTTTGCACAGTCGCCGGTAATCAGTATTGCATCAACCGGTTCTTTGAATGCCATGGAGAGAAAACCGACGCTTTTAGCAACCTGATATATCATAGCATCGAGGATCAACTTTGCTTTTTTATCCCCTGCCTCGATCATCTTTTCTGCTTCATACACATTGTCTACTCCCAAATAGGCTTTCAATCCCCCCTCACCCCGTACCATTTTCAACATTTCCTGTTCACTATATTTCCCGCTGAAGCACATCCGGATCACGTCACCGATCGGTAAGGTACCACTTCCGATCGGGGAGAACGGGCCATCACCGTCGTAGCCCTGTGTGGCATCAATCACCCGTCCCAGGTGGTGTGCTCCAACCGTATTACCCCGTCCCAGGTTCACAACGAGGAAGTTCATCTCCTCATATTTTCTCCCAAGCGATTTGGCATGTTCCCGGGCTACCGCTTTCTGATTCAGGGCATGAAAGATGGATTTTCGTTCAAAGAGCGGATGGCCGGATATCCTTGAGATATCATCATACTCATCCACAACCACCGGATCGGCAATATAGGCTTTTGCATCCGGTAATTCCTTTGCCACAGCATCTGCAATAAGGCCTCCCAGGTTAACGACATCTTCTCCCAACTCACTGTTTTTCAGATCATTTTTCATTTTTTCATTCACAAGATATACGCCGGACGTAACCGGTTTAAGGAGTCCTCCCCTTCCCATAACAATCCGGATGTTTTCCAACTGGATCTCATTGTCTTTCAGCACCTGGATAATCCGGTCTTTTCTGAATTCAGTCTGATCCGGAAAGTTATTAAAGGAAGCCAGTTCCTCCGGTGTATGCCGGATCCTTTTCAGAAAAACCGCAGTGTTAATACGGTAAACAGCCATTTGTGTATTATCGTCCCGGGGATATAATGAGAGTATAAGGGCAGTGGTTAGGTCATACTGATTCTTTGCCATGGTCTGAATGGATTTGTTGACTTAAAATTAAAAATAATCCGGATAAATTACATATTTCTACGGTACTGTCCGCCCACTTCGAACAATGTTTGAGTAATTTGCCCGAGAGTGCAATATTTTGTCACCTCCATGAGGGCCTCGAAAATATTCTCATTCCGGTTCACAACATCCTTCAGTTTCCGAAGCATCTTTGCCGATTTATCCTTATGAGCAGTATAGAGTGATTTAACCATCTCAACCTGGAATTTCTTTTCCTCTTCCGTTGCCCGGATTACCTGATCCGGTATGGTCGTGGGAGATCCGTTGGGAGAAAGAAATGTATTCACACCCATAATGGGAAGTTTTCCGGTATGTTTCAGGTTTTCATAATAGAGTGATTCCGCCTGTATTTTACTTCTCTGGTACATGGTTTCCATGGAACCCAGAACTCCTCCCCTTTCAGAAAGCCTGTCAAATTCACTCAAGACAGCCTCTTCAACCAGGTCTGTCAGTTCTTCGATTATAAATGACCCCTGAAGGGGATTCTGATTCTTTGTAATTCCAAGTTCGTGATTGATGATCATCTGGATCACCATTGCTCTGCGTACAGATTCTTCGGTGGGCGTGGTAATTGCCTCGTCATAGGCATTGGTATGAAGGGAGTTACAGTTATCATAAATGGCCGTCAATGCCTGGAGGGTTGTTCTGATATCGTTAAATTCAATTTCCTGGGCATGGAGTGATCTCCCGGATGTCTGGATATGGTATTTCAACTTCTGTGAACGGTCATTGCCTCCATACATCTGTTTCATAGCTTTCGCCCAGATCAATCGTGCCACCCTTCCTATCACGGAGTATTCCGCATCGATACCGGTTGAAAAGAAAAAGGAGAGGTTCGGAGCAAACTGATTGATATTCATTCCCCGCGAGACATAGTATTCAACGAATGTAAAGCCGTTAGCCAGGGTAAAAGCGAGCTGGCTGATCGGGTTAGCTCCCGCTTCGGCAATATGGTAGCCCGAGATCGATACGGAATAGAAATTCCTCACGTTATGCTCATTGAAGTACTCCTGGATATCGCCCATCATTTTCAGTGCAAATTCGGTTGAGAAGATGCAGGTATTCTGTGCCTGATCCTCCTTCAATATATCAGCCTGTACCGTACCCCTCACCCGGGAAATGGTGTCTGCTTTAATCTTTGCATATACTTCCTTTGGCAGAACCTGGTCTCCTGTAACGCCAAGAAGCATTAAACCCAATCCATTGTTTCCCTTTGGCAGTTTCCCCTGATATCGTGGTTTATCCCTTCCCTGTTTGTTGAATAGTTCATCCATTTTCTTCTCCACCTCTTCCTGCAAGCCATGCTTCCGGATGTATATTTCACACTGCTGATCAATGGCTGTATTCATAAAGTATCCCACCAGCATGGGAGCCGGTCCGTTTATGGTCATTGATACCGATGTTTGCGGATCAACCAGGTTAAATCCTGAATAGAGTTTTTTTGCATCATCCAGGCAGGCAATTGAGACACCTGAATTGCCCACTTTCCCATAGATATCAGGTCTTACATCCGGATCAAATCCATAGAGCGTAACCGAGTCAAATGCAGTTGACAGTCGTTTTGCCGGTAATTCATGAGAGAGGTAATGAAACCGTTTGTTCGTTCTTTCCGGTCCACCCTCTCCGGCAAACATTCTTGTTGGATCTTCATTCTCTCTTTTAAACGGGAATACACCAGCTGCATATGGAAATTCTCCGGGAACATTCTCTTTCAGGTTCCATTTGAGTATTTCACCCCAGGATGTAAATTTTGGCAAGGATAGTTTGGGAATCTGCAGGTGGGATAACGATTCGTGGTGGGTCTTGATTTTAAACTCCTTATCCCGCACTTTGAAAGTAAAATACTCTTTTTGATACCTTTCTTTTTTCTTCTCCCAGTTTTTAAGAATGTCACGGTTTTCTTTATCCAGTTTCTTCTCCTCTTCCCGGTACATTTTTTCCATTTGACTGATGATCTCCGTCTCCGGATTACTTTTTTCAGTCAGGGTTTGAAGTGTCTGGTTTATCCCATCCATGCGGCTGGCAACGTTCACCTGCTGTTCGACTTTCCGGTTGTAGCGTCTTACTGTCTCAGCGATTTCAGAGAGGTAGCGTGTTCTTTTCGGTGGAATAATATAGATTTTCTCTGAAATCTTTTTCTCGGAAACGATCCTCGAATGAAAGTCTTCGATAAATTTCTCCCTCACCTGGTCAATCAGAGCAGTGTATAGTCGATTCATTCCCGGGTCGTTAAACTGCGAAGCAATGGTACCAAATACCGGCATCTCTTCAAGACCTTTTTCAAAGAGAAGGTGGTTTCGCTGGTACTGTTTCTTCACGTCTCTCAGTGCATCCTCTGCTCCTCTTTTATCAAATTTATTGATGGCGATCAGGTCAGCAAAATCGAGCATATCAATCTTCTCAAGCTGTATTGCCGCACCATATTCGGGTGTCATCACGTACATTGAAAGGTCGCTGTGATCAACAATTTCTGTATCGGACTGGCCGATACCGGATGTTTCGAGAAGGATCAGGTCAAAACCTGCGTATTTAACAATGCAAAGTGCATCGCGGACATATTTTGAGAGCGCCAGATTGGATTGTCTGGTAGCCAGTGACCTCATAAAGATTCGGGGAGAGTCGATCGAATTCATACGGATCCGATCACCGAGCAGGGCGCCACCGGTTTTCCTGCGTGACGGATCAACGGATAAAATCGCCATTGTTTTATCGTCGAAGTCATCCAGAAACCGGCGCACAATTTCATCGATGATTGAGGATTTTCCGGATCCTCCGGTTCCGGTAATGCCGACAACCGGAGTGTTCTTATCCATACATTCTTTCCTCAACTCGTCAAACAGATCCTTCAACCCGGCCGGATAATTTTCTGCTGCCGAAATGGTTCTGGCAATTGCTATAAAGTCCCTGTTCCTGATATCCTCAGGCTGAACGTCTACATCTTTTCCCATCGGGAAATCAGACAATTTCAATACCTCATTGATCATTCCCTGGAGTCCCATTTTTCGACCATCGTCCGGAGAGAAAAGCCGCGTAATGCCATATTGATGCAGCTGTTTCATTTCTTCCGGAAGGATCACTCCCCCGCCACCGCCAAATATCCTGATGTGTCCGGCTCCCCGTTCCTGCAGCAGATCATACATATAGGAAAAGAATTCGATGTGGCCACCCTGGTAGGAAGTAACGGCTATTGCCTGAGCATCTTCCTGAATGGCACAGTTTACAATTTCCGATACGGAACGATTATGACCAAGGTGAATGACCTCTGCACCGGAAGATTGCAGTATTCGCCTCATGATATTGATCGCGGCATCATGCCCATCGAAGAGTGAGGCTGCTGAGACAATCCGGATGTGGTGTTTCGGTTTATATGGTTTAACACTGCTCATACATAAAAAGCGATTGCGCAACCGGCCACCTATTATGACCAGGAGCTGATTAAATCATAGCCATTATGGTTCAGGATCAATCTTTCAGAATATCCCTTGATATTACAATCTTCTGAATCTCTGAGGTTCCCTCATAGATTTGTGTCAATTTAGCTTCCCGCATGAGCCGTTCCACGTGGTAGTCCTTCACATATCCGTAGCCACCAAGTATCTGAACGGCTTCTGTTGTTACCTGCATAGCCATATCGGCACAGAACAGCTTAGCCATGGCACTTTCAATACCAAACGGTTTACCCTGATCCTTCATCCAGGCTGTTTTCAGGCACATCAGCCGGCCAAGTTCAATCTGCAATGCCATATCCGCCAGTTTAAACGCGATAATCTGATGATTACAGATCTCCGTACCGAATGCTTTTCTCTCCTTGGAGTATTGCACTGCCCGTTCATAGGCACCGGATGCAATTCCAAGAGCCTGAGCAGCAATTCCCAATCTTCCAACTTCAAGGGTTTTCATGGCAAATTTAAAGCCAAATCCATCTTCAGCAATTCTGTTCTCCTTGGGTATGACCACATCAGTAAACATTACGGAGTGTGTATCGGAACTTCTCATTCCCATCTTATTCTCGTGGGGTGCAAGTGTAATGCCGGGTGTATCTTTTTCAATGACAAATGCATTGATACCACGGTGTCTTTTTTCAGGGTCTGTCTGCGCGATCAGGACATAGGTAGACGCTGAATTGGCACATGTGGTCCAGTTTTTTGTACCGTTAACCAGGTAATGATCTCCTTTATCAACTGCCATAGTTCGCTGCATGGTAGCATCCGAACCGGCTTCCGGTTCGGAAAGGAGGAATGCCCCGATTACATCTCCCCGGGCGAGTGGCTTGAGGTACTTTTCTTTCTGCTCCTCGGTACCAAACTCTTCCAAACCCCAACAAACCAGTGAATTATTAACGGACATGATCACTCCGGCTGCAGAATCGACCTTTGATATTTCCTCCATTGCGAGCACATAGGATATGGTATCCATGCCACCGCCGTCATATTCCGCGCTTGCCGTCATGCCAAGAAAACCGAGTTCTGCCATTTTTTTCACGTGTTCGGTTGGAAAAACGGCTTTTTCATCTCGTTCAATGACATCCTGAAGGAGATCCCGTTGTGCGAAATCCCTCGCTGCCTGACGAATCATCAGATGTTCTTCAGTAAATTCAAAATCCATGGTGTACTGTTTTTAGTGATACTATTTGTGTTGCAGTTAATCTATTTAAAAGTAGTTATTAATGGGTCCATAGGCATGAAAAAACCCTGTCAATAAAACGGTATTCACATCTTGTTCACTGGCTGCAATACTATCTTCTACCAGTTGCAGGCCAATTTGCTTCGACCGCAACCCATAATCCATTGCAAGTCTTGCACCGAGTGTATCCAGGGTTCTCATATTTTTAAAAATCCCGGAAAGTTTATTCTCTTTTTCAGGGTCACGAACAAGATTTTTCCATGGTTCCATACCTTGCGGCAGGTCCCCTAATATTGCGTCAAGCTCCGGTTTTATCTCTTCCAGTGGCAGGTACTTCTTCTCTCCCGGTTCATAAAATCCGGTTATTTTCCACTCTTCATATTGCAGGAATCCATTTTTTTGTGAACCGTCCGGATTTTGTCCTCCCTTTATACCTGCATTATTCAATTCATCGATCATGGAACTGTGCAATTTTTCTGAAGGAAAATGGGGATTCATAACTTTCAAGATCAACTGAACGACGTCAACACCAACATAATCGATCAATTGAAAGATTCCCATTGGGCGTATCAGGAACTTCTGGGTTACCGTATTGATCAGGTATACTGCCCGTGCGAAGGAATATTCGATGGTTAGCTTCTCGGCAAGTTCAATGCCGAAGAGTGCATCCCGCATGAAGTGTCCATTGCCGATAAATCCTGCTTTATCGTTTGCAGGAACTTTTGCTTTCTCCAACCGATGAACCAGCTGATCTGCAAAGGCTGCCAGTTCAGGAATGGTTTCCTCACCAACAATTACTTCCACCAGTTTCTGAATTACCGGTGGATTGTAGAAATGAAATCCAAGGATCCTTCCTTTCAGTCCTGCCATGGCATTCAATTCCTGAATGGGAATTGAAGATGTATTTGTAAGGAACCAGGGCTCATTTGGATTATTCTTTGCGATATCAGTCAGCAGTTTAACTTTCAGAGGCTGATCTTCACTTACCGCTTCAAAAATAAGGGTTGAATCATAGGCACTCTCAATGGAGGTTGCGGGTTTCACGAACGACATCACATCCTCCACATACCTGGCAACGAAATCCTCATCTTTTTCGATACCCGTTACGCCGGCATACATTGCCTTCACTTTATCCAGTTTCTTTTCCCCGATTTTCTGTGATTGTTTTTTCAGGTATTCCAAGACCCCCTGAAGCCCTTGTTCAGAAATATCCATAGCGTACAGTGAGAAGTCAGCCGACTGATTTTCCGGATCTCTTTTCAATGCAACCATTTCCAGGGCAGTAAGCAGCAGAATCCCGCTTCCCATTTTACCGGCTGCACCGAGAACGGTTACATGTTTAAACCGATTTGCATACTCTTTGTTTTCCATTTATTTCAAATTTTTAGGTTTACCATTTTGGCGGGCGTTTTTCCAGGAACGCTTTCATTCCCTCTTTTCCTTCTCCTTCAAAGAGGGAGCTGAACTCCTGCGATTCAAGATCGCATCCCTTTTCAAAAGTGGATTCCAGCCCGGCTCTGACTGCTTTTTTTACCTTTTTTACAGCAAGCGGTCCTTTCGAAACGATCTTTTTTGCAAGATCAACTACCTTATCCATCAATTCTTCTGGTTCTGTCACCCATTGAACAAGGCCAATCCGGAGGGCTTCATCAGCGGAAATGTGATCCCCGCTCAACAACATGAGCATTGCATCCCCTTTTCCAACCAATCTGGATAACCGCTGTGTGCCGGCATATCCGGGTGTCAGCCCAAGATTTACTTCCGGTTGTCCAAACTTGGCTTTAGCGCTTGCCACACGGATATCGCATGACATAGCCAGTTCACAACCCCCACCCAGGGCGAATCCATTTACAGCAGCAATCACCGGGATTTCCAGTTCCTCAATCATGCGAAAAACCGTTTGCCCCCGCTTTGAGAATGCCAATCCTTCGGACTGTGTCATATCTGCCATTTCCGCAATATCTGCCCCCGCAACAAATGCTTTTCCTTCACCGGTAATGATCAACAGACGGATATCCGGTTGATCTGGGAGTTTGGTAAGGAAGTCCTCCATTTCATCAAAAAACAAGCTGTTCAATGCATTCATTGCTTCGGGACGGTTGATGGTCAGCAAAGCAATGCGTTCCTGAACATCAACTTTCAAGATTTGATAATTATCCATTGTGTTTTGTTTAAGGTTTCAGGGTTATTTAATGCCAAAAAAAATCGGTTTTTATCAGATGCAGAGGAAGCAATACTAATTTTATGAAATGTTCTCACAAGTAGTGTATTATCAAGGAATAGAAAGCTATACAATATAGCTAAAATTATTTCATTATCAAATCGCGGAAATGAAATTTGGATTCCAAATGCTATACAACATGGTGAGGGATTCGTCTATCGGTGTTCGCATTGGAGTTACTGGTTGAAAGGTTAATTGTGAAAGGTCTGCCTGTTAAGGAATATCCGTCAAGCCGACTCTAAGCGGTTAGACGGGTTGTCCGTCTGCATGCAAATGGAACATCCATCCTGCCGCCGGTCGCCTACCTCGGGCATGGCAGGCAGGATTATGATGCATGCATGAGTGTACAACTCTTTATTACCCGTAAAGCTGACTGAAGTTGACCCACATAGAGGGCTAGATGGATTCCAAAGTTCGAGCTCCGTAAAAACCGGTCGTACTCCGATTCAAACTAGTGGTACGGCTTTTCGAGTTTAAAGACTCGTCGCCCGAACTGCAGTTGGATCGGGATTCATTGCTTCCAATTCTTTCTAAAAACATGCCGCCATTGACGGGGCTTAAAGGAATAAAAACGCTGACATCGTCTTTACGACCTGTCAGCGTTTGTTTCAAAGACGCTGTGACAGGATTTAGTGACGAGGGAACTTGTCGTACTTCGGCTTGAGTCTATAGTACGACTTTACGGTACCAATTACTCGCCGAAACCGCTTAAGCGGTGTAAGTGGACAGGCGGGCTATGGCAGAACTCTGCACAACTCATTTTCTCATCTCTCACACTTTGTCCGCCGTATCCACGGAGAAGGCGGAACTCACTTCTCATCATTGGTCACACCTTAAATCCAAGAACTACAATATCATCCACTTGTTCGAAATTTCCTTTCCACTCCACATGTTTTTTGTCAAGGATCTCCTTCTGATCGTTCATGCGTTCACCATGAACAGAGAGCAGAATTTCCTGAAAGGCAGTGTATTTTAACTTTTTCCCCGAGGGACCGCCAAACTGGTCAGCGTATCCATCGGAAAAAAGGTAAACCGTATCATCCGGTTGCAGTTCCAGTTTATGTTTACTAAACCCTTTCATCCGGGAGTGGATGGCAACGGGCATTCTGTCGGCTTTTATCCCAAGCAACCGGTTATTCCGGATATAATACATCGGGTTATTGGCACCGCTGAATTCCAGGCAATTTGCTTTCCTGTCAATGGTACAAATCGAAATATCCATTCCATCCTTCGATTCACTATCCAGTCCTTTTTGTTTCAGGGAGGTAATAACATTCTCACGAAGCAGTTCCAGGATTTTTTCCGGAGAAGTGATGTGATTCTTCTCGACAATCTCATTCAGAAAAGTAATCCCCAGCAGGCTCATAAATGCTCCAGGCACCCCATGTCCTGTACAATCGGCTGCAACGACTATCAGCAGATTTCCCTTTTCTTTCACCCAGTAGAAATCACCGCTAACAATATCTTTCGGCTTAAACAGGATAAAGGCATCCGCCAGGTGTTCATTCAGAATTCGTTCTGAGGGCAATACGGCATCCTGGATTCGTTTCGCATATTTTATACTGTCGGTTATATCGATGTTCTTTTTCTCGATGATCTCCTTCTGCCGGGTGATCTCCTGGTTTGCTTCACTTAGGTTCCTGTTTTTCTCCTCGATTTCAGTTTTTTGTTTCCTGATCTCAGCTGTTCGTTCCTGGACTTTCTCTTCCAGTATTCTCTTTTCCAGGATCAGCTGTTTCTCCCTGTATTTGATATACGATACAATAGCGAAGATGGATAGTACAACAAGGGTGAGAATGAACCACCATGTTTTATAGAAAGGTGGTTTGATGGTAAAAGAGAATTGCAGGGGTACCTGTGACCATTCGCCCGTTTCAGTTCCTGCTTTCACTGAAAAGGTATATTCCCCCGGTGCTAAACCTGAATAGGTGATGTTTTCATACGCTACGGGTGGGGACCATTTCCCCTCCCTGCCTTCCATCATGTATTGATACCTGATCTTTTGGGGATTGGTAAAATAAAGCGCCTGGAATTTGAATGTGAGGTGATTATCGTTATATTTTAATTTTAAGGCTTCCGGCATTCCCGAAAAAGGGATGATGCTATCGGCTTTTGTATTCCAGTCAATGGATTCATAAAACAGGTCCAGTCCGGTGAAGTGTATTCGCGGCGGTTTTAAGTACTCCGGATCGAGATCTGGATCATATCGGGTAATTCCGTTGATCGTTCCAAACCATATCCTCCCCGATTGATCCCTGAACAGAGCTCCCTGGTTATTCTCAATACCGAAAAAACCATCAGAGGCATCATAGCTAATAACACGTTTGACTTCCTGGTTTACCCCAAGGTAAATTTTCTGAAACCCCCTGTTGCTTCCTGCAATCAGGATATGGTTTTCCTGGGTAATCAAAGAGGTAAGTTTTTTGGCATGAAGTTGTTTCGGACTGAGTACCATCTCAAATTCCGGTTCATCATCAACTGGAATGGACTTATAGATTCCCTGGTTTCCTGTTGCGATCCATATTATCCCATCCTCATCTTCAGCCAGTGCTGCAATCTCAGTCACCGGAATACCGTTTGATTCATCGAATGTATACAACAATTGTTTATCATACCGTGCCAGGCCTTTAAAGGTTCCTATCCAGAGATTTCCGGACCGGTCTTTAAGAAGGGTTTCCACTTCATTGAACGGCAATCCCTTCTCCTGGTCAATCACAAAATAGCCTTCCCCATCGAAATGAATAACTCCCGTATTTGTTCCCAACCAGATGGTATTATTCTCTTCAGCCAAAACACAATTTACCTGATCATCGATCATCCAGTTTCCGAAGGAATAGTTGTGAAATGATTTGCCATCAAACCTGCTGAATCCGTTATTATGGGTGGCAATCCACATGTTTCCTTTCCTGTCAATCGTCAGGTCATTCAGTGAGTTGCTGGCAAGCCCGTCCTCAATGGTAAAATTAGAAAACCGGGCAGATCCATTATCGATGGTCATTCGGATGAGGCCCTCGTCATAGGATGCCAGCCAGAAGATTCCGTTTCGATCCTGGGTAATTCCATTAATGATATTTCCCGGCAGTCCGTCAGCCAGTGTATAGTGTGAGAACCGTTTCCCCAGTAGTTTACAAATGCCACGGCCGTTGGTTCCCAGCCACATGATGCCCTCTTCATCAATGCAAATATCGAAGATCTCATTTTTCTCCAGTCCATACCCATGAGAAATAATCATCCCCTCCGCTCTTGAAAAGCTATAGAGTAAGCCATCTCCGGTCCCGAACCAGATCTCTTCATCGGTACAAAGCATGTCCCACACAGCATTATTTGTAAAGCCATTCCGGGAATCATAACGCGTAACACTCCCGTACTGATCCGGGCCAACATCCTCTATTTTATAGGCTCCTGAGTCTGCCGTTCCGAACCAGAGGTTGTTTTCCCAATCGGATTCGATGGAATAGACAACATCTTCCGGAATTCCGTTGTTGGATCCAAGGTGGTCAATCCGGAAAGTATCCTCCTGGAAACAAATGATGTTTATGCCCGCCGGTAATCCCACCCACAATCTGCCATGGGCATCTTCCATGATGCTCCAAACCTGGTAGCTTCCCAATCCTTCCGCTTCAGAGATTTTCTCAATCCGGAGCTGGTTGTTTTCCACTATTTCAATCCGGTTCAGTCCGCCAAATCCGGTTCCCACCCAGATTGCTCCATGGCTATCTTCAAACAGGGTGGTAACGATCTCTCCGGGTAACCCCTCTTCAATGCCTACTGCATTAAATGAATAGCCATCATATATAGCGACACCCTTTTCCGTTCCAACCCAGATCCATCCCCTTGAATCTTCGATAATATCACGGATAACCAGTCCGGGAAGGCCATCATCCAGGCCCAGGTTTGTAAAGTTCTTCCCGTCAAACAGGCTGACTCCTCCCTCACCGGTTCCCACCCAGATATACGACCGGGAGTCCTGCATTATTTTGAAAACAGTTGCTTGTGAAAGACCTTCATCGACCGAATAATAAACAAAGTTGTTGTGTTGAGAAAAGGCTGTAAAAAGGCAGGGTATAAAGAGTATGGCCAAAAAGAGGGTTAACCTGTATTTCCCTCTTTTGAACCCGATAATACCGGTGATTTTTTTTTCAGATCGGAGCACCAAAACCATATAGGGTGGTTAAAAAAACTTGTGAATAAATATAAACTGTCCTCCTTCGTCTCCTGTGTTTTTAATGGGATGAAAATGGGGTTGCTGATCTGAATTGTTTGTTACGGGGATCTTAATGCGATCATAGAGCTGGCTTGCATCATAGAATGGAGCCTCGTTGTTTTCCAACGATTTTATGACGTAGTATGCAAAGACAGAATGTCCCTCTTTCCCGGTGTCCATTACGGGTTCTATACCACCGGAGGTGATGGCTTTGCGTGAAGGGCGTTCGTGTACCTTCCGGTAATAGGTTTCGGAGTTTTCAAACGGGATCTGTAATACTTCACCCCGGAAGATCTCTCCTGCAAAACAGGCATCGGATATAAGCAATGTGTGTTTCGATCGAATACCTGTAAGGGCAGTTTGAATATCATTATTGGATATCAGTTCGGAAATGGAATTCGAACGGGCATCAACCGGTACCCAGTACCCCCGGTTGTATTGCTCCTTATACTCTCCATGACCGGAGTAATAGATAAAGACATTATCCGTTGGTTTTACCTTTCGTGCCAGGTCCTCAAATGCCTCCAGTATCTGGATTCGTGTTGCTTCCCGATCGTAGAGGGTGATAAAATGATCAAATTTATATTTTCCCTTCAACACCTGTTCAATGGTCTCAGCATCCCGCACGGCATTATGAAGTGGGTCAAAATTCCCGTAATAATCATCGATACCAATAATCAATGCATAATAATCTCCGATCAGCATGTCTTTTTTGGCTTTTGCAACATTCAATCCCTTGGATGGATCGGCAACACCCCTCATGGTAATGGCATCTTCCTCCTGATCCTGTATTACCAGTTCACCCAGTGTAATTTCTCCAACCTCTTCCTGCATTCCTTCAATGGCGATCAGTTGACCGGAATGGACTTCCTGGTTCAGGCTTGCAAGCAGGGTGGTATCGCGATAAGTCCTGTTCATGCTTTCAGAGAGCTCAAGCTTCACCGGGATTTCCTGAAGAGAATAGCGCCGGTTTGCGGTAAACTTGAAATCGACAACAGCAGTATCTCCGGGTTTCAGGTTACCAATGCTTTTCAGCGCATTATCCATCAGGAAACAGTTCTCTTTTTCCTTCATGAAATCAAAGCTGACACTCACATTCTGTGCCTCTCCATCGCCAATATTCTGCACGAGTAACTTGAGGATTATGGGTTCTGCAAGCCGGATATTCTTACCGTCATCAGCAATAAAAGCAGCATCAGCAACCAGGATCTCCGGGCTCCTGAGTTTATGTGTATTGATCTTCATTGTGAACGGGTAGGCATCGAAGCCGTTTGATTCGACAACCTGGACTGTAAATTCAACCTGGCCGGTCAACAGGTTTTCCCTTCCAGCAACCGGAATCGTTATCTCCCTGGTTTCTTGCGGTTGAATATCTCCTATTTCAATCAGATCGGAAAATTCCAATCCATCCATTGCAAGGCTATCCAGGTTAACCCTGACATTTACATCTTCTGCAATACCATTCCCCTGGTTAACGATCTTAAACCGGATTGAACTTGATTCATTTGCATCTATGATCATGTTATTGTTTGGATCGGAGAAGACCTGGTTTTGTAAAATCAGCTCAGGCAGGGCTTTTACAATGTTGCCTCTCTCCTGACCCTGCAAAAGGTTTTTCATTTCACTTTTTCCTTTGATCGCTTTCTTTTCCTGGGGAAAAGCAGCAAGGGTGAGAAAAAGTAATGTAAGGAATATGATTTGTTTCATGGCTTTTCAATTAAAATGTTAGCTTAACAGACAATTGCGGTTGTGCCGATAAAGGATCAAAATCATATCCGAAAGAAATTTTCTGCACATTGGTATTATACGCATTTTTCATTAGTTTGTTATGGCTAATGATGATGCAGGTATAATCCATGATCCATACTGCCAGGGCAGAAAAAGCAAACAGGGAAGATAACTGTTTCTGGGATACGGCATCATCATAGAGGCTACTCCTCTCCTTTCTGTCCATGCACACTTTGTAATCCTCGTAACTATTAGCCGCCTTTCTGTTATAAAGATAGGAAAGGGAAAGGCAGCCATATCCGACAATTCCTTTCAACCAGTGTGGTTTGCCGTCCTTCAATTTGGTACTTGCCCAGCCGGGGAATGCGGTTGACATTAAAAATGACTTGCCAAGCCCCGGGTATTCACCATAGGCTCCGGCTAATTCTGATGGTTCCACAAATTGCGGAACAGCAGTCACTTCAATCTGAAACGCTTCTTCGGTAAAGAAATGATCCCGTTCATAATCCCAGACGATCGTTTTATTCCGCCCGCCGGATACATTCTCGTTCACATCACCGGCCACTGACCGGGCAAGTATAGAATCTCCGGACTCCGTAATGGCATTGACAAAGACAATGAATCGTTCATTCTTATCCGATTTCAGGAGGTCGTATGTAATGACAATCTTACCTTCCTCCAAACCAAAATCGATGTTGTCGATCAGTGCCTTACTGAGTTCCTGTCCGATGACCGGTCCGCCAGTAACCAAAAGGAAACATGCTAAGAAATACAGAATTTTGATGGATCTGGTCTTCATCTCATTCAGCATTATTTAATGATCCCCAGGCTATCCAGTTCCTGGTAACTCACCGTTGGAGGAATACTATTCATCTCTATTTTACCAGCCACCAATTCTGCCACTTTCTTTGCATCAGCCTCGTTATCAAATGGCTTATTACCTTGAATTACAGGCATATATGGCTGGTGAATAAACCGCTTGCCATCAACATACACATCATAACCCCATCCCGCTTCAACCTGGAAAACAGTCGTCTCAATCGTTTTCGCTACTCCGGAACTGTCATTGTCATTATCATCCATGGTAATTTCACCCGAGGGTCTGTTCATTTTTACGATCATGATAAACGTAATTGCTGCAAGCAGGATAATGGTCGATAACCCTACGATATATCTTCTTGAGTTATTCAAATCTTGTTTTACTCCCTGTTTTTATTCAAAAACCGGGGGGACATATTCCCAGAAATCATTTACAACAACCATATTCTCCCCACCGGAATCGTATATTCCTGTACCGATATATGCCCGTCCGTTCAATGCAAACCCGGCAGCATTGAACCGCTCAACGGCACTGAAAACAGGAGATAGAGACCATGAATTCAATTCCGGGTTATAAATAAAGAACCGGTTCTGGCTAAACACAAATCCCATGTTATCAATGGTATATCCAATAAAACGTGTTGCTGCCGGTGCTTCTGCTCTTTCTGTCCATGCCCCGATCGGGTTTCCCCTGGTATCAGTTCCACCAGAATCATCCAGGGGGTCAAACCGCCAGAAATCAACGTAAAAAGTAGTGTTTTCAACTTCATCCAGGCTAAATCCCATTCCGACAAAACCATATCCACCGATATTGAAGCTAGCGGCATGCTCTCTTCCGATGGCAGGGAAATCAGCCTTTCGGGTCCAGACATCGTCTTGCGGGTCGTATTCCCAAAAATCAACCGTATAACTTCGGTCCGGATCCAGAACCACCCCACCTCCGAAATATACTTTCCCCTGCAGGGGGAAGCAAAAGCCCGTATACCGGGCAACACCGGGAAAATCAGCTTTCTGTACCCACGTATTCCCATCAAAGTCATACGCCCAGGTCTCCTGTGTCCCCTCCAGTCCAAGAATCGCCCATGCTGATGTAGCAATGCTGTAGTTGGTTACGGATGTTCCACTGGGGAAATCAGCTTTCTGGGTCCACGCATCCGTTTCCTGGTCATACTCCCAGAAATCAAATAACTGTTCCGTTGTATTATTTCCCATACCCATGTATCCTTTTCCATTCATGGTAAATGCAACGGCATTTGCCCTTGCCGGGCCTCCGAAACTTGATTTCTGAGTCCATACATCCTGGATGGTAAACGTAATGGGGTCGCTGTACCGGTAATTTGTTTGATCCGGAGTGGCATATGCCCGTACATAGTATTTAACCCTGGGCTCGAGCTCACCGATTACCTGAACAAATTCCCCGGGTTCAGCATGGTCAGTTGAGGCAGCTACCTCTGCACCCGTGATGGTTGGTGTGTTATTGGTTGATGAGAAAACAAAACCATAATCCTCAATACCTTCCCCTTCGTCAACAATCTCACCGGTAACCCTGACCATAGTAGAGGAGAGTATCTCAACACGTTTCGTCGTAAGGGCGATCTCGCGTACAATATCCAGTTTCTCACAGGAAGACAAAACCAATCCAAGTACAAGGAGAAAAAGGATGGCTTTCTGATAACCGGTATCCATTTTCATGATAGTATTCTTTGGTTTTTGGAGATCCCTTACTCGCAAAACGACAAAAAACCGGGAATTCTCTATAAATGTAATAAATATTCGAAAACAAGTATAAAACAACAGGTTATAAACACGATAACTTCATGCAATTTTCATGCCCCAATCCGGCCAAAATATTACTTTTGTAGTTTAAATTCTTAACAAAGGATTGGCATGAGAAAAACAGTATGGTTGATTTTATTGATTGTGATTTCAATTCACATGTATGGACAGGGAAAAAAGACAACGGATCATTTTATTGTCATGTTCTATAATGTCGAAAACCTGTTTGATACAGAGGATGATCCGGCGACCCTCGACGATGAATTTACTCCGGAAAGCGAAAAGCAATGGACCCCGGAACGGTATGAGAAGAAGCTCGATGATCTTTCGGAAGTTTTTGCATCCGTTGATAATAAGAACCTTCCCGCCATCATCGGTTTATGTGAAGTGGAAAACCGGCAGGTTCTTCAGGATCTCATTTCCACCCGTAAAATGGAAAAAGAAAAGTTTGGAATTGTTCATGAAGACAGTCCGGATGTCCGCGGTATAGATGTAGCGTTGATTTACCGGACGGATCTGTTTGAGGTGGAATCCTGGAAAAAGATCCCGGTTATTATTCCTTCTGACACCATAAAAACCCGCGACATTCTTTACGTTAAAGGAAACACAGCAGGTGATGAAGTCCTGCATTGTTTCGTTAACCATTGGAGTTCACGTCGTGATGGTGAAAAAGAGACCGAAAGACGGCGTATCTATGCTTCGGTAACATTGCGAAAAGCCGTAGATTCCATCCTTAATTTTGAACCGGAAGCAAAGATCATTATCATGGGAGATTTCAATGATGAACCCACAAACAACAGCCTTCATACCTTTCTCAATGCAAATAACAAGCGGAGGAATACTACCAACCGGGACCTGTATAACCTGATGTATGATATGCATAATTTGGAAAGTAAGGGAACATACAGTTACAAGGGAAACTGGAACATGCTGGATCAACTCATCGTTTCACAGGCATTGATCCATAACAGGAAAGGTATTTATCTTGATTTCACGGATGGTAAGATATTCAGCGAAGAGTGGATGATGTACAGCAATCCGAAAATTGGGGAGATAACACCCAACAAAACCTATGGAGGCGTGTCCTATTTCGGCGGAGTAAGTGATCATCTCCCGGTATATTTGATTTTGAAAAAAGGAGAATGATCGCCTGATTTGTCCTTTCCCGGCATATTGCTGTAAAACAGCTACATTCATTGTATACTTCTCTTCATGGATTTTAACTTAATATCAGAGTACAGTCCCACCGGCGATCAACCGGAAGCCATCCGGCAGCTGGTGGAAGGAGTGGATAGTGAAACACCTTTTCAAACCCTGCTGGGGGTAACAGGGTCGGGAAAAACATTCACCATTGCCAATGTGATTGAACAGGTGCAGCGACCTGTTCTTGTGCTGAGTCATAACAAGACACTGGCAGCTCAATTGTACGGTGAATTTAAGCAATTCTTCCCGGACAACGCGGTTGAATATTTTGTCTCCTATTATGATTATTACCAGCCGGAAGCCTACCTGCCGGTTACAGACACGTACATTGAAAAAGACCTGTCGATCAATGACGAGATTGAGAAATTGCGCCTCAGCACCACCTCATCCCTGCTTTCCGGGCGCAAGGATGTCATTGTTGTATCCTCTGTATCGTGTCTTTATGGGATAGGTAATCCGGAAGATTTTCACAGCAACACCCTCAAAGTGAACACGGGACAGACCATCCCCAGAAACGTTTTCCTGAGAAAGCTGGTGGATGGACTCTATTCCCGGAATGAATTCGACTTCAGGAGGGGCACCTTCCGGGTCAAGGGAGATACCGTGGATGTTTTCCTGGCATACGGTGATTATGCATACCGGGTTTTTTTCTGGGGTGACGAGATCGAGGGGATCGAATCGTTTGATCCGGTCAATGGAAAGGTGATTGAATCTCATGAACAGGTATTTATCTATCCGGCCAATATTTTTGTTACAACGCGTGAGCGGATGAATAATGCCCTGGTTGAGATTCATCAGGACATGGAAAAGCAGGTAGCGTATTTCCATGAGATTGCACGGGATGATGAAGCAAAGCGGTTGGAGCAGCGGGTGAAATACGATCTTGAAATGATAAAGGAGCTGGGGTATTGCAGTGGAATAGAGAATTATTCCCGGTATTTCGACGGGCGAAAACCGGGAACCCGTCCTTTCTGCCTGCTGGATTATTTCCCTGCTGATTTCATCACCGTTATCGATGAAAGCCATGTCACGATCCCGCAAGTCAGAGCAATGTACGGAGGAGATCATTCCAGGAAACAGACCCTGGTCGAATATGGTTTTCGCTTACCTGCGGCTCTGGACAACCGTCCGCTGAAAATTGAAGAGTTTGAACAAATGATCCGTCAGGTCATATTTGTCAGCGCCACACCGGCTGACTATGAGCTTGAAAAGAGTGAGGGAGTGGTTGTAGACCAGGTAATACGGCCAACCGGACTGCTTGACCCGGCTATTGAGGTACGGCCCAGTCAGAATCAAATTGACGACCTGATGGAGGAGATCAATCTCCGGGCAGAGAAGAATGAACGAGTGCTGGTAACAACACTGACCAAGAGAATGGCAGAAGAGCTCAGTGCCTACCTTCACCGGTTGGCTGTTAAATGCCGCTACATTCATTCCGATATTGATACACTGGAACGGGTTGATATCATGGAGAACCTCAGGAAAGGAACGTTTGATGTCCTGGTCGGGATCAACCTCCTGCGTGAGGGGCTTGACCTCCCGGAAGTATCACTTGTTGCTATTCTTGATGCCGACAAGGAAGGTTTCCTGAGATCGTCCCGGTCACTTACACAAACAGCCGGAAGGGCAGCAAGAAACATCAATGGAAAGGTGATCATGTACGCTGATTCCATAACCGGATCGATGCAGAGCACCATTGATGAGACAAACCGGCGCAGGGAAAAACAGTTGAACTATAATGAAGAGATGGGGATCACGCCGCGTCAGATCATTAAAGCCACAACATCCATTATGGGTGATCTTTCCGGTAAAAGAGGCATGAAAAAGGCATACATTGAACCGGAAGACATGAATCTGGCAGCGGATCCGGTGGTGAAATACATGGACGATAGGGCGCTTGAAAAGGCAATTGATAAAACGAGAAGATCCATGGAGAAAGCGGCACGGGAACTTGACTTCATAGAAGCTGCGCGAATGCGGGATGAGATGTATGAGCTGGAGAAGATGCTGCAGGGAAAGAAGTAGTTACGTCAACCGTTTAGCGGTAACGAAGCCCGTATCGAAGTGCGGTAATCGGTTACGTTAAAAAAAAGAAAATAACGACTGACGTAAGACGCTTTACGAAACGGGCATCGTAACCGTATGACGTCTGACGATATTTATCTATGGGATAAAAAAAACGCCGGATTCGAATCCAACGTTTTTATCTTTATAGTTCAATGTAATGCTTACCCTAAATACGATTTAAGCAATTTACTCCGGGAGGTGTGACGGAGCCGGCGAATGGCTTTTTCCTTTATTTGCCTGACCCGCTCACGGGTGAGTCCGAACCGTTCTCCGATCTCTTCCAGGGTCATATCCTGGATACCGATTCCAAAAAAGAGCTTGATGATATCCCGTTCACGTTCTGTCAGGGTTGCCAGTGCCCGGTCAATCTCCTTGATGAGGGATTCATTCAACAGGGTTTTATCGGCAACCGGTGAGTCGTTGTTTGGCAGGACATCCAGCAGGCTGTTATCCTCCCCGTCGACAAACGGTGCATCGACAGAAACATGACGTCCTGACACTTTCAGTGTATCGGTCACTTTCTCTTTTGGCAATTCAAGAGCTTCGGCAAGTTCCTCGGGTGAAGGAGTACGTTCAAATTCCTGCTCAAATTTAGAAAATGCTTTATTGATCTTGTTGAGTGATCCCACCTGGTTCAGGGGCAGGCGGACAATCCTGGATTGTTCGGCCAGTGCTTGCAGAATCGACTGCCTGATCCACCAGACTGCATAGGAGATAAACTTAAATCCACGCGTTTCGTCGAATTTTTCAGCTGCTTTAATCAGTCCAAGGTTCCCTTCATTGATCAGGTCCGGCAGGCTCAATCCCTGGTTCTGATACTGCTTGGCAACCGAAACGACAAATCTCAGGTTGGCCCTGGTCAATTTTTCCAGGGCATCACGATCACCTTTTTTAATCCGCTGTGCCAGTTCTACCTCTTCTTCAACGGATATCAATTCCTCTTTCCCAATTTCCTGCAGGTACTTATCCAGTGAAGCACTCTCCCGGTTGGTAATCGATTTTGTAATTTTTAATTGTCTCATCTTTTCTTCAGATCTCCTAATATTAAATATTTTGCGAAGTTATGGCTTTTAACAACACAAGTCAAGAGTTAGGTGTGGTTAAATAAATCTTGATAAAAAAAGGCTTGCAGAACAAGCCTTTTAACAAGTTGATCCACAGTTATTCACCTTATCGTCTTATCTCGTAACTAAAGAACGTTCCATTGGGTTGAATTCCCTCAATGGAATATAGTGTTCTGCCTCCACCCAGAATATCTTTGACTTCACTGACACGCTGAACGCTGTTCCCGTTAATACGGAGAACAATGGTTCCTGATCGCAGTCCCAATTCACTCAAATACCCTTCACCGGCATCGGTGATCTTCACACCATTTGAGATATTGTATTCTTCTCTATCGCCGTCAGAAAGTTCATCGAACTTTGCACCCATTATCAGGTCATCCGGGCGGACAATTTCGGTGCTACCTTCCGTGTTACGTAAAACAACTTCAAATGGTTTCCTTTTATTGTCTCTTTTTATCAGAACATCCACTTTATCGTTTGGACGGTATTTGCTGATCTGTTCCTGAAGTTCTGCTACCGAATTAACATTCACATCATTAACACGTAGCACAACATCTCCCTCTTTGATCCCTGCATCTTTTGCTGCTCCATTTTCACGCACACTATTAATGTACACTCCTTCAATCCTGTCCAGTTTTTTCTCTTCTGCCAGGCCAGCATCCACATCGTTGATGGTGACTCCAAGAATGGCTCTCTGTACTTCTCCGAATTCTTTCAGGTCTTCAACAATTTTTTTCACGATATTTACGGGTACGGCAAAAGAGTTTCCTGCATATCCGCCGGTAGGTGAAATGATGGCAGTGGTTAATCCGATGAATTCTCCATTTAGGGTAACCAGTGCTCCACCGCTATTTCCACGGTTGAGCGCGGCATCCGTTTGAATGAATGACTCAATCCGGAATTCATCGGGAAGTAATCCCAGGTTTCTCCCCTTGGCACTGATGATACCGGCAGTGACCGTTGAAGTAAGGTTAAAGGGGTTGCCAACAGCAAGGACCCACTGTCCGAGTTTCAGTTTGTCGGAATCACCGAAACGTAAATAGGGCAGGTCTTTTTCTTTGATCCTGATCAATGCAATATCCGTGCTGGGATCACGCCCCACTATTTCGGCCTCGAAAACCCGTTTATCATTTAAGGTCACTTCAATTTCATCCGAGCCCTCGATCACGTGATTATTGGTTACGATATATCCATCCTCTGAAATGATAACACCCGATCCATAGCCAAGCATTGGCTGCGGGTTGCGGTTATACCGGTCTCCGTAAAAAAACTCATACAATGGATTACGGTATGCTGAGCTTCTCTCGGTAACCGTCATCACATGCACCACAGCATGAACCGTATTCTCTGCTGCAAAGGTAAAATCGAACTCTGCCGCTTCGAAATCCTGAGGCAGATTGGCAAACCGGACCAACTGCGAATCGCTCTTCTCAACAATTACCGGATCAGCAGGCTTCTGAATAAACAATGTATATGTAAATATGGCTAATAATCCTCCAACCAGGGCTACCATTAATGTACCCAATATCTTCTTTCCGTTCATGATAATCAGTTTTATAATATGGCAACAAATTTAATCAATATTTGTTTGGTTTTTCATAACAAATATTATGCCTCTAAAATAAGATTGCTAACTTTACAACTACCTAAACGCATGATTATTATTGAAGTTGCTGCGTGTATTGTGATTTAACACTTTTTAACAATTCCTGACATGTTGATTCATTTTTATAAATACCACGGCACAGGGAATGATTTTATCGTCATTGATAACCGGCAGGAGCTGCCCGTATCAGGAAATCAGACACTCGTTAACCGGTTATGCGACCGCAGGTTTGGAATTGGTGCGGATGGCCTGATGTTGTTATACGGTCACGATCAATATGATTTTGAGGTGAACTATTTCAATGCGGATGGATTGGAAGGATCCTTCTGCGGGAACGGTGCACGGTGCATTGCAGCTTTTGCATACCGGTCAGGGATTACCGGGAAATCGATGCATTTTAAAGCGTATGATGGCATCCACGAGGCATCGGTTGAAAACGGTCAGGTGAGGGTGAAAATGAGTGATGTTAACCGGGTAGAGAAGAGGAATGATTTTTACTTCCTGGACACCGGTTCACCTCATGCCGTCTTTTCACGGTCTGATGTAAAAACAATGGATGCATATGCAGAAGGAAAAAAGATCAGGTATAGCAAACCGTTTGAACCCGGGGGAACCAATGTTGACTTTATTCAACCGGACGGGAATACCCTCTTTGTCCGGACTTATGAAAGGGGTGTGGAAAATGAAACCCTGTCCTGTGGGACGGGAGTCGTTGCATCTGCCATTTGTTCAGTCCTGGATGACAAAATGGACAAACCTCCTGTCTCTGTTCAAACCAGGGGCGGAAAGCTGGAAGTTGATTTTACCATCGACACTGAAAATCATATTACCGATATATGGCTTATTGGCCCCGCAACTTTTGTTTTTGAAGGGAAAATTGAAATTTGATTAACCTGATTATACGTAAATTATTACAATACAACTTCTTTAAGAATAAAATACCAGACTCATGAAAACCTACAAACAAACCCGGCAATTAATATTGATCGTCCTCGGTTTTTCCCTGTTCCAGGTATGTTGGACCCAGGAAGAATCGCAAGCCGACCAGGATGCTATTCGCGCATTGGAACGCAATTTTGAAATGCTTGATCACCGGTTGGATGTCATCGCAAAAGCAATCGATGATATTTACTGGTATAATAAAGTTGGCGATGTTGCCTTCATTGACAAGGTATACATTTACGGTCCTCCCTTATGGAAAGAAGAAAACCCAACGGCTCAGGGAGCAGGGAACCCGGTGAAGTTCTGGTCGTATGTATTCATCCCGAAGAATATTGATCCTTCGCGAAAATACCCTTTGCTGGTTCTTCCTCACGGCGGGGTTCATAGTGACTTTACCACCTACCATACACACATCATCAGGGAGATGATGGCACAGCAATACATAGTCGTTGCTGCGGAGTACCGGGGAAGTACCGGATATGGAATGAGTCATTACCGGAAGATCGATTATGGTGGCCTTGAGATCGAAGATGTAGATGCCAGCAGGCAATACATGATTGACAATTATGATATTGTTGACAAGAACCGGGTTGGTATCATTGGCTGGAGTCATGGCGGGCTGATCGCCCTGCATAACGTTTTTGAACATCCTGAAAATTATACGGTTGCTTATGCCGGTGTCCCGGTCAGCGACCTGATTGCCAGGATGGGGTATAAAACACAATCCTACCGTGATCTCTATTCAGCCGATTACCACATCGGAAAAACAGCCTATGAGGATGTGGAAGAATACAGGAGAAGGTCTCCTGCATGGCAGGCTCATAAACTGAAAACTCCCCTCCTGATCCATACCAATACCAATGATGCTGATGTCAATGTCCTGGAAGTGGAGCATTTGATAAAAGCATTAAAAGCAGAAGGAAAACAGTTTGAATATAAAATCTACCAGGAGATCCCGGGAGGACATTCTTTTAATCGGATGGATACTCAGGTTGCAAGGGAAATACGGCTTGAGATCTACGAGTTCCTCGACCGGTACCTCCATCCTCCCAAACCGTTGAAAAGCATGGATGAGCTGAAGAAAGCGGCGTATTTTTTCTAAAGGTCAATGGTAATTCGGTAGTAACTCGATTGTAATTCAGTAGTACCTCAGTGGTAATTCTCTGAAGGAGTCTCCCGTAGGGATCTGCCAAAGAAATGTCTCTTGCTAATATGTCTTATTCGTCAGACCAACTTTCTCCCGCACAATCCATCGCTTAGTGGTCAGACGAAGTTCACACTGCTAACTACTAAGACACAACACGTCACTCAGTCACTTAGTCACTCAGTCTCAAAGTCTCCCCCTCTTTTACCGAGGACCAAGCACCGAGCACCCAGTATCCAGTACCCAGCACCTTATTCCCGAATCCCTTCCAGGTTCCCATCCCTTCACTCCAAACCATACTTATCAATCAGGTAAATCAAAGCGGCATTTGCAGCGCTTCCCATCTGCATCTCTCTTTTGTTCACCTTTTCGAATGTGTCGTTGGGTGAATGGTGGTAATCAAAATAGCGGTTTGTATCCGGCAGGTATCCGATCAGTACGGTATTGAACTCCTTCAATCTGCCAACATCAGCACCGCTGCCACCACGGGTAAAGAGATGAATGCCATAGGGCAGGAAAAATGGTTTCCATTGCACGATTCTTGCGATCGTTTCATCGGGTGCATCAATATAAAATCCTACCGGGGACGTTCCTCCCCTGTCACATTCAATGGCTAACAGGTGTTTTTCGCCTGAGCTCCTGACATGTTCAGCATAGGTGACCGATCCGGTACCGCTTACCTCCTCGTCCATGAACATGACCGCTCTGATTGAATGTTTTGGTTTTATTCCCAGTTCGGTAAATATCCGCAACACCTCGATCGATTGTATACAACCCACACCATCATCATGGGCTCCTTCACCGGTATCCCATGCATCCAGGTGTCCCCCGATAATGATATATTCATCAGGGTATTCCGTTCCCCTGATTTCACCGATGACATTGTACGATTCCACATCCGGCAGGAGCCGGCCGGAAGTCCTGAAAAAGAGTTCAATGTCCGGATCAGATTTCAACCATTCACTTAAAAGATCGGCATGTGCAGTACAGATGCACACGGCAGGGATTTTGGGAACTTCCTCATCATACCGTGTGACACCGGTATGGGGATATTCATCCGTTGCCAGTGTGAGTGAACGGATCACAGCACCGACCGCTCCGTATTTTGCAGCAGCGGAGGGTCCCTGTACCCTTTGCGCGGCTGCCCTCCCATAGGCGGTAAAAGTACTTTTCAGGGCAGGATCCATCGGCTGATTGAAGAACACGATCCTGTCCCGGATGGCTTCCTCCCCAAGCATTTCCAGTTCTTCTATCCCGTTCACCTCAATGACCTTTGCCTGAATGCCTTCAGTACCTGTTGGAACAGCCATCCCAAGGTCGGAAATAATGACTTCCCTGGTGCCATGAACCCTGGAGATGAGGGAAGCCGTTTCTTCTCCCCTGATCCAGTTTCTCACCATCATTTCCTGATAGAAGATGGTATCTGCTCCCGCCGATCTCATTAATTCAGCAGTAAATTTTACTGCCTCTCTCACCTCGGGTGAATTGGGCAATCGTCCACCGATTTCTTTTGACAGGTACCTGAGGCTTTCATAGGCTGTATTGTCTGAAAGGGCTTCGTCAAAGATCATCTCTACAGACTTCAGATCTTCATTTTCCTGAGCCTTAACAGGATGGGAAGTCCCAACACAGAATAGTAAAATGATTGCAAAAAATTTCATGGATTACCGTATTTGAATGTGCAGTATAAAAATAGAAGAATTACGCATCGATGTTGGCGTACTTTGCATGTTTTTCAATGAATTCGCGGCGTGGAGGGACCTCATCGCCCATCAGCATGGAGAATATCCTGTCTGCTTCGGCAGCGCTTTCAATGGTAACCTGCCGGAGGGTTCTTTTTTCCGGGTTCATGGTTGTTTCCCACAGTTGCTCAGCGTTCATTTCTCCAAGTCCTTTGTACCGCTGCATAGAGATACCACTATCCTTTCCCTGTCCAAGCTCTTTCGTGACCGCCATCCGTTCTTCTTCCGACCAGCAATACCGTTGTTCTTTTCCTTTTTTTACCAGATAAAGGGGAGGCGTAGCAATGTAAAGGTTTCCGTTTCGGATCAATTCCTGCATATACCGGAAGAAGAAGGTCATGATCAGGGTGGTGATATGGCTTCCATCCACATCCGCATCGGTCATGATCACGATTTTGTGGTATCGCAGCCCTTCCATATTGAGTGCTTTACTATCTTCCTCGGTACCAATCGTCACTCCCAGTGCGGTAAAAACATTTTTAATCTCTTCATTTTCAAATATCTTGTGCTGCATTGCTTTTTCCACGTTGAGGATCTTTCCCCGCAGGGGCATGATGGCCTGGTATTTTCTGTCCCGTCCCTGTTTGGCTGTTCCTCCGGCGGAATCACCCTCAACCAGGAATATTTCGCACAGCGTGGGATCTCTTTCCGCGCAATCCGCCAGTTTACCGGGCAGCCCTGATCCGGAGAGCACATTTTTCCGCTGCACCAGTTCTCTGGCTTTCCTGGCAGCATGCCTTGCTGTAGCTGCCAGAATCACTTTCTGAACAATCGTCCTGGCATCCTTTGGATTCTCTTCAAGATAATTTGTCAGGAGATTACTTACCGCCTGATCCACAGCGCCCATAACCTCGGAATTGCCAAGCTTGGTCTTTGTTTGTCCTTCAAACTGAGGTTCCTGAACCTTGATGGATATAATGGCGGTCAATCCTTCCCGGAAATCATCTCCATTGATATCAAATTTCAATTTCGTCAGCATTCCGGATTTCTCCGCATAATTTTTCAGGGTTCTTGTTAGTCCCCGTCTGAAACCGGCAAGGTGTGTCCCTCCTTCAATGGTATTGATATTGTTCACATAGGAGTGGATATTTTCCGAGAACGAGGTGTTGTACTGCATCGCAATTTCAACGGGCACTTCATTTTTCTCCGTTTCGATGTATATCGGTGTTTCGATCAGTTTTTCCCTGGTTGCATCAAGAAAAAGCACGAACTCCTTCAATCCTTCATCCGAGTAATAATTCTCGCTTCTGAATCCTTCACCATTACCATTCCCGTTATCTCCGGTTTCTCGTCTGTCCGTAATGGTCAGGGTAATTCCCTTGTTCAGGTAAGCCAATTCCCTCAATCTGGCAGCCAGTATTTCAAAATTAAAATCGGTAGTGATAAAGATGCTATTATCCGGAGTAAAGGTTATTTCCGTACCGGTTCGTTTGGTTTCTCCGATGATTTTAACTGCATCGAGCGGTTTCCCAAATCGATATTCCTGAAGGTATATCTTGCCATCCCTGTGAACTTCAGCCCTCAGTTCAGATGAGAGGGCATTTACACAGGAAACGCCGACTCCATGCAGTCCACCGGATACTTTGTAGGACTCCTTGTCAAACTTTCCACCTGCATGCAAAACCGTCATCACCACTTCCAGGGCAGATTTCTTCTCCTTATCGTGAATATCGACTGGTATTCCCCTGCCATCATCCTTTACCGTCAATGAACCATCTTCATTGATAATCATTTCAATGTTTTTACAATACCCTGCAAGGGCTTCATCAATTGAATTATCAACCACCTCATATACAAGATGATGTAACCCCTTTACACTAACATCACCAATATACATTGCAGGTCTTTTCCTTACCGCTTCCAATCCTTCCAACACCTGGATGCTTTCAGCTGAATATTCCTGGTTCCCTTTGCTCTTTGGTTTCAAATCTTCCATCTTCTGAACTGTTTAACCGTTTAACATACCATATCTAAACCGGATACGTTTCCTGTATCCGCACTTTTAAGGTACTCTTTTCGAATTTTTATTGATCTGATTTTACCCTTCTTCAATCCAACCTGTCTGCTACCTGAAGTGAAGATTATTTTGTGCTTTTCAGTATGTTTTTTGCTATTTATATATTATTAAATTACAGGATGTTATAACCTACTTTCAACCATCTCTGAATTCATGTCAAATATACAAAATTTTACTGGTTTTATGGTGCTGAAAAAAGCCAAAAATACCCGTTTTTTTAACAAAAGATTAACATTCCTGTGATATTCATTAATTTGATTTTGCTGATCTGTTTTTCGAACACACGATCAGCAACCGGGTACTGCTTGAGGATGGTAAGTTTAACCAGGCTTACTCTACCTACAAGGCGTAGGTAAATCCCACGAGGATAAAGAATTGCTGGGAGGGATACTGGTTCCACTGTGAATACCGGACAGACGCGATGTTGTATAAATTCACGAAGCCGGATAACAGCTTGGTATACCTGTATTCGATACCGAGGTTTATATCGAGCAATCCATCCAGCTTCTTCTTCACCGCATTTCCGGCTAATCCATAGGTTTTTGCATATCGCTTTCCCTGCCCGAAAAGGTCAGCCGATATCAAGATCTTATTCCTCAGGTTATAGGATGCAGCAAAAGTAATATCCCAGGATGGTTTGTGCCATGGTTCATCCTGAGCGGACATGGAGTACCCGTAATAGTTACCTTTGAGCAGCAGGGAGAGTTTATCCGTTGGTTTTGATTCCACCTCGCCATACAGGGATATCAGCTCGACATCATCGTACTCAACATTGAATTGATTTCTCAGTTCACCAACGGTATCGTTCACAAAGAAGTACATGTCGTCAATCAAAGCATAGGAACCTTTGATCTTAAATGTCGTTGAAGTGCTGATGCTTCCCAGGAATCCTCCATAAACATCCAGGTTATGATCGCTGTTTTTCACTGACAAACCCGGTATCACAAACGGATTCTCAGAAGCAATGTTCCGGTAATGATTTATTTCCAGACCTCCATCAACTCCCAGGTAGGCAAATAACAGGTTCTCTATCACATTAAACTGCAATTCAACCTGCGGGTAAAAATGAGGAGTCGTGTTATCCTCTTTCATGTCGAAAGTTATGGAAAGCCCAGCCTGCAGTTTCCACAGGGAAGAACGCCTTAAAAACCAGGGTGCCACTTTCAATACTGCATTATAGGTTGAGTCAATACCTTCGCTTTTATCCAGGTAATGAAACGCCAGGTCGGTTCCGATATACGGTTTATTGAATAATTTACTGAAACGGCTATCCAGGTGAAAGCCGTTTTCTGTCATATCATACTTATCCCTGAAATAGTTGTATTGAAAAGCGACATTATAGGCAAACTTATTTGAATCCACATGGGCTGACCGCAATCCGATTTTTCCTGACAGCAGAAGGTAACTTTGTTTGATATCTTTTTTATCGATATCCCTGACCAGTGAATCGGGAACGATAACTGTGTCCGTATCATAGCCATAATAATAGAACTGGTCACTCTGCAATCCCAGGCTTCCGGAAAGGATTGCTTTCTTCATAATTTTCTTGCCGTACAGATCCACTTCACTATTCCCGTACCCGCCGAAAACCTTTTTATCATTATCAAGCAGGACATCCCCCTGGGAGGAGATGTGTTTGCCATAAACACCATAAGAGTGCTCTTTCGACCTGAGGTTGTTAATGCTCAACTCACCAAAGGGTGTCCAGTAGTTTCCGAATCCGATCTTCAGCAGGGAGTGGTACAATTTCGGCAGGGTTTCTCCCTCCATTCTTGCGGGACGGATCGGGTGCAACTCGTATTCCGGCGAAAAAGATTGCGGTGTGATGGTATAGTTATATTCGGGGGTGAGCTGGAGTGTGTCATCAAGCACGGGAAGGTGGGTAACCTTAAACGCATCGGACAGGGATGGTGCGTATGGTTTTACCACCTTTACCTCCTTCCTGATGGGATCCTGGGAATGGAGTGCAGTGGATACCAGCAGAAAATATCCCAATACTACAACTATGTATTTTATCTGATTCAGTGGACTCATAATCTATGGTTTTCCATCATGGAAAATAGTATCTGACATTTCAATAGCACCATTCAGTCTGATTGTATCCTGCACTGCCGGTGCATTCAGGAACTGCTCCAACTCCACAATTTCATTGTATTTCCTGGATGCCTCCTCTATGATCCCGTCGTTTGGTTCTTCATAATAATCAATAATCGCCTGCAACATGTGTTTTGCCTGGAAATAATCCTCTTTTCTGACTTTAATATCAGCATCCAGGATAAATAGTTTAGCCATCCAGTAAGGGTGTGGTGTATTGAGTTCTAAAAATTGGTTGATCTCCTGTTCAGCTTTTTCAAACTGTTCTTTCAGGAAATAGATTTCAGCCACCCTGTATTTTGACTCAGCACCTTCAATGCTTTTAACTTCCGATGCGACTCTCCGGAAATTGGATTGTGCCTGGTCCAGTTGTTCGAGGGCATAATGAGATTTGGCAATTTTAAAATAGGCTTCTCTTGCCATCTCTTCAGACACTTTATCGGATATCAGCAACTTTTTTGCTGCATCGATGGTGTTGTTATAATTCTCCAGTATATAAAAACTGCGCATAAGGCCCAGCCGGGCAATCAGCAGGTTATTTGGCAATTCGGCAACTCCCTCAAGGTAAGCATATTGTTCAATTGCTTCATGCAGTTCTCCTGCTTTGAAATTTATCGCAGCAGCGGCTACAAGTGCCGGCTCGGTAAACAGGCTCCTTGGACTTTCAATCACGTAGGTATAGGAGGCAAGTGCCTCTTCCACATCGCCCAGTTTCATTTCACACTCGGCTTTATAAAAATGGGCATTCAGAAGAAAGCTACCCTGGTCGAATCGTTCAATGTAAGTGTTCAGGGTTTGGACTGCCCGTTCACAATTACCTGCCATGTATAAATTCTCGCCTGCGATATAGGTTAGGGAGTCCTGTTCCGCAAGTGTCACCGTAACTTCATCGCCGAGGTTTCTGACATAGTCGAAATATTGATCCACTTCATTCAAATCCACATATACGTTCTTTAAGCCGGCAAGGGCATTGTGAGCCTCTTCGGTCCCCCGATAGTTTTCAATTGCTCTGGTAAACCAGCTAATCGCATCCTCATTCCGGTTAATATTGTAATATACAAGACCCAGTTGCACCATGGCTTTGGGCACATAACTGCTGTTCTCAAGTTCATCAATAATGTTCTTATAATCCTCAATGGCCCGGTCGTAGTTTTCGATCGTAACAAAGGATTTCCCTCGTTCGAACAATGCGTCATCCACATAGGCAGAAGATGGTATTTCCTCCAGCAGACTGGTCAGTACCCTGATTTTTTCCTGGTGGTTGTTGGTAACGCCCAGGATTATTCCTTTTTGGAACATGGCATAATCGGATCCGGAAAGTCCCAGATCAATTGCCCTCTGGTAAAAGGAGAGCGCGGTCCGGAAATCGGATACAATGAAGTAACAATCGGCGATCCGGTTCAGGGCATCGCCCATCATTTTCGACTTCGTCTCTCCTGCCAGGTTAACGTATTTTCTGAACCAGTTTAACGCCTCAGAATATGCCTTTTCTGAGAAATAGATATAGCCAAGGTTATAATGGGCAACCTGAAACTCAATCGTTTCGAATGCGCCCGGTAATCCAATAAATTCCTGATAATCGTCAAAAGCCATTTCAAAATCGTTTAACCGGTAGTAGGCTTCTCCCCTCCAGTAATAAGCACGGGCTCTAATCGTCATATCAAACGCCCCATATTCAAGGCTCAGGTCGAAATGATCAACTGCCTCATCAAATTTCAGATCACTGAACAGTTCCAGTCCACGGTAGAATGCAACCCGCTGGTAAGCCGACTTGATCCGGTCATTCTTCTCCTGGATCTTGTTGAGTGATTCCAGGGCTTCTTTATAATTCCGTGTATTGAGATATGCCTGCATGAGAAATTCATAGGCCTCATCGATCCGGTCGGAATGGGCATATTCCTCAATGTATTGGTTCAGGGCCCTGATGGCCTCATTGAAAGGAGAGTAAGAGAGTTCATAGGTTATCTTGGCAAAGTTGAAGAGGGCATCTTCTTTTATCGTTTCATCAAAATCCATTCTTGAGGCTGATGAGAAAGCCATCCGTGCCATATCCTTTCTTTCCGTTCTCAGATAACAATCGGCTAACAGGTTGTATGCATTCTGGCTCAACAGGTCACTGCTGCCCGTCACCCTCTCGAAAAGCTGAGCGGCTTTTTCGAATTCACTCACCTGATAATAGGCAAAACCAAGCTGATAACGATCTTCCCTGGTTACTGTTCTTGACTCGGACATGTATTTTTCAAGGTGGGGAATTGCCTCCCGGTACCGCTCCTTTTTGTGGTAGGCATCACCGATGAATTTTTCGATCTCAATGGCTCTGCTGGGTGTGGCTGTTTCAAGCAGTGGAGGGGCATATTCCAGTATCTCGTCATAATTCTTCTGCAGATAAAGGATCTGAACAATATAAAATGGAACAACAGGGGAAAAATTTTCATCATCGGTCAGGCGCCTGAATTCCCGTAAAGCGGTTTCATGGTTTTTCTCCGAATAAGCAATGTGTGCATAATAGTATATAGCAGGAGAAGTATAGGTTGTATTGATATCTTTTATCTCGAAAAATGCCAGGCTTGCCTTTTCCATGTTTCCAATCATGAAGTAGCTGTAACCCGACTTGAAATAATACTCAGCAAGTTGTGTTTCGGATAAGACCATCCGGTCTACCCCTTCAAAGTAGCGAACAGCCCCTCTGTAATTCTTATTCTGGTATTCAAACAGGGCAAGTTCAAAGAGGGCAAGCTTGGCTTTCGGACTCTCCGGATGATTTCGGATAAATTCCTGGATAAGGTATTCAGCATCTTCATTAAACAGTTCAACCGCACAAAGTGCAGCATAAAATTCAGCATCCGTTTTCCATTCCGAATCCTTGCCCTGATAAGACTCAAGAGCTTTCACAAAATGATTCTGTGCCGCACCGTATTTTTGCTTCTGAAACAGGTCAAGCGCTGTTTTGTATTCAGAATCAATCGTTTCTAATGAGTGTGGTTTTTGTGCAAAAAGCGGTGACAGCAAAAAAAACTGGATACAAATGATACCTATGATAGCTACCCGTCGAAAATCCATATTTCAGGGGTTTGTATATTGCACAAAGTTAACTATAAAAACGGCATCTGTTTTCTTTTAGTATCTGATTACACAAACATCCATTTCAAGGGGAAAACTTCCTGAAAACCATGCCATATACTATAGGTTTCACAAGTTTACTAAAATTAGAAAATGATGTTGGTATCATAGATCGGATAGTTATCCACACAATTTGAAAGTAATAAACAAAACGTCAACCATTCAGGCAGCATTATACAACGAATCCATAAAGAAAATTGCACCGGTTTATTCCTTATCCTGAATTGTTCTGCTATTTTTACCCCACCCTATTATGCATGGGTTATTCTGCTTTACATTTAATAAAGGATTATATTGCCCGGTGGTGAAATATAACTGATGATTGCATATAGCTTTGAATCTACAAGAACATAGCAAAAGAATTGTAGCTGTAATACTAAATGCGTTATTATTGGCACCCTTTCTATTCTGCCAGTCAAAAGACGTTGAAGCAGGTGTGGCTGATACATGGAAAGAAACAGAAAAAACAGGTTTTCCTGAATTTTCCACTGTCACCGGTGAACAATCGACTTCGGGTTATTATGTTTTCGCCATCTCCCCCTACCTTGGCATACTTGATCACTGGGGCAATCCAATATTTTACAGAAAGATCTCCAGTGGGGTGCGTAATTTTACCCCTCAGAAGAATGGGTTGTTTTCCTTTTTCGACAATGCTACCAGTTCATTCCATCTAATGAATCAACGCTTCCAGGTTGTTGACACCTTTTGCGTGAAAAATGGATACACTACGGATTCACATGATTTTGTTCTCCTGGAGGATGGGAGCTGTATCCTGATGGGATTTGACCTGAGACAGGTAGATATGAGTCTTATTTTTCCGGGAGGGAGTAAAGATGCTACCGTAAGAGGGATCGTAATACAGGAATTAAATCCATACGGTACTGTGAAGTTCCAATGGGAAAGCTGGGATCATTTTGACATTCTGGATTGTGATCCCCATTTTGTTGATCTCACGGCTAAAGTGATTGATTACGTCCATGCAAATGCAATAATGATTGACAGGGATGGTCACCTTCTGCTCTCAAGCCGCCACATGAGCGAAATCACTAAAATTAACAGAACAACCGGGGAAATCATCTGGCGGTTGGGAGGTAAAAAGAATGAGTTTCAATTCATTGATGATGCCGTTGGCTTTTCCGGTCAGCACTCTCCAAACCGCATGGCAAACGGTAATTTTTTAATCTTTGATAACGGTAACAGTCATACCCCCCAACTTTCCAGTGCAAAAGAATATCAGATCGATGAAGAAAGCAAAACAGCAAGGCTGATCAGAGAATTTCGACAGTCACCCGATGTATATTCTTCCGTTATGGGAAACAGTTTGCCAATCCTAAATGATCACATCCTGATTGGCTGGGGTAAAAATACATCCGGCGCTTTTCTTACCGAGTTTGATCAAGAAGGCAATGTATGCACTAATGTATCATGGCCAAATTCAGGCATTTACTGGAGCTATCGTGTATCTTTCACCGAAAAACTTCCCGCTCTGTTTCTCACAGACACGAATTCCATTGATTTTGGAACGATTGCACTCGGTGATTCACTGATCAAAACCATTGACCTGGGGAATGATTCCGGTTCAGATGCAATACTTTTTGGAATATCTGCTAAAAACAATCCATTCTTTTTATTGAATTCACTCCCAATCCAAATACCGGATAATGACACCGTTGAATTAGACATCTGTTTTCGCCCCGAAGAGGCAGGGAATTATGCTTCACCGTTCTACCTGACATTCAGGTTTGACTCATTAACAATGGAAGATCATATGCTTGCCAGCCGTTTATATTTATCCGGAAAGTCAGTGTTCCATGGAACGAGTATAAGGAATCAGATGAAATCAAACGTGACCATCTACCCGAATCCATTCCAGGATGATTTGTTTCTCGAAAACTGCGAAACGGTTTCTGGCATCACAATGGTTTCAGTAACCGGTGTAGAAATGATACAACTGGATAACCATCAAAAATCACCGGTACACATCAGGACAGATCGTTTTCTACCCGGGGTATATATTCTGGAGCTTCGATTCAGGGATGGTTCTGCTGAAAAGAGAGTAATAATCAAGGCAAATTAACCCAGGTTACTACCATTGGTACTTTTTGTATGTTGTTTACCGGTTATCCTTGTAACGATAATCCTTGAATGCAAATAGTCCGGTCGGGACGAATTTACTAACACCTCCCTGTTAATTACTATTTGCACATTTTGAGGTATCCGGGGTGAAAAATTGTATTTTTGAAGAGTTGGGGTGTATCAAATCCATGTTGATTCGAATCTGAAAAATGACACTGGACACCATCATATCGTTTCAGGATTGTTCGATCATGCAAAAGGACAACCTGATCTTATCGGACGTTACGTTCACCATCTCCCGTGGAGAATTTGTATATCTCATTGGCAGGGTTGGCAGCGGTAAAAGCAGTGTGATAAAAACCATCAATGCACAGATCCCCCTCAGAGCCGGAGAAGCAACTGTTTCCGGTTATAACCTCACCAGTATAAAAAAGAGCCAGGTTCCCTTTCTCAGGAGAAAACTGGGGATTGTTTTTCAGGATTTTCAGCTGTTGACAGACCGCTCTGTCCAGGCGAACCTGGAATTTGTCCTGCAATCGACCGGGTGGAAAGTAAAAAAAGCCATTGACGAGCGTATCGGAGAAGTGCTGGAAAGAGTCGGCCTGGGCTATAAAGGATACAAGATGCCCCACCAGTTGTCAGGCGGTGAACAGCAACGGGTTGTCATTGCCAGGGCGCTGCTGAACGATCCGGAGATTATTCTCGCGGATGAACCCACCGGCAATCTCGATCCGGAAACATCGGAAGGCATTATCGGGATACTTCAATCCATCAGCCAGAGTGGCCGTGCTGTTGTCATGGCTACCCATAACTATACACTCCTGAAAAAATTTCCTGCACGAACCCTGAAATGCTGTGATGGAAAGATCACCGAAGTGGACCACTGGGAAGAGATTGACTTTGATGCGCTGAAGGACTAAAGATTTAGTTCCTGGTTCCTGGTTTCTGGTTAAATTCGAATTTATCCTGCCGGCAAGGCAATGGTTATACGATGGTCATTCAATAGTCATACGATTGTCATGCGATTGTCATACAATGGTAAATACAGTTACTGGGTCCTCGTTGCTCGGTCCTCGGTATAGTAACTCTGTACTCCTTTGTCCGCCGGAGCTTTAGCGTAGGTGGATGTACTCTGAACTACCACTCATCAATCATCATTCATAACTGTAATCACTTCGTCTCCCAGTCCCTTCGACTCAAAGTCTCCCAGTCACATCGTCACGTCCTTCGTCCGCAGTGAAATATGCTCCTTCCCTGGTTAAATGTTTTCGTGCCTCAAATTTCACAGGGCAGGCGTCGCATTTCACGTGGCAGGCCTTCATCCTTCCTCACTCCCCTATCCCCACCAGGTCCAGCATGAATGCATACTCCATGGCTGTTTCCCGGTATCTTCTGAACCGTCCTGATACTCCTCCGTGGCCGGCTTCCATATTGATGTGGAAAATCAGCAGGTTATCATCGGTTTTCATATCCCTGAGCTTGGCAACCCACTTAGCCGGTTCCCAGTATTGCACCTGCGAATCCCAGAAACCGGTTGTAACCAGCAGGTTCGGATAATCCATGGCTTTTACCTGGTCATAGGGTGAGTACGATAGCATGTAGTCGTAGTACTCTTTTTTCCGTGGGTCTCCCCATTCATCCCATTCAAATGAAGTCAGCGGGATGGTCTCATCAAGCATGGTTGTAACAACGTCCACAAAGGGAACGGTTGCGACTATTCCTTTGTAGAGTTCAGGCTGCATGTTGACAATTGCACCCATCAACAGGCCACCCGCACTGCCACCCATGGCAAACAGCTTATCGGGATTTGTATATTTTTCAGCAATCAGGAATTCAGCACAATCGTTGAAATCGGAGAACGTATTTATTTTGTTCAGCAATTTCCCTTCTTCATACCAGTACCTGCCCATTTCACTTCCTCCGCGAATGTGTGCGATGGCATAAACAAATCCTCTGTCCAGCAGGCTTAGCCGTGTAGAGCTAAAATAGGGATCACTCGATGAACCATAGGAGCCATATGCACCGAGCAGGAGCGGGTTATCACCATCCAGCTCGATTCCCTTCCTGTAAACCAGGGAAATCGGGATCCGGGTGCCATCATCTGCTGTGGCAAACAATCGCTTCGATTCATACTTGTTTTTATCGAATCCGCCCAGGACTTTCTCCTCCTTCAATAATTCCCTTTCCCTGGTCTTCATGTTATAATCAAAAGTAGAGGTGGGTGTGGTCAGTGATGAATAGGTAAAACGCAGGGTGTTAGTGTCAAATTCAGGATTGGCTGAAACCCTGGCTACATAGGCTTCTTCATCGAAGTCAATGTAGTATTCCGATTCATCGTCCCACCGGATAACCCGGATATTTCTCAACCCATTGATCCGTTCCCCCAGGACCAGGTATTCATTAAAGATCTCAAAGTTCTCAAACAATACATCATCCCTGTGAGGAATTACGTCCACCCAATTCTCTTTGGTTGTTTTGGTAACCGGAGTTTTCATTAATTTAAAATTCTTTGCTCCGTCAAGGTTAGTCTTAAAATAGAAGTAATCTCCATAATGGTCAGCATCGTATTCATGATTCGCCTCCCTGGGTTGAATCACTTTAAACTCGCCATTGGGATCGTTTGCATCAAGGTACCTGTACTCGGTTGAGAGGGTTTGAGAGGAACCGATCATCAGGTATTTTTTACTCTTCGTCTTGAAGACATAGCAGGAAAAGGTTTCATCCTCTTCAAAAAAGACCTCTTTGTCATCCCGGTAATTCGTACCCAGAGCATGTTTCATGATCCGTTCCGAACGGAGTGTCTCCCTGTTTTTTCGTGAGAAAAAAACGGTTTTATTATCATTTGCCCAGGTAACTCCACCCGTAGTGTTTGGGATCTGATCCATAAGCATTTCACCGGTATCCAGCCTCTTGAACATAACCGTGTATCTTCTCCGGCTAACCGTATCCACTCCATAGGCAAGGATCCTGTTGTCCGGGCTTACACTGAGCCCGGACGCGGAGAAATAGTCATATCCTTCAGCGAGCTTATTCACATCCAGCATAATTTCTTCAGGAGCTTCCAGTGTTTCTCTTTTCCGGCAATGGATCGGGTATTCATTTCCCTCTTCATACCGGGTATAGTAGAAGTATCCATTTTCCTTATAGGGGACTGATTCATCATCCTTCTTGATCCTGCCCACGATTTCCTGAAAAAGTTTTTCCTGAAGGTCTTCCGTATGTTTCAGTATGGCTGTTTTGTACTCATTTTCAGCATTCAGGTAATCGAGCACCTCTTGTGTTTGCTCATCCGGGACTTCAGCATTTTTCTGTTCATCAGAAAGGCGCATCCAGTAATAGTTATCGATGCGGGTATCGCCGTGTATGGTCAGTTCCTTTTCTATTTTTTCTGCCACCGGCGGTTTAAGGGCAGCTATTTTATCCTGTTGAGTGCAGGCAGCCAGGAGCAATGCAGATAAAGCAACGAATAAATAAATTCGTTGATTGATTTTGTAAGTGATGTTCATGGTATAGATGATAAAGTGAATAATGATTTCAAAACTTATAATAACGCACCCCTGAAGAGGGTGTACATTTCTGCATCATTCTTTCTTGAGAAAATTTATTCCTTCACCAATCCAACGGCGACCGTTCCGTTCCCGGCATGCAGTACGAGGGCAGGACAAACATTCACGATGAAGCGGGGGGATCTTCCTGTGATCTCCCTGAGTGTATCGGCCAGTTTTTCAGCTCCTTCGGGATTTAGGGCATGAACGATCATGTAATTCCACAATTTCCCCTCAGCGATATCTTTCTTTATGTGCCTGAGGACTTTCCTGATATTTCCTTCCTGGCTGAAGGCTTTATCAAGCATGATTGCCTTACCGTCATCCCCAACCGATATGATCGGCTTCAGGTTCAGGGTCTTTGCGATAAACCCTGTCAGGGGACTCACACGGCCACTCCGGACTATATTATGCAGGGATTTCACACTGACATACAATTTTTCTTTTGCTATCCACTCATCGACCTTTCGGAGTATCTCATCGTGTTCCATACCCTGTTCTATGGCTTCGGCTGTACGGAGAACAAGCAGTCCGAGCGATCCGCTGATGGTTTTGGAGTCGATAACCGATATTTTCCTGTTCAGTTCTGACTCAACACGCTTTGCTGCTTTGTAACTGCTGGACCAGGTACCGCTGAATTTCCGGCTTATGTGTATGGCGATCACCGAATCGTAGTGGGTGGCAAGGTGGGAGTAAAGGTTGACAAAGCTTTTTTCGTTCGGTTGGGACGTGGTGGGTATTTCGGATACCTCCTCCGAGAGGGTATAGAAGGTTTCAGGATCGATGGTAAGCTTATCAAGGTATACACTTTCGCCCACCTGGATATTTATGGGAACCTGATGGATCTGGTATTTTTCAAAGAGTTCTGCAGGCAGATCACAGGTAGTATCAGTGACCAGCGCGATATTGTATTTCCGTTCATGCGCTACCTGGTACTGCAGGAACATATTATCGGCTTTTTGATAGGTTAATTTACCCAAAGGCCGAAGTTTTTCAAACAGATCAGCAGGTTTATCAGTATGGATATGAAGCCTGACCTGGTTATCTGAGCCGGCAACGACAATGGAGTCACCAAAATCTGAAGCAGTTTTTTTGATCAATGCCTTATCAAGCTTCTCTCCTTTGATCAGGGCCTCGGTGCAATACCGGAAAGTGAGTGAATCCGGAGATATCTCTTCCATATGAGGCTCATCAGCAATTACATACTGGCTTAATTCCAGCACCTCTTTAACATTGTTCTTGTTGAGGTATTCCATGATCCCTTCGAGGAACAGGACAAATCCTTTCGCTCCGGCATCGACCACGTTGGCTTTGGCAAGCACCTTTAATTTTTGAGTTGTTTCACTCAGGGATTTTGTCGCCGCCTTGTATGAAT
>Ga0315537_1000137_pt1 | contig 48936 bp, 37 predicted proteins | sample SalMarSW160270MG_FD_203091 | JGI IMG/M metagenome (GOLD analysis project Ga0315537, IMG submission 203091) | Salt marsh sediment microbial communities from the Plum Island Ecosystem LTER, Massachusetts, United States - Salt Marsh Sediment SW1602-70 ... | reverse complement strand
GTTCTTAAAACTCCCTGCCCTCTTATTACATGAGACATTGCATTTGCAATTAGAAGTCCGAGTACAAACTCCGAATTCACTGCGATAAGCATATAGAGAATCGTCCTGAGAAGAGCCCTGAGAAATATCTGATCCTTAAAAAGGGTTACATAATTCTGGAGTCCCACAAATTTGGCTGCTCCGGAGCTCAGCAGGGTAAAATTGGTAAAACTTAAATAGAGGGAATAGAGCATTGGAAACCCAATAACAAATAACATCAGAACAATGGCAGGCAGTAAAAGAAGGATTGGCAGGCGCTTGTGTGAGGTATAAAACCACCCTCTCCTGCTTGCTTCTATATTCTTCATTTTATCATTTCCCTTTAACGATATCTCTGTTGGAGTAATTCTTGATTTCAGAACAGATTATATGCCCTGTTCGGGCCAAACGCCACCTGTATAATGATGGTGTATACGAAGGTCAGGTAATAATCCTCCCTTCAGATAGAACTCAACATTATACCTGCTATAGAAAAAGCCCCGGATAGGCACTGTACCTATCCGGAGCCTTCTTCAGTATCAGTAATACCCTGCTTCACTCATCATCTTCTCTACTTTTGACGCTGCTTCATCGAGTCCGGCCTTCGGCTTTTTATCTCCCAGTATTATCGCCTGTAAAATCGGGTACAGGATGTCGGATGAAGGTAGCCATTCAGCGACAAGCGGCGGTGTCTTGAAGTCTTTCGAGGCCTGCATCTGAGCCAGTTCAAGCCTCTTGGTATCAAGCGCGACGCCGGTAGCCTTCGCCTCTTTTATAACCCTGTCCCAGACAGATTGCCGTGTTACGAGAAATCCGAGTTTGGCCTCAGTGTACTGCTGGTCCGGGTTCGTGAGGAACTTTATAAGCTGCGCTGCAGCTTCTTTATGTGTGCTCACTGCAGTAATGGAGAATGCATGCTGCCCGGCCCATCCTGAGTGTATCCCGCCGTCACCCTTCGGCTGACGAGCGATATCAAACTTGCCCGCAGCCTTGCTTGCTGTAGGGTCCTGAAAGTATGAGTACCACCCGTACCACTCTGTATACATCACGATATTTCCGGCAACCCAGTTTTTGGCCACATCCTCCCAGACGAAGCTTGTCATACCGGGAGGCATTGCTCCGGCTGCATACAGATCTCTGAACATGGTTGCAGCTTTAACACCCGCAGGTCCGTTGAAGGCTGGTTTCCAGTTTTTATCGAAGTACTGACCGCCTTCTGCGGTGAGTACCTCATAAAATCTCCCTGTCAGGGCTTCCTCTTTACCGGCAAACTCCGTAGCATATACACCCGGTGGCAGAATCTTCTGAAGACCGATTGATGTTTGTTTGAACTCATCCCAGGTTTCAGGCACTTTGAGTTCCATTCCTGTCGCAGCTTTGAATTTACTCTTCACTGCCGGATCATTAAATATATCCGTACGATAGTTAAGACAGCTAATATCAAAATGACGCGGAATGATCCACAAATGGCCGTCCTTCTTTCCTGAATTGAGTATCATTGGAATAAAATCAGACAGCTCATCCTGAGTAAAATAATCGTCAAGAGGGATTATCCCCTTGGCCTTTATATACTGGGTGAAGAAACTTGAATGATCCCAGCACACATCATAATCAACTGTACCTGCAGCAAAATCGGTTTTTAACTTCTTATCAATCTGAAATCCATCACCCTTGAAAACAATTTCGACTTTTGCGCCGGTTTCGTCCTCAAACTTTGGTATCGCCTTGTACAGCTCCTCGTAATTCGCGCCTCCGATAAAAGCACATTTGAGTGTAATCCCTTCGAGAGGTTTTGCGGATGGTGCGGGAGCAGCTTCAGGTGCCTTTTCAGCCTCTTCCTTTTTCCCTCCATTAAAAAGCACCATAAAGGAAAGTAAAAACAGAGGGATAAGAAACAAAATCAATCCTTTTCGCATTTTTAAACCCTCCTAAAAAGATGTAGATTCTAGAAATAAACATCAAATTCTTAAAGCAAACTTTTACCCGTTATCACCCCCTTTATGTAGATTTTCTCGACAATGAGATCAAAAACAACCCCTCCACCAAACCGCGAGAAGATTTCAAACCTGAACCAAAATAAGTTTCCTCAATTGTCATACATAGTTATCAAGACACATTTCTTCCGTACAGCGGGCCTAAATTCGCGCACGCCCTGTAATCAGCACCCTGAGAATCGTAATCCCCAAACGATGCCCAGGCTTTCGGCCTCAGTATGCGCTCCGAAGGCACGTTGTGCATGCACACCGGTATTCTGAGCATAGATGCGAGGGCAATCAGTTCACCGCCGATGTGGCCGTAGCTTATCGCTCCGTGATTCGCCCCCCAGTTGTTCATTACCGAGTACACATCCCTGAATGGACCACTGCCTGTCAAATTCGGCACAAACCAAGTTGTCGGCCACGTCGGGTTCGTTCTGTCCATGAGAATCTTCCCCGGACCCTCTGGAAGGTCGACAGTATGCCCCTCCGCTATCTGGAAAACAGGGCCGAGCCCTGCGACAATGTTGACCCTGAACATGGTAACAGGCATCTTGCCAACCGTAAGAAAGTTCGTGGAGAACCCGCCGCCCCTGAAATATTCGAGGTCTGCAACGCAGAACCGTGTTTCATCGAGGCATTTCTTCACCTCATCAGAGGTTATTTCCCAGAACGGCTTCATGACTGGCCTGCCGTCTCTGGTCTGCTGGCCTGTTCCGTCCATGGTCGTTGAGCCCGAGTTTATCAGATGTATCACGCCGTTTTCAATAATACCTTCCGGAGTGTATCCGGTTACCCTTTTTATTGCGTCGGAACTCCAGAATGTGCGCACGTCTGAAAATATCTGGGCGGTGCCGGTGAGCAAATGGCCGAAGAGCATGGAAATACTGTTCAGATAGTCGTTTTCTGTGGCAACGATAAAGGGCTCGCGGATACCGTTCCAGTCGAAGGAGGAGTTCAGCATCGTTTCGAGAAAATCGCCGTTTGGGAAATGGTCGGTCCACTGGCGCTGGCCCTGGAATCCTCCAGCGATTGCGTTGTGCCCGAGAGCCTCCTCCCCCCATCCGATCTCCTCAAGGTTGGAATTTCCTATCATAAGATCCCGCGCTATAAGCGTCATCTTTACAACCGTTTCCCGGTCACGGTCGAGCCGCTCACGCGGCAGCCTGTTTTGGGGCTTGTTTAAATCGGGCCCCTCCTTACAGTTCTCCCGCACCCATTTTATCGCTCTTGCAAACTCATCTTTATCGTAGATATCCTCATCGATACGCCTGATGAACTCGGTCATGTCAACCATTTCATACCGCATACCGAGATAGTTTTCGAGAAACCCCGGATCGACGATTGAACCGGCGATTCCCATAGACACGCCGCCCATTGCAAGGTAGGACTTTCCACGCATCTGGGCCACCGCAAGACCGGCCTTTGCAAAGCTCAAAATCATATCCTGCACGTCGGTGAGAATGCTCGTATCATTCGCGTCCTGGACATCCCTACCGTATATACCGAATGCGGGTATGCCTTTCTGCGCGTATGCAGCAAGCACTGCAGCGAGGTACACCGCACCGGGTCGTTCCGTCCCGTTGAAACCCCACACCGCCTGCGGAATAAAGGGATTCATATCCATTGTTTCAGCACCGTAGCACCAGCACGTGGTCACGGTAATCGACAGGCCAACCCCTTCGCGTTCGAACTTCTCCTGCGCCATGGCAGCTTCAGCAACCCCGCCGATACACGTATCTGAAATAACACATTCCACGGAAAGCCCGTTCGCGTGTTTGAGATTGGCCGTTAAAAACTTTGCAAGCGACTTCGCCATACCCATGGTCTGTTTTTCAAGCGATTCCCGGACCCCTTTCCGCCGTCCGTCGATTGCCGGACGTATTCCGATTTTGGGCATGCCTCCCCTCAGCCTGTTGACCGGTGCATTGATTTTCATTATTTCCTCCTGTATTTTCAATCCCACGTTATTTTGTAATCGATTACTATTTTTTTATAACTGTTTACATTAGACCATAAATCAGTAAATTGTCAAGGAAAATTGTAATGGTTTACAAAAAGCTTTAACCTGATACAAAAATTTAATCGGTGAATAGAGAGCACACCAATACTGTTTTATTAAGCACAGGAAAAAGTGTCGATAAATACCTCAGGCAACTCACCCACCCGGGACTTCTTCTTAACTAACTGCCCGATATTAATTGTCGACACCCGGCTAACCCGGCGGCTTATCCCGTTGATAAATAGGCAAGTGAACTTGTCAATCTTAGAAGTTGAAAATTATCACTTACCTAATGGTTTTTACCTAAAGTATGTAATATTACGGCAATGTAGTATAATACAGTCATTTGTATTCGAAATTCTGGTACAAAATGCCAGAATTCTAATGGATAAAACCATAAATATGATGCCCCATAATTAAAGCCACCCAGACGGCGCATTCTGCCAACAAATAAGTATGATGTACCCATAATTTATATCCCCATAATTTTTCCGTGAAGCGCGTCCCAGATAACTCCCGCAGCCATGGACGCACCTGTGCCAACGACGACAGCACATTTCTCATGACCGTTCAAACGCTGAAACTCGTTCCCATCCTCCTCTTTCCAGAAATCGAATTCCCTTCCAAACATCTTCTTCTGGCAGTCCCGGCAGCGAATACCCTCGAACTCATTTTCAAACAGGTCAACGAGCTGTTTTGCCAGTGGTGTGGCCGTTTTGTTCTCAATTGTGAGATCAAACTCCTGTCTGGTCCTGCCGAAGAGATAGCTGATCGAAACAATTCCACCTGCAAGCGCCCCGCATATGCTTATACCGCTGTCCCCTCCCCCGCCGTGAAACCCGAACACCGATTTGAAAAGTGTGTCGTCCTTCATATGGAAGACATCCATCAAGGCAGCGAGCGAGGCCTGCGGGCAGTAGTGGGCCTCGAGCTCATACTGATACCCGAGCTCATAGGCCGCTTTGACCGCCTGTTCCCTCGTATAACCGGTCAACGATGTTTTAACATCCATAAAAACTCTCCTTTCATATTTTATAATGCCTTTTATAATGCCGCCGGTGAGCGTCATGTTCAGATCGTATCTAGCTCAAAGAAACGATCAAACTCATCCTTTTCGATAAACGACTTCTGCGTTCCCGTTTTCAGGGTGGAAAGCGCTGCGTACCGATTGGCAAACTCCATTGATTGAACGAGATCACCTGTTTGTACGTAAAAAAAGGCCAAACAGCCGATATAAGCATCTCCCGCACCGGTTGAATCCTTTGCTTTTACCGTGTACGGGGCAACTATGCGCACTTCACTCCCGGTCACGAGCATGGAGCCTCTTTCTCCGAGCGTTACAACTACCGCTTCAATCCCGCGCTCAATCAGACGCTTTGCCGCCTTTTCGATCTCCGTAAGGGTCTGAACCGGCATACCGGATAGTATTTCAAGCTCGGTTTCATTGGGTATGAGCACCTGCACATTTTTAATACGGTTAAAATCAAGTGCCCGGGCAGGCGCAGGGTTTAAAAAGACCGGAATCCCATGCCTCCAACCAATCTCGATTGCGTGGTACACCGACTCAACGGGAATTTCAAGCTGCAGGAGTATGAGGTTACACGAAATTATCTCCCCTTCAGCCCGATCGATATCTTCCTCTTTCAGATGGCCGTTCGCACCTTTTACAATGAGTATATAGTTGTTGCCCGATTCATCTACAAATATGGGAGCAACACCGTTTGAAACCCCCTGCACGGACTCCACAAAAGTCGTATTGATTCCAAAACGTTCAAAGTTGCTTGCAACCTCACGTCCGAAGATATCGTCGCCGACCTTTGTCATCATCAGCACCTCGGCGCCAAGTTTTGAAGCAGCAACCGCCTGGTTTGCACCCTTGCCTCCGAAGCCGAAATCGAAAGAGGGAGCCTCGACCGTCTCTCCCCTCTTCGGCATTCTGTTCACATTGGTAATAAGGTCTATCATGTTGCTGCCTATAACGGCAATTCTCGGACTAACCGCCCCTTTTACCTCAGCCATATATTCTCCCGTACTACAGCTCTCTTGCACACCATTTTACCATATTTGCATACAGAGCGGACGTATATTCCCACTGCAGAAAAGAGGGTGCTGCGCCGTGATGGGCACAGTCGACTGCCGATGCGAGCGACCTGCCCTTTCCATAATTCCATGCGACAAGAAAGGGATCGTTATCGTATTCCTCTATAACAGCAATCACCGCAGAACCTTTTTTCGGTATCAGCCTGTTGTATGAAAGAAACCAGCCCTCCCATTCGGAGGGGATGTCTTTCAGTATCGGATGCCCGGGCTCTGTTATACGCGGAAGAAAGCCTTCGGGAACTTCAACCCTGTCATCCGTTTCCATTAGCTCTACCGGGAGGAGTTTTTCTATAGGCGTTCTTTTAAAAAACGCCTTCCCATGCAGGCCGGTAAACGAAAGATACCCGCCCCACATTAAAAATCCTCCCCCCTCCTGCACATACTGCTCTATCAGTTTCAGCCGGTTCGGAGTCCGCTCACCATTCATGGTTCTTTGAGATATCAGGAATGTGTTGCTTCCCACATCACTGACGACAATCACATCGTACTTCTTCATCTCTTCGAGTGTCCAGGGAAACTCCTCTGTAACTTTGTTGGTGGGGCAGTAATCAAAATCAATACTGTGTTCATTCAAAGCTTTGATAAATGCGCCGCCGTGCTCGAAATAGCGCCCCATACTGAATGAATCCCAGCCTTTGTAGATGGTCTGAAGAGTATAGATCGCTTCACCGGCAAAAAGAATCTTTATCTTTTTTCCCATGTAACCCCCCTTCTTTCCTACTTGTATACTCGGACAAATATATATCATCCCACACAAAAATCATTACACGTCATCTCATTTGACAATCGTCTGAATTTTATCCTCCATTTTTTCAGCATCACCCGCTTCGAGAAGGCCCGTCGTAATGTTAAACCGCACACTGCCGAACCCCTCGACTGTCTTGATATTCCCCTTTCTTTTTTCCGCAGTATACCCCTCCGGATCACAGGTAGCCGGGAGAGCTATACCGAGAGCCTCCTGGTCTTTTGTCCGAACGATCCAGCGGGCGGCGTGGTCGAGCTCGTCCGGCCTGTACCCCACATAATCCGCCGATCCGTCCGGATGCACCTGCATGTAGTGGCACCTGCCATTCTTATCTGTTGACGGCGACTGAATAAAAAATACAATTTCCGGTTTATACTCATCTTCAGGTTTTATTACCTGTGCTACTTCCGGGATTTTTTTGAGCCTGTCCATGAGCTGTAAAAACTTTTCTGATACCGACACATGCCTGGGAATACTCGTTCTGAGGACAAGATGCTCCCGATCCCAGGGAACGCTCTGCACTATCCTGCCTTCCGGCACAGGTCGAAAATTGATGTGGCACATGTACATGAGCTCCATCGGGTACCCTGAGCGGTTTTCAACGGTGAGTGAAATATCTATAAGACCCGACCCGGCATGTATTTTGACGGCAGGATGAGCCCTGTAGTGGCTGTTAAAGGCAATATCATATTCATACACACCGGTAATGCCGATAAAATAACCGTCCTCATCGTCTCCAAAAACAATTTCTGCAGAATTGTACTGTGCACAGGGGAGCTCGCCATGCAGGGGATGATCATCTTCAGGCCCGGGGCATCCCATGCGCAATGCACCGCAGTGCATCATAAAACAGCCGTACATGGAAATAAAAAAATCCGTTTGTTTCGGCTTGCTGACAGGTGATTTCATGGTAAGCCGACGCCCGTCGAAAAAGGCGTCCCATATCTGCTGGCCCCTGTACGGAAGAACGGCGACATACCCCCTGTCATTTTTGAGATACACACTGCGGACTCCGCTCTCATAGGTAAAAAGCGATGCACTGAGATCCCTGTATCTCAGGACCTCTTCCTCATGACCTGTGAAAAAGCGTTTCTCAAGCTTTAAGACACCGTTTTCAGGCACTGTTTCCCCCTATTGAAACGTACATTCGAACAGTCGTTTCGACACTTTCGCTGCAGAGGTGCCGAATTTCCAGCCTTTATTCCTGTAAAAATCATTGTGAAAAAAGCTACAAGGCCGTTTCTCTCATGCAGATTCGCGCTCGACAAGATGTGCAGTAAGAATCACTCTGACAGGTTCCTTATCTATGTAATGGCCGCCTTCCAGAATTCTTTTAAACAGCAGGTCCGCAGCTGTCGACCCGAGTGTGTACACAGGCTGCCGTACAGCAGTTACTTTTGGGCTTACAAGGGTCGACCAGTTCGGATCATCGAACATTACAAACCCGATATCTGCCGGAATTTTAATGTTTCGCTCTTTCAACACCTGAAATGCACCTGTTGCCATATCACTATTTGCCACGTACAATGCATCGATATCACCCGTTTCAATCAGCTGGACGGTGCATTCCCTTCCCGATTCCAGTGAAAAATCACCTTTTTTTACCAGGCGATCGTCAACAGGCATACCCATTTCGATGAAAGCCATTTTGTACCCTTCAAGCCTCTCGCTTCCAGTCGTTCTATCCTCAGGGCCGGAAATGAATCCTATCTTACGGTATCCCTGTTTGAGGAGGAATAAAACTGCGGACTTCGATGCATCACGGTTGTTCACGATGACAGTATCGCATTCTATCCCTTCAACTACACGGTCGAGGAACACAACGGGAATGTTTGATAAAACAAGGAAGTTCAGATATTCCCTGTTTTTTCCGGTCGGCGAAAGTATTATACCATCGACCCTGTTCTCATGGAGCACCTGCAGGTAATTGAGCTCCTTGTCAGGGTTATCACCGCAGTTGCACAGAACCGTGCTATATTTGTTTTTTAATGCGACATCCTCACAAGCCTTCGCAATTACAGAGTAAAAGGGGCTCAGGACATTGCTGATTATGACACCGATTGAGTGTGTTTTTTTTCGACGGAGGTTTCTCGCAACGGCATTGACCATATAGTTGGTCTCGTTGATAACCGAAAGTACCCTGTTTCGTGTTCTATCTTTTACATAGGGGTAATCGTTGATTACACGGGAAACCGTGGCAGTTGAAACACCCGCAATTCTGGCGACTTCGTCGATATTGATTTTATTCGGCATTTGTTGTTGAAACTGATTGAGACCTTTGGAGTTGATTGTAAACGATTTCAATTTTAACAATAAAGAATAGTCCTGTCAATAAATATTTCTACTCTGTTTCGAAAATAATCAACACACAATGTAATAAGGGGAAACACCCTATTCATTGTCTCTTTTTACTCTACACGAGCTCTTTGCTTGAATATTTATTCTGTGAAATTATTCACCACCCCCCTACACGAACAGATGGACAAACCTTTTATACGCATCCTCCCACAAACGTGGGTTTTCAGGTGTATATCTTTTAATTGTGAAGTTTTCCCTGATTAGCGGGAACGATTGTTCCAGTGATTGCAGGATTCCGAGCCCTGCCGCCTGCACCATTACATTGCCGATGGCCGTCGCCTCATCCGGGCCCGCAATGACGGGGAGGCCCACCGCATCCGCCGTAAATCTATTAAGGAGCTCATTTTTACACCCGCCGCCGACAATATAAACCGCAGTGCTCCTGGTTCTGCTTACATTGCAGATCTGCTCGTTCACCATTCTGTACTTCAATGCGAGGCTTTCATACACAACACGCAGAAACGTCTTTCTATCCCCCGGCACCTTCTGGCCCGTCTTTTTACAAAACGAAGCGATAGCATCCTCCATATTCGGTGGGTTGTAGAAGCCGGGATCATCCGGATCGATGAATGCACTAAAGGCCTCAGCACGGCGTACCAGTGTGACTATTTCATCCCAGCTCATTTCTACGCCGTCTTCATCACGCCAGTTTCTTCGCAACTCCTGTATGGGCCATGTCCCCATACAGTTTTTCAGAAACCTGATGCTGTTAATGCCGCCCTCGTTACTGATATTCGTCGCCATCGCTATGGGTGAGGTTATAGGTTCGTCGATTATTTTACCGACAAGGGACCATGTTCCCGAGCTGATTATGAGCGCATCCTCCCCCTTTTCCAACGGCGCAGCCGCATAGGCGCTTGCCGTATCGTGCGAGGGTACTGCGGTCAGTTTTGCCCTGTTTATCCTGAGAGATTCTGAAACCGGTGCCAAAAGCGTCCCCACTACCATGCCAGGTGGAACAATCTCCGGCATAATCTCCCCAGGCACACCCATTGCCGCCAGAAGTTCGGTGCTCCATGTCCTCTTCCGCGTATCCATGAGCTGAGTTACACTCGCCCAGGTTGAATCCACCATCTTTACATTGCCGAGCGAGAAATAGAATATGGAAGGCATAGGAAGAAAGGTATATCCCCTATCAAGCCGATTCTTTCTATGCTTCATAAACCAGAGAAGCTGATTGGAGATGTTGAAGGGCTGAAACTGAATCCCCGTAATACTGTATACCTTCTCGGGATCGATATGTTTTTTCAAAGTTTCAACCATTGTATCGAGCCTGTGGTCGCGGTAGCAGTATACCCGCCCGAGCAGGTCGCCTTCATCGGTTACGAACTGTCCGTCCGAACCCCATGTATCGATACCGATTGAGTCGAGTGTATCGGATATTTCCCGTCTATAGTTGTTGAGACCCTGTAAAATATTTCTGTACAGGTACACTTCGTCCCAGTAGGTCCTCTCTGTAATCTCCCCTTTACTATCACTGATGAAATAGGAGACCGGTTCATGGCTGAAACGGTGCAACTCTTCCAGTCGAAAGGCTTCATTTTCAAATATACCGACAAAACATTTTCCTCCTGACGCGCCGAGGTCTGCGGCAAAAACCTTCCCATCTTCCATAACCTCCCCCTCTCAAGGTAATTCACACCAAAAAACTCCTTTGCCCTCTCTCAATCGGCAATCAGCGCAGATAGCCGCCTGTATGCAGCATTGACAGTTTTTTCCTGTTGCTCGTTTATAATTTGTATATCCTCATCGATAAGCGCTTCAAGGCTTGATACCGACTCCTCCAGGGCCTGAATAAAATCCCTGTAACTGGCATACCAGTAGGAACCGTTGCCGTCGGTAAGAAGGGTAAGAAAGCCAAGTTTCTTTTTTGATTTCATCGTTCTGCTCGGCTTGAGAAGATCCGGAATATACCGGACTATCTCGAAGGAATCATGCACATAGTCAAAGTGCACACCACGCGGCCATTTTGTCACCACATGCCCGTTCAGGGTCAACTTCGGTGCGGTTTCTATAATCCGCTTCAGCGCAATGCCGGACAGTATCTCAAACCCGTTGAATAAAACCCTGCCTCGCAAGCCTTTATAGTCCGGCAGTTTCGATACATCGAGGCTCCTCACCGCCCGTTCCAGCGTATCATAGGGAAGCTGAACGACCTTCTTTTTTCCCTTAACAAACTGTATCTCGAATGTTTCGCGGCCTATCTTGATAAAATTCGTGAAATTACGGGCTGCTGCCGGCTTCTTCTTCGGTTTTATCTCCTTCCCGACAAATGTTTCGTAGATATACGGAGAAATCTTCTTCAACCACTCCGGGTACAACGGAGACACCGACATAGCGTACATCTGCGAAGTCCGCATAATTTCTCCAGCAACGATGTATTCCGGTCTCTCGCGATACATCACTGATCCAGGATGGATCTTAATGCCGTATGCCGTTGTACTGGAATAATGCGATTTCCCCTTCCTCCTGCATACAAACTGGATGAGACCTTTTGATACGGCGCAGAGATATTGGGATAAGTCTCCTCCGTTGACCACGGGGATGCCGATTTCAGACAAGATTTCACTGAGCTGCTGTTTTACATTGTAAATTTCCTGCATGCCCTTGTAATCCAGGTAGTACAGGTCGCAGAACTTCTCTCTATCTTCAGCCTTTTCGAAACCCCTGAATATTTTGAGATAGGAAACGAAATCACCGAACTTGTGACGAAAAGAATGGTGAGCCTTGCGCGCCTCCAGCTCAAACCCCTGCGGCAAAAGAAAAGGAGCCCGGTCGTTGAGAAAGGCAGCTGCAATGAGGACCTCTTCAAGAACATCGGGATATTCCATGACGGCCGCAGCAATCATTCTGGCGAGACGGGGGATTATCGGGAATTTCACCATGAGGCTGCCGATCGAAGTAAGGTTGCGCTGCTCATCCAGCGCCTCAAGCAGCCCGAGCGCCTCGACTGCGCCGCGGATGTTTCCCGCACCCGGGTTCGAGATAAAGTCAAACTCCTCAAAATCTTTAATACCCAGTTCCGCCATCCGGAGAACGACCTCGGAAAGATCGCGCCGGTATATCTCCTCCTTCGTAAACAGCTCCCTGTCCTCATAATCATCGCTCGTATAGAGCCTGTAGCACACCCCGGGCTGGGTGCGGCCAGCCCGTCCCTTTCTCTGATTGATTGATGCCTTTGATATGGGAACCTCAACAAGGGAGGACGTGAAATTGCGTGCATTGTAGTAATTGAGCTTGGCAAAACCTGGATCGATAACATACCTGACACCGTCAATGGTCACGCTCGTTTCAGCTATGTTCGTTGCGACTATCACCTTTCTCTGAGAAGGAAAATCGAGAAACACCCGCTCCTGTTCCTCCTGAGAAAGTCGGCCGTAAAGCGGGAGAAGCGCCATTGTTTTTTGTTTGTTCAAACGGGAAAGCTCCGAGATACAACCTTTGATCTGGGCCTCACCGGAAAGAAATATCAAAATATCCCCGGGCACTCCGCTCTGCTCGATTTTTTTTACGACCTGGGTGATTTTATCCAGAACTGCAACAGAATCATGGAGATACTCAGGCGGATCGTAAACGATGTCCACGGGGTACATCGGTGCGTCGATTGTCACGATCGGGCATCCGTCAAAGTATTCGGAAAATATCGACGCATTGATCGTCGCCGAGGAAACGACAACTTTCAGATCATCCCTCTGACGGAGAATCCCCTTCAGCAGACCAAGTATGAAATCTATATTGAGGCTTCTCTCATGAGCTTCATCCACCATTATGATGCTGTATTCTGAAAGCAGAGGGTCCGCTTTCAACTCCTGTAAAAGTATGCCGTCCGTCATGATAACAATTCGCGTTCGGGGCACCGTTTCGTCGACGAAGCGCATCTTGTATCCAACGATCCCGGGGATTTTGTCGCCGTACTGTCGAGCGATAAAATGGGACACAGAAACCGCAGCTATTCTTCTCGGCTGCGTCACACCTATCCTACCGATTTTTGCAAATCCTGCATCATAGAGAATCTTCGGAATCTGCGTTGTCTTGCCGGACCCGGTCGGACTCTCTACGACAACAACCCGGTTTTTCTTAAGGGCCCTGCTAATGACATTCCTGTGTCGGTATACCGGCAGTTTTTTGATATCGATCATGACTCTCTCCGCACTTTATACCGGCTCATCAATATGCCTGATAAATCCCTTTTCCATGAGCATTTTAGTCTTTTCTCTCGTTTCACGGATGATCGATTCAGACAGATTGAAAAGCTCGTTTCTTTTCATTTTTACCCGCGCCACTCCCTGTTCGATTGCCTTCATACCGACAGCCGCTGCAACCCGGGGAAATACCTCCCACTCGTCCATGGTGGGTATAATATAGTTCTCGTGAAGACCCCTGGCTTCGGCTGTCTTTGCTATTTCCTTTCCGGCCTCGATACACATCTCATCCGTAATTGTTCGAGCGCGAACATCGAGTGTACCGCGGAAAATACCAGGAAAACCGAGCGAATTGTTGACCTGGTTTGGAAAATCGCTTCTGCCGGTTGCAATGATACATGCACCTGCCTCTTTTGCTTCCCACGGCCATATCTCCGGCACCGGATTTGCACACGCAAAAACCACCGCGTTTTTACCCATGCCTGAAATCCATTCCTTCCGGATCGTACCGGGGCCGGGGCGTGACAGGGCAATGAGAACGTCGGCTCCTCTGAGCACCTCCCCTATTGAATCATCCGTGTTCAATGCATTGGTCAATTCGCACATCCGCCACTTCTCGTACAGGTCGGGGTTGTCTCTGATATCAGTTCGTTCCCTGGAAAGCGCGCCTTTCGAATCGAACATTACACAGTTTGCGGCTGTTGCGCCTGCCTTGAAAATGATATCGGCAATTCTGATATTGGCGGCTCCGGACCCCATGAACACGATTTTTACCGTGTCAAGCTTTTTTCCGGCGACCTTTAACGCATTTAAAAGCCCGGCGAGCGTTACCGCGGCTGTGCCCTGCTGATCGTCATGCCAGACAGGAATCGGGCACTCGTTTCGCAGTCTCTCAAGAATACGAAAGCACTTCGGCTGTGCTATATCCTCCAGATTGATTCCGCCGAAGGAAGGATGGAGCAGCTTGACAGTCTGCACAAAGGTGTCAGGGTCTTTTGTATCGAGGCAGATCGCAAACGCATCCACACCCCCGAGATACTTGAACAGAAGCGCCTTGCCCTCCATAACCGGAAGCGCGGCAGTCGGCCCGATATCGCCGAGCCCGAGCACGCGGGTCCCGTCGGAAACAACAGCCACGGTGTTCCACTTGCTTGTATACTCGTATGCCAGATCCTCATCTGCCTGTATCTCTTTACAGGGTGCAGCAACTCCCGGGGTATACCATACATCGAAATCGTGCATGTCACGCACCCGGCAGCGCGGCACCGTTTCAACCTTTCCCCTGTACAGCCTGTGGAGCTTCGACGCAATCTCAAGCGGTTTCCTAGCCTTCGCGAGAAGGCGTTTAACATCATGATCCATTTTAATTCATCCTTACAGTTATTGAAATGATACAGTGTGCCGATGATACCGCTGTTTGCCCCCTGTAATCATCACCAAAATCTCGCTGCAGCGTCTACAACCCGGGGGCATCCTTATACATATGTCCTGACAGACTGACCGCCTTCCCGGAAATTTCGGAATTGCGACTCACTTAATGTAACAACAAGTCCTGTTTTTAACAATAGACTTCATCAACACTAATCAGTTTTATCCTTGACGGAACCTTACATTTGAAACGTGGGTAATAACTCAATTATTTACCCCCAAAACCGTTACGTCTTGACAAGAATTACGGTACAAAGTAATGTAATTCTATCACTGAGAAGTGGCGACTTCGCGGCCGAGTATAAAACGTAACTTGTTCGAAGTCACTGAGAAGGAGGAACCCGTGACTTACGAGTATGATGTTGTTGTTGTGGGAGCAGGAGGCGCCGGTCTGTACGCCGCACTCGAAGCAAGCAGGACGGCCCGCACAGCCGTGATTTCAAAGCTCAATCCAATGCGCGGTCACACCGGTGCAGCCCAGGGCGGTATAAGCGCAGCTCTGGGAAACGTCGAGGAAGACTTGCCCGAGTGGCACGCATTCGATACGGTGAAGGGAGGAGATTACCTCACCGATCAATCGGCTGCGCTTCTTCTGGCGGAGGATGCAGTACGCGCCGTAATCGATCTCGAACACAGAGGGCTCCCATTCAACAGAACGGCTGAGGGTAAAATCGACCAGCGCCGTTTCGGCGGTCATACCCGAAATTTCGGTGAAGCTGCTGTGAGACGATCATGTTTTGCTGCGGACAGAACCGGCCACATGATTCTCCAGACTCTCTACCAGCAGTGTATAAAAAACGAAGTTTCCTTCTTCGATGAATTTCAGGTACTCGACGTCATCATCGAAGGCAGGCAGTGCAAAGGGATCGTGGTAATTGAGCTGGGCACCGGTGAAATACATGTATTCAAGGTGGCCGCCGTCCTGTTTGCAACCGGCGGTTTCGGCAGGATGTTCAGAATTACATCCAATGCGTACGCGAATACCGGAGACGGACCAGCAGTGCTCGCGCGGCGCGGCATTCCGCTCGAAGATGGGGATTCGAAGCGCGACTCGACGTACTCGATACCCCGAACGGCGTATGGCCGTGTGAAAACCACTTCAAATGCACCGAGGTGTGCCCTCGGGGTATCAAGGTGACAAAACTCATCAACCTGACGAAGAAAAAGATAAAGGACTACAGAAAGCGGAGAGGACAGTGATATGAAACTGTACGAATACCAGGCCAAAGAGCTCTTTGAGCAAAACGGCATTCAGACAGCGCCGGGAAAGGTGATCGATACCCCGGAGGATGCATTCGGGATAACAGAAGAGCTCGGCGGCAGGGCTGCTGTCAAAGCCCAGGTGCTCGTCGGTGGCAGAGGGAAAGCCGGAGGAATTAAAATAGCCTCATCTCCGGAAGAAGCTGTTGCGGCAGCCCGTTCTATACTAAACATGTCCGTAAAATCTCTTCCGGTAAAAAAGGCCCTGGTCGTCAAAGCCCTCTCCATCCAATCGGAGTACTATTTAGGAATCACCGTTGACCGTTCTTCCAAGCTGATTACCCTTATAGCAAGTGCAGCAGGCGGTGTGGATATTGAAGAGCTTGCAGCGCACGAACCGGAAAAAATACACACGTTCGTAATTAATCCTTTGGAAGGACTGGATGAAAAGGGCTGCCGTTCGATGCTCACTGCGGTATTCGGGGATAATGAGCTGACTGAACGAGCCTTTGAGACCGTGCGCAACCTGTACCGGCTTTTCATCAGTATCGACGGATCACTTATCGAAATCAATCCATATGCGATGACCGATAAGGACGGCCTTCTCGCACTCGACGCAAAAATTGTGATAGATGAAAGTGCTGTATACAAGCATCCCGAGCTGGAATATCTGAGAAACCCAGAGGAGTACGACCCTGATGAGCTCGATGCCCGTGAATACGGACTCAGTTTTGTAAGCCTCGACGGTGACATAGGCTGTATCGTAAACGGTGCCGGACTTGCCATGGCGACCATGGATATTATCAAACTTGCGGGAGGGAATCCGGCAAACTTTCTCGACGTGGGAGGAAGCTCGAGCCCGGAAAAGGTCGTTCGTGCATTCGAAATAATATCCCGCAATCGCACTGTAAAAGCCATACTTATTAATATATTCGGCGGCATTACCCGCTGCGATGACGTTGCAAAGAGCATACTGCAGGCAAAAGATACAGTGAAGCTCGAGATCCCGCTCGTTATACGACTGATCGGCACAAACGAAAAGGAGGGGCAGGCTATTCTGAAAAAAGCGGGAATCGATGTTTTTGAGAAGTTGACCGAGGCGGTTGAGAAAGTTGTCCAGTATGCATAGCCTTCTCGAATTGTGCCCTGGATAGTTTAAGGGAACCTGTGTGGTATAACGCACCAGATTTCTGTTAGTGGATATTCCCGTCCAAACGGATGAACCTTATGTACGTTAAAAATGACAGTACGGAGCAGATATGAGCATACTGATCAACAGGAACACGAAAGTTCTGGTACAGGGGATAACCGGACATGACGGTTCTTTTCATGCTGGTTCCATGCTCGCATACGGAACCAGGGTGGTAGCAGGCGTTACACCGAAAAGAGGCGGACAGGTCATCAATAGTATTCCTGTATACAATACTATTAAGGAATGCCGAGATCAGACGGAAATCGACTGCTCCATCATTTTCGTTCCAGCACAATTCGCAAGCAGTGCAATACGGGAAGCTGCGGATACGGGCATTCCCCTCATTGTATGCATCACTGAAGGCATACCCGTACTTGAAATGATCGAAAATTATCACTACGTACGGGAGAGAGGGCTCAGGCTCATCGGTCCGAACTGCCCCGGGCTCATCACACCCGATGAATGTAAAGTCGGGATAATGCCGGCACGTATACATAAACCAGGGCGTATAGGGGTAATTTCCAGGAGCGGAACGCTAACCTATGAGATTGTGTACAACCTCACCCTGAGTGGTTTCGGGCAGTCGACATGTGTGGGTATCGGCGGCGACCCTATCATCGGCACCGATTTCGTAGAGCTCCTCAGGATGTTCGAGAACGACCCCGGTACCGACGCTATCGCACTCATCGGCGAGATCGGCGGCGAAGACGAAGAAAAGGCAGCAGATTTTATTTCGAGCGAAATGAGGAAACCTGTCGCAGCCCTTATTTCGGGAAGAACCGCTCCGAAAGGCAAGAGAATGGGACATGCGGGCGCGATAGTCTCCGGCGGCAAGGGCACAGCGGAAGCGAAGCTGAAGGCCTTCAAAGAAGCTGGGGTTCCGGTTGCCGACAGGCCCGATGAAATCCCCGTGCTCATAGGAGATATCCTTAAAGGATACTGATGGTTTTTATCTCCCTGGTTCCGTCACCCGGTACCCTGCTTGCATATGTCTATGGCAAAATGTACAGGCAGCTATTGATGTTGTAATGGAGTTTTTCTTAATGTCCGATTCTGCAATCAACCCAGAAAACCTGCACTACATAGAGGAACTGTACAAAACGTGGCAAACGGCCCCCAATTCCGTCGGTAAAGAGTGGCAGGATATGTTCGCAGGTTCAAACACTTCGGACATTGCTTCAGCTCCATCACCTGCAAAAATTGTACAAATACAAAACAAGGTGTTCAAGCAAAGCAGGGTCGACAGCCTTTTGTGGGCCTACCGCGACGTAGGATATCTCTACGCACGCCTCAACCCTCTTACCGGTTATCTGAGTGCCGACCTTCACTATCTCTACAAACAGAGGGAAGGAATATACGAACGCCTGACACCGGGCGAGTTCGGACTTTCTGAGAAAGACCTGCACACGGTTTTTGCCGCTGGAAGATTCCTGCAGCCCGGAAGCGCAACGCTTGGTGAAATCATTCAGGCACTGCAGGAAACCTACTGTTCTTCGATCGGTGTTGAATTCCTGCATATTCAGGACAAGACGATCAGGCGGTGGATCATGAAACAGATGGAATCTTCACGGAACAGGCCCCGCATGTTGGATGAAAAAAGAAAAACAATTCTCGAAGATCTTATAAAGGCCGAGGAATTCGAACATTTTCTGCATTCCCGGTTCATCGGGCAGAAAAGGTTTTCACTTGAAGGAGCCGAGATTCTCATTCCCGCCCTGCACTTTCTCGTGGACAGCAGTGCGTACAGGGGGGTATCGGAGATCTTTCTCGGCATGTCTCATAGAGGCAGACTCAATGTTCTTGCAAATATCCTGAATAAACCGTTTCATGAAATCTTTTCATCCTTCGAAGCGTTTGAAATCCCGCAACTCTACGGCGGCTCAGGAGATGTTAAGTACCACCTGGGGTTCCGCCGGCGGCATGTAAACGCAGATAACAGTTCTCTTTCAATCAGTCTCGTGCCGAATCCAAGTCATCTCGAATCGGTCGATGCAGTTGTCGAGGGTATGACACGGGCGGCGCAGGACCGTATGCGCGACACCGGGAGAAAACAGATAATACCTGTTCAAGAGACAGGCGGCTGTATAGTGATGATCTAAAAGCGGCGTGAATCCCCCCAGGGAATGTCCCTGGCGGGATATGTCGCTTCGCGGCCGATCCTTGGCAGGACTATGTATCAAAACGTAACTTAATTGAAGTTACTTAGAAGTGATCTACGTACCTGAGGACCGAATATCATAAAGTAACTTCGCGAGAAGTTACTTAAAAGATACAATAATCATAACAACGGGAGATGCGTAATGAAAGTGGTTGAAATACCAGAAATAGGCGAATCCATAACAGAGGGAATACTCTCCGCGTGGCTCAAAGAGGAGGGAGAATACGTCGAAGAGCAGGAAGAACTGTTCGAGCTTGAAACCGACAAGGCCACCCTGGCGGTACCCTCACCTGCTGCAGGCATTCTCAGAATCAAGGCTGAAGAAGGCGCAGAGGTGAAAGTAGGAGAGGTTGTTGCCGAAATCGAACCAGGGGAAGCTCAGATGAAATCCAAACCTGTCCCGGGTGTGGATTTCGAGATAAAACTCGAAGACGAAGATTCCGACCAACCCCCACTTGAAGAGGAAAAAAGGAAAGCGGCTCTGGCGGAGGCAAGGACCGATCAGCCGAAACAGGCGCCTGCGGACGCAGGATCTTCTGCTGTACTTTCTCCTGCGGTCAGCAGACTGGTTCAGCAGTACGGACTTGACCCTACGGCTGTTGAGGGAACCGGAAAAGACGGCAGGATCACCAAAAAAGACGTGCTTGCGCATATCGAAGAACACGAAAAAGCGCAAAAAAAAGAAATAGTGCTCGACCTTGAAGAGGAAAAAAAGCCTCCCGAAAAACCGTTGTCTGGTGCAAAAACCGGGGAAGAGCCAACCGGCGCTGCAGCAGTGTCCGAAAAAACCGGGGAAGGAATACAGAAAAAAAATAGGATCAAGATGACTTCCATCCGTAAGAGAATGGCGGAAAACCTGCTTCATGCGAAACAGTCTTCAGCGCATGTTACAACCTTCAATGAAATAGATATGTCTCAGGTTATGTATCTGAGAAAGACATACGGAGAATCCTTTACCGGTAAATACGGCACACGGCTCGGCTTCATGTCTTTTTTCGTTAAAGCATGCTGCGCTGCGCTTACCGCCTACCCAATACTCAACACAGAAGTTGACGGTGAGGACATCGTCTACCACGATTTCCATAACATCGGTGTTGCAGTATCGACGGACAGGGGTCTTATCGTGCCGGTTATCAGGGATGCGGACTCGCTGAGTTTTGCCGATATCGAAGAGAGGATCAGGGATTTTATTACAAGAGCGGGAGGAAAGAAGCTTACTGTTTCCGAGCTCACCGGCGGCACATTTTCAATTACCAACGGCGGTGTATTCGGAAGCCTCCTCTCGACTCCGATTCCCAACCCGCCTCAGGTAGGTATTCTGGGTATGCATGCGATTAATGACAGGCCGGTCGCTGAGAACGGTGAAGTAGTAATCCGACCTATGATGTACGTTTCTCTCACCTATGATCATCGAATCGTTGAAGGCAGAGAAGCGGTTCGTTTTCTGGTGCGCGTCAGGGAATGTATTGAGGACCCGTCCAGAATTCTAATCGATATTTGAGAAAGGTGCTGAAATGGCTGATCAAAAGGTGTATGATATTGCAGTCATCGGAGCAGGTCCAGCCGGATATATCGCAGCGATACGGGCGTCTCAACTCGGTATGTCGGTCGCTGTGGTGGATAGAAACGAGTATCCCGGTGGAACATGCCTGAATATCGGGTGTATACCGTCAAAGTCACTTCTCGAATCGAGCGAACTGTACTTCCGTGTGAAAAACGGGCTTGGCGTTCACGGCATAATCGTGAAATCCGTTCAACCCGACCTAAAGAAAATGATCGAAAGGAAGCAAGCGGTCGTGCTGAGGCTCGTAAAAGGAGTAAAACTTCTATTAAAGGAAAACGGCGCATACTTACACAGAGGAAGTGCCAGAATACTGCCTCCATCCGGCAGGAAAACATCGGGCCATGCTATTGAAATAACCTCCGATTCGGGGAAAAGGCAGATCATCAGCGCTGAACGGGTAATCATTGCGACAGGGAGTGCACCTGTCGAGCTGCCATCCATCCCATTCGACAACAGTAACATCGTAAGCTCTACAGAGGCGCTCTCTTTTTCTACCGTTCCGAAAAAACTTGCGGTTATCGGCGCAGGAGCCATAGGACTCGAGATGGGCAGTATATGGGCACGTCTCGGGAGTGCAGTTACAGTGATCGAGCTGATGCCGCAGATACTGCCCGGGTGGGATAAACAAATCGCACGTCAACTGCAGAAGATCCTTGGCAGGCAGGGGATGATCTTCAAGCTCACGTCCAGGGTAACCGGGCACACGAAAAAGGGCAGTGTCATGACTGTCTCTTTCACTGAAGGAAAATCGAATACACAAACCAGAGTTCAGGCCGATAAAGTTCTGGTCGCCGCCGGAAGAAAACCGTACCATGAGGGACTCGGGCTCGAAGAACTTAGTGTACAAATCGATAAAAAAACCGGTTTTATCGGTGTAAACCGCAACTACGAAACAGATGCAGCCGGAATATACGCGATCGGTGACGTTATCGGCGGGGCTATGCTCGCCCATAAAGCCGGAGATGAAGGAATCGCCTGTGTGGAACGTATGTCCGGTATCCCGGCCCAGGTCAACTATACGATTGTTCCCAACATACTGTACACTACTCCTGAAGCAGGGAGCGTGGGGTTTTCAGAAGAGGAGCTCAGATATGAGGGACGCGAATACAGCACCGGCATATTTCGATTCGCGGCAAACGGACGTGCAATTGCGCTCGGCGCCGAGGATGGGTTTGTAAAAATCCTTGCCGATAAAAAAACCGACGGGGTTTTGGGTGCACATATTCTTGGACCGCGGGCTTCCGATCTTATTGCGGAGGTCGTTACAGTCATGGAATTCGGTGGTAGTTCGGAAGATATCGCGCGAACCATGCACGCCCACCCAACCCTTTCTGAGGCGGTGAAAGAAGCAGCGCTGGCCGTGGACAACCGTTCAATTCATGCATTGAACTGACATATCTCTTATCCAGAGGAAGGCGGGAAGAGTTTTCCACCGGCACATAAAGGATTACCTGATTTTGCCTCTTCTCGGACACCGCCTATCGGCTGGGATACAATGCTGTACGGCGAACGAACTGATTCCTTTACCCAATAATTCATCGCTACAGAGGATTGCATGGAAAAAATACAGTACGCAAAAGGACTGGAGGGTGTTGTTGCCGGTGAAAGTAGAATCTGCAACATAGACGGTCAGGCGGGAAAATTGTACTACCGGGGATACTCCATCGAAGACCTCGTTCAACACTGCTCCTATGAGGAAATAACATACCTTCTCCTCTATGAAAAACTGCCAAACCGTGAAGAGCTTGATGCTTTCTCTAAAAGGATGCGTTCGTTCAGGGAGCTGAAAGAGCCGATCAAGTACATGATACACGAGTTCCCGTCCGGTGCCCATCCGATGGAACTTCTCCAGTCGGCTATGACGTATCTTAGCAGCTATGTCGATCATGTCATCCAGCACTCTGCAACCTGCAACTGCCGGGACACGCTGCACCAGGTTTCACAGATGGTATCGGTAATAGCAACCTTCTCCCGCTACCGGAACGGGAAAGACTATATACCGCCCAGGGCTGACCTGTCGCACGGCGCCAATTTTTTATACATGCTGCATGGAGAAGAGCCGGACGAGTTGGAGGGGGAGATCATGGACAAGTGTCTTGTTCTTCACGCAGAGCACGGTTTCAATGCATCGACATTCACCTCCCGAGTTGTCGCATCCACTCTGTCGACCTGCTATTGCTCCATATCAGCTGCCATGGGTGCTCTCTACGGTTCATTGCACGGCGGCGCAAATGAGAAAGTGCTCGACATGGTTGAACGAATCAAAGACAAGAAAAATGTGGAAAATTGGATAGACAGGGCACTGAAAGGCAAACGTAAAGTCATGGGTATGGGTCACCGGGTATACAAGGCGAAGGATCCACGGGCAAAGGTGATAGAAAAGTTCCTGTACCAGCTTTCTGAAAAAAAGAATGATTTCAGATATTATGAGATGCTGAAAGAAATTGAACGGGTTTTTCGTGAGAGGATGGAGGAAAAGGGGAAACCCATATACCCGAATGTGGATTTTTTTTCAGGATCAGTATACCGCCTGCTCGGAATCAGTCCGATATTGTTCACCCCGATTTTTGCCGTGGCGAGAATATCCGGGTGGCTCGCCCATATACTCGAGCAGAGGGAGGACAACCGCATATTCCGGCCGAGATCGCTGTATAACGGCCCTGAAGCGCGGACATTTATACCTATAGAAAAACGCTAATATCTTTTTTTCAGGATTCAGAATCTGTACTCACCGTGTTATCAACACATCGAGCATATCCCAGTTGTATTTTAACTGTAGGTGGGCGCTGAGAGCTGATATAAAATTCAGTATTTTTTTTCGCGTAATAATAGAGCTCATTTATGGTCAACCTACCATCATCATTGCTATCCGCCGCCCTGAACCCGTCAAGAAAAAAATAGACTTCCGAGGTGTAACTTGTATATGGTGCAGTGAAAATAACATGATATGTGTGTGTCCGGATAACACAAACATGTCATGCCGGTATTACGGCGTATGCGACATTTGGTTATCACGGGTTTACTTTTTTATTACAACAGTGTATCCTGATAATCTTATGGAATCGAAGAGTTTTTACTGGATATATATTCTCCGTGTTGCAGGCGATCGATACTACACAGGGTATACAACGGATATATACCGGCGATACATTGAACATCAATCGGGAAGCAGGAAAAGCAGGTTTACCAGAAGCTTTCCACCGGAGAAAATCGAGCAGTGCTGGAAAGTGTTTGCCGACAGGGGAACCACCATGTTCGTTGAACGCTTCATAAAAAAAAAGAATCATCAGGTAAAAGAACGCCTGATAAACCAACCCCAGCTGTTGCAGCAGGAAATACTGAAGGCGTGTGGGAAAGATATTCAGATACAGGTAATCGGACCAGACGTTTACTCACGAACAACTGGATAAACCGGTTGAAATCTGAATAATTAATCTGAAAATATCCGTGTAGAGGAAGGCATAAAAAATACCCCGGGGCAATTCAAATTACATAACGGTGGGCCTTTATCGGGGACCCCTTCTTCTATAATAAATATAATGCATTTTACATGCATCTTTCAAATGATTTTTTTGTTTATACCCACCAGCTACGATGTTCAGCGTCTGTCTTTTGGAAGCAGGGCCTTCCTGCTCAAATTAATTCTTCCGAGTGCATCGATTTCCGTAACCTTTACCTTTACCTTGTCTCCGACCTTCAGCACATCGCTCACCTTGTTTACATGCCGGTGCTCTAACTGAGAGATATGGCAGAGCCCTTCCTGGCCGGGTAAGACTTCTATAAAGGCGCCGAAATCAACAATACGTTTCACCTCGCCTTCATACGCCTTGCCGACTTCCACTTCATCCGTAAGCTGCTTAACCATGTCGTATGCAGCCTGCGCATCACCTTCGGCTTTACTCGAAACGGTGACGACACCATCATCCTCAACCCACACGTTTGCACCTGTTTTCTCGATTATTGAGCGGATGGTCTTTCCAGCCGGGCCGATAACCGTGCCGATTTTATCCTGCGGTATTTTCAGGGTTAGAATCTTCGGCGCAAAACTTGAGATGCTGTCAACGGGTTTTTCGATTACCTTCGCCATTTTATCAAGTATGAAAAGCCTTCCCTCGCGCGCCTGTTCAAGCGCTTCCTGCATTATTTGTGTGGAAATACCGCTTACCTTCACATCCATCTGAAAAGCAGTGATACCCTCTTTGGTTCCCGCCACCTTGAAATCCATATCCCCCAGATGATCTTCAGAACCGAGAATATCGGTGAGAATTGCATACTTCCCGTCTTCGATAACGAGACCCATAGCAACACCTGCCACAGAATCCTTTATCGGTACTCCTGCACTGAGCAATGAAAGGGTGCCGGAGCATACGGAAGCCATTGAAGACGATCCATTCGATTCCGTAATCTCGGAAACCACCCTTACTGTATAGGGAAACTCTTCTTTGCCCGGTATCACCGCATCGATTGCGCGCTCTGCCAGATAACCGTGCCCGATTTCCCTCCGCCCTGGGCCGAACCTGTTTCCGACCTCTCCGACCGAAAAGGGCGGAAAGTTATAATGCAGCATAAAGGCTTTTGTTCCTTCGCCTTCGATATTGTCATACCTCTGTTCATCGGTTACCGTTCCAAGGCTCGTTATAGCTATACTCTGCGTCTCCCCCCGTGTAAACAGAGCGGAACCGTGCGTTCTCGGGAAGAGGTCCAATTCTATCGTTATCGGCCGGATATCTTTCGGCCCCCTATTGTCTGTTCTTTTGCCGTTTTTGAGAATGGAAGAACGGACAATCTCCCTTTCGATTGCTTCAAGCTCATCATACACATAACCGGGGAGCTCATCTCCAAATTGTTCACTCACCTTCTGTATCGTTTGTCCGCCTGCTTCCTCGACCGAAGTCTGCCGTTCAAGTTTTTGCGGGATGAAACATGCCTTCTCGTAGAGGGGATATGCAATCTTTCTCACCTCCTGAATAAGCGTTTCATCCACCTGTTCATCAGTGACCGGAATCTTTTGTTTCCCTATACGATCGACGAGCGCCTGCTGCGCCCTTATGATATCTTTGATATAGCCTTCGGCGAATGTAATGCCGCCTAAAAGCTCCTCCTCTGTTACCTCTTTAGCACCCCCTTCAACCATGACGATCGCCTCGTCAGTACCCGCGACGACAAGCTCGAGACGACCCTCTTCTTTCTGCGAGAAGGTAGGATTTATTCTATACTCGTCACCGATAAGCCCGACCCGGACCGCACCGACGAGTTTCTGCAGGGGAATATCTGAAAGCCCCAGCGCAAGGGATGCGCCGTTCATTGCCAGAACATCCGGCGGATGTATCTGATCCGTCGACATTGTGGTGACAAGCACCTGAATTTCACGCCTGAATCCCTTCGGGAAAAGGGGCCGAATCGGCCTGTCAATCAGCCTCGAGACAAGTATTTCCTTATCGCCCGGCCTGCCCTCTCTCTTAAAAAAACCGCCGGGTATTTTCCCGGCTGCATAGTATTTTTCAACGTAGTTTACGGTGAGTGGAAGGTAATCGAGACCTTTGATGTCACTCTTCGACGAGCAGGCGGTCGCAAGAACAGCTGACCCCTCATAGCGAACCAGTACACTCCCGTTAGCCTGCCGCGCAATTTTTCCCGTTTCAAAGACCAGCGTTCCTTCACCAATTTTCAATTCTTTTTTTTCTTCCATTTAGAATTCACACCTACTTCCTTATTCCTAGTTTTCCTATAATATCACGGTATCGTGAAATATCCTTATTCTTCAAATAATCAAGCAACCGTCTTCTCTGACCGACGAGCTTCAACAATCCGCGTCTCGAGTGGTGGTCCTGCTTGTTGATCTTGAAATGTTCTGTGAGGTTCGAAATGCGTTCAGTGAGGATTGCGATTTGAACCTCCGGAGAGCCTGTATCACCATCGTGTTTTTTAAACGTTTCAATGATTTCACCCTTTTTTTCTTTTGTAATCGACATCCATAACTCCTTCTAAGCAACTTCTCGCGAAGTTACTTTATGATATTCGGTCCTAGAGGACGTAGGCCACTTTTAAGTAACTCCAAATAAGTTATTTGTGATACTATGTCCCGCTAGGGATCGGTTGCGAAGCGACATTCGCCACTTTACGATATCAGCATATCGAAGGGGGTACTGTTTACTCTTTTCGATAATATCCCGGTTTTTACCATCGAGAAAACGCCATTCGTACAGCTAATATACTGTTTTTGTATAGAATATCAAAATTTTTTATTTCCTGCCTGCACCGCTGAAATAAAACCGGAATAATCGGCGTGTATATGCTGCAAAATTGCCGGTACCGGAACTATCACCCGTACCGCCTGTTACAGAACTCTCTCTATCGTTTTCCGAGTCAGTATTCCAGAAATCACCGACATCACCTTTCGAAACCTCAAATTTTCCTTTCGAAGTCGTGATCTCAACATCAGCCCGCCTTCCCGTATGCATGTCTTCAAGGCATCCTGAAAATCGACCTTCAACTGGGAGAGCCCAGTCCGTAAAAAATGACGAAAAAACAAAAGAATCGGACTGTACGTGGACAAGATAAACGTAGTACCGCTTTCCAAGCAGATTTTTTACAAGCTCGAAATTACCTTTTTTCACCTCATTCCTGATTCTTGTGCTCGAAACAGGTAATTCTCCCCATGAAACATCATCAACAAGTATGAGCTCATAACCGAACTGCGGACCATACTCCCTGAGAAAATCTGTATCTCCTTGATTTCCCCTGCCGAATCTGAACGCCTGCCCGAGGCAGTAAAGCCCGGGCCCAAGCGTCGACTTCAGGAATGACAAAAAGGAAAGCGCATCAAGGTCTGCAAACTGCCTGGAAAAATCAACATACAGCAACAGTTCGATCCCTTCTTCTTCGAACATTATGATTTTATCGGACGGTGCAGACAACTTTTCCGGTTTTTTGTTCAAAAGTACCGAAAGCGGGTGTTGTTTGAATGTCAGAACCGTGGGTAAAAGGCCTCTGTCTTTTGATGTCTGTACAAGGGTGCGGAGGATGCGCAGATGCCCGCGATGAAAGCCATCGAAATTTCCGATAGTGAGAGCGACTTTCCCATGGAATTCCTCCATCCTCTTGATAACCTCGATAATATACACCACGTTATCCTTACTCAGACTTCCTGTTCATATGTAGACCGTGGGAAGCCCTCTCACCAACATTTCCGGAGCAGTAGTCAGTTATGTATGAACACCCTGTAATACCGCAGGGTTTGCCCCGCCTCTACGAGAGCAACAAGCCTCTCTGCATGTAAAAGCCGTACATACCCGTGCAACCTGTGTATCGGATGATCGGCTGAAATCAGCTTTTCAATAGGAACACCATTGTAAATGAGGGGAATCTGCTCTCCCGTTACTTCAAACCCGGGATATAGATCCAATGCCTCATGCAGAGGCATAATTGGGACGGTCCCGTCAATATCTACGGGCTTATATGCATCTTGCACGGAAAAACGGCCGATTGAAAGCCTTCTGAGCTCCTGGAGAAACCCGCATGTTCCCAGAGATTCTGCCACATCACGTGCAAGTGACCGTATATAGGTCCCTTTTGAGCAGACTACTTCAATTAAGATCCTGTTCCGTTCGATGCCGATACATTCTATCCGCCTGATTTCAACCGTTCTAGGTCTTATATCCACGGATTCGCCGTTTAGCGCCCTTTTATACAGCCGTTTCCCCCCGTACCGAATCGCTGAGAATACTGGGGGAATCTGATCGATTACACCAATGAACTCTGAAAGGACCTGTTCCACCCGTATACGCGGAGCTCCACGCGCAGGACCTGTCTTAATGATCCTTCCATATCGATCGAGGGTATCCGTCTCCACACCGAGATAAATCTGAGCTCTGTACTTCTTGAACTGGGACATCAACAGGTTCTGCACCGAAGTACCTCTGTTGATGCATACTATAAGCAGACCAGACGCGAACTTATCGAGAGTTCCCGCATGTCCTGCCTTTTTCACACCGAGGCTCTTTTTTACTATTTTAAGCGTTTCAAAGGATGTGCGGCCTGCTTCCTTATCAACAAGAAGAATACCATCTACATCCATTTCCTCTCTGAAACCTCTCTCAATATTCTGGAAATAACCGAAGTGCCGATCTCTTCAACTTCCCCATCGAGCACGAACCCGCTCGCTTTAAAATGCCCCCCACCTCCAAAAAGCAAGGCAAGTGCATTACAGTTGATGTTGTCCGTAGATCTCAGGCTGACCTTGACCTGGTGTGCGTCGAGCTGACGTATAAGTATTATGAGCTCGATATTTTTAAAACCCCGAACCACCTCGAGTATGCCCTCATTGTCTTCTTCATCGGCGCCGGTTTCTCTGTAAACCGAACTGGGAAGCGAGATATGCACGATCTTCCCCGATGATTCGGTTTTCATCAGCCCTAGCGCCCTGCTGAGTAGTTTGAAATGCGTAGCTTTCTTTTTGCAGTATATGTTTCTGTACGTCTCAGCCGGTTGAACCCCACATTCTATGAGCCGTGAGGCTATCCTGAAAACTCCTTCACTTGTATTGGAATAGGCAAATGAACCGGTATCGGTAAGAATCGACGTGTAGAGGCAGGTGGCGACATCATGATCGAGATAGTCCTCGACCCCCGGGATAATCTTGTAGAGAATTTCCCCGATACTCGAGGCCGATACGTCTATATAACATTCGTCGTCGTCGATCGAATTCTCATGATGATCTATGCAGAGTATACATGCCGCTTCTTTGATATACTGATAGACGCTGCCGACCCTGGTCTCGGCTGCACAGTCGAGCAAAACAACAAGATCTATATTATTCTCGTTCCACGGACCATTTTTCGCGTAGGAATGAATAGTATCCGCATGAGGCAGCCATGCATACATCTCGGGGGTTTTATCCTGATTAACGATGAATACTTTTTTGCCCATCGATGTAAGAATAATGTACAGCGCAAGCTCGGACGCAATGCCGTCACCATCAGGGCGAACATGAGTCGTAAGTACTACTCTCTGTGCTTCAACAATTTTTTTCCAGATGTCGTTCTTCTTTTGCTGAGTTGTCATATTCTCCAAACTGGAACGCAGACCCGCATACCGGCAGCCTACTGTGAACCACTTTCATTGATTTTATGGACGAGCCTGACTCTCTCCTCGGTTTTATTATCGAGTATGAAAAACAGATGCGGGAAATACTTCACCCTGATTTGCTTGCTCAGCCTCTTTTGAATATAACCGCGAGCACTCCTGAGCCCATCGATTACATCGCCCTGCTCCTTATCCGAGCCGATAACAGAGACAATAATCTTTGCAGACCGCCTGTCTTTGGACAGCATAACATCGAGAATAGTAATGAAAGAGTCGAGACGGGGGTCCTTCAACCCCTTTAAAAGGAGAGAGGATAGTTTTATTTTAATTAATTCCTCAATTTTTCTGGACCGAAAATCCATCTGTATCATGCCCTGGTATCGAGTTTCTGCGCTATCTCATGTATAATAAATGCTTCGATAGTATCACCTTCCTTAATATCGTCATAATTCTCTATCTTTATGCCGCACTCATACCCTGCAGCGACCTCTTTTTCATCATCCTTGAACCGTCTCAGGCTCGCAATATTTCCGCTGTACAGTTCGATCCCATCGCGAATAAGACGGACACCTGCTGTTCTGGTGATTCTGCCTGAGTTGACATAGGTTCCGGCTATATTACCGACCCTCGATACCCTGATCACCTTTCTCACTTCACCACTGCCGATAATCTCCTCACGAAGCTCAGGTGCGAGAAGCCCCTCCATTGCAGCCCGAACATCCTCGATAACATCGTAAATAATGCTGTACTTCCTGATTTCGACCTTCTCCTTTTTAGCCATTTCTGCAGCTCTCGCATTGGGCCGAACACTGAAGCTGATAATCAACGCGTTTGAAGCAGATGCGAGAATAATATCAGTTTCATTCACTGCCCCGACTCCTGCATGTATACAGTTGAGTCTGATTTGAGAAGTCGAAAGCTTCATTAGGGAGTCTTTGAGTGCTTCAGCGGAGCCCTGCACGTCCGCCTTTATGATAACCTTGAGCTCCTGAATCTCCCCTTCCCTGATCTGATCATAGAGATTTTCAAGTGTCACCTTCTTAACGTTTTTCGATTCCTCGAGACGCTTCAGCTCCTGTCTCTTCTGGCCGATCTGCTTGGCCAGTTTTTCACTTTCAGTTACCTGAAACGGATCACCTGCGACCGGTAATCCGGAGAATCCGACGACCTCAACAGGATCTGAGGGAAACGCATTCTTGACCGGCTTTCCGTTGTCGTCGAACATGGCCCGCACACGGCCCGGATAAACACCGGCAACAAAGGGGTCCTGCTGTCTGAGTGTCCCCGTACTCATGAGAATTGTCGATACAATCCCTCTCCCCGGGTCGATCTTGGACTCGATTACTGTGCCATTTGCACGCCTTTCAGGACTTGCCCGCAGATCGAGCATATCGGCCTGCAGAACAATGGTTTCCAGAAGATTATCTATCCCTTTTTTCTGCAGCGCGGATACTTCAACCATGAGCGTATCGCCACCCCATTCCTCCGGAACCACATTCTTCTCAGAGAGTTCTGTCCGCACCTTGTCCGGGTTCGCACCCTTTAAATCGATTTTATTCAGCGCTACCACAATCGGCACTTCTGCTTCTTTTGCATGATCAATAGCCTCGATAGTCTGCGGCATTACTCCGTCGTCAACGGCAACAACTAAAACAACAATATCCGTGACCCTTGCTCCACGCGCCCTCATCCTGGTAAACGCTTCATGGCCGGGCGTATCGATGAACACAATTTCCCTGTCCTTCAGATGCACCTTGTATGCGCCGATATGTTGTGTGATTCCGCCGGATTCCGTATCAACAACATTTGTGTTTCGGATAGCATCTAAAAGTTTTGTCTTTCCGTGATCCACATGCCCCATTACCGTCACCACGGGGGGCCTCGGTTTCAAATCCTCAGGCCGATCCTCCTCCTCCTCGATGACTGTTTCATCATACAGAGAGATGACTTTTGTGTTGCATCCATACTCTTCGGCCACAAGTGTGGCGGTTTCGGAATCAATCTGATCGTTGATGCGTGCCATCACACCGAGCGTAATGAGTTTTGAGATAAGATCGCTTGCCTTGAGATTCATCTTGCGGGCGAGCTCACCAACGGATACGGTTTCAAGAATCTCGATTTCCTTGGGGATGGGGTTTGCGGTTATCGGCCGAGCGCCTTTCTTTTTATATTGAAGTAGTTTATCAAGATGCTCCTTTTCTTCCTCTTCCTTCAGATACCTTCTATATCCGTGTTTTTTCTTGATAAACTTCTTACCGGCTTCCTTTTCTTTATTTGCCGCAGCTGTTTTTTCCTTCAGTTTGAAATGAGATTTCTTTTCTTCTGTTTTCGATAGACGTTTCGACCGGGCCGCAGGCCGAACCTTTTCCGGCTTTTCCTTTCTGGCCGTTTTTGCACTTTCAGACACAGGAGCAGGCGCTGCAGTTTTTTTCTTTTTTGCACCGACCTCCACCTTTTTCGGTTCCGCTTTATGCGGCTTTTTTAAAATTATGACCTTCTTTTTTTTAATAACTATTTTTTTGTGCTCTTCAGGTTCTTCCTTTTCCTTCTTTTTAATGAGTGCGACCTCAGGGCGCTTTTTCAAATTATTCTCAACGTATTCATGGAACCTGCCAAGTTCCTGGGTGCTCAGCTTATTTGCGGATTTTTTGTTTTTGATGCCGAGGGAGCTAAGAATTTTTATAACCTCTTTTGTATCAAGCTCCGCACTTTTTGCCAATTCATGAACACGCATATTTTACCTCATATCCTTATGCACAAAGTATCACTCTTCCCCGTCTTCGTCTTTAAAAATCAGCTCAACGCCGCAGTTCGGACACTTATCCATCTCTTCAGTTATTCTTCCGCCGCAACCCGGGCACTCGTAGTACTCCTCCTCAGTTTCCTCACTAGCCTCTGTTTTCACAAGTTCTTCCTCGACAACCTCAATGTTATTCGAAAGAGTAGCGAGAAGCTCCTTTGCCATTTCCTCCTTCATTCCTTCGATTTCAACAAGATTCTGTACACTCTTATCAATAATATCTTCTATATTCAGAAGACTAGCATTTTCAAGCACTTCGAGAGTTTTTGAGGGTATGCCCGGAATATCCTTCACAGTAACAACTTCTGCTTCTTCCTCCTGGATGCTGAAGAGCTCATCCGCGGCCTTACGGGCAAATTCAGCGTATTCAGAGGTTTCGAACTCCTTTTCGGGCATGACATCGAGCCGCAACCCGACAAGCTTCGAGACAAGCCGTATATTCTGGCCCTGCCTGCCTATGGCGATGGAAAGCTGTGAATCAGGGACTACGATGAGCGCTTCTCTGTTTTCCTCATCCGTAAATATCACCTTGCTCAACTTTACAGGATTCATGGCATTTGAAATATACCTGCGTATATCCGGGTCCCATTTGAGAATATCTATTTTCTCACCTTCAAGTTCTCCCACAATAGCCTGTATCCGTATCCCCTTCAGTCCGACACAGGCGCCGACAGGGTCGACCTCCTCCCGAAGTGAGTAAACCGCGACTTTGGTGCGATAGCCCGGATCACGGACAATATTTTTGATGTCGATCGTGCCGTCGGCGACCTCGGGTACTTCGAGCTCAAATATTTTTTTTACAAAACTGGGATGACTTCGTGAAAGGATAATCTGGGGCCCCTTTGTGCCCTTCCTGACCTCGAGTACCAGAGCCTTGATACGTTCCCCGACCGCATAACTCTCTCTTGGAGACTGCTGGCTCCTGGGCATGATGCCTTCGGCTTTTCCCAGATTGACATAAATTGTTCCGGCTCGTTCCCGCTGGAAATAGCCGACGATCATCTCTCCCTCGCGCTGCTTGAATTCGTTATACACGACGTCTTTTTCAATCTCACGGAGTCTCTGCCTGACCACCTGTTTTGCGGTTTGTGCTGCAATTCTTCCGAAATCTTCAGGTTTCAGTTCGATAAGAAGCTCATCGCCCTTCTCTGCGCCCGACACAAGGTCCTGCGCTTCCTCGATGCTGATCTGAAACACGGGGTCCTCAACATCCTCGACGATCTCTTTCTTTGAGTAAATCTTTACGACGTCATTCTCTTCATCAATAATGGTTTCCGCATTTGAAGTAGTGCCGAACTTCTTCTTATATGCAGCGAGGAGAGCCATCTCGATTGTCTTTAATATGAGATCCTCCGAGATACCTTTGTCAGCAACGAGCTGTTTGACTGCTTCACCTAACTCGTTTGCCATATTTCCTCCCTTACCCGTTTAATTTGGTTTTACGTATATTAGCCAGAGGGACTGAAAAAGGTTTCCCGTCGACTGTAAGCTCAACGTTACCGTTCTTCATCCCTTCCAGTATACCATGAATAACCGTTGAGCATCCCTTTTCGACAGGCTTTTCAAGGATAACCTTTACACGGCGTCCTTTAAACAGGTTGTATTCCTTTCTGTTTTTAAATATTCTCTTCGTACCAGGTGAGGAGACTTCCAGAGTGTAGTCCTCAATGTTAATCGGCGATAGTATTGAAAGCCGTTCATTGAACAGCCTCGTGACTCGTTCGCAGTCGTTGAGGGAAACTCCCCCATCCCTGTCAATGACGACCTTTATTTGCAGCCCGCCTCTGCCCCCGGTTGTTATGAGCTCAACAACACGTAAATTCAACGGTTCTGTTATTTTTTCAAGCTCTGAAAGCAATGTACCATCGAGTTTGCCCATTGTCGACACCAAAAATGGTGAAAAGTGCAATAAAAAAAGAGTCGGCACTGCGACTCTTGAGGTACAAACACTATCTCTATACACCGAGCATTTTTAAAGTAATACAACATTTTTCAAATGTCAAGTGCTTTTAAGTAACTTACCGCGAAGTTACTTTATGATATTCGGTCCCCCAGGGGGACTTACGCCGCTTTTAAAATTAAAAAACCTGGTAAGGATGCTCAACCGACAGGTTTTATTTTAGCTGTCTTATAGAAACTTCAGCACGGTGAATCCCGTTTCAGGCAAAAATCTTTTCTGCTCTGCGGGTAATGATTCGATTTGATTCACCACTTCCATACCGATGGTCTGGGCGCTCAGGCCTCTATCCTGTACTATCGTCGTACCTATTAAAGAACCAAGGTCTGTATTATCAATCTTTATCTCTTCAGCACCAGTCGGAAGCATAACGAAAATATCGTCACTATCGAACCGAATATCAGCAACCTCTATCTGAGCTGAAAAATCCTCATTCCGGAGCTTTCCAAGCTGAGGGTTATCAAGGTCAAGCGTTTTCACCTCTTCTTCACCATGCTTGAGATAGACAGCCTTTCCGCGACCGCATGAAGAATATTCAACAGCTTTCGTGTTTTCGTCTATATGAATAACGGATAGATCGACCAGCAGATTCCGCGCGAGACAGAGATCGTTATACTGCACAAGAAGATTTTTCAAATGAACATCTTCCTTGAGAGATCTGCGAAACCCGGCCCGAAGGCTTGGAATCTGTTCGTACAGAACATCGGGGTTGCCGGGCGGTGAGCTGAAGGCCAGATAAAAATGGTTTTTTCCTGTTTGGGAATAAAATTGATACGTTCCCTCCACCCCGTCGGAATGAAAAATATAGCTGTTCGCCTGTATAAATAAAAGCTCGACAGCCTGTTTCTTGAAATTAATGGCCTTGAGTTTTAAAAAGGTCTCCCGCATCTTATCGCCTTCGGCTGGTTTTGTTTCGACAGCTTTTTTTCCTGCCGCAGACTTTTGTGCTCCCTCTTCAGAAGCGGCGTCCCGACCCTTCTTGTTCACCTCATCTTTTTTGCTCTCGTCTCTTACTTCTTCTCCTGTCTTTTCCTTTTTTCCTTCGCCCTTCAGTTCGTCTTTCGCCTCTTCCTTTACTTCCAGTTTGTGCATTTGTTCCTCAGCCGCGGCAGCATGGGCCCCGGTGACTGGTTCTGCTGGAGCAGTTTGCACTGTACCATTTTCCACTGGAACAGTCTCGACTGGAACAGTCTCGACTGTACCAGTTCCTGCTGAAGAAGTTTCAGGAGAAGGTTTCTGTGCGGCAGTTCCCGCTACCGGCACCTTTTCAGGCTCCGCCTGGACAGCGTCTGAATCACCCGGCGCTTCAAGTGCAGCTTCGGGTACGGACGGCTTCGCCTGGACCCTGCTTATGAAAAAAACAGCCTGCGATTCAATAGACTGCAGTTTTCCTCTAATCAATAAAAAAGAGGGGAGAAACAACAGGAGAACCGACAAAACGATATACCCGCCTGCAAATGGCAGAAAAAGCTGCAAATGGTCAGGCAGTTTGACAAACCGTTTAACATCCATTCCCATGATGAAATCCACATCTTCCATCCCGAAAGGGTACAGCGGAAAAGAGATTCTCTGTATACCCAACCCCTTCAGGGAAAGGATCCTTTGCAAAAAGACAGCTCCCTTCATGGGAACGTTCCCCTTCATGGGGATGTTCCCCTTCAGCGGGACGATCTTCATCTGTGGGTATCCATCCTGAAACTGCCAGACCTTTTCAATACTATCATGATACTCAGCCGGAAGACGCCTGGCACGGTAATCCTCGAGCACCGACGAATCGGTATGGAAAATCAGTCTGCCATCCCGGTCGGTCACCCATGCCTGTTTCACACCCCTGTTTTTCAGAAGTGTCCGTGTGATACGCGTTAAATCGTCTCTATACGAGTTCCGGCGAATAATTTCATCCTGGAACGAATACACCCCTTTTACAATTGACTCATAGTATACGTTGTTTATTGATTCGTAGTATCTGAAGAGAAAATAAAACGACCCGGAGACAAACAGCAAAACCGCGACAAAAGCAGCAACAAGGAGCACAGTTGTGGTTGTTTTTCTCGATTTTTTCAGTGAATGGAGTAGAAAGCCGATTCTATCTTTAATGTCAATGCTCATGAAAGACAACCCGTATTTGTAATCCAACCCGCCTCACTAATCCCGATGGCTATATCCGGACTACTGCAGAACAGAGTTGTATGAAAGTGCTTGAATAAAATCTACATCTGCGATCTGTTTAATAACAGTTGATGATGAGCTGCTCAGCACATTATCGGGTTTCCCCTTCTCCAGCGTATCATCGATATAGATACTGCCGTTGTTATAAGCAATAAAACAATCGCTCACCTTGCCGCCACCGACAACAGCGTATTTTTTGTTACTGATAATATCATTCTTCACAATTATCGGATTTGCCCCATCCCTGGAGTATATACCATTGCGTCCGTTTTCGGAAATACTGTTGCTGCGAATATCCGTGTTAGATGAAGAAACCACTATCCCATCAATTCGATTTTTCTCTATGGTACATCCAGTCACTATTCCCCTGCCATTTCCTTCCTCGAGCACAATGCCGACAAGATTGGACTCGAAAATACTGTCCGTTATCTTTCCGCCACCGTACAGCCGAATCCCATAGTTTTTATTGTTCCTGAATCTGGAATTTTGCACATCGAGCCGGTAATTATTGGCTAATATCCCTTTTGTGTTCCCGTTTATGTCCGCATTTGATATTTTCAAGTTACCGTTCAAGACAAAAACACCCGTATTATTGTTGGTGATGTCAGCAATATCGATACTCAGCGAGCTATTCTTGACAAAAATACCGTTCTCCTCACAATCATTCACACCGATATCTGTAAATGAAAGCCCACTCTTGTTATCCAGCACGGCAACACCCGTTGCAGCACCGGAAATGACCGACTGGCGGATATATCCGGACGATCCGGGAAGATACCTGATGCCGCCCCACAGACTGCCTTCCGGCCCCAGTTTGGCATCTTCAACTATCAATGTACCTCCGGTGTTTACCGTAATAATTGCGTTGTCCGGCAAAAGAATACTGCCCTTCAATACTGCGGTTTCTCCTTTGTCGACGCTGTACCCCTTCTCCTTCAGATGAACAGCATCGTACTTTTTCGGTTTCGGCGGTGCCGGAGGTTTTTTCAACACCTGTTCCTTACGGACGACTTTTTTCGGCGGGAGCTGTCTAACCGCCTGAGACACATCCCTGAAAATCTTTTCCGAAGGCAGAACAATATCCTTCTCGGTCGGTACGCCGGAAAATGCAGTGACGCTTTCACCAACAGGCATGTACCCGCTCTCGTTTCCTGCCCTGTCGATTGCAGTAACGGTAACGTAGAGGCCCATGTCCTGCAGAGCCGTTCTGTCAACCAGGAGATCGAGGTAATTTTTTGAGGTGTATGCAACACCATCCCAGCGGTCCCTTTTAACGCCGTAATAGACCCTGAACTTTTCTATATCACTGTCCTTCGTTTCCCAGCGTATCCGCACTCTGTTTTCAGTAATAAACTTGTAGGTAATATTAAAGGGCGATGAGGGTGGGACCGTATCCTCGAGTACAATATCTGTTACAGGGTAGGACGGACTGCTCAGCGAACCTGTTGAATCAACTGACATGACCCTGAAGGAATAGGGCCTGCTATTTTCAATAAGAGGCGCGCCATTTTCGAGAGTGTCATTGATTATATATTCAATAAGTCCTCCACTCTTGCTCCGGATAACATATGCATCGCCTTTATTCGAGGACAGACCTTTTTTTGTATAGTAAAGCCATGGCCCTTTTCCTTCCCGTATCTGGATAACGTACCCCCGGGCACCCGATGAATCCGAACCGTTGAAGATCAGGTTAACCTGGTTGTTGAGAGCCGACGTTACACCCAGCCCATACGGAGCAGATGGCAGCCGGTTCTTTGTCCGTATAAATGCAAGTGCATACGAGGAGGAATAACCGGAGCTGTTTTTCGAGTATACCCGCACCAGATACTCGGTATTCTCTTTCAGGTTGCCGAACTCGCAAAAATTCTGCTCCATATCCGGATATTTCATCACGGGTTCTCTCTCATTTCTGATATAGAGCTCACATCTGTACCCTGTCGTGTTTGCCATTGCGTCCCAGCTGACGCGTAAAATAGAGCCCTCACCATACCCCCGATCCACTTCAGCTGCTTCAATATCGGTTGGGATGGGCGGTCGCGAAACCGCGCCTTTTTCGAATTTTATCTCCAGGGGCTGCGCAAAACCGTTGTAGTACGCATTAATCGTATATGTGCCTGGTTCGAGGTTTTTAAACTCATATGCGCCAATAGTATTGGTCACAATTTTTGCGAGAACAGCGCCCGATTTATCTGAACAGGTAATGGTAGCTCCTGGCACCGGGTTGCCTCTTTCATCCTTCAATGTACCCTTAATAATTCCGCCTTCGGGCTTTTTCACCTCCTTCACCTTTTTCTTTTTTTTCTCTTTTTCAGATTCGCTCCGCCTGGATTCAAGAATGGAAACTGGAGTATCATTTTGCCCGGGAGAACCCGACTGGTCGGTGGAATTTTCAACAGACGACGCCTGTCCGTTATCTTGTTCTGCAGTATCAATCCGATTTGAAGATGAGAAGGAGACCGGAGGTATAAGTAGGAAAAGTGTCGATATTAAAATCATAAAAAAGTGTTTCATAGGATCAGTTCCATGGGTTTTTCTTAATAAATGGCAGATAGCTTTCCGAAAAGCCCGTATTGTGTATATCGTGATTTACAGTCTTCCAGGAGGAGCGCTTGAATGAGAACATCCCCCTTTTACTGTCCGCCATCTGGAGAGCAAGCACCTCCCCGCTGTATGCACCGGTGATAATTTCCTCTCTTTTATCCCGGTTAATGTCGTATATAAGCGGCGTTGTAAAGCTGTATGCGTTTGTATTGAAAATACCGAGTATTGTACCTGTTTTTCCATCAAGCACGTACATGGCGCCTGAAAATGTCGTGAAGACAACATCCAGACTCCTGTCGGCATTGATGTCGGCAAGAGCGATTCTCCCGAGGGAGGTGCCGTCATCCGATTGAAAATTCCATATTTCACGGCGTGTTTCACCGGCATACGCCCGCACAAGCCCGTTGTTATCGATGCAGACTATTTCATTTTTTCCGTCACCGTCTATATCGCCGATTGACGGGCCTGTGCTGAATGTCGAGCCTATTTCCCAGGTAAAAAGCAGGTTACCTTCCCTCCCGTAAGCGCTCATAATACCCGTTTTTGTAATGTTTACGAGATCAACACTACCATCACCGTCAAGATCCCCGGCAGCAGAAGGCCCTGCAGGACTACCCAGAATATTTTTCTTCCAGAGCCCCCACCCTGTTTTTCCATCAACGGCAAATAACGATCCATCGACCGCGGTAAATACGATATCCGTTGTCGAATCATCATTCAAATCAACTCCCACAGGTGAGTATAAAAGCTCTCCGTCCGCATCATAAAACCTCCATACCTCGAAACCGGTTTTTCCGTCTACAGCAACAACCTCCATATCATACGTCTCAAATATAAAATCGGGAATACCGTCTCCGGTGACATCCACAGCAGCTGGAATTGATGTTATTTTCTGGCCGCCGTTGTACGTCCAGATCTCTTCCAGGTTTGACGAAAACGCTGTTATCGAACCGGCTTCATAAGTCACTAACACTTCAGGCAGCCCGTCCTTATTGATATCGACAAGCATAGGCTCGAGAAACGGCTTTGCAAGCTCCTGGCTGAATATTTCGTCACCGGTGTCTCCACTCAACGCTATCAATTCATTGTTTTTGTTCCCGAACACAACATCAACAGAGCGATTGTAGTCGATCCGGCCCAGCGCACCTGTACGAATTATAGCGGCAGTTTTTTGTGGAATAAGAGGGTACTGCCAGAGGACGTCGATGTTGATACTTTCTGCCGAAGATATCTGCACGCTCTCGAATGGAGATTCCTCTTTAATTTCCTTCATTTCATTTTTACTGTATACCGGTTGTTCCGAAAAACCAGTCTTCTTCATCTGTGGTACATCAATGCTCTTGATCATTGCGAGAGGATCGACAATACGGCGAATATCCTCCTCCGAAGGCTTTTCAGGTTCCTGCCTCCTGATGATAGTTCCCACAGCAGGTGTTTCAGCCCCTGTTGCCTGCGCTTCAGCAGGTCCGGGCGCAGTCTCCGGGGCTGTCTCAGCAGGAGTCCGGGCAGGAGCTTCGGGAACACCCTCGATAGATACCTGTTCGGACTCTCCTCGGCCGAAAAGCTTCATGACGGGGGAAAATATCCTTGAAAGAAAACCTTTCTGTACCTCAGGCACCGGAAGCGGTTCTTCACCTTGAGCTGCCCCAGCAGGCTCCCCGCCTGCCGCCTCCACCGGCTGTTCAGGGGCTGTTTCCTCCCCTGTTTCAACCGGAGCAGGCATCTTTACCGGAACGACTATCTTTCTGAAAAAGAGCCTCCTGAAACCTCTGGGAACGGCAACGGCATTCCGCTTCTCTATACTGAGCAGGTCAGGTTCCGGAAGGGCCACGGCAACCCGCCTGTGTCTGAATAGCGCAAGACCTCGACCGGATTCGACGCTTCTCCCACCCTCACCCTCTCTTGAAACGGCCTCTCCTCCGGCCTTTGTTTCTTCTCTTGTCTGCTTCTGTATAAGACGACCGCTGATCTCGGCTCCCCCGGTGCCTCCCCCTTCCTGAACCTTTCCAACGGTACCACCTTCAGGAGCCTTCGCACCAGCCTCAACCCCTGGTTTTTCTCCAGTTATGGCAATCTGCCCGGATACAACAGAAGATATCTGGCGTGAGGTAAAAAAGAATATCATCGCGATGGAGATGATAATTATTCCCGCGCCCGCGCCAATATACAGTGCGAGCTTGGTTTTATCGGTCACCTTTTCCTTCTTCGACGGATAGAACAGCGCAACCACAGGTCCGAGTGAAATCCTATCGCCGTAGGTGATAGCAACTCGTTCGACGTTCTTCCCGTTGACAGTTACATTCTTGCTTTGAGAGACGTCGACGATTGTATATGCACCACCGGATGTTTCTACTTCCGCCTGATAGTCTTCGACTTCATCATTTTCAAGTACGAGGTCATTATCTTCCGCTCGGCCGATTCTGTATCGGGCCTGGTTGAATTCCACCTCTTTGATCATGTTGTTCGGATAACGTACTATAAGCTTAGCCATGATCCTGCTCGTGCAACCGTTGAATTTTCAAGCCAATTTTATCCGGACGCTTTGCATCCGGATAATGCCGACGGTGCTAGTGCCTGTGGTACAAGCACCGATCGAATAATTCTTCCAAGAACCGGGCGTTCCGATTCATCGGATTAAAAGTGGCGTATGTCCTCTTGGGACTAAGTATCTACAAGTAACTTCGCGAGAAGTTACTTAAAAGGGTATTATTTTATTTATCTGAATCTTATTATCGACCTTTTTGTAAAAAAGTAAATAATAAGGCTCGATTATGCCCGGGGTGCATTCACCTGTCAATCTGCCGGGTTGCATTTCCGCCCTTGATTGCCCGCGCCACCGTGAAAAGATCAACTGTAGTTGCACCTGCATCTAAAATCGCCTGCGCGCATGCTGAAGCGGTAGCACCGCTCGTCAGAACATCATCGATCAGCAGGACATTACGATTTTTGATATACTTCTTCTCTATTCGCCTGACGGCAAATCGATCCTTCATATTGTCAAGTCTGTCGGGGAGGTGTCCAATTCTGCTTTGCGGAAGGGAGCGTCCGCTCCTCACAACCGATTTTTTGCGGCAGTTGACAGACAGCAGCCGTGAAAGTTCACGCGCAATAAGGAAGGACTGATTGTAGCCGCGCGTATCGTACCGGGAGGATGCAAGGGGAACCGGCACAAAAACATCGTGATCTGAGATATACTGTTTAAGTCCAGGTTCACGCGTGAGAGCGAGAGTCGCAAATACGCCCCCGAGTGACCGCCGATCTTCGAACTTGAAAAGATGAATAAGTTCCCGAATCCGGCCGGTGAAAAGGCCTATCGATTCGTTTCTACGGAAAGCAAAAGAAACATCCTCACATTGAACACAGCCGCCAGATCCTGATACCGGTTGTGTAAAGAGCGGGGCACCGCATCGCTGACAGCGATCTTTCCCGATATATTCGAGGGTATCGAGACAACTAGTGCATATACAGCATCCCTGTGCAAGGTCTTCGTGGCAGAAGACACATCTATTCGGAAAAACACTGCTCAGGATAAAGGCAGCCGCCTTCATAAACGCATTATTGTTGCGGTTTGCTGTTTTTTTATTTGACATAACAGGAAACCATCTCTTAAATAGAATGTACATTCAACAAGAGTCTTTGAATATAAAATTATGAAAACAACCACTGTACAGTCGCAATTTTTGAGAGGAGTTTTTTCTAGCGTCGGGATAGTCATCGGATACTTTCCAATTGCCCTGACTTTCGGCCTCCTTGCCTCCGAGCAGTTCTCCCCCCTTCAGACGGTAGGATTTTCTGCATTCGTATTCGCGGGTGCAAGCCAGTTCATGGCAGTCCAGCTGATAACGAACGGGGCCATCACCGCTGAGGTGGTGATCGTGACCTTTCTCATGAATTTCCGTCATTTTCTGATGAGCACGGCACTCGCACATCGAATGAAAATAATACACGGACCTGTTCTTTTCCTAATCGCCTTCGGCATAACCGATGAAACATTCACGGTAGCGGCAACCGGCGATCAAAGACTTTCTCCTGGTTTTATGCTCGGCCTCGAAATAACCGCTTACTCGAGCTGGGTTTTCGGTACTGCGCTCGGCTATATCGCGGGATCGTTCATTCCCGAGACCCTCCAGAAAAGTATGGGTATCGTGCTATACGCTCTGTTCGGTGCTCTCCTCATCGGTCAGCTGAAAAAATCCGTCGCCGTTGCATTAATCGCGGGGATAGCAGCAGGGCTCAATACACTTCTTAATCTCTTTATGCCTATAGGCTGGTCGCTCGTTATTGCCATTATCGCGGCATCAATACTTGGGGCTGCAACAGGTGGAACAGAAGGGGAGGCTGAAGAATGAGGGTATGGATTATTATCATCCTGATGGCTGTTGTTACCTACATCCCGAGATACATTCCGCTCCAATTCCTGAGAAACAGACAGCCCTCCTCTTTTATACGGCGTGTTTTTTTATACCTGCCGTATGCAGCGCTCGGCGCACTTATCTTTCCCGGCGTAATCCATGCAGTTCCGGGATTTCCGCTTGCCGCGCTTGCCGGTATGACAGCTGCAGTCGCCGTATCATGGTTCAAAGGGGGACTCGTTCCCGCGGTATTATCATCGGTGACAGTCTCATTTCTGGTTATTGTTCTGAGTTAGAGAAAAACCGACCGGGGTACACATATGCATGCCTCTGAGAAACGGAGCTCACTGATGAAGCCGACGGACGTTTATTCAGCGCTGTATTCTCCCGGAACCGCTGCCGCGTACAAGATTCATCACTTCTTCCACTGTTGCAAGCGGAAAATCTCCATGAACCGAATGCTTCAGACACCCGGAAGCAGCCGCAAACTCCAGCGCATCTCTGTCATCATCAAGAAGACTCAGACCGTAGACAAGACCTGCACAAAAAGCATCACCTGAACCGACACGGTCGACGATATCCCTGATTTCATACTCCCGGGACACGATAAAATCACGCCTGTTATTAAGAACCGCCTGCCACAGGTTGCTGTCGGCCGACCGGCTTGTACGGATGGTGACTGCAATCTTTTTCAACACCCTGAACTGATCGAGAACAGCACCCGTAAGGCTCCTGTAGCGCCCGATATCTATCGAGCCGCTTTCAACGTCCACATTCGCTTCGATTCCGAGGGATTTCTGTACATCCTCCTCGTTCCCGACTGCAATGTCCACATAGCCTGTGAGCTCGCTCATAACCTCCGGGGCTGATTTGCCGTACTTCCAGAGCTTCTTCCTGAAATTCAGATCACATGAAACAGTTGCACCCATCTTTCGTGCAGTCCGAGCTGCCACGACCGCCTGACCGGCCGCTCCTTCTGAAAGGGCGGGAGTAATCCCGGAGATGTGAAACCAGCCGCATCCATTCAATACCGACTTCCAGTCTATGTCACCCGGCTCTATCACGGCAATAGCGGAACGGGCCCGGTCGTAAATGACACTCGACGGCCGCTGGTTGTTCCCCTGTTCAAGAAAGTAAATCCCGATCCGTTCTCCTTTTCGTGTAATCGAGGATGTATCGATGCCGAATTTCCTAAGCTCGGCCACACACGCATCACCGATTTTATTCGGCGGCAGGATGGTGATAAAAGAGGTGTCCAGCCCGAAGCCCGCAAGGCCGGCGGCAACGTTCGACTCGGCACCTCCGAAGGTCGCTTCAAGCCATGGGCTCTGTAAAAACCGTTCGAACCCGGGAGGTTTCAGACGAAGCATGATCTCACCAAATGTTACATATCGCACAGTCTATACCCTCTTTGAAAACAGTACCACATTAAAACAACAGCACAGGCCTCAATGCTCATGATTACTCTGCCCGCATATCAGGCTCGAATGACACCGCTTATCGCCTGCCACGCAGGAAGCCTTAATAATCTCTTTTAGCTGCGGTCATCAGAGACCGTCCTGCATCCTTCTCAGCCGCACCAGTATGTTCGATTCGTCAAGCTCCACATCATCCCAGGTTATTAGCTTGTCCTTCCAGACATCTCTTTTCATACGAGCACCGGGCGCAAGCCCGACAGGCAGGGCGTTCAGCTTTCGCGCCTCCCCGGCACGATCGATGATGCCGTAAAACGTATATCCCCCGAAATTATCGAGCCGATCCCCCGCCTTTATCGTTTTTTTTGCCACCGTCATTACATCCGCAACAGGTTCGTCAAGTGGAACGAGGGTCGTCTGCCGGTAAAGATACGCGCGGGCGAATGATATGGGCGCCTCAAGAAACCACAGATGAAAGGGCCTGAAGAAGGTAAAGTATTTGCCGCTTCCCACCTTCAAGTACTTCAAATCCTCGGCAATTCGTTCATCCTGTATCCTTACGGTGATAAACACGCCGCCTGCCATGGATTTTCCCTGCACGAAATCCACACTGTAGGGAGCCGTAGCAATGCCGCCGTCTGCCTTCAGCGCAAAAACGCGTGATACGGTTTCGATATCCGCCTCGGGTCCGATCATCCCCCGTTTCATCGGTATACACCCCGTGGCATTCGCTGCGCAGCACATCTCGAACATCGTCTTCGTGCCGTCCACATACGATGCAACCTGAAACGGGTTTTTGCTGTCCCGTTCAGCAGACTCACGCACCGAATCGGGCGTTGCATCCGTTTGCAGCGGATTATTCTTCCCTTTGCCGATAACAACCGGTTCATAGCCGAGGGAGTTCACAAAATCCCAGAGCTCCATGAGACAGCCGGGCTCATCACCGGATGAGACGGTGTATAAAACCCCCTTCTTTCCTGCTGCAAGCTTTTTCAATACCCTGCCCACCGTTACATCAGCTTCGATATTGATGAGGACGACATCCTTTTCATTGTTTATCGCGGCATAGGCTGTCTCGGCGCCAGTCATGGGTGAAGGGGTCACATCAGTGACGATGTCAACAGGGTCGATCTGCGCCGCAAGCGTATAATCACCGGTTACGACGCACTTACCAGTCCGAACAGTATCTGCAGCCCGGCCTGGACTGTCCGTCTGAACTATATCTTCCTCTTCGACACCCGAGCCGGTTAAAACCGAATACGCCTTTCTGGTGTCCTCATCTGCAAGCACCGCCACCCTCATTCCCGGTACATGCCGCACCTGTGCAATAAAGCCGCTTCCCATCCAGCCGGCACCGCTCATACCGATCGTTATATGTCTTCCCTCCTCCTCGAGCTTACCTAATTCTCTATATATCATTTCGCCCTCCCCGCCTTTACCTCGAGTACCTGCAGTGACGCCTGTACGATATCATGGGCGGTCAGATGGTATTTAACGAGCAGGTCGTCCGGATCCGCTGATTCCGTATACGTGTCTGCAAGGCCTACGAAACGCATGGGTACGGCATATTCCCGAGAGGCGATTCGCGCAATGTTGCTCCCCATCCCGCCCGTCAACAGGTGCTCTTCGGCGGTGACGATCGCGCCTGTTTCTTTCGCCGCTCGGACGATTGCCTCGCTATCCATGGGCCGGAGGGTATGCATGTCTATCACACGTGCCTCAATGCCCCTGTCCGCAAGATGAGCAGCTGCGTCGAGCGCCGTCGATACCATAAGCCCGCACCCGATAATCGTAAGGTCCTCACCCTCACGCACGGTCCTGGCCTTCCCAATCTCAAAGGATGTATCCTTCTGATAGATAAACGGCATGGCCACTCTGCTCGACCTGAGGAAAACAGGGCCCACATGGTCTGCTGCCGCATGCACCGCCCATCGCATTGACACCGGATCGGAGGGCACAAGCAAGACGAAGGTCGGCATACCGCCGACCAGGGCGAAATCCTCTATACCCATCTGGGTCGGCCCGTCCTTGCCAAGGGTAATACCGCCGTGGCTCCCCACAACCTTTGCATTCGCGTTGGACATTGCGATAGCCAATCGAATCTGGTCGTAGGCATTGCAGAGCAAAAAGGAAGAAAAGCTTACGATAAAAGGGATGAATCCGCAGGCGGCAAGCCCTGAACCGATACAGGTAAGGTTGCTCTCCGCAATCCCGATATTGAAAAACCTCTCGGGAAACTTATTTCGAACTAGCTCCGCCTTCGTGGAATTCCCGAGATCGCCGTCCAGAACGACAACCTTCTCGTTCTGCTGGGCAACCTCAAGCAGAGCCTCCCCGAATATATCCCGAAGCGGCCTGCTCTCCTTCAGCCCGGCTTTTTCACCTACCCGCATAACAGCTCCTTTCTGGCCTGTTTAGCCTGCTCGCCCTTAAGCGCCCTTCCGTGAAAGGTGTAATCCGCTTCAACAAATGAAACACCCTTTCCCTTTACGGTATGCGCAATAATAATAGAAGGCTTCTGCTTTTCAGACTTCGCCGCATTTAATTTTTTCAGCAGATCCTTAAAATCATGCCCGTTAGCCTCGAACACCTCCCAGCCGAAGCTTTCCCATTTCTTCACAAGCGGTTCGAGTGCCATTTCACGGGCGATCGGCCCCGTTTCCTGATACTTGTTGTAGTCGAGCACAGCGGTCAGGATATCTGTTTTGAAATGCGAAGCCGCCATCGCAGCCTCCCAGACCTGCCCCTCCTCGCATTCCCCGTCGCCGAGAAGCACGTACACCCGGTAGTCGAGCCTATTCAACCGCGCACCGAGCACATGCCCGATGCCGGTTGAAAGCCCCTGGCCGAGCGAGCCAGTCGTTGCTTCGACCCCGGGCATCATTCCCTGAATTGGATGGCCCTGAACGGGGCTGTCGATCTGGCGAAGCCTGTTGAGCTCGCTTTTATCGAAAAAACCGGCCCGCGCAAGCACCGCATAGAGAAGCGGCGCCGCATGCCCCTTACTCATGATAAAGCGGTCGCGTTCAGGCCAATCCGGCTTGTCAGATCTGTAGTTGAGTATACCACCGAAAAAGAGAGCTGTGCAGATCTCCACGGATGAGAATGAGCTCGATGGATGCCCGGATCCCGCCCGTGTGGTCATATCGAGAATGTCGCAGCGAAGAGCACGGGCTATTTCTTTCAACGTTTTGGTATCGGCTATGTTCGGATTACCTGCCATTGCATACTCCTTTCATCAGTACTGCATTTATACCGTTACTTATCGTATCATGAAGTGCTTAACACAGATTATGAAAATACCAGGCCGTTTCACACTCTTCTATTTTCATAACAGGGTACCCGTAACGACTCTTCCGTGAACGTACAGTCATATTTTATTTACAGGTTTTTTTAATAATTATGCCCTTCTGTCCGGAAACCTTTCAAACACAATTTCAGATAACTTATACAAGCTTATCACGGTAGGTTCAGCCTGGCTATCTTGACATATCTCTGCTTTAAGGAATGTTGGATAATATCGATTAGTCTTAGGGTCTCCTCGTATAACGTACGCCCTATTTCCTGGCTGGCCTGAAAATTCAATCTCTGGTAGTCTTTCTTCCTCTTTTCCAGACGGTTCTCGATGATATCCTCCATGGATCGATGCACTGCGCCCACCATCATTCCCCGCAGCATCCCCATTAACCCCAATCGATCCAGGTCATCTGCATCAAAGACAACCTTCTCAGCAAT